>Ga0247825_10003528_pt1 | contig 10326 bp, 8 predicted proteins | sample 13C_Vanillin_Day_FD_194413 | JGI IMG/M metagenome (GOLD analysis project Ga0247825, IMG submission 194413) | Soil microbial communities from agricultural site in Penn Yan, New York, United States - 13C_Vanillin_Day48 | ecosystem: Environmental > Terrestrial > Soil > Agricultural land | place... | reverse complement strand
CGAAATAGGCGATGCCGGAGTTCACGACGGGCGCGCCCCAGAGCCAGTTTTCTGCCTCGAAGGTCCAGTCCAATTCACCGGAATCGATATCCACGGCGTAAAGCTTGCTGTCAAAGCCGCCGACCAATACCCGGTCGCCATCGACAACAGGTGTAGTGGCGAGGGAATTACCTGAATTGAACGACCAAACCTCATTTCCCGAGGCCAGGTCCATGGCATAGAGATAGCCGTCGAGCGATGCGATGAGCAGTTTGCCGTCCGCGATCACGGGCGTAGCCCAGATTTCATCGCCGGTGCGCTTGAACACGCTGTGAGCCACCGGTGCTTCGTCGTTCGAAAGGCGGTTGCGCATATCCGAGGCACTGACCTTATATACGTCATCGATCGAAGCCACGAAGAGCGATTGGGTGGCTTCGTCGTAGGCGACGCCACCGATAATCGGCTTTCCGAGCTTGATAGCGGCGGCTAGAGGCTGCCCCTCGCGATTTTCGGCGTCTAAACGCACGTCATCGGGCCTGAAAGCGTAGAGCCAGCCCTTGTAGTCACCCACGAACACGACGCCGTCACTGGCGACATAGGGCTGTCCGTAAAGGCCTTCGAGGCCACGAGCGCTACTTTCGGGGATGTTCCAGTCATCAGGGAACCGCCAGGGGCGCCTAAAGGCGCGAACCTCGGTGCCGGAAGGGTGCGCAGCGGCAGCCGTACCGTCCTGGGCGCGCACGAGGGTGAGCTCGCGCCCGCTATCGTTCACTCGCAGGCTCTGCACGCGCACCATTTCTGAGCCGATTTGAAGCAAATCGCCCTGGAAAGCGGTGCCGGTGGCGTTCAAAGAGCTGGTTTGGAGCTTAGTTGCGCCGTCGTCGAGCTGCTGAGAGAGCCGTCCGGTCCATGCAGGGGATGGCGATGTGCGAATGTCGATGCCGTCGAGCTTGCCGCGCCGCGGCGACACGAGCTGGGTGCCGTCATCAGCGATCGGCGCGCCCCAGCCACGCGATCCGGTGCTGGAGCAGCCGATTGCGAGCACTCCGAGAAGACCGACGCCAAGAAAAAGGCCCAGTAGTCGCCGTTGTTTCACGTGGAACATCACTCAGGAACAGGATCGAAGCCGCTGCCGCCCCAGGGACGGCAGCGCGAGAGTCGCTTCAAGGCCAGCAGCGTGCCCCGGATCGCTCCATGCCGCTCGATGGCCTCATAAGCATAGTGTGAACAGGTTGGAGAATAGCGGCAAACGTTGCCCAGACTGGGCGAAATCGTAGCTTGATAGATACGAATCAGCCTCAAGAGGCCTCTGGCTGCGATGCCGGGGGTTCGAGCAGCTTCGCCCGGTTGAGCAGCAGCTCCAGCTCCGTCTTCAGCTCCTCGAAGGTGGCTGTCGCTGCCTCCGACCGCACCGTGAGGACGATATCGAAGCTTTCGCGCACGGGAAGGGCGCGCAGCATCTCCCGCAGACGCCTCCGAACCCGATTGCGAATCACGGCTTTGCCGACCCGCTTCGAGATCGCGAAGGCGTAGCGAGTGAGTGTCTGCTCGTTCGCAATCGAGCGCACTGCCATGAATCGCCCACTGTTGTGCCGCCCGCGCTGGAACACGCGGTCGAAGTCGGCCCGCCGACGCAACCGGCGGTCGCGTGGCTTGGGGGTCGCTAAACGGTGAGACGGGCCCGGCCCTTTGCTCGACGTCGTTGGAGAACTTTCCGTCCATCGGCAGTGCGCATGCGCTTGAGGAAGCCATGGCGGCGCTGTCGGCGGCGTTTCTTTGGTTGATAGGTGCGCTTTGGCACAGCATCCTCACGAAAGCCCCCTCGGGGCACTTACTGTGTCAGTCTATGGAGGCCCGTCCTAAGTGTCAAACCACGGGCATTCAGATACGAATCTGGCTGGACGAGCGATGTTTCACGTGAAACATTGAGCGGGCGCGTGATGGACCAAAGGCAACCTCACCTCTCTGTAGCGGCTCGACTCATCGGCCCGCGGGCGATCGAGTGTCGAACATAGGCCGCATTCGTCCTCAGTGCATCTGGGCACAGTGAATTGCGCCGCCACAAGGACGATGGGTGCGCCCACACGGGGAGCTAGGTGCCGTCACACCGCGGTAGATGCCACTGCAGGGATTCGCGCCGCCGCTTAGCGCACTTCAAGGACGACGGCGTAGGAGATATCGCCCTGCTCGAAGAACATGCCCACGGACAGAATCCAGACGCCAGGCGGCAGATCCACGTCTACTTCGACCTTTGTCCCATCCCTGCCTGTGCTCATGTCACGCGAATCCGAACCTAGAGGCCATGCCTTTGCGCCAGAGTCGAGATCGGTGGGCGTCGAGGCGCGAAAAGCGATGGCGCTGACGTCGCGGAGCGCGGGAGCGCCCAGTGGAACCGCCACTTCAATGATGTCGCCGCGCGCGACCCTCAGCGTGTCCTTCGTGATCGGGCCGATCATGTCGACACACATCCGCACCCAGCAGTGGGTGCCGATCCCCATGTCGACGGTGACGCCGTTAGCTGTCGCCGTGGTCCCAGGGGCGTCGTCTGACGCAGCACCTGAGGGCGCCACGGCCGGCGGGTTCGGCGCTCTTGTGCCGCCTGTCGCCTCTGACGCGGCGTTGCTGTCGCCGGAACAGCCGGCGACGAGGGCTGCGGACAGCATAATGGTGCCCGAAAGGGCGAACAGACGAGCGCGAAAGGCCATGGACCGTCCTCCAGAGCGTGTGGTTACCGTCCAGACGCTAGTCGGGCAGGTTTGGTTCCGGTTCGCCCGCATACAGGTATCGGTAAATGGCGTAGTTTTCGGCCACGATCTCGATGTAGAGGCGGGTTTCGCCGAACTCGATGGTCTCCACATAGAGATCGGCGTCGTCGCCGGAGGCTTCGCGCCAGCGCTCGGCAGCGTTTGGACCCGCGTTGTAGGCGGCGAGGGCGACAAATACCTCATCGTCGAAACGATTGAGCTGGTCGGCCATGTAACGGGCACCCAGCTTCAGGTTCAATTCGGCGTGCAGGAGGTCTTCAGGCGCGGGTTCAGGCAGGTTCATTGCCCTCGAAAGCGACGCCGCCGTGTCTGTGAGCACCTGAGTGAGCCCGAGCGCGCCGGCCGGGGAGACGGCGCGGGGGTCGAAGAAGCTCTCCTGGCGTATGAAGGCGAGCAAGAGCAGCGGCGAGACGTCTTCGTCGTCCGCAAACTGCTCGATCATGGGGCCAAAGGCTGCCGGATAAGACAGCGAAAGCAGCGGCTTGGGCAATCCGTCACCCGGGTTCGTGTTGAGGGTGCGGAGGAGGCGCTGCCCTGCCCTACCGGACATGCTCTGGCGCCCCATGTCCTGCAGAGTGCGCGACAACGTGTACATGGCGACGGAGTCCTGGGCGAAGGCATCGATGATGGCGTAGACCTCGAGGTCGCCCCACTCGTCGCGGCCGACGGTCCACAGCTCGCGGGCGCGGGCCCAGCGGGGATCCGTCTCCCAGACTTTCGAGGTCGCCGGTTTGCCCGCCTTCGTGGCCAGCCATGCCTCCGCGGCGGGCCAATCCCAGTTCGGCGTGAGGTCCACACCGTCTTCGTGGACTGCGCCTGGCTGCGCGTGCTTTTCGTCCTTGAGGCCGAGGGCGCGGATGCCGTGGTAGTCGTCTTCGTTGACGGTGGCGAGCGCATCGAGAATGGGCGCGGCAGCGGCGTCCTGGCCGGCCTGCACGAGGGCCTTGGCCTGCCAGAGCTGTAGCCGATAGCGCTCAGCTGGGTCGCTAACGCTATTCAGGTCCTCCTGCCATCTGGCGGCGGCCGTCGCGTAGTCGTCTTCGCGATAAGGCAGGAGGCCGCGCCTGAAGGCGGCGTCGGTCGCGAACTGAGAGTTTGGATATTCGTCTACGATGCGAGCATACAGGGCGGCGGCGGCTTCCAGCCTACCCTCCTGCTCATCGATGCGGCCTCGCCACCACAACGCATCGTCAGCGAGGCTATGAGCTGCGTCGAGCTGGGTGACGCGCTCGTAGCTGGTGAGGGCTTCCGCGATCTTGCCGCGGGACTCGTGGATGGCGCCGAGGTAGTAGTACGAAAGCGTGCTCTCAGGGGCGTTCGGCGCAGCTACCACCTGCTTCTGGAACTCGGGCTCGGCCTTCGTGTAGTCGTTATTGCGGTAGAAGATCAGGCCCCGCACGTCTGGATTGGCGCTCGCTGCCTCCGGCAGCGCAATGGCTTCGAGCGCTTGGGACGAGCTGGGGTAGTTTCGCAGTAGCTCCTGAAGCTCAACGTTGAAGGTGGGGTCCGACGCCAGCTTCTTCAGCGCCACGATGCGGGACAACGACAGGGCAACGTCGCTGTACTGGCCGCTCTCCGTGATCAGCGTCCGGTATGCCGTAATTGCGTCGGCGAATCTGCCGGCGCGCTCATAGCTCTGGGCGATGGCCAACAGGTAGGTGTGCTCCATCGAAGCCGGCACGCCGAGCGTGAGGCCGGCCTGTAGCGACTGCGCCGATTCGGCGGGGCGCTCGAGCTCCAGAAGGATGTAGTTGCGGTCGAGGTGTGCGTACGGCGTCGCGGGCCGGTTCGAGGCGATGTAGGCGTCGAACTGGGCGAGGGATTCGGTCCACATCTCCAGGCCGGAGTAGGCGCGGGCGAGGAGATAGAAGCTGGGCTGCAGGTTCGGGGTTGTCTTCGCGCGCTCGGCGAAGGGTTCGAGGAGGATGCGCGCGTCGTCATAGCGCTCGAGCTCGAGCAGCAGCTTGCCGGCGGACATCGTGGCTTCGTCGCTCTCGCCGGTTTTTGCCGCCGCAACGGCTATATAGGCAGCCGCCGCGCCCTCGATGTCGCCCTCGGCTTCGAGGCGGCGCGCCGTCGCGAGGTCGCTGCGTACGCCGGCCGCGGGCGTGAGGACGGCGCCGGGGCCTTGAGTCGGCGTGCCGGCCATTTCCGTTGCGGCGGGAATCGGGGTGATGTTGCTTCCGGTGGAGTCGGTGGGGGCGTCCTGGTCATCGGAGCAGGCGATGAGGACGGCAGCGAGCATTAAAGGGGTCAGGCGGCGTAGGGCAAAGGGCACAGGGTACCTTCGGGGATTGAGATGGACTACCGGCCGAGGTTTGCGATGCCTCTGTGTCGCGTGACGAACATTGGCGATGGAATCATGCGCTCGGTGGACGATAGTTTCGCCTAAGAGTGTAGCAAGGCTGGGGAGGGTGCGGACGCCAGCGGATAGGAAGCGGATAAGCGGATTGCAGCGGATCGATCGCGGCCCATCGAAGGTTCGATGGAGCGCCGTGGCCCAGGATAGGAGGGGCGTCGTGCCCAGGGTGGAAATCAGCGTGCCCATCATGCTGGGCATCTACTATGGGCGGCCGCTACGCGGAGGCGGCGTCGGTGTGCGTGTCCGTTAGCGATGGAGGGCTGAAGTGACGGAACTGACGGTGTCGTCTAAACTCGGGGTGGCGGCGGAGCCGAAGGCACGCGTGACGAACGAGTCCCCCCTGATACGTCAACCTCGAGAGATTGCGCTCCAGGAAGGCCTGCGCGTGTGGGCCGAAATCGACCTCGACCGCCTCGCTGCGAACATCCATGCCCTCAAGCAGCAGGCCGGCGAGGCCCGGCTCATGGTCGTCGTCAAGGCGAACGCCTACGGACACGGCGCTGTGGAGGTTGGCCTGGCCGCGATTCAGGCAGGCGCCTGGGGCCTCGGAGTCGCCGGTCTCGAGGAAGGTGATGAGCTTCGGCGCGCCGGGGTCGTGGCGCCCATCCTCGTCCTCAGCAGCACACGGCCGGCGCAGGCGCATGCGCTCGTCCAGCGCGACCTGCGCGTAACGGTTGCCGACCTGGAGATGGGCCGGGCGCTCTCAGAGGCGGCGCAGGAGCTGGGGCAGACGGCGCGCGTACACGTGAAGATCGAGACGGGCATGAACCGGTTCGGCCTCAAGACGGACGAGGCGGTCGCGCTGGCCGAGGCGCTGCGCGACATGCCCGGCATCGAGGTCGAGGGCGTGTCGTCGCATCTGGCGACGGCGGACGACGAAAGCAAGGTGTTCACGTTCCAGCAGTACAAGGCGTTCCGCGAGGCCCTCACCCGTCTCGACTGGATCCCGATCGCGCATATTTCGAATACGGCTGCCCTGCTCGACATGCCCGAGATGAATATGGGCCTCGTGCGCGGCGGCATCGGCGTCTACGGCCTGTTCACCTCAAAGCACGTGAAACACAACTTGCCTCTGCAGCCAGTGCTGTCGCTGCGCAGCCGCGTCGCCCGCGTCGCCAACCTGCAGCCGGGCGAAGGTGTCAGCTACGGCATGACCTGGCACGCGGAAAAGCCTTCGACCGTCGCCCTGGTGCTTGCCGGCTACGGCGATGGCCTGCGCTGGTCGATGGGCAACAAGGGTGTCGCGCTGGTGCGCGGGCGCCGAGTGCCCTATGCCGGCCGCGTGATGATGGACATGCTGGTGCTGGACGTTACGGGCGTCCCCGGCGTGGCAGTCGACGATGAGGTGACGCTACTGGGGTCGCAGGGCAAGGAGACTATCGACGCGGACGAGATGGCGGAGTACGCGGGGACGATCAACCACGAGATCCTGACGGGGCTGATGGAGCGCGTGCCGAGGCTATACATCCGCGATGGCAGGATCGTAGCGCGCCAAGACCTGACGGGGATGCGGCGGGCGCTGCTTAGCTAGCAAGGAACGCTGTAGGGGCCAGCATGCTGGACCCCTACAGCATCAATTAGAAGTCTATTCGACCTTGATGAGTCGCAACTAAGGATTAAAACCCTAAGCTAGAGGATCGAACGCGGTCGCCAGGTCTCGAGGGATTTAGCCGACCTTGATCACCTTCGTGGTGGCGATCTTGTCGTGCCAGCCTTCGTGCTTCGGGTCCCAGATGATCCAGAGGTAGCCGAGACCGATTGCGATGCCGGAGATGAAGGTGCCGATCCAGCGGACGATAGCCTGTCCGGGCGTCAGGATGGCGCCGCCATCGGCGTGTACGACCTGGAGCTTCATGATCGACTTGCCGGGTGTCTGACCGGAGCTGCTCCAGAAATAGACGACGTAGCCGGCGTTGAGCAAGAAAGACACGGCCTGCCCCGCCGCACCCTTGAGGATCAGGTAGATGATCAGGTTTGGGATGAGCAGGATCGCAAAGTCGATCAACCAGGCTACGAATCGATCGCCGAATCCGGCGCAAACGGTGTCTCGGGTCACAGGGGCTGTTGCTTGCACGCGCTTCCTCCTACGTACTGGGCCCGACCACTTACGGTTTGATTGAGTAATCGGTTTATCCAGCATAAAGCTGATGCTTCGTCGCCAGCCTGTCAAGTCTGATCGTAAGAATCGTGCGTGCTAGAATCGCCGCGACCTGAATTAGCTACCGGAGATACCCTCAATGCTTCAACGCTTTCTCTACGCCCTTCCTCTCGTCGCTCTCGTCGCACACGGCGCTGCGGGGGGCGCCATGGCCGCGTTCAACCCCACGAAGGACGAGCTTTCGCTCGGGACAGCGATCTTCGCCGCGTGCGCGATGGGCGTACTGCTACTGATTTACGCCGTGAAGTGGTACTTCGGCCTCGACCGCCAGTCCGACGTTGAGTTCCCGGACCACGCCCACGACCACCGGTACTCCGGGCATCACTAGGCACAAGCAACAGGCAACAAGCTCCAAGCAACAAGGCTGAACGGACCAAGCCTGTGTTGCTTGTTGCTAAGACTTCAGGCGTAGAATCCGCACCATCTGCATACCCATGATGGGCTAGAGGGACACGCGCGCATGATCATTGGTGACGGGGACTTTCGATACGAGCTGCATGAGGGCTGGGAGCAGCTGCCTGAGGGCTGGAGCCATGGCGACGTCGCCGGCGTAGCGACGGACTCGCAGGACAACGTCTACGTGTTCAACCGGGGCGAGCACCCGGTCATCGTCTACGACCGCGAGGGGCGGTTCATCAAGTCGTGGGGCGAGGGCATGTTCAAGCGCTCGCACGGCATCACGATCCACAACGACGAGGTCTACCTCGCCGGTGACACCGACCACACGGTGCGCAAGTTCACCCTCGACGGTGAACTGCTGATGACTCTGGGCACGATGGATACGCCATCGGACACCGGCTACAACCCTGAGATCTCGACGCGCCTGACGACGATCACGCACGGTGGCGCGCCGTTCAACCGCCCGACTCGCCTGACCGTCGCGACGAATGGCGACCTCTACGTCTCAGATGGCTACGGCAACGCGCGCATCCATCACTTCAAGGCCGATGGGACGCTTGTGAAGTCGTGGGGCGGGCCCGGGACGGGCAAAGGCGAGTTCAACCTGCCGCACAGCGTCTGGGCCCACACGGATGGCCGCATCTTCGTCTGCGACCGCGAGAACGAGCGCGTGCAGATCTTCACACCCGACGGCGAGTACATCGAGGAGTGGACGAACATGGGCCGCCCCGGCGACCTGTTCATCGGCTCCAACGAAGAGGTCTACGTCGGCGAGATGAACTTCTGGAAGGACCACTACTCGCTGACCGGCAAGCTGTGGGAGACGGACTGGCTGGCGCGCATGACGGTGCGTGACATCAAGGGCAACGTGATCTCGACCTTCGGCGGCAAAGACGAGTATGGCGACGCATGCGCGGCGAACAACTTCACGTCGCCGCACGGCATCTGGGTGGACTCGCACGGCGATGTCTACGTTGGCGAGGTGAGCGCGACCTCGTACGAGGGCACACCGAAGCCTCCGGGGTGTCATTCGCTGCAGAAGTTCGTGCGAGTCAGGTAGACCTCACCCCCTAACCCCCTCTCCGATTTTCGGAGAGGCGGAACCGGAGAGTGGTTGCTCTGACAGCAGTCTGATAGCCCTGTGGTGCGATGAATCGCACCGCTACAAGTATCAGGCGACGCGGTGCGTCAGGCTGGGCGGAGGCCATCGGCGGAGATGGACGTAATCTTCCAGAGGCCGTCGAGCTGCTTCCAGGAAGCGCGGGCGATGATGTCCTGGGCGCTGGTCTTGAAGCGGACGACGAAGCGATGGGTGCCATCGGGCAGCTGCTCGCGCGATTCGAAGTCGTAGCGCTCGGGCGTTGGCAGGCTGACGATGTTGGCACCCATGACCATCGCCTCCTGAAAGGCCTCAGGGGTGAGGTCGGCAAGGGCGGTCATGATGTCGCCACGCATGATCGAGTCGCAGGCGCGGCGCATCGCGTCTTCGGCGGTTTCTGTAGTCATCCGTCAGCGGCCACGATGCGATAGAACCGGTGCGGTCCGATGCGCAGGATGGCGCCCTCCTTCAGCTCTACCTTCGGGTCGGTGACCTTCACCTCGTCGAGGGCGATGCCCCCCTGCTGCAGGAGGCGCCGCGCTTCGCCGCGGCTGGCGACGATGCCCTGCTGGCTTAGAAGCAACGTGATGTCGGTTTCGCCCAGGTCAACGGCCAGTTCCTGGGCGGTATCGACCGGCTGCTGACGCTTCTGGAAGACATTCTCGAAGGCTTCCTGCGCATCGTCAGCGGTCGCTGCGTCGTTCAGCAGCTCGACCACGCTGTGAGCGAGGCGTTTTTTTGTCTCCATCGGATTAAGGGTACGGTCCGCCAGCCCCCGCTCGATGCGCTGCAGCTCCTCCGTCGGGACGTCGGTGAGAAGCGTGTAGTAGTTATCGATCAGGGTGTCAGGGATGCTCATGAGCTTGCCGTACATCTCAGCCGGGCTGAGGTCGAGGTTGATCGAGTTGCCGATGGACTTCGACATCTTGAGGTTGCCATCGGTGCCGATGAGCAGCGGCGTGCACACGGCAACCAGGGGGCGTTCCCCCAGCGCGCGCTGAAGGTGGCGGCCGGCCATGATGTTGAACAGCTGGTCCGTACCACCCACCTGCACGTCCGTCTTCAGCGTGAGGGCGTCGTAGGCCTGCATCAGGGCGTAGATGAACTCGTGAATGTAGAGGGGCTTCGCCTCGTCCATGCGCTTGCGGAAGGTCTCGTGCTCGAGGAACTGCGCGACGGTGAAGTTGGAAGCGATCTGCACGACCTCTTGCAGGGTCAACGGCGACAACCACTCGCCGTTGCGTTCGACCTTCGTCTTCTCGGGGTCGAGGACGCGGAAGGCCTGGTCGAGCCAGCTCTGGGTGTTCGACTCGACCACCTCGGGCGTAAGCATCTGGCGCGCCGCCGACTTGTCCGATGGGTCGCCGATCACGGCGGTCATCGTGCCCATGAGGAAGGTGACGTCGTGGCCGAAGCGCTGGAACTGGCGGAGCTTGAGCATCGGCACCATGTTGCCGAGGGTCAGGCCGGTGAACGTGGGGTCGAATCCGCAGTAGACCCGCAGCGGCCGCCCGGCGAAGAGCCGCTCGCGCAGGTCCTCCTCCATCGTGCGCTGGATATTCGC
>Ga0247825_10003527_pt1 | contig 10326 bp, 9 predicted proteins | sample 13C_Vanillin_Day_FD_194413 | JGI IMG/M metagenome (GOLD analysis project Ga0247825, IMG submission 194413) | Soil microbial communities from agricultural site in Penn Yan, New York, United States - 13C_Vanillin_Day48 | ecosystem: Environmental > Terrestrial > Soil > Agricultural land | place... | reverse complement strand
CGCGAGCAGAAGATGGCGGCGCTGAATTATGTCCAGGAAGCCTGGGCGGAAGCGCGGCTCGACGGCGTCGATGACGACTGCATGGCGATGACCTGCCTGTTCGCGGCGTTTGCCGAACTCGTCGCCGCCTACGGCGAGGAAGCCGCGGCGACATACGCCGACAGCCTCTCCAAGCGCATCCGCAACGGCGAATTCACTCTCGACCGCACGCAGCAATAGCGGCCACGGCGCGGCGCACAGCCCCGCCGCTTTTCAACCTCACGCAATCGAATTGTGCAGGACTGGGCGCTTTGCCCCGATGCTGTTCAATTGAACAGCGGCCGGTCACCAGACACCCTTCGCTCAACTCCAGCGCAGATGCCCGAGCCCGAACAGCCGGCAGAAGGCTGCGTCGATGTCGTTGGCGAAAAACGGCTTGAACAGGAGATCGGCGGCGCCTTCGCCCCGCGCGCGCTCCGCCATCGCCCGATCCTGCTTTTCGGTGATCATCAGGATCCTGGCATCGGGACGGATTTTTCGAAGCTCGGCCAGCGTCTCGAAACCGTCCTTGCCGGACATGTGGCAATCCAGGATCACCACGTCGAACGCGCCGCCCCTCATCTGCTCGACCGCCGAGGCGTGCCCGTCGGCTTCGTCTGCGGTGATGCGAAAGCGGCTCGCTTTCAGCACCTTCTGGATCACCGAACGCACCGCGGCGGAATCGTCGACCACCAGCACGCGCTTGGGCAGCCGCGCGGCGATGCAGTTCTCGATCAGGCCTGCGGCCTGCTGCTGCTCGATCGGCCGTGACAGCGTGCAATCGACATCGAGGTCAGACACTTCGCCGATCGCGACCGCGAGCGGCCGGCCGGGCTCGCCGCGAACCGCGGCAACGAGCGCCTGCATCGCCTGCGCGGGCATCGCGGAATCGAACAGCACGGCATCGTAGGTGTCGGAGGCGATCGCCTTCAGCGCCGCCGTAGCGTCGCCCGCCGCGTCGATTTCGGTGACGAGCACCGGGATCGACGCACCGGCCATGGCGCGCCGGATCAGTTCGCAGTCGCCCGCGACCCCCGACACAATCATCGCTTTGAGTGAAACGAATTCGTCAGTCATTCAACCACAGTGCGATGCTGCTGCATGCACTTAAGGCCTCGCCCCGGACGGGCAATGCCCCCACCTTTCTTGGATTAAATCGCGTCCCCGTGGACTCGCGCAGGCGCAGGTTGTAGTTCGCGGCGCGATAAATCAACCGGAATTTTTGTGGAATTCACGCCAAAGCGGCGCTCATGCCGGCGGCAAGGCCTCTTGGAATTTCACCGCCTCGCCCGTCGATGGTCCGGTCAGTTCGCCCTGCCACATCACCCTGCGGCCGCGGACAAAAGTTCCGACCGGCCAGCCGGTGACGGTCACACCGTCATAAGGCGTCCAGGCGGAGCGCGACGCGATCCAGCGGTCGGTGATGGTTTCGCGGCGCTTGAGATCGACCACCGTCAGGTCTGCGTCGTAGCCCGCGGCAATCCGGCCCTTTTGCGAGATGCCGTAAACCCGGGCCGGCCCGGCGCTGGTGAGATCGACGAAGCGCGCGAGCGTGAGCCGCCCAGCGCTGACGTGATCGAGCATAATCGGCACCAATGTCTGCACGCCGGTCATGCCGGAATGCGTTTTTGGATAAGGATGCGCTTTCTCCTCGCGGGTGTGCGGCGAATGGTCCGAACCGATGGTGTCGATGACGCCCCAGGCCAGCCCTCCCCAGATACCATCGCGATGGGACGCGTCCCGCACCGGCGGGTTGAGCTGGGCGAGCGTGCCGAGCCGCGCATAGCAGTCGGGCGCGGCGAGCGTCAGATGGGCGGGGGTCGCCTCGCACGATGCGACGTCCTTGTGGCCTCCGAGATACTCCGCCTCCTCCCGCGTGGTGACGTGCAGCACGTGCACGCGCTTCCCCGTTTCGCGCGCTAGGCGAACGAGCCGTTGCGTGCACATCAGCGCCGTGGTGGCATCCCGCCACACCGGATGCGACGACGGATCGCCCTCGACGCGCAGGTTCATCCGCTCGCGCAGCCGGTATTCGTCCTCCGAATGAAACGAGGCGCGACGGCGGATCGCTTTGAGCACGTTGCGCACGCCCTCGTCGTCTTCGATCAAGAGCGAGCCGGTGGACGAACCCATGAACACCTTGACGCCGCACGCGCCAGGCAGCCGCTCGAGCGTGCCAAGCTCATGCGTGTTCTCGCGCGTCGCGCCGATATAGAAGGCGAAGTCGCAATGCATGCGGTGATGCCCGCGCTTGACCTTGTCGGCGAGCGCTGCAGCGTCGGTGGTGGTCGGAACGGTGTTGGGCATCTCGAATATGGCCGTGACGCCGCCCAGCACCGCGCCGCGCGAGCCCGCTTCCAGGTCCTCCTTGTGGGTGAGGCCCGGCTCGCGGAAATGCACATGGCTGTCGATCACGCCGGGCAGGATGTGCAGGCCCCGGCAGTCGACCGTGTCAGCGGCGCTGGCCCCGACGTCGCCGATCGCCGCGATCTTTCCGCCGGAAACCGCGAGGTCCCGCACCCCCTCGCCGTCCTGATTGACGACCGTGCCGCCCTTTAAGATCAGGTCGTAACCGCCCGTCATCGCCGCCTCACTCGCCTTTGCACCAATTCCAAGCCTTGCCCTTGAGGCGTCCACATCAGCGGCTTACGTTCCCGGTGGCAACAAGGAATCGCATGAAAGCAGCACTTCTCCCCGACCGGGGCGTGGTCAAGGTGGCGGGCGCGGACGCCCGCGCCTTTCTCAACGGGCTCCTCACCGCCGATGTCACCAAAGTCGCGCCGGAACAGGCACGTTTCGGCGCGCTGCTCACCCCGCAGGGCAAGATCGTTGTCGATGGCATTGTCGCCGAAGCCCCGGCCGAAGACGGCGGCGGTTTCTTCCTCGACGTGCCGCGCGCGCTGGCGCCGGAGTTCGTGCAGAAGCTGAATTTCTACAAGCTGCGGGCTAAGGCGATCTGCGAGGATCTCTCCGAGGTGCTCGGCGTCATGGCGGTGTGGGACGGCACAGGGGACACCGAATACGGGCTGGTCTATGCCGATCCGCGGCTGCCCGGCCTGGGCCAACGCATCATGCTGCCGCCGCATCTCGCCAAAGAGGCCGCGGCCGATCTCGGCGCGGAGCTTGCCGAGCCGCACGACTACGAGGCGCATCGCATTGCGCTCGGCGTGCCGCGCGGCGGGCTCGATTTCGTCTACGGCGATGCGTTTCCGCACGAGACCGACATGGACCAGTTGGCCGGCGTCGACTTCGACAAGGGCTGCTATGTCGGCCAGGAGGTCGTCTCGCGCATGGAGCACCGCGGCAACGCCCGCACCCGCATCGTGCCGGTCACGGTCGATGGCTTCGCCCCCGACGCAGGCCTTGCGGTGATGGCGGGCGACAAGGTGGTCGGCACCACCGGATCGTCGGCCGGCGGCGTGGGACTTGCGATGCTGCGCCTCGATCGCATGGCGGATGCGCGCGCGTCGGGTCTTCCGCTCACCGCGGGCGGCGTGACGCTGACGCCGCAGAAGCCGGACTGGGCGACGTTCGCATGGCCGGGAGAGAAAGTCTGATGGCGGGAGCACTGCTGCACACCGACGGCCTGCACCGCTGCCCGTGGCCGGGCAAGGACGACGCGGTCTATGTCGCCTATCACGACACCGAATGGGGCGTACCGGAATACGACGACCGCGCGCTCTACGAAAAGCTGATGCTCGACGGCTTCCAGGCGGGTCTGTCGTGGATCACCATCCTGCGCAAGCGCGACAACTTCCGCAAAGCGTTCGACGGCTTCGAGCCGGAGAAGATCGCCCGTTACGATGCGCGACGGAAGGCCAAGCTGATGCAGGACGCCGGCATCGTCCGCAACCGGCTCAAGATCGAAGGCGCGGTGCAGTCGGCGCGCGCGTATCTCGACGTGATGGAAAAAGGCCCGGGATTTTCCGCGCTGCTGTGGGACTATCTCGACGGCAAGCCGAAACTGAATAAGTTCCGCGACACCAAGCAGGTGCCGGCCGAGACCGAACTGTCGAAGAAGATTTCCAAGGACCTTGCGGCGCGCGGCTTCAAGTTCGTCGGACCGACCATCGTCTATGCTTTCATGCAGGCGGTCGGCATGGTCAACGACCATCTGGTGACGTGCCACTGCCACGAGTCCGTGCAGAAGCTTCGCAGGCGCAAGTAACCGTGCCGCAAGCGCCTGCGAAACGATCCGGCAAAACCTCAACCCGCGCCTGGCAGCGCATGCTGTCAGGGCGGCGGCTCGACCTGCTCGACCCCTCGCCGCTCGATGTCGAGATCGAGGACATCGCGCACGGGCTCGCACGCGTCGCGCGCTGGAACGGCCAGACCCACGGTGCGCATATCTTCTCGGTCGCGCAGCACACGCTGCTGGTCGAGACGGTGGCGCGGGCGAAGTGGCCGAGCCTCGACCGGCGGGCGCGGCTGATGGTCATGCTGCACGACGCGCCGGAATACGTGATCGGCGACATGATTTCGCCGTTCAAGGCGGTGATCGGCGGGTCCTATAAAGTGGTCGAAGCACGGCTGCTCGCGGCGATCCATCTGCGGTTCGGACTGCCGCCGAAGCACCCCGAGGAAATCCTGAAAATCGTCAAGGTCGCCGACCGCGGCGCGGCGTTCCTCGAAGCGACGCGGCTCGCCGGCTTCAGCGCCGCGGAGGCGCAGCGGTTTTTCGGACCGCCGCCGAAGCTGTCGCCCGCGGTGGAGCGCGATTACCTCACGCCGTGGCCTGCCGGCACCGCGGAAAAGCGGTTTCTCGAGCGGTTTTCCTTGCTTGCCAAGCAATAGCCTCTCTCCGCGTCATGCCCGCGACAAGCCCGGCCATGACGGTGGCATAATTGGAAACTATATGATGTTCATCGTCCGCCAAGATTCGCGCAAACGCCTATAAAAAAAGACCTGCCATGATTCACGTTTGTTCCCTCGCCCGCCTGCACGACACCGTTGCCGAAATCGGCGCGACCCACATCGTCACTTTGTTGCGGCTGATCGACCGCGTGCAGCGGCCGGCGAGCGTCGTCGAAACCAACCACCTCATCCTCGGCATGGACGACATCGCATCCCCGATGGATGGCTACACGCACCCCGCCGAGGCGCACGTCCACGACCTCATCCGGTTCGTGCAGGGCTGGGACCGCCGCGCGCCGATCGTGATGCATTGCTACGCCGGCATCAGCCGCTCCACCGCGGGCGCGTTCATCACCGCCTGCGCGCTCAACCCTGCGCGCGACGAAGCAGGCATTGCGCGCGCGATCCGCGGCTCGTCGGCGACCGCCATGCCGAACGTGATGCTGGTCGGGCACGCCGACCGCATCCTCGGCCGCAAGGGGCGGATGATCGCCGCGGTCGAGGCGCTCGGTCCCGGAAGGCCCGCGCTCGAGGGCGAACCCTTCCGGCTCGATCTCGAATGAGCCATTCTGGCCCTCGCTGTTGAAAACAGGGGCCAAAATGGCCGAGGCGCATCTCACGCCGATCGAAGTCGGCCTCACCGCGGCGATCGTCGCGGTGGAGGCCGAGGAGCCGCGCATCCTGGTCGCCGCCGATCCGAAGAGCGACACCCGCGCCGGCCTGCCGTTCGGCCCGTTCGACCCGCTGTCGCACCGCACCTTCGAGATCGGCCTGCGCGAATGGGTGCAGCAGCAGACCGCGCTCACCGTCGGCTATGTCGAACAACTCTATACGTTCGGCGACCGCGGCCGCCATGCGCGGCCGGGCGACACCGGTCCGCACATGATCTCGGTCGGCTATCTCGCGCTGACGCGAATGTCCGACAACGCAGCCGCGCTGCGGGCTGCCGGCGCGACCTTCGAGCCGTGGTACCGGTTTTTCCCGTGGGAGGACTGGCGCGACGGGCGGCCGGAGATTCTCGATGCGGTGATCGTGCCGCTGCTCGAACAATGGGCGAAGAGCGGCAAGAGCGAAGCCGTGCGGCCGCTCGGCAGGCGTGAGCGTGTACGGCACTGCTTTGCGGCCGGCGGCTCGCCGTGGGACGAGGAGAAAGTGCTCGACCGCTACGAGCTGCTCTACGAGGCGGGGCTGGTCGAGGAGGCGCGCCGCGACGGCCGCGAAACCGCAGTGCCGCGCGCGAAACTCCCCAAGCTCGGCGAGCCGATGCGCTTCGACCACCGCCGCATCGTCGCGACCGCGATCGCGCGCCTTCGCGCCAAGCTGAAATACCGCCCGGTGGTGTTCGAGCTGCTGGCCGACGAATTCACGCTCACCGAATTGCAGCGCACCGTCGAGGCGATCTCCGGCCGGCATCTGCACAAGCAGAACTTCCGGCGCCTCGTCGAGAGCGCGGCGCTGGTCGAGCCGACCGGCGAGACATCGACCGCCACCGGCGGGCGGCCCGCGGCGCTGTTCCGCTTCCGCCGCGACGTCGTGCAGGAGCGGCCCGCGCCGGGGCTGCGAGTGGGCGGAAGGTCCTAGAGCGCGATCGCTTCAGCTGGAATCTTCCGCGACACAGGCGGTCTCATCCCTCCCCGACAAAAAAGCGTCCGCGCCCGTCTTCGAGGGACTGACAGAAGGGCGTTACGCCCGTCCTTGACGGGCTATGGAAGACGGATATCAGCGCCGCGTGACTGTAGATTGAGCCCCGGCGATCGCGTGCTGACCCCTCCAATCCTTGAACTTTTGTTGGGGACGGCACGACCAATGCCCGCGCGGCCCTGTGCGTCGCGCCCGGGCGCGCTTTCGACGCCGGCCCGGCTGGACTAGTTTGCGCTCCGGGGGCGCCCATGGAATTCGTCCTGCTCGGACTGCTGGTGCTGTCGTTCCCGATCATCGCCATCGTGGCGCTGGTCAAGGCCGTCAATCTCGGCGACCGCTTGCGGGCGATGGAAGCCCGCTTCGAAGCACTGGAAGCGAAGGCCGCGGGCGCGCCGGGTGCGGCGCCCATTCCCGCAACTGCACCAAAGCCGGTCGAACCCAGGCCTCCAGAACCCAGGCCTGCTGAACGGCCTGCCGCTCCAGTCACGACACCTGCCGCAGCGCCCGTCGAAGCGATCAAATCCGAGCCGCCGCGCGCGCCGGAGCCTTCACCCGAACCCGCGCGCGCCGCCGCGGCGGCTCCGCCTCCACCGCCACTGCCTCCTCCCCCGCCCGCGGCAGACCAGGACCCCGTCCAGAGCTTCGAAGAAAAGTTCGGCACGCGCTGGACCGTCTGGATCGGCGGCGTGGCGCTCGCGCTCGGCGGCATTTTCCTGGTCAAATATTCGATCGAGGCCGGCCTGATCGGGCCCGGCATGCGGCTGTTCTTCGGCGGGCTGCTCGCGACCGCCCTCGTGGCAGCCGGCGAATGGACCCGCCGCAACGAACTGGCCAGCGGATTTGCCGGCGTGCCGAGCGCGCACGTGCCGGGCATCCTCACCGCGGCCGGCACCACCTGCGCCTTTGCCACCGTCTATTCGGCCTACGGCCTTTACGGCTTCCTCAATCCCGCCTTCGCCTTCGTGCTGCTCGGCGCGGTGGCGCTGGCGACGCTCGCCGCGGCGCTGCTGCACGGCCCTGCCTTGGCCGCGCTCGGCCTGGTCGGCGCCTTCGTCACGCCGCTGTTGATTTCGACCGGCCAGCCGAACTACTGGGCGCTCTACATCTACATCGCCGTCGTGACCGGCGCGGCCTTTACGCTCGCGCGCATGCGGATGTGGCTGTGGCTCGCGGTGACCGCGGTGGCCTTCGGATTTTTCTGGACGCTGCCGGGCATGGAGAATACCCATGTCGACGGGCTTGCGGCGCATCTCTTCCACGTGATCGCGGGCTTTGCGCTGGTCGCGGCGCTGATCGTGTCGGGCCTGTTCTGGGGTCCCGACGCGACACCCGGCGAGATCGACCCCGTGTCGTCGGCCACGCTGTCGGCCTATCTCCTCGGCGCGCTGCTGCTCACGCTCGCGACCCGGCACGATGCCGCGGCGCTGATCGTCTTCACCCTGATGATCGTCGCGACGCTCGCCATCGCCTGGCGCACCGATGCCGCGGGCGGCACCATCCCGGTCGCCGCGGTGTTCTCCGCCGTTGTGGTGCTGCGCTGGGCGCTGGCGCCGGAGCTCGGCCATCTCATCGCGCCGGCCGGCCCCGCAGGCTCGGGCGCGCCGCAACCCTCGGAGTTCGACACCGGGCCGCATCTTATGCTCGGTGCCGGCTTTGCAATCCTGTTCGGCGCGGCGGGCTATCTCGCGCAGATCCGGGAAGGCGCAGCGCAGCGCTGCCAGGCCACGGCCGTTCTCTGGAGCGGGTTCGGCGTCGCCGTGCCGCTCCTGATGCTGGTTGCGCTCTACTATCGCATCGCATGCTTCGAACGCTCGATCCCGTTTGCCGGCGTGGCGCTGCTGCTGGCCGCGCTGAACGGCATCGCCGCCGAGCAACTGTCGAAGCGCGAGCAGACCAAGACCATCGTCACCGCCGGCGCGCTGCACGCGGTCGCGACCGTCGCGGCGCTGGCGCTGGCGCTGACCATGTCGCTGGAAAAAGGCTGGCTCACCGTTGCGCTCGCCCTGATGGTGCCGGGCATCGCCTGGACCGCCAACGAACGGCCGGTGCCGATCCTGCGCGCGCTCGCCGCGGCTGCGACCCTACTGGTGGTGGCGCGCATCGGCTGGGAGCCGCGCATCGTCGGCTCCGACGTCGGCACCACGCCCATTTTCAACTGGATCCTTTATGGCTACGGGATTCCCGCGGTGGCGTTCTGGGTCGCCGGACATCTTCTGCGCAAAGGCGCCGACGACACGCCCACCCGCATGGTCGAAAGCGCGGCGATCCTGTTCACCGTGCTGACGCTGGTCCTGGAAATCCGCCACTACATGCATGGCGGCGACATCTACCGGCAGGGCAGCCGCCTGGGCGAACTCGCGCTGCAGGTCTGCGCCGGGCTTGCGACCACCATCGGGCTTGAGCACGTCCGCCACCGCACCCGGAGCATGGTGCACGACATGGGCGCGCTGATCGTAGGGGCTCTGACCGCGTCAGGCGTCGTGCTCGGACTGTGGATGACGCTCAATCCGTGGATCAGCGGCGAGCCGGTCGGCGGCGCATTCTTCAATCTGATCCTGCTGGGCTACGGCCTGCCCGCCGTGCTCGCCATCTGGCTGGCGATGGCCACGCGCGGCGTACGGCCGGAGAGCTATCGCGTCCTCGCCGCGGGGTTCGCGGTGCTGCTGATGCTGAGCTATCTCACGCTCGAGGTGCGCACGCTGTTCCAGGGGCCGGTCCTGTCGCGCGGCGGCATGTCGAACGCTGAGCAATACACCTATTCGGTGGTGTGGCTCGGTTACGGGGTCGCGCTGCTGGCGTTCGGCATTGTGTTCCGCTCGCAACCGGCGCGGTTTGCCTCCGCATTGATCACGATGCTCACCATCGGCAAGGTCTTCCTGCTCGACATAGGCGCACTGGGTGGCATGTATCGCGTCCTGTCCTTCCTGGGACTCGGCCTCGTGCTGGTCAGCACCGGCTGGCTGTACCAGCGCCTCTTGTTCCCGCCGCACCCAAACGCAACGGCGGCGCCCGGTGTACCCGAAGCGCCGCCGCCAAACCCATAATCGCGCTCTTGAAGTTACTTCGCGCTGATGTCGCACCAGGCCGGCCCGGTCGAGAGCCGGTAACGGCCCGCGGCCTCTTCCGAGACCGGGTAGCAGCCATCGCCGCCGCCGTTGAACTGTTTCCAGGCGAGGCAGATTTCCACGCCCTTCACACGCATCGCCGCGCGGTCGGTTTCTTCCTGCTGTCCCTGCGGACGGCGATAGAGCACGTTGATCACGCCCGCCTGGGTGATCTGGCCGCGGCCCTGCGTGCCGTCGACACATTCGATCTTGAACGCGCGCCCCATCAGGAGACGCGCCACGTCGCCGCCGTGAACCTGGCGTCCCGCTTCCGCCGGAAGCGTCGCCGCAATCGTGATCGCAAAAGCAAAGCTCGCGCAGACAAACTGCCGAACGCTTGTCATACTCATACCCGCACCGAACGGATTCATTTCAGGGCCTCCCCTATGCGGGCGACCATCTCCTATTTGTGCGCTGCCGTCGCGTCAGTTCTGCTCCGACGGTTAATTCGCGATCCCGCGCAAACGCAGACGCCGTATGGGATCATGGTGAATGTTGCCGCGATGTGACTCTCGTACGCAAACGGCGGTCCGATTAACCAATCAACCGTGTTCGGTAAGCCCTCACGAATGTGGCAACCGCCGCTCCGGGCGATGAATCAAAACCCAAGAATCAAACCCAAGAGTTCCACGATGACCAAGACGTTCACTTACGGGCTGGTGCCGCGCGACGAGATCATGGCGCGCGGCGGGCTTTCGTTCCTGACCGA
>Ga0247825_10003525_pt1 | contig 10328 bp, 8 predicted proteins | sample 13C_Vanillin_Day_FD_194413 | JGI IMG/M metagenome (GOLD analysis project Ga0247825, IMG submission 194413) | Soil microbial communities from agricultural site in Penn Yan, New York, United States - 13C_Vanillin_Day48 | ecosystem: Environmental > Terrestrial > Soil > Agricultural land | place... | reverse complement strand
ACGCTGTTGAACGCGATGCCTGCCTCCGCCAGCTCCCGTGCCATCGCTCTGGTGAACGCATCGAGCGCACCCTTGGAGGCAGCGTACACGGACAATCCTGTGAAGCCGCGTGAGCCACATATCGAAGTGATATTGATGATGGAGCTTCGACCCGGTTGGAGCATCATCCGCCGTGCGACCAGCCGCGTGAGGAGGATTGGTGCTGTGATGTTGATAGCGACGATCTCGGCCACACGCTCGGGAGCGGTGTGGACAAGGAGTTCATCCTGACCTACCGCCGCGTTATTGACCAGCGCATCGATGGACCCGAACTGACTGGTTATGGTCGCGACGTATTTCCTAACCCCGTCCTCGTCGGTCGCGTCCAAGGGTTGGAAATATAGGTTCGTTTCGTATTCTCGTTGGAGGTGACGAATGGCTTCGGTTTCAGAGCGTGCGAAGGTGGCGACTCGGTTGCCCGCTTTGAGAAAGCCCTCCACTAGGTAGAGACCGAGTCCGCGAGAGCCACCGCTGATCAGGATGCACTGGTCCTTAGTTCTCACTTGAATAAGCTCTCCTGCAGCTAGCTCTTGAAACTTGGCTTCAGTGGAATTTCGTTGATGAAGTCCCAAAACCGCGGTATCGCATGCTCGGGCAGCGCCTCCCGGAGAAAGGACGCCAGCTCTGCCTGGTCATGATTCGGGTCTGACGAGGGCTCCCGCAGCACAATGCGGGCTGCGGGCAGCATGCCCACAAAAGGAGCTTTCCGAGGGTAGGCCTGTGCCCAGAGGACGTTGGCATGTTTCAAGAGCTGTGCCTCGATCTCCCCGCGAACAGCCTTCATGCCACCGACATTGATCATCGAAGACCCTTCGCGGCCCAGAAAGAAGACGCGGTCACCTCTGATTTCGACCAGATCACCCGTATCGACCCACGTCTCAGGATTACCTGCCGCCGCAGCCGTCGTAAACGGTGAACGCACAAACAGCTTTCCGTCTTCGACCTTCAGCTGCAGAGCGCCGTCCTCACGTGTGAGCCGGCTAACAGGAAAACCAGCTTTGGCATCCGTCACTACTATCGCTGCTCCAGCCTCGGACGAGGCGTAGATGTGCCGGATTGATGCAGACGGGAAGGTTGCAGCTACTTGATCGAGAATGGCCTGGTCTACGGTCTCACCGCCAAGGCTGATGGTCTCGATACTCGAAGACTGAATCAGGTCTGGGTCAAGGTTGAGGAAGGCATAACGCCAGAATGTTGGTGTCGATGACACAGCAGTCACGCCTGAGGCAAGGGCTTCAGAAAAGCTGTCGACAGGCTGGGACGATGAGCCACAGAAGAGATCTTGGCCCGCATTAAACGCACCAAGGCATAGCATCTGATACCAGGCGTACGAGCCAGGTTGATAGGGAACGAACCAAAACCTTGGGCGATTGTCCCTCACCCGCACCAATGTGTTCAGAGTGTCCCAACTGTGCTCCACGACCTTGGGTAGGCCGGTGGTTCCTGAAGTCATCACCGAAATGCGGTTCGACTTGCGCTCCTGGGCAGTGTCGGCATTCTCGATGAACCCCTCGCCGAGGCAAACCCGAGCCATACCGAGCTTATCGACCAGGGTAACGAGGTCAGGTGAGAGTCGTTGGGTTTCCAGAATGCCGAAGTCAAGTTCGCACTGACGCCCGAGGGTGAACGCGTCGACTGCTTCCAGCGATCCATCGACGAGGAAGAGCACTCGCTTCGCAAGCAAGATGGGAAGTAACTGCCCATGCCGGCGAGTTACATCGGCAACCCGATCCTTCCACGTCTGACGGCTGCCAGCAACCTGGACGATGTTATGGATTGCTAAGGACATCAGCTTGAGCGGCCTGGACAAAAAAGTCGATCACATCACTTATGGTTGCGATTTGCCGCATCGCAGCAGCTTGGAAATTCAGCTCATGACCGATCTCGTCTTCAAGACGGAGGGCGACCTCGGAGAAATCCAGGCTACGAAAGCCGGCGTCGCGCATCGGTGTTTCCGAGTCGGATGCCGGCGAAATTCCTTTATTCGCAAGAACCAGGTTAATGGTCCTAAGGACAGCTTCCCTCTTCATGAGACCCCTTCCGACCCAGGTCAGACTTCCCGGACCAACTACTCCCGAAGGCACAGCGTCGAGACGTGAAAGACATCGCCTCCAGTTGCCTTTGGAGAAGACCAATGCCTCAATGACGGCCTCCGGGTATTCGATCGAGCCTCCAGAAAAACCGCCCACATATGTAAGAACACCCTCACTCCAAGAAGGTTACAGGCGTCCCTGACGAGGTGAATGACTCACCGAGCAGGGGCGATTTCGGCTTCAAATCGACTCGAGACCTTACCCTTCGCGGGCACGAGCATGGCACGTGGCGTTGGATCCTACTTCGACTTCGAGGTCTGCCTGGCACAGAAGTCACGGGTTCCCTGTAACGTTCGATCCCGTTTGTGGTTTTAGAGATTGCCAAACATAAGTCTTGAGACCGGATCAGGATTAACTAACGGGAGACAACCTTGACAAACTCACTACACGCCAACGGATTGGCCCAACGAAAGATACTGGTGACGGGTGCGGGTGGCTTCATTGGCCATCATCTGGTGCGCTTCCTCAAGGATCGTGGCTACTGGGTTCGTGGCGTCGACGTCAAGGAGCCAGAATTCGAGCCAACAGCGGCGGACGAGTTCCTCACGCTGGACCTGAGGCGGTGGGAGAACTGCCTGATCGCCACAGACGGAATGAATCAGGTATACGCCCTGGCCGCCGACATGGGCGGCATGGGCTTCATCGCCAACCACCACTCGCAGATCCTCTACAACAATTCGCTTATCAACTTGCACACCCTGGAAGCAGCACGGACCAACGGGGTCGAGCGCTATCTGTACTCGTCCTCAGCCTGTGTTTATCCAGAGTTCTTGCAGAACGAGACAGATATCAAGCCACTCAAAGAAGAAGACGTTTATCCCGCGATGCCCCAGGATGCCTACGGCTGGGAAAAGCTGATCACAGAACGTCTTTGCCAGCATTACCTCGAGGACTACGGATTGGAGACTCGCGTTGTGCGTTTCCACAACATCTTTGGTCCCCTGGGCACCTGGCACGGCGGCCGCGAGAAGGTTCCTGCCGCGCTCTGTCGAAAGATCGCAATCGCGAAGCTGACAGGGCAAGACTCGATCGAAATCTGGGGCGATGGAGAGCAAACGCGCTCGTTTTGCTACATCGATGACTGCATCGAGGGCCTCTACAGGCTGATGGAGTCTGACTTCCGAGAACCGCTAAACCTCGGCCAGGACCGGATGGTCACCATCAACCAGTTGGCGGACATGATCGCTTCGATCGCCGGCGTATCGATGGAGAAGGTCCACGTCCCCGGTCCTCAGGGCGTTCGCGGCCGGAACTCAGACAACTCTCGTCTGCGCCGGGTGCTCGAGTGGGAGCCTGGTATCTCCTTGGAGGATGGCCTCGCCGAGACCTATGGCTGGATCGAAGCCAACGTCCGGCAAGTCCTAGACGCGCAGGGCGCCGAGACGGGCCAACGAGTGCTTCAGGAAGTCACGGTCTAAGTCTCGTAGCGCCTGGAGTTGCGGGGTCGGGGATGGTATGGAGGCTGCCTTGAGATCTCGAATCTTGATCACCGGTGGGAACGGATACGTCGGCCGCACCCTGATGCGTAAGCTGGCTCAGAATCACGATGTCATCGTCGTGGACAGGATGCAGAGCGACAACCGGTTCTCGGCTGAGGACCTTGCCTCGATGACCCTTTACAAGACAGACATCCGAGACTCAGACGCCATTCAAGACGTCTTTGCACTGACACATCCCGATTTGGTGATTCATGCGGCCGCGTTGCATTACATCCCGGAGTGCGACGCCCACCCTGACGAGGCCATCTCAATCAACGTCCTTGGCACTGCCAATGTAGCCAGGTTCACACCTCCCGGCGCTCGGCTCGTCTTCATCTCCTCTGCAGCAGTCTATGCGCCAAGCAGCCAGTCCCATGTCGAGGACGACAGCCCGGTCGGACCGCTGGATATCTACGGGATATCGAAGCTGCAGGCTGAGCAATATGTTCGACACTGGACGGCCGACCGAGGCCTTCGGACAGCGATCATCCGCCTCTTTAATGTGGTGGGCCCTGGGGAGACGAACCCTCACCTTCTGCCGGCAATCATGTCGCAGGTTATGAGCGGCAAACGGACGCTCAGCCTTGGTAATTGCCACCCAAAGCGCGACTACATTGATGTCCGTGACGTTGCTGACGCAATCGTGTCGATCGCTGGAGGACTTGACCAGGCACCGGGCGTCGACGTCGTCAACGTCGGTACGGGTGAGGCATACTCCGTCTACGAAGTTCTGACGCAGGTCGAGCAACTCATCGGCGAGAAGCTGACTGTCGAAACAGACCCTGCGCGCCTGCGGGTAGTTGACCGGCCAGTGCTGCGGGCCAGCATCGCGAAAGTCGAGCGAAAGTACGACTGGTCTCCGGCCCTTAGGCTGGCGGACAGCCTCAGCAGCCTATGCCTGGATCCAGAGATTCCGGCCGAGTTGATGGCACGGAGCTGAGGATCCCTGGGTAGGAGAGTCCTCGCGTACATCCAAAGAAGAGAACAAAGGACCATAGAATGAGCACCATCATTTCAATCGTCACCCCCACTCTGAATGCGATGAAGTATCTCGGCGAGTGCATCGAGTCTGTAGAGCGGCAGAAGAGCGCCAGAGGCTCTATCGAGCACATCATTGTGGATGGCGGAAGCACCGACGGAACGGTCGAGCTAGCTCGGGCGCACGGACTCCGAGTCCTGCAAGGCAAGGACAAGGGCATCTTCGATGCCATCAACAAGGGGTCGTTTGCGGCGACCGGTGAACTCATCGGCTTCCTTGGCGCCGACGACAAGCTTCTTGACGGTGCCCTCGAGGAAATCCTCAAGTGCTACGACAAACATCCGAATGCCGCCTGGATCTCAGGTGGTGTACGGCTCATTGACGCGGAAGGAAAGGATCTGGGCGAGACGGCCGCACCCCCTGGTTGGCTGACAGCGTCGATTCATTCCTGCCTAGGATGGTGCTGCATCCATCATATGGCCACCTACATCACACAGGACTTCTTCGCGGAGCTGGGCGGCTTTGACCTCGAGTATTCCGTCTCGGGCGACTATGAGATGTTTTGCCGGGCAAGGTCGCTCAAGCCCTTTGCACGAATCGGCAAGGCGATTGCCTGCAATCGACGCACAGGAGCGAACTTCAGCATGGTTCATAGAGACATTGCCGACCAACAGTGCCTGGCAGTTAGGGAAACCTACGGCCCGAAATCAGGCTCGCAGCGCTTCTTGAACAGGATGATTATGAAGGGTTGGGTGTACGGCCTGAACCCGGGCTGGGCTGCTCGAAAGTACGTGTCTGCAGGGCGCTTTCCGTTCGGCGTCGTACAAGGCAGGCTGAGAGCGCGTAAGGCTTAGGTCCGAAGGATACAGGCTTCCACGCAGCGTGTCATCGCTCGTACCAAGCCAACAGCTCACCGGCGATACGGTCCCACCGAAAATATGCGAGAGCATGGTTTCGTCCTGCGAGGCCCATTGCCTTCCACTGCGACCGCATCTCCATCAGTCGACGAAACCCAGCTTTCACTGACTCCTTTTCCGGCTTGACAACTACCCCACAGCCAACAGCCTCGACGTGCTTGGCTATGCCGTTGATCTCGGAGACCATCAGCACCCGCCCAGCGACCATCGCCTCGAGGGCCGCCAACGCAAATCCTTCGAATCGCGATGGGAGCAAGAACACATCGTGGTCAATGAGGATTTGCGACGCCGTTCGGTCGAACTGTGGGGCATTGAACTGCACCCGGTCGCTTGTTAGGCAAAGCGCCTCGGCGCGTGCCTTAAGGAACGCCAGGTCGCCGTTGTCGGGACCCTGAATGGTGAGGTTGGCATCGCTTTCGTTCATGAGTTCTGCGAAGGCGTCAAGCAGCACATCCAGGGACTTGTTGTAATAGTCAATACGACCGAGATATACAAGACTTGGCGTATTATCGTCGTCCCACCTGAGCTCCGATTCGGATATCGCGTCGACAGGGTCGAACCCGTTATCTATCTCGATCGTTGGAGTCCCGACTCCGAGGCCTTGCAGTAGTTCGGCGTGCTTCCTATCGAACACCTGGATACCACGCGCGCCGCGGAGCATGGGCCGATCTCTCAGATACCAGTGAGGCCACTTCGCGTACGCCTTCTTGGCGAACAGATCGCTGGTAAACGGGTCGTGGGGCCAGCAATAGTAGCGAAGCTTGTTACGAATACATGCTCGAGACACTGCATACGTGTCTGGGCTAAATACTCCGTTCAAGATAAAAATTGTTGACTTGTCACAACCTGCTATGAAGCGACTTAGGCTAGGCGAGGGTGCGAAACCTAATCGTTGGCTCTTGTTTCGAGCAAAGCACCTGATCTCGTAGCCGTTAAATGTCTTGAATGTACTGTCCTGCCTGCCGCTGCAAGCCACAATTACCTCAGCTCCATGCTGGACAAATGCACTTGCAAGCCCGTGCACTGCCTTCATTAGCCCGCCATCGAAGCGGTCACCATTGGGCGGGAAGTTGCGAGCATAGAGACAGATCTTCATGTTGTTCTTCACTTCTAGGGACGAGACAAATCTGCCGGAGCGTTCCAGCTTGCTCTGTTCGACTTCGCCCCTTCTTTTTGATCGGCATGCAGGGGATGGTCATTCAGTTGCTGGCCCTGCAAACGCATCGCTCCCATTCCCAGCCCAATCATGGTCCAGAACCAGATTCCTCCTTGCGGTCCTTCGATGTAGACCTCAAAGGAGAGGTTGACGAGCATTGCGAGCCAATAGATCAAGATCCAGGTGTCCATCTGGGCCCAGAAGTGAGAAGCCATGCGCCGCGCGCGCAGTAGGGTTCGACACATGGCCACTCCGAACCAGACCTGGATTAGAAGCCAGAGCGCCAGTCCGGGCACACCTGATCGCGCGAGGATGGTGATATGTCCGCTATGGGGCGAGCGAGATGAACCATCCGACAAAGTTTGAAAACCATCCGCGTTGGACAGGTTGATTCCATAACCCTTGCCATCAAAGAAATAGGGCCCATGGACTGTATAGCCCCACACCTTCTCCCACCAGCGTTGACGCCAGTTCTTCGTGTCCTGAAGTCCGGCCTCTCCACCGGTCTCGCTCGAACTCACGATGCTGGCGACGTTACGAACGATCTGGTCAGGGCCAATTTCCCGAGAGACGCCGGCGAACTTTAGACTCGGGTTCACCACTGTGAAAACCACAATAATGATCATGGCAACCGCGGAGAACGAAAAGAATTGGCGCGAAGGCCAGAGGAGGAACGCAGCAGAAATCGCCAGGCTCACCGTCAGGAAGCCGGCTCGGTTGGTTGCAGCAACGAATGTGAATGCAACGATGACGAGAGTCCAGAAGACAGACGGAGGAAGCCGTCGCGCACCACTGGATGCGTACATGCCAGAAATCACCAGGGCAGCCATACCTGCAAGATGGACTGCCATGTCACCGGGCTTAAATATCGCCACCGGAATTCCGGATTGCGGCCAACGCGGAATCACGCCAGCCAGATCGAGTACTGCAAGTACTGGAACCCAGAGCAGGAAGATCGGCAAAACGCTGGCTAGCCCGTTGCCAATCCTCTGAAAGAACTTCAGAGAGACGACGTTCGCCGCCGCCAGGGCAAAAATCGCGTAGCCCCAGACGACAGCATCCCTGAGCGCGTCGATGCCGTACGTCCCTACAAATGGTGCAGTTCGGAGCAAGCCCCAAGCAACGAACAGGACAAGGAGGACATGCAAGGCCGTGAACTGTCTGAGAGAGAACGTGTAGGCGAGGGCCAGGAGAGCGAGGCCTAACAGGGCTTCGCTAACAAATAACGGCGGAATGCCTGCGTACGCGAATCCACGTCCAAAGAACATGTAGCCTCCAAGACCGAGGCACATAGCGACCAGGAATAAGGGGACAATCCTTTGCCCCAATGTGAGGAAACCTAATCCCAGCGCCAGCCCTCCGATGGCTGCACCCAGCATCGGAGAAAAGGTCACCGCGGCACCAACCATGGCTGTAGTCGCCACGAGGAAGGTCGCTTGGCTGGGCGCCGCCAACATTTCGCGGTCGAAGCTCAACCGCACGGATGGAAAGGAGTGGCTCTGCGCAGGTTCAACCGCTATTTGACTTGACCGCGCGGCCATCAGATAGCGGCAGATCACCATGAACAGGACGGTCGCTGCTAGCCAGGTCAGTTCTCCCACTTGGAACTCCAGCGACAAGGCGGATTCGCTCGGTCGAGGGAACGCCCTAATAACCCAGTCTTGGATCCATTGACAGTTGTCGAATGTCTCAAGTCAGAGCCGAGTACTCTTCGCCTGTTCATTTACTTATTGAAACAACCCAGGGTGCCTGTGGTTACAGGCTGGTCAATCCATTCGATGGGCGTACAGAAGCATGGCGTCGCGACAACACGCCTGTGCTGGCCTGCTCGGACACCGAACTGACTCGGCACTGCACCACTCATGAGCAACGAGAAATCACACGGCCGGCGGGATACCACGACGTTTAGTTGCGGTAGCGGTTGGTGATGGGGAGGCGACGGTCGCGGCCGAAGGAGCGGGTGGTGATCTTGATGCCGGGCGGGGCCTGGCGCCGCTTGTATTCGTTGCGGTCGACCATGCCGACCACGCGTCGCACGAGTACTTCGTCGAAGCCGCGGGCGACGATCTCTTCGATGCTGCGGTCGTCCTCGACGTAGGCCTCGAGGATGGGGTCGAGGACGTCGTAGTCGGGCAGGGAGTCCGTGTCGAGCTGGCCGGGTCGCAGCTCGGCGGACGGGGGCTTGTCGATGACGACCTGCGGGATGATGTCGCGGCCGGCGACCTGGTTGCGGAAGCGGGCGAGCCGGTAGACGAGCGTCTTGGGCACGTCCTTGATTACGGCGAAGCCGCCGGCCATGTCGCCGTAGAGAGTGGCGTAGCCGGTGGCCATCTCGCTCTTGTTGCCGCAGGTGAGGACGGGCTGCCAGCCGAACTTGTTCGACAGCGCCATCCAGATGTTGCCCCGGATGCGTGACTGGATGTTCTCCTCCGCCGTGCCGGGTTGGGTGCCTTCGAAGGGTTCTTCGAGCATCTTCAGGTAGGCAGCATGCGCGTCCTCGATGGGGATGATCATGAGCTTGATGCCGAGGTTGTCCGTGAGGCGGCGGGCATCGGCGATTGAACCCTCGGAGGAGTAGCGGGAGGGGTTCGAGACGGCGACCACGTGCTCCGGGCCGAGGGCATCGGCGGCGATGGCAGCGACGAGGCTGGAATCGATGCCGCCGGAGACGCCGAGGAGGACGGTCTCGAAGCCGTTCTTGTGCACGTAATCTCGCGTGCCGGTGACGAGGGCGCGATAGATCTCGGCCTCTTCGGCGAGGCGAGGCTCGTTCGCGGGCGGCGGCAGCGCCGGCTTGTCGGGCACCGGGGCGTCGGAGACGTTGACCTCTTCGACTGGTTGAGCGATGAAGTCGAGGGTGTGGTAGCGGCGCGTCGGGATGTGCAGGCGGTTGAGGTAGAGGCCTTCGAGGTCGAGGTCGGCAACGAGGAGGTGCTCTTCGAAGGCCGGGGAGTGGGCAACGACCTCGCCTTCGGGGCTGAGGATCATGCTGTTGCCATCGAAGACGATCTCGTCCTGTCCGCCGGTGAGGTTGACGTGGGCGATGATCACGGCGTTGTCGGCGGCGCGGGTGCCGAACATGCGCTCGCGGAAGTAGCGCTTGCCGTGATGGTAGGGCGAGGCGCTGATGTTGACGACGACGTCGGCGCCTGCGAGGCCCAGCGATTGTGCCGCGCCCTCCGCGTACCAGAGGTCTTCGCAGATCGTGACGCCGACCCGCGCACCGGCAATTGTAAACATGGGCAGGGAGTCGCCTTCGTCGAAGTATCGCTTCTCGTCGAAGACGCCGTAGTTGGGCAAGAACTGCTTGTGGTAGACGCCCTGGACGGCGCCATCGGCGACGAGCGCGGCGGCGTTGTAAAGGTGGATGTCGCGGTCGACGAAGCCAACGATGCCGGTGATGCCCTCGAGCCCCTCAGCGACGCGATCTAGGGCCTTGAGGTTGTCCTCGATGAACCGCGAGCGCATCAGCAGGTCTTCGGGCGGGTAGCCGGTGATGGCGAGCTCGGGGAAGGCGACGACGTCGGCGCCCATCTGGCGGGCGCGCTCACCGTACTCGAGGACCTTCGCGACGTTGCCATCGAGGTCGCCGACGGTGGTGTTGATCTGGGCGAGGGCGATCCTTAGTGTGCGAATGACACTAACTCCTATTCAGGCTGATTATCG
>Ga0247825_10003524_pt1 | contig 10330 bp, 9 predicted proteins | sample 13C_Vanillin_Day_FD_194413 | JGI IMG/M metagenome (GOLD analysis project Ga0247825, IMG submission 194413) | Soil microbial communities from agricultural site in Penn Yan, New York, United States - 13C_Vanillin_Day48 | ecosystem: Environmental > Terrestrial > Soil > Agricultural land | place... | reverse complement strand
AACCGGCGTCCGCGTCGGCCGCGGTGGCCGTGGCCGAGGCGCCCGCCTCGGCGACGACGGCCACAGCCGCCCCCGACACGCTCTCGAGCTTCGCGCCGGCGCCCACTCCCACGCCGCGCCGCCGGCAGCCCAAGCCCGGGCCTGCCGCGCCGGCCGTACCGACCCTGCAGGTCGTGCGCGGCGCCACCCCGCAGACGATCGCCGACACGGTCGGGAAGTCCCCTGCCGACATCGTGAAGATCCTGTTCATGGCGGGGGAGATGGCCACCGCCACCACGTCCCTGTCAGACGACGCCGTCGGGGTCGTCGCCGTGGAGCTGGGCCTCGAGCCGCAGATCGTCGGCATCGAGGACGAGGTCGCGGCCGAGGACCTGGTCGAGGAGGAGGTCGACGAGGCGCAGATGGTGCCGCGGCCCCCGGTCGTGACCGTGATGGGCCACGTCGACCACGGCAAGACGAAACTGCTCGACGCGATCCGCGAGACCGATGTCGTCGCCGGCGAGTTCGGTGGCATCACCCAGCACATCGGCGCGTACCAGGCGCACGTGGGCGATCGCGACATCACGTTCATCGACACCCCGGGACACGAAGCCTTCACGGCCATGCGCGCCCGTGGCGCGAAGGTCACGGACATCGCCGTGCTCGTCGTGGCGGCCGACGACGGCGTGATGCCGCAGACCCTGGAGGCGCTCGATCACGCGAAGGCGGCCGAGGTGCCGATCGTCGTGGCGGTCAACAAGATCGATAAAGAGGAGGCCGACCCGAACCGCGTGCGGACCCAGATGGTGGAGCACGGGGTCGTGCCGTCGGAGTGGGGCGGGACCGTGGAGTTCGTCGACGTGTCCGCCCGCGAGAAGATGAACCTCGACACCTTGCTCGAGACGCTGCTCCTCGTCGCCGACCTCGAGGAGCTCAAGGGCATCCCGACCGGCCACGCCCGCGGCACGGTGATCGAGGCGCACCTCGACAAGGGCCGGGGCCCGGTCGCCACGGTGCTCGTGCAGCGCGGAACCCTCGAGGTGGGCGACGCCCTCGTGTGCGGGACGAGCTACTGCAAGATCCGTGCGATGCAGGACGAGTACGGGGCGGCCGTCGACTCGGCCGGTCCGTCGAAGCCCGTCGTGATCCTGGGTTGGAGCTCGGTGCCGTCGTCGGGCGACGAGTTCCGGGGGGTCGACGACGAGCGGGAGGCGCGTCACATCGCGTCCGAGCGGGAGTCGAAGGGCCGCGCGGCCGAGCTGGTCGTGAGCCGTCCGCCCACCCTGAACGACCTGCTGCGTCAGGCCGAGCGCGCCGAGATCCCCGAGCTGAACCTGATCGTGAAGGCCGACGTGCAGGGCTCCCTCGGCGCCCTGTCGGACGCCCTGCTGAAGCTCCCGCAGGACGAGGTGCGCGTGAACATCGTGCGTAGCGCTGCGGGCGCGATCACGAAGGACGACATCTCACTCGCGATGGCCTCGGATGCGGTCGTGATCGGCTTCAACGTCCGGCCCGACAAGCTGGCGCGCGAGCTCGCCGAGCAGGAGAAGGTCGACATCCGTCTGTACCAGGTGATCTACGACGCGATCGACGACATCAAGGCCGCACTCTCGGGCATGTTGAAGCCCGAGGAGCGGGAGAAGCTGGGTGGCGAGGCGGAGGTCCGCCAGACGTTCCGGGTGCCCAAGCTCGGTGTGATCGCCGGCTGCTACGTCCGCACCGGCACGATCAAGCGGAACGCGAAAGCCCGGCTCGTGCGAGACGGGGTGGTGATCTACCACGGCAAGCTCGGATCCCTCCGCCGGTTCAAGGACGACGTCGCCGAGGTGCGCGAGGGCTACGAGTGCGGCATCGGGATCGAGAACTTCCAGGACATCAAGGAAGGCGACGTGATCGAGACCTACGAGGTCGAAGAGGTCGCCCGCTCGATCTAGTGCTGGTCGCGCTCGAACGCTTCGATCTGCGCATCCCCGCATGCCATTCCCTGAAGGAGAAGCGGCACGTCGTCAAGACCCTCACGAACGCGATCCGCTCGTCCTTCAACGTGAGCGTGGCCGAGGTGGAGCACCAGGAACTCTGGCAGCGGGCGGCCCTCGGCGTGGCCGCGGTGGGCGCGCAGGAGTACCACCTTCGCAAGGTCCTGCACGAGGTCGAGAAGCTCGTGGACCGCTGGGCGGAGGTTGAGGTGATCTCGACGGACCTCTCGGTCCACTACGCGGACGACTGAGCGACGGCGGGTAGGCTGGAGTGCATGAGCCAAGGTCCCCGCACGCAGCGCGTCGGCGAGGAGTTCCGCGAGATCCTCGCCGAGGAGATCCCGAAACTGAAGGACCCCCGCGTGGGGTTCGTCACGGTGACCGGCGTGAAGGTCTCACCCGACCTCCACCACGCCTGGATCGCGTACACGTGCCTCGGATCCGACAAGGAGCGCGCTGCCACCCGCGCCGCCCTCCGGTCGGCGCGGCCGCACCTGCGGGCGGCGCTCGGGCGTCAGGTGCGTATGAAGTACCTGCCCGAGCTCGAGTTCGAGGAGGACACGACGTACGAGCAGGCCGAGCGGATCGAGCACCTGATCGCCGAGTTGCACCGCAGGGAGGGCGAGTGAGCAGGCCGGACTTCGTGCGGGCGGCCGAGATCCTCGCCGCGGCCGACGACGTTGCGCTCGCGTGTCACGTGAACCCCGACGCCGACGCGCTCGGCTCGATGCTCGGCCTGGCCAACGCCCTCGAGGCCCGGGGGACGCGCACGGTGGCTTCGTTCCCGAACGAGCCGCTCGAGGCGCCTCGCTGGGCATCGTGGCTCCCGGGTGCGGACCGGCTCGTCCCGGCGAAGTCGTTCCCGAAGACACCGGCCGTGATGGTGACGTGTGACTGCGCGTCGTTCGACCGGCTCGGCTCGCTCGGTCACACGGTCTCGAACGCGAGCGAGGTGATCTGGATCGACCACCATCGGTCGAACGACGGTCTGGGGACGGTCCCGCTGATCGACCCGACCGCGTCGTCGACCTGCGAGATGGTCTTCCGGTTGCTCGAGGCGATGGGCGGCGGCATGACGGCCGACACGGCGATCTGTCTGTACGCCGGCCTCGTGACGGACACGGGGCGGTTCCAGTACCAGGCGACCACGCCGGAGACGCTCCGGGTCGCCGCGGCGCTCCGCGAGCACGAGTTCGACCACGCGGGCCTCGTGCAGGCCCTCTACGAGGACAACCCGCGCGAGTACCTGCGGCTGGTCGGCACCGCGCTCGGGCGTCTTGCGTACGAGGCCGACGCCGACCTCGTCTGGACCTACTTAACCCAGGCCGACCTCCGCGAGGCGGGCGTGCATCCGTCGGACACCGACGACCTGATCGACGTGATCCGCACGGCGCGCGACGTCGACGTGGCGGCACTCGTGAAGCAGCAGAAGGACGGGCGGTTCAAGGTGAGCGTGCGCTCGCGCGGCGGCCACGACCTCGCCGCGGTCGCGTCCGCCTTCGGGGGCGGGGGGCACCGGCTGGCGGCCGGCTACACGTCGGCCCACGGTCCCGCGGAGACGGTGGCGCGCCTGATCGGGGCGCTGAAGGGCGAGCCGGTCGCGCCGTGACCCGGCCCGACGGCCTGCTCCTGGTCGACAAGCCCCCGGGCATCACGTCGCACGATGCGGTCGCGATCGTGCGTCGGGCCCAAGGCACGAAGAAGGTCGGCCATGCCGGCACGCTCGATCCGATGGCCACCGGGCTCCTCGTGATGGGGATCGGCCGAGCCACTCGACTGCTGCGATTCCTGGGCGACCTGCCGAAGGTGTACGAGGGCACGATGCGCCTCGGGATCGAGACCACGACGCTCGACGCCGACGGGGAGGCCACCCGCGAGACCGATGTCGAGGTGACCGAGGAGGAGATCCGCGCGGCGATGGCCGCGCTCGTCGGCAACCTGATGCAGACCCCGCCCGCGTATTCCGCGGTGAAGGTGGGGGGTACGAAGCTCTACGACGCGGCCCGCAAGGGGGAGAGGCTGGAGGCGGCCCCGCGCCCGATCCACGTCGCGGCCTTCGACCTCCTCGGCTTCGACGGGCGAGACGCCGGGTTCCGGGTCGTCTGCGGCAGCGGCACGTACGTACGGGTGCTGGCGGCCGACGTGGGGGCCGCGCTCGGGTGCGGAGCCCACCTCACGGCCCTCCGTCGGACCGCGATCGGTCCGTTCGACGTTACCGAGGCAGGCCCGCCCGACGCCGAGGTCGACCCGGAGCCGATCGGGCGTGCGCTCAATCACCTCCCTCGGGTCGACCTCGGGCACGAGGAAGCGGTAGCCGCCGGCCACGGCAGGATCCTCGGCCCGGCCGGGATCGACGGCCCCTACGGGGTGTTCGCGCCCGACGGCCGTCCGATCGGCGTGTGGGAGGACGAGGGCACGAAGGGTCGCCCGCTCGTCGTGCTACCGCCGCTCGACGCGTAACTTCCCCGAGAGCGTCGGTGCTAGCCTTGGCCATCGCCTGAGGGGAGTTCCGTGGGATCGGACGACGCAACCGCACCGGCGGCCGAGGTGCAGGCCGAGGCGGGAACACCGGCTCGCAAGCATCACTCACCCGTGAGAAGGATCCTCGGGGCGATCGTCTCCCTGGTCATCCTCGTCGCCATCTTCGGCTACGCGATCCCGAAGGTGGCCGACTACGGCGCCGTCTGGGACGCGATGAAGACGATGACGCCGCTCGAGCTGGCCTCGCTCTTCGCCGCCATGGTGTTCAACCTGTTCACGTACTGGTGGGCGAACATGGCCGCCCTCCCGGGCCTCCGCCTCTGGCCGGCCGCCGTGCTCACGCAGACGACGACCTCGGTGGCCAACACGCTCCCGGGCGGGGGGGCGATCGCGGTCGGGCTCACCTACGCGATCCTCAAGTCCTGGGGGTTCACGGGCACCGACACGGCGCTCTACGTCGGGGTGACCGGCGTGTGGAACATCTTCGCCAAGCTCGCGCTCCCCGTGCTCTCGATCGCGCTTCTCGTCCTGACCGGGCAGAGCAGCACGGCCTACGTGACGGCGGCGATCATCGGGGTCGTGGTGCTCGCGATCGCCGTCGGTCTCTTGTCCGCTGTGTTCTACAGCGAGCGACTCGCCCACTCGATCGGGAGTGGGCTCGGCAAGGCGATCGCCGCCATCACGAAGCCGTTCCGCCGCGGGAAGCCCGCGATGTCGGACATGGGGGAGGGCGCGGTTCGCTTCCGCCGGGACACGATCGGACTGGTGGAGCATCGATGGATCCGCCTGACGTTCTTCACCCTCCTCAGCCAGGTCGCGCTCTTCTTCGTGCTCCTCCTCGCTCTCCGCCACATGGGCATCGACGAGTCGGAGCTGAGTGCGGCGAAGGCGTTCGCCGTGTACTCGTTCAGCCGGCTGCTCTCGGCGATCCCGCTGACCCCGGGCGGGGTCGGGGTCATCGACCTCGGCTACGTGGCGGGCCTCACCTCGGGGCAGCCGGAGTCCGAGCACGCGGAGGTCGTGGCGGCCGTGCTGATCTTCCGGCTGCTGACCTACGGGATCCAGATCCCACTCGGCGCGTTCACATACCTGATCTGGTTGAAGAACAAGAGCTGGCGCAAGGACGCGCCGGACCGGCCGGTCACCGAGACGGCGTACGTGACCGAGCCCGAGGCCCAGGCCTAGGCGCCGGTCGGTACCGCTTCGTCGGGATCGTCGCGCTCGATCTCGTCGGCCGGGGTCTCGCCCTCGATCCGGCGGTCGAGCAGCGCGACGACGGCCGCGACCGTGAGGGCCACGCCGGCGCCGAGGAACACGCCGGTCGTCGCGTCCGAGAGCCAGTGAGCGTTCAGGTAGACACGCGAGAGGCCCATCAGGAACGCGAACCCGGCCGCCATCCATTCCCACACGCGCCGCCGGTGCCCCGCCGGGAGGAACGCGATCACGAGCGAGATCCCGATCGCCGCACCCGCCACTGAGTGACCGGAGGGGAACGAGCTCCCGTTGGTCGTCACGAACGAGTCGGGCGGCCGCGTCCGGTCGATCGTGATCTTCAACGCCGTCATCAGGGCCTCCGAGAGCACCCACGTGACCGCGAAGGCGATCGCGTGCCGGTAGCGGTGCAGCACGAACACGAGCAGCACGAGCGCGAGCGCACGGAACGGGATGTTGAACGCGCCACCGCCCATGATGTTGAGGACCCGGGCGAAGAACGAGAGCACCGGGTTCCGGATCTGCTGGACCGCGTCGTAGGTGGCCTGGTCCAGGTGCCCGATCGGCGGGAATGCCGTCGCGGGCGCGACCCGGTCGGCCTGCGACCCCACCCCGAACACCAGGAGGAGGGTCGCGCCCAGCAGCGCGAGACCCGCCGACAGGCCGAACAGCGGCCGATGGAGCATCGGACGATGCGGCCTGCGTCCTTGCGACGCGGGGCTCACGGGACCCCGGCGCTGAACGTATCGATCGCGAGGGCCGCGACCAGGACCAGGCCGACGACTGCACCGGCCGCGAAGCCGATCCGCCTCATGCTCCACCGCTGGATCGAGATCTTCTCGTGGGGAGGTGCCAGCTCCTTGAACCGAGTCATCAGGTCGCGCTCGTCCTCCTTCAAGTAGTGCTGGAGCTCGGTCGGGACCGCCATCCCGACGGCCGAGGCGAACGCCTCGCCGATCTCCTCGGGCGTGAAGTACGTGAGCGCGCGTTCGAAGACGGAGTCGGGGTCCGTGCGCAGAGCCATCACGAGCATCAGGTTCGCGAGGTCGACCGCCTCTCGCCAGGGGGAGGGGCGCACCTCGAGCCCGGAGACGTCGATCAGCTGCAGGTGGCCGTCGACCATCAGCAGGTTCGCCGGCTTGATGTCGCGGTGCGCGAGCCCCGCGTCCCAGAGCTGACGGATCAACGCGAGCCCCTGGTCGACCACCTCGGGGGTGACGTCGGCGTGGCCGAGCGTCGTGGAGCCCGCGAAGAACTCCGTGGGCAGCAGGTACTCGCGGTTCGGGGTCAGCTCGACGACCCCGTAGGTCTTCGCGACCCGGAAGCCCTCGTCGTCGAGGAGCCGCAGCGCGTAGTCCTCGTAGTCGATCAGGCGCCGCACCGACCCGAACGGCGTCTCGTCCTCGAGCTGACCGTACAGGATCGTGCGACCGATCCGGTACCAGCGATCCGCCCTCGCGTGGCTCGTCGCGAGGATCTTGCCGAAGAGCTGCGTCCCGTCCGCGAGGGTCATCAGCAGCGGGGTGGACCCGCCCGACCCCTCGTCCCCGAAGGCCTTCAGGTCGGTGACCTCGAGGCCGAGCTGGTTCCGCATCGCCACCTTCACCGCGTCGCTCCGGGCTCCGGCAAGCTCGAGGTGGGCCGCGTTCCCGCCCCGCGCGTACGAGACGGGGAACGACTCGTCGGGGGTGAGCCACTCGAACACGACGAATGCGACGGTGGCTGCCAGCGCGACGGCGTAGAACGCTGCCGTCGGGTAGGCCGCGCCGAGCTCGATCCTCGCCGCGCAGACGACCAGGAGCACGGCCGTGACGACCCCGCGGGCCCGGCTGCGAGGACCCTTCGGCACGAGCGCCCACGCCGCCGCGTAGAGCGAGATCGCGAGGGCGGAGATGGCGACGGCCGGGAAGTACCAGGCGGCGACGCCGTTCAGGGTGGGCACGACGAGGGGCGTGACCGGTATGGGGTCCGACGGGAGCGAGGGAAGGTCGATCCGCAGCCAGATCGACACGATGTCCATCAGTGCGAACGCCCCGAGGGAGACCACGAGGTGCCGCCACCGCTTGAAGATCGCGAGCACGAGGACGACCGCTAACCGGATCCCGAGGATCGCCCCCGCGGTCGAGAGCAGGTCGATCGCCTTCGCGACGTCGTTCAGGGCGGGGGAGCGGAGCGAGGCCGCCCACTCGAGGATCTCGTCGTCGATCGAGAGGGGACCGCCGCTCGAGGCGATCGCCCCGAGCACGAACCCGAGGAGCACGACCGCGGCGCAGAGCCAGAGCCAGCGGGTCCAGCCGGGCGGATGCGGGAGCGGGGGCGGTTCGCCCGAGGGACGTCGGAGTCGGCGGGCCCGATGCGGGGTGCGCTCGTCGGTGACCATCCGCGTGATGCTACCCGCGAGGGGCTCACCCGTGCCCGCGTCCGGTAGCCTCAGCCCATGCAGCTGGTCCGCGGGCTCGGCGTCCTCCCGCTCTCCGACGAACCCGCGGTCGTGACGGTCGGCTTCTTCGACGGCGTGCACCTCGGGCACCAGGCGGTGCTCGACACGACCGTGACGCGCGCGCGCGAACGTGGCGTCCGGTCGGTGGCGGTCACGTTCGACCGCCACCCTCGGGAGGTCCTCACGCCGGGGAAGGAGCCGCGCCTGCTCACCACCGTGGAGCGCAAAGCGGCGTTGATCGAGGATGCCGGGATCGACGTCCTGCTGGTGCTCGAGTTCACGCCGGACTTCTCCCGGGTGCCGGCCGAGGACTTCGTCCGCGTCGTGCTCGTCGACGGCGTGCACGCCGTGCACGCGGCGATGGGGGAGAACTTCACGTTCGGCTACAAGGCGATGGGTACGGTCGAGTCGCTGAAGGACCTGGGCGCGCCGTACGGGCTGACGGCCGAGTCGGTGCCCCTGATCGAGGTCGACGGCCGAACGATCTCCTCGACGTCGGTGCGCGACGCGCTCGCGGGTGGCGATCTAGCCTGGCCGCTCGTCGCGCTCGGCCGACGGTGGAGCCTCGACGGCGAGGTGATCTCGGGCCACGGCCGGGGCAAGGGACTGGGCTTCCCGACCGCGAACCTCCGCACCTGGCCGAGACTCCTCCTTCCCGGGCAGGGCATCTACGCGGGGATCGCCGAGCTCGACGGCCGCCGCTACCGCACCTCGATCGACGTCGGCACGAATCCCACGTTCGGGACCGAGCCGCTGCACACCGAGGCGTTCCTGCTCGACTACGAGGGCGACGACCTTCGTGGCCAGCCGCTCTCGATCGGGTTCTGGGAACGCCTGCGCGACGAGATCCGTTACGACTCGGTCGAGGAGCTGGTCGCCGCGATCGGGGTGGACGTCGAGCGGACCCGCGCGCTCGTGCCGGGGGACGCGCTGGCCTGAGTCGGGGCCGCGCCGCGCGAGGCCCCGGGCGGCTCCGGGTCCCGGAGCAACTTCCAGGCAACCAACCCCATCGCGCCGACCGGCACCGTGATACCGACCCGCTGCACGATCCCGTTCCCCGGGCGGGTCACGTCGCGCGCGAAGGCGGCCATCAGCCCGGTGGACGTCACGACGGTGACGGCGACGGGCGCCGCGAGCTCGCGCCACCCCGGCTCGCGCGTGAACCGCGTCGCGAGCACGAGCATGCCCACGCCCGCCGACACGTGGCCGATCACCGACGCGAGGTCGTGACCGTCGTTCCGCCATGACTGGGGCTGCAGCGGATCGCCCGGCATCGGGTAGTTCGACATGCGGTCGCGGCGCAGCACCCCGGCGGCCGTCGTCGCGACCCCGGAGAGGCCGAGAAGGAGCGGCCCCAGGCCTGAGCGCCCCGGGCCGCCGAGCCGGCGATCCAGCTGCGAGGCGAAGACGATCGTGCCGACCCCGAGCGCGACGAACCCCGCCGTCATCACGCCGGGGGACTGGGCATCGGGTGCGGCGAGCCCGCTGATGTGCTCGTTCGCGATCGAATAGCCGGGCTGGCGCGCGGTCGCGAGGGCCCAGGCCGCAGTGAACGCCGCCGGGCCGACCAGCCCGCAGGCCGCGCGCGTCCGGGCCGCCGTGATCTTCATGCGCCCATCGTATCGGCGTCGCCTCCGGGGCTCTGACACGATGCGACGTATGCGCGGGATCGCCGACCGACTCGTCCGACTCCTCGCTGACGTCGCCGCCTTCTTCTGGTTCCGTAGCGTGGAGGTCTCGGCGATCGAGCGCGTCCCGCCCCGAGGGCCGCTGTTGGTCGTTGCCAACCACGGGGGCGGGTTCGTCGATCCCGCGTTACTGACCTCGGTGCTTCCTCGTGCTCCCCGATACCTGGCGATGGCGAGCCTGTGGCGCTACGTGATCACCCGGCCCCTCCTCGCGCTCGCCGGCGCGATCCCTGTCCATCGGGCGCAGGACGGGACGACCGCGGGGAACCTCGACACCTTCACCGAGTGCCACCGGGTGCTGCGCGAGGGCGGGGTGATCGCGATGTTCCCCGAGGGGCGGGCGAGTGACGCCCCGCACCTGCTCAGGGTGAAGACGGGCGCCGCGAGGATCGCCCTCGGCGCCCGCGCCGCGGGGGCCGAGGGGCTATCGATCCTGCCCGTGGGGTTGATGTACGAGGACAAGGCGTCGGCGCGGTCACGCGCGTACGTGCGGATCGGACCGCCTCTCGACCTCGACGCGGCGATCCGGGCGACGGTTGGCTCGCCCGCGATCG
>Ga0247825_10003523_pt1 | contig 10334 bp, 7 predicted proteins | sample 13C_Vanillin_Day_FD_194413 | JGI IMG/M metagenome (GOLD analysis project Ga0247825, IMG submission 194413) | Soil microbial communities from agricultural site in Penn Yan, New York, United States - 13C_Vanillin_Day48 | ecosystem: Environmental > Terrestrial > Soil > Agricultural land | place... | reverse complement strand
GCCTGCACCTGGGCTAGTGTCCAGCCTTTCTTGATCATCGAGGCGACCCGATCCCTGACGATCGTGACCATGTCGCGATACTCGACGACGTCGAACTCATCGCTGATGCGGCCGTGTCCCGGCACGATTCGCGTGCCACCCTCGGTGAACTGCTCCGAGATCGCGATGTCGATCAGGCGATTCAGCCCTTCGATGACGCCACTGACGCCGCCACCTCGCGCCACGTCGATGCGCGGATAGCCGTGCGTGTTGTAGATATCACCCGCCGCGATCACGTCTGAGCTGCGGAAGAAGACGAGGACATCGCCGTCGGTACTCGCATTCTTGATATGCGCCAGCTCGATCCCTTCTCCGTTGAAATACAGCGTCTTTTCGTTCTGGAAGAAGGTTTCCGTAGGCCATGCACCGAACGGCGTCGGTGGCTGGTTGCCTGTCGGTGCGCTCATCGCCTTCAGGACGTTCTCGTGCGCGACGACAAACGCCTGCGACACGACGCCCTCGACAGCGCCCTGACCAACCTGTCCCGCGAAATTGCCCGCGACGAGCTGGGCTCCTGCGGCCGCCACCTTGAGATTGCCGCCGACAAACTCCGGGTGAGCGTGCGTGTTGACGATGTAACGGATCGGACGCGAGCCGGCGAGCGTGCGTATCGCGGCGATGAGTCGATCGGACTGCGACTCCGCCATCGTGTCGACGACGAGCACGCCCTGCGATCCGACCTGCACGAGCACGTTGACGCCGCCGGCGCTGATCATCGAGATCTGCCCGCGCACGGGCAAGGTCTCCATGTCGCCGGTCTGCGCGCCCAGCGTCGCGACAAGACCCACGACGGCCAGCACAGGAAGCATCGAGACGCGCGGCACTGAAGTCACGCGCACATTCTCTGCGCTGGCGGACGAAGGCGCAACTTTTCCGGGGCTCGGGGTCCAGATCCGGGATCCGGGGTTCGGGATTCAGGACTGTGGACCGTGGACTGAGGACTGAGGACCGTCGACCGTGGACCGAAGACCGCGGACGGCCTATAGTGACTCCCGTGATCGTCATCGCGCTCCGGACCATCATCGCGCTGCTCGTCATCTCGCGTGTGGCATCGGCCGACGTCGTTCGCATCGACGTGCGGAGCCGCGACGACTTCGGCACCCACGAGCGCGTCATCGCGCGCGTGCACTACGCCGTCGATCCAAGGCTGCCTGTGAACCAGGCGATCGCCGATCTCGCCTTTGCTCCCCGAAATGCTGACGGTAAAGTGGAGTTCGCCGGCGACCTTCTCCTCTTTCTCCCCAGGCAGGCGACATCCGCTCGCGGCACGGTCTTCCTCGAGGTCGTCAATCGCGGGCGCGATCAGTCCCTCGGCTTGATGAGCGATGCGCGCCAGCGCGATCTGGCACCCGAGAACTGGAACCTCGGCGATCGGTTTCTCCTCGAGCAGGGGTTTACGGTTGCCTTCCTCGGATGGCAGTTCGATGTGCGGCCGGGCGACGGCCTGTCGCTGACCGTGCCAACCGCACCCGTGAGTGGCGTGGTCCGGGCCAGTGCGATAACGGTGAGCCGTAGTGGGCCCGGAGGGGCGATCGGGCTTGCCTACTGCGCTGCCGATGTGTCGCAGCCTGATGCCATGTTGACGTTCCGATCGGAGATCGAGAAAACTCCGACGGTCTTTCCTCGTGACAGCTGGCAGTTCGCACCCGATGGATGCGCAGTCCGGCGTTCCGCTGGCTTCGATGCCGGCCTGAACGAGGTGATCTACAAGGCGGCAGGATCACCCGTTGCCGGACTCGGTCTCGCGGCCGTGCGCGATTTCGCGTCCTATCTCAAGTTCGGAAGCGGCACGGCGACGACGCTGCGCGAGAACCCGGCGCTGATGCGTCGCGTCATCGGCTTCGGCTACTCGCAGAGCGGACGCTTCCTCCGCGAGTTCGTGCGCGACGGCTTCAATCAGGACGAACGCGGCCGTGCGGCATTCGATGGCCTGATGGTCGCCTCGGCGGGGGCCGGCGGCGGCAGCTTCAATCATCGATTCGCAAGCCCGGGACAGGCCGGCAACTCCGTGCTCTCCATCTTTCGACCGGTGGACCTTCCACCGTTCACGGACGACGGCTTGCTGCTGAAAGCGAAAGCAGCGTCAGTTGTGCCGCGCATCTTCTACACGTTTTCCTCGACAGAGTATTGGGCACGAGCCGGGTCGCTGACGCACACTAACGAGACTGGCACCTCTGACGTCCCGTTCGCATCCACATCGCGTCTCTACTTCCTGACCGGCACACCTCACGCATCCGGTGGCTTGCCGCCAACACCGCAGCAGACTCGTTACGCGCTGAACTTCGCCGACCAGAAGTGGGTGTTGCGTGCGCTACTCATCGATCTCGACAAGTGGGTGACGAACGGTACCGAGCCTCCGCCCTCGCGCTACCCCACGCTCGCGCAACGTCAGCTCGTCCCGCGCGACGCGGTTCAGTTCCCGAAGATTCCCTCGCTGCCATTTGCCAGCTACATGCCCGGTGTGTGGCAAATGGACTACGGTAGCGACTACGCCACAACCAAAGTGATCACGAAGGAGCCGCCGTCGCTCGGCGCTCCGTTCCCTGTGCTCGTGCCTCAGGTGAATGCCGACGGAAACGACGTGGGAGGTATCGCATTGCCTGAAGTGGCCGTCCCGCTCGGGACGCACACGGGATGGAATGTGTCGACGTATCCGCTGAGTGGTCTGCGCTACCTCGCCGGACTCGTCGGATCGTTTCAGCCGTTTGCGAAGACGCCCGCGGAGCGAGAGCAGTCGGGCGACTCGCGTCCGTCAATCGAAGAACGCTACACGAACCGGCAGGACTACGTTCAACGCGTGAGGCGCGCGGCAACAGACCTGGTACGCGAGCGCTTCGTCCTCGACTCCGACGTGGAAGCGCTCGTGCAGCAAGCCGATCAGACCTGGACTGTCATCGTCGGGCGATGAGCCGGATCACTTCCGCACCCCTTTGAGGTCGCCCTCGACGATGCGGAAAATCGCGTGAGTCACTTGTCCCTTGTCGTCCGGAACGAACTCGAGGCGCCCGCCAGACGTTGAGAACAACGTCTCCGAAAGCGGAATCATCGGCTGCGGATCCTTGCCGCCGAGATCGAGCATCGCTTCGTCTCCCACGAGCGTCACATTTACGACGATGACTTGATTGGGGTCCTCTGGCGTTCTGAACTCATACGCCCCGACGTAGCGCGCGAGCACCTCTCGCGCGACTTTCACGGCGTACTTCTTGTCGTCAGAAGCCTTGCCGACGAGTCGCGCATGATCGCGTTCGTTCTCGTTGCAGACGTACTCGAGCATCTCGGTGTCGGGCACGAAGTCGACCTTGACGTCGATCGTCACAGGCCGGTTGAACACTTTCGGATCCTCGAACGTCTGCTTCAACTCGATGTGGCCGAACGTCGTCCGACGGTAACGTTCGACGACGCGAAGCTCCTCGGTATGAGGGTGCCCACCGAAGTCGAGCCACGTGGTGTCCTTGAATCCGATCGTTTCAACGACGAGCGTGTCGTTCTCCCATCGGCCGACCGAGTAGCCCATGAAGCTCGGATGCGGATCGCTCGGCAGCTCTCGACCGTCGAGAAAAATCTGCCGATGGCTCAGGTTCTCGTAGAGGATGGCAACGACCATCGGCGTCTGGATGATCCGGGCCCAGCCGCCTGCGCCCAGCAGCGCGCGCGGACCTTGGGGCAGACACTTGAACGTCGATGGATCGTCCTTGCCGAGATCCTCCATCCGCTGCTTGTAGAGTGCGTCCGCCCACGGCTGAATTTCCGATGGCTTCAGATCGGCAAGCACATTGCCGCCGTAAGGACCGGCATCCATTCGCCAGAGGCCGGAGAGATCCGGCTTCCCATCCGCGGCGCGCGGAACTGGCGCCGAGAGATCGGGCTTTCCGTCAGCGGTGCGCGGCATGCCTCGCGTGGGTTCTTTCAGCCACTGCGCCGCGAGTGGGGTGCTGATCGACCAGACAATGATCAGCGTCGCAAGCGTGCTTCTCATCGCTCTTCTCCAGCGTCGGGATGGGGTGGGACGGCTATGCCACAATAGCACCACTTTCGATGCCGTCACCCGCCTCACGTCGAACGATCGTCGCACGGGGATTTGTCGCAGTCGTGACGACCTGTGCGCTCTCGGCGCAATCCGGGCCGCGGTGGACGACACCGACTCCCGCCGAAGTCGATGCCGTCTTTCCCGACGTCGACGCGCTCTACGTCACGCTTCATCGATCGCCGGAATTGGGATTTCAGGAAGTTCAGACTGCGGCCACACTCGCGGCGCGCCTGAAGGCACTCGGCTTCGACGTCACGACGGGAGTCGGCAAGACCGGGATCGTCGGCATTCTCAAGAACGGCGCCGGTCCCACGGTGATGCTGCGCACGGAGCTCGATGCGCTTCCGGTCGAAGAGAAGACCGGCCTGCCCTTCGCCAGTACAGTCGTCACGAAGAACGCGGCCGGACAATCTATCCCCGTGATGCACGCGTGCGGCCACGATCTCCACATGGCCGCCTGGACCGGAACCGCGCGGCTCATGGCAGAACATCGCGACCGCTGGAGCGGCACGCTCATGATGGTGGGACAACCAGCGGAAGAAGGACTCGGCGGCGCACGGGCGATGTTGACCGACGGCCTGTTCACGCGCTTCCCCAAACCCGACTTCGCATTGTCGCTTCACGATGACGACACGATGCCGGCGGGCACCATCGGCTACCATCCGGGTCTTTTCCGGGCGATGTCAGACACGGTGACGATCACGGTCTACGGCCGCGGTGGTCACGGCGCGATGCCGCACAACACGATCGATCCGATCGTGCTCGCGTCCCGCATCGTCCTTTCGCTGCAGACGATTGTGTCGCGCGAGAACAACCCTGTCGACCCCATCGTGATCACCGTGGGCTCGATTCATGGCGGCAGTCAGGCAAACGTGATCCCGGACGAGGTGCGGTTGCAGCTCTCTGTCCGCACGTACACCGACGAGGTTCGCACGCGCACGTTCGCGGCGATTCGACGAGTGGCGAAAGGCGAAGCGACCGCCGCAGGCGCACCGAAGGAACCATTGGTTGAAACGCCCGAGCGCGGCAATCCATCTGTGTACAACGACCCGACGCTGACGCTGCGACTTGCGGGCGCATTGAAGAAGGGGCTTGGCGATGCGGTCGTGGTCGAGATGCCGGCGAAGATGACGTCGGAGGACTTCTCCGAGTACGGCCTTGCGGGCGTGCCGTCTGCGCTACTGCACGTGGGCGCCGTGCATCCCACCAAGCTCGCCGCCGCGCGGCAAACCAGCATTCCAGTGCCCGCGCCTCACTCACCCGAGTGGGCGCCAGAGCGCGAACCGACGCTCAAGGGCGCGATTCGCGCAGAGACCACCGCTCTGCTCGAGCTGTTTCGCGGGCGGTGACGCGGTCCGTCCTTTCGGACCCGCCATCGAGAGTCGGCACGATTTATGGTCGTAACGTACGGCAGAGTGTCTCGAACAGCGCGGAGCACGCGACCACGAAGCCGGCCGATCGACTGGTCGCTCCATCAGCACAGACACGGCGTCCGCGTTCCTTCGGTTAAACGCCGGCGCCAGATCGCGAAGGGTGCGCTCGGCCCCGGCGCCCGCGCCAGGCGGCTGCTCTGGTCATGGTGGCTGTGGGCCCTCACGTGCGTAGGACTCATCGTCTACGACAGGCTCGGTTGGGCTCTAGCGACCGGCGTGATGGCGCTGCTGTCCTATCTGACCACGCCGGCCGCCGCTCCACCGCGTTACGGGCTTTCTCACGAGTTCGACGTCGAGTCGGACGAGTTCCTCGCGACGATCGCCGGCGCGAGCGGCGCTCCCTTCGTAGAAGGAAACGCCATCGAGATTCTGAACAATGGCGACGCGTTCTATCCACGCATGCTCGACGCGATTGCCGGAGCCAAAGTCTCGATCACGATCGAGGCCTACATCTACTGGGCGGGCGCAGTAGGCGTTGAGTTCGCACGTGCGCTCGCCGAGCGCGCGAAGGCCGGCGTCACAGTCAAGATTCTGCTCGATGCCATTGGCTCGGCAAGCATCGGCGCAGAGATCCTTCGCATGCTCGACGAAGGCGGCTGCCAGGTGGCCTGGTACAACCCGATTCACTGGTATACGCTCGGCCGCTTCAACAATCGCACGCATCGTAAGTCGCTCATCGTCGACGGTCAGATCGCGTTCACCGGCGGCGCGGGCATTGCGGATCACTGGCGAGGGAATGCGCGCGGTCCGAACGAATGGCGCGATATGCAGATTCGGGTCGAAGGACCGGCCGTCGTTCCTCTGCAGGCCGGGTTCGCGCACAACTGGCAGCAGTCGACCGGAGAGCTGCTGAGTGGCTGGTGGTACTACCCGACGATTGACTATCGGGGTCCGCTCAGCGCGCAGACGCTCATGAGCTCACCTGAGTCTGGTGGATCGACGGTACGCACCATGTATTACCTGTCCATCGTGTGCGCGCGGAAATCGATCTATATCGCGAACCCTTACTTCCTGCCTGATGCCGTGGCGATCGAAACGCTCATCGACGCCAGGAAACGCGGCATCGACGTCAAGATCATGGTGTCGGGCATCCGCAACGACAACTGGCTCGCCCGCCAGAACAGCGTGCGGTTGTACGGCCGTCTCCTCGAAGCAGGCATTGAGATCTTCGAATACAACCGCACCATGTTGCACCATAAGACGATGGTCGTTGACAGCGTGTGGGTGACCGTCGGCACCGCCAACTTCGACAACCGATCGTTCGCGCACAATGAGGAGAGCAACGTCTGCGTCTTCGATCGCGGCCTCGGCCGCCAGATGCAGAAGGTCTTCTGCGCGGACATGGACATCTGCGAGCGCGTCGATCGCGAGACGTGGTTGCACCGCGGCGTGTGGGCACGGACCCAGGAGTTCTTCGGCTCTTTCCTCGAGGAACAGACCTGAACTACTCTCGCGCAGTGTAAAATCCGCCATGCTTTCACGGCGAACGTTGCTCATGGCGCCTCTGGCAGTAATGGCCGCACGCACCGTGTCAGCGGCTGGCAAGATGACTCTCGCAATCCACCAGAACACCTCGTCGGCCGCCGGCTACCGCCGATCGCTCGAAGGCTGGGCGCGCGCCGGGATCAAGAACGTCGAGTTGACGAACAACCTTCTCGACGAATTCCTGAAATCTGATTCACTGCCCGCCGCGAAACGTGTGCTGACCGACCTCGGACTGACTCCGGTTTCGAGTGCCTGCGGGGTGTTCGGGTTGTGGGAACCGAATCCCAAACGGGCGGCGCAACTTGATGCGTTCAAGAAACGCTGCGACCAGTTCGCTTCGCTCGGCCTGACGAAGATCTATTCGCCGACTCCGACCACAGAGAAATTCACCGAGGAAGACTATAAGCGCGGTGTCGCGAACATGCGCGAGAACGGCGACATCGCCAAGCAGTTCGGGATGGTCGTGATGGCCGAGGCCGTGCGCACATCAACCTTCATCGGCACGCTGCCGACGATGCTGAAGATGATGCGGGAGGCGGCGCATCCCAACGTCGCACCGCTGCTCGACTTCTATCACTTCTGGTCCGGCCTGAATAAGCTCGAGGATCTCGATCAGATTCGGCAGGGTGAGATCGGGCACGTCCACTTTCAGGACGTCCCCGACATGCCGCGCGAGCTCCTGGACAACACCACTCGCATCATTCCCGGCGATGGCGTCGCCCCGCTCAACCGGATGCTGCGCACGCTCGCGGATAAGGACTACGCCGGACCCTTGTCTGTCGAACTGTTCCTGCCCAAATTCCAGCAGGGCGATCCCTACGAGGTCGCTCGCGAGATCCGTCAGAAGTGCGAAGCCGTGATGCGCCGCGCTCGCGTCATGTGACCGATCTCCTATAGCGCCAGCTGTTCGTGCCCGCGCTCTATTCAGCCGGGCGTTCTTGAATGCCGGCCAGATACTTCACGATCGCTGCGATTCGGGCCGACACTTGCTCTGGCGTCTGACCTCCCGGCGAAGCCATGAACGCATCGCCCCATACCGGCATCTCGCGGAGACCATGCGCAGCGACATCGCGGCCATCGATGATGCGCGCCAGCCGCACGCTGGGAAAGACGCCGCCGTTGCGAGTACTGAACTGCGTCAAGTCTGGAGGACTCTGACGTAACTGCACGGCGACGGGACCATCGCCGCGGCCCGCCGGTCCATGACAGCTCGCACAGTAGGTTCGAAAGGCCCGCGCGCCCGGATCGTTCGCGCCGGTAGATGGCCGCTGCAGCGATTCGAGGTAGGTCAGGAGGTTCTCGATTCGCTCTCGCACACGTCCGTCTGATTCGAACATGCGAAACATCGGACCCCAGACCGGCATCTCACTCGTGCCGTGGGCAGAGAGCGCGCCCTCACCAGCCACCAGACGGCGCACCCGCTCTCGTGGAAACGCGCCATCGTTTCGTTGTGCGAGGCCGCTGAGATCCGCCGGGCGCGCGCGCAGCTCGGACGCCACCGGCCCATCGCCGTGTCCAGTCGTTCCATGACACGAGGCGCAGTACCGCTCGAAGGAGTCGCGCCCCACGAGCGAGTCAATCGAGATGGACGGTACCTGCTTCGCGCGAGCCTGCGCCAACGCAGGGCCCGCGCTCACGAGACACGCACCGAAGATCAGAAGCCAATATGTTCGAGTAGTCATATGGGTCGCTCGCTGCCTGGGAAGATTTCGCTCCGGTGCGGAAACTTCCCCGTGGAAACCATCGGTTCGCACTCTTTTCCCTGGCTGGAGCAACAATCGGGCCTCCGCCGGCTGGCATCAGAAGTGCCTTGGAGGATCGCGGAGGGTCACCATGACGGCTTCCATCCTCTTCCTGCTCCCGGTGCTCGCACTCACCGCAGTCACCGCGCACGCACAGCAGACGGCTTACGAAGAACATCAATACGCGTCGACACATGCACAGGCGGTTGCGGAATTCACGGCGTCCGTCCACCGCTATGCCGAAGTTCGTCGGCTGCTCGAGAACCCGATGTCCCGGTTGTGCGTGGGAGCCGATCTGGAGGAGACGGCCCGCGCGCGCGAGGCGCACCGCAGGGCAATCGTGGAGGCTCGCATCGCCACACCGCGAGGCGACATCTTCACACCGCGCGTGGCAGCCGACTTCCGACACGAGCTCCGGATTGCTGCATATCTTGCGCGAGTGGCTGGAGCCGATGTGACGCAGACGGCGCTCGAACGCTTGCCTGGATTGCCGACTGAAATGCAGTATCGATTCGTCGATCGCGACCTCGTGATCCTCGACACGGAGACGTATCTCGTGCTCGACATCCTCGAGCACGCGCTGCCGCCCGCGCCGGAACTCGAACAGGAATTGTGTGCGCCCGAGTTTCCACCGCCCGTGGAGAGCAGCCCGTGCGTCGCGCACCCCGAGCTGGAGATGTGCTGGAGCTGACGTTACATCTCGACCTGAACGCCGAGCTCCACCACTCGTTCGGGCGGCAGACGGAAGAACGCTGTCGCCCGAACGGCATTACGCGCCATCAGTACAAACAGTTTCTCCCGCCAGACCGCCATGCCCTGACTGCGCGAGACGATAATCGTTTCGCGCCCGAGGAAGTACGTCGTGTCGTCGAAATCGATGTGGAGACCTTGTTCGCGTGCCTGGAGCAACGCCTCCGGGACGTTGGGATCTTCCATGAATCCGTATTGCACTCGGACGTTGAACATCGATTGTCCGAGCGGCTGCACCGATAGGCGCTCCGAGACCGGCACGTGCGGCACCTGCCCCGTCGCAACCGTGAGCACGATCACATGTTCGTGCAGCACCTTGTTGTAGCGGAGGTTGTGCGCGAGCGCCGGAGGCGTGCCCGTGGGCTGCGCGGTCATGAAGACGGCCGTCCCCGGAACCCGCACGGGCTGTACGGCCTCGACAGTCGCCATGAAGTCGTCGAGCGACACAGCACGAGCGGTCAGGCGTTCAGCCACGAGCCGCCGCCCTGTCTTCCACGTCGTCATCAAAATGAAAATCACGAGCGCAACTGCAAGCGTGACCCAACCGCCCTGGAGCACCTTCAAGGCATTCGCGCCGAAGAACGCCAGGTCGATGATCAGAAACAGCGCCATGACCGACACGGCGGCTGGCTTCGGCCACTTCCATCGCTCGGTCATCACCACGTACAGCAGCAACACCGTGATGACCATCGTCAGCGTCACGGCGATACCGTACGCCGCGGCGAGGTCGCTCGAAGAACCGAAGCCGATGACAATGAATACGCAGGCGACCATCAGCGCCCAGTTCACCTGCGGCACGTAGATCTGCCCGATCTCCTGCGCGGACGTGTGCTCGACGTCGAGGCGCGGCGCGAGACC
>Ga0247825_10003522_pt1 | contig 10334 bp, 7 predicted proteins | sample 13C_Vanillin_Day_FD_194413 | JGI IMG/M metagenome (GOLD analysis project Ga0247825, IMG submission 194413) | Soil microbial communities from agricultural site in Penn Yan, New York, United States - 13C_Vanillin_Day48 | ecosystem: Environmental > Terrestrial > Soil > Agricultural land | place... | reverse complement strand
GACCGGCTCTCGCGGCACCCGGACGTGGATATGATCTCGTTCACCGGTTCGACCACCGCGGGACGTCAGGTGGGCGAGGCGGCCGCTCAGACTGTCAAGCGAACCTGCCTGGAGCTGGGTGGCAAGTCCGCGAACATCGTGCTGACCGACGGCGATCTGGAGAAGGCCGCACATTTCAACATTCAGCGCGGCTTCTCGAACTCCGGCCAATCCTGCCATGCGCCGAGTCGGTTGCTGGTGCACGAGAGCCAAGTGGAGGACATCCTTCCCTTCTTGGTCGACGCGATCAACCTGATGCGAGTCGGCGACCCGAGCGATCCGAACACCACGCACGGACCGCTCGTTCACGCGCAGCAGTTCAACAGTGTTCAGCGTCATATCGAGATCGGGCTGCGGGAAGGGGCGCGAGTCGTCACCGGCGGCCTGGGGCGCATCGACGGCTTCGACCAGGGATTTTTCTGCAAGCCCACCGTCCTGGCGGACGTCACTCCCGACATGACCTTGGCCAAGGAGGAGATCTTCGGTCCGGTCTTGGTCGTCATGCCGTACCGCACAGAGGAACAAGCGTTGGAGATTGCCAACGATTCGATCTTCGGACTTGGCGGTTACGTGTTCAGCGAGGACCGCAAGCGCGGGTACGAGTTCGCATCCGGACTTCGCGCGGGTCGTATCTGCTACAACGGTTCCAGTCCCAATCAGACGACACCGATGGGTGGCTACAAGGAATCGGGTATCGGCCGCTCAATGGGCGTCTACGGCTTGGAGGAGTACCTCGAAGTCAAGTCGGTGTACGGGTTCGAAGAAGAGGCACGTGTACTTCCCCGCCTCTAGCCTGTCCTGATAAGTCCTGGTCGAATAGCGCGACCAGGGCTGGCTGCAGAGCCGTGTAGTCAGTGGGGACGGCCGGCGGCGTTGGGCCCAGGCGTCACGGGAGACTGATTCGATCGGTTTCGAGGGAACTTCTTGCAGGGCTGATGGTTCAATAACTGTTTGGCGTTGTGCATGGTGCTCATCTGACCGAAGACCGGTTCGATGGTGGCCTTCCGGCGGGCCTATGCCGCCCGACCTTTCCGGGTAGCCCGTTTGCAGGCCACGCGCTGCTTGCCGTTCGCGGGCTTGGGGATCCGCCCGGGGACGCCGCTGGTGGGTCGCCATGGCACCGATGCCCGGTCACGGGACCGACGCCCGCTCGCGACATAGAATTAGATGCCTTGTTCGGCGGCGAACTCGGCGGCCCGGTCCGAGTTGTCGGCCGAGTAGTAGTGGGAGTCGGCGAGGACCTGCCCGGTGTTCGCCGCCGTCTGTTCGGTCATCGGCATCAGATTGCCGGCATCGACGGCATTTGTGTGCACGTCGGTGGCCGCGATCCCTGAGGCTTCTCGTCGACCACGACCTCCGCGTTGGAACACTGCGCGAAGGCCCCGTCGCCGGTCAGCCGTCGTCCCGGTCCGCTCCCGTGCCGCCTGCCGAGCCTCTTCCGTGAGGGCGGCCTTCGCCTCCCGGATCGTCGCCAACCGGGTTCCCGATGCCGCGATACCTCGGGCAGCTCGTCGCCACGCCGGTTCTCGCCGACTCGGCGTCTTCGGCCTCGTCGAGACCTCGCGGCGAGGGCCTCCTCCTTCTCCGACATGCGGGCGTAGCTCGTCGCCTTGGGTTTTGGAGGCGTTAGTCCGCAACTTCGTCCCGTCCAACAACCGCCCAGCCTGATCATGCCCGCGGCCTGACGCAACGCCAACGCCTGTACGAACAGGGCCCGAGGGCGGACGGGCGCCGCTTGCGGACCCGGGTGATCGCCGGATAGTCCGCCACCCCGCTCCGAGCACCGGAACAGCCACGTCATCGGTGCATTTGCGATCGATCGCCCGGGACGAGCGCACTCCGGTGGTGCAGCCGTTGAGCAGGATGAGCACAATCAGCCTCGGATCATGTTGGGGCGCGGTGGCTCTCGGTGTACGCGGCGGGAATCCGGGTCAGGTCCAGGTGCTCGTCGACGAGTTCCGCGATAGGCCAGAGGCTCGGCGGGCACCCAGTCGTCGAGCGGTGGCGGCAGCAACAAACCCTCATCCGGGTCAAACGCACGAAATTTCTTATCCACCAGTGGCTTCGGCAACCGGAATCAGGTTTGCCCGGCTGCGCCAGGGGCTACCTCGAACGAACCACCATCATCGAGATCATCAGGCACGCCTCATCATCGCGCGCCCCCGCCCATCACCCGAACACCTCCGCTGGGCGTGTTGCCGACCGCACTTAGGTGTTCGCTGTAGCGGACGGCCAGGTATTGCACGCCACGGTTTCGGGTGCAGGGTGCCGGCGCCGAAGATCCTGGTCGTCGTGAGGTGCCGGCCTGAATCCCATCTCCTACGCGTCCAGTGCGAGATCGGTGCGCAGTTAGGTCAACACTTGCCGGCCTACGACCCGCGTCGGGGGAACGCATCGAGCATGAACGCCGCATAAACGACTGGGGAACTTTCGGCAGTACGTCTTGTCGGACACCACAACTGGCGCGGAGGCCCGTTCGGGCGCTCGCAGCTTGATGGGAATGAGTCCCAGGCGTTGCCAAGCGACAAGCCGTGCTAACAATAACAGACGCGCCATTGCTAGATGTTTGACAGTCAGATAATAGTCTGGTCTACTAATCACCGAGTGAGCGCAATCACAGTCACCCCCGTGTCAATAAGTGCAGCGAAACAAGCGATACATGGGGGATCTCGGCTTCGGGTGCCGGAAGACCCGACCGGGCCACGCGAGATGAGTAGGAGAACTCACTGTGACACCGAGGGACGTTGTACTCGTAGTCGCTTTTGGATTCACCGGGTCGCGCCTGGTCGAACAGTTGAGGGCAGCAGGTAATAATTCTGTTCTCGAGGCCACCGACACGGAGCTCAGCTGTACGTCAGCGGGGACGAACATGTTCGTCTACCGGCGTTTGGCATGTCCGCTCGCAACCCAGATGTCCGAATTCCGGCGAAGCCCTAGATCAGCGTATCGCTGTGCTGCAGAGCAAATACGCAACATTGCAAATAGCTCTCGACCGGAAAGGCGTCGGTACCTCGCGTCGGTACCTCTCGTGCCCTCATGGCGAAATATCGGCAGGTCGAGATTGTGCCTCGCACTTACTTCTCCATCCCAAACCTGAAGGCAGAATCATGAGCACTATGCAACCAGATGCGATATCCGGCCAATCGTCCCCACCTCGTAAGACGAGCTTTGCCAGGCTCGGCACGGCCCTCTTCCTGGGTACCGCGCTCGAGTGGTACGACTACTTCGTCTACGGCGTCGCAGCCGCGCTGGTGCTGAACAAGCTCTTCTTCCCTACGTACAACCCCACCGTCGGCACCTTGTTTGCCTTCGGCACCTTTGCATCGGCGTGGCTCATGCGGCCCTTGGGCGCGTTCATTTTCGGCCACCTCGGCGACCGTCTTGGCCGGCGGTCGGTACTGTTCATGACCCTGATCGGCATGGGCGTGGCCACGATCGCGACCGGCCTGCTGCCCACATACGATCAGATAGGTTTCTGGGCCCCGCTGCTGCTTGTCCTGTTCCGGATGATTCAAGGTTTGTCGGCCGGTGGTGAGTTCTCCGGCGTCGCCACCATGTCGATTGAGCATGCGCCGCCACACCTGCGCGGGCGCTACACCAGCGTCGCTCAGATGGGTATTCCGGCGGCCCTGGTGGGCGCCAACCTTGTCAGCCTGGCCGCCTACTTCATGCCCGAGGACGCGCTGGAGAGCTACGGTTGGCGTATTCCGTTCCTGGTCAGTGCATTGATCTTCCCGATCGCGCTGTTCATTCGGCTAAAGCTGGAAGAATCGCCGGTGTTCGAGGAGAAGAAGGCAGAGAACGCTCTCGTCAGCAACCCGGCAAGGGAAGTCATTCGCAACCACTGGCGGACGATGCTGGCGCTCGGATTCGCCAATGGTGGACTCGGTGCGGCTTTCTACGCGTACAGCACCTATGCGGTGAACTACGGGTCGGCCGAGGCCGGCTTGGCGAAGACGACCGTGCTGATGGCAGTCATCGTTGCGGGATTGGTTCACCTGGCCTGTGTGGGGATTGTTGGCTGGAATTCCGACCGTATCGGCCCGAAGCGAGTGTTCCTCTCTGCTCTGACACTGCTGGCGGTCGCTCCGATTCCGGTCTTCTGGATCATTCACACAGGCAACCCGATCGCCATCATCGCGGCAATGATCATCGGCCTGGGAATCGGCCATGGAGTGGCGTATTCGGTTACCGCGCTGCTCTTCACCACCGTCTTCCCGCCGGAGCTTCGCTACACAGGTTCTGCCATCACCTACCAGGTATCCGCGGCGCTTCTGTCGGGGCCGGTGCCGATTGTGATGGCGGCCCTCGTCGGGGCAGGCGGCGGCACGCCCTGGTACGCAGCAATCTTCCTCATGGGAATCTGCACGGCCGGTCTGATCGGAGCAATCCTCCTGGACCCTGCGGCACGGAAGTCGCGTGCTGTCGCGGCGGCGCGCGGCGAGGTCTGATCGAATGGCTGAGTCCGCCTTGATAACCGAATGGCTGGGGTAGGCATGGCACTGGACGCGCGCTTCTACAAGCTCTCCGAGCACGGACGGCCGACTGAGTTCGGCACGATCTTCGAACCGTCTGACGAGTGGCTGGCGAAGCAGTCGGCAGAGGCGGTGTTCGAGCCGGACCTGCCGATCGTCGATTCCCATCACCATCTCTGGGAGCACCCGTACGTCTACAATCGTTCCGGCTTCGAGGCGGACGTCCAGTCCGGTCACCACGTCGAGGCCACGGTTTATGTGGAATGCGGAGCCGGCTACCGCGATTCTGGACCGGTCGAACTGCGGCCGGTCGGGGAGACCGAGTACGTAGCCGCGGCGGCCGGTTCGTCGAGCGTCGGAGTCGACGTGGTGGCCGGCATCGTGGGATTCGCCGACCTCACACTGGGTGCCGCAGTCGAGCCGGTTCTGACAGAGCACATGGCGGCTGGTCGCGGGAGATTTCGAGGTGTCCGGTTCAGCACCGGATGGGATGCGAGTCCAGAGATCGCGAACACGCAGTCCGGGAAACGACCCGGGATGCTCCGAGAAGCAAAGATCCTTGACGGGGCTCGTGTCCTGGCCCGAAACTCGCTCACCCTCGATGCCTGGTTGTTTCATACCCAATTGGACGACGTCGCGGCACTGGCGGATGCTGTTCCGGATTTGAAAGTCGTGATAAACCATAGCGGTGGCCCTCTGGGGTACGGCCGCTATGCGTCGGACCAATCAGGCCAGTTCGACCTATGGCGGGACGGCATTCGGCAGGTCGCGAAGCGGCCGAACGTCTGGTGCAAAATCGGGGGGCTCGTGGCCCGCGGAGCCATGTACGACTACCTCACCGCGCCGGAACCTCCCGGCTCCGACGAGCTGGCTCGTCTCTGGTCGCCCTGGCTCGAGGTGTGCGTCGAGGAGTTCGGCGCGAAGCGTTGCATGTTCGAGAGCAACTTCCCGGTCGACAAGATGGGCACGTCGTATCGCGTGCTCTGGAATGCCTACAAGCGGTTCGCGAGTTCGGCATCACGGGAGGAGCGGGAGCTGATGTTCGGAGGATCGGCCCGCCAGTTCTACAGCCTGCTCTGATCCCGGCACGGGCCGCACTAGAGCCCCGCCTCTCCTCCGATGAAGTGAATCGGGCAGCAGTTGAAGTTGTGTGAGAGTAGTAGCTGGGAACGTTTACAGGTAGCATAATATTCTACAGATAGAATACTGTCAGATTATTCAGAGTCTGATTAGCAACGGCTGACGAACCATCGGCAGATCGAACAGGCCAATGATCTGCAGGCGATGACTATTTGCAGCATGGACGCTGTAGGACAGGTGAAGTGTCAGCTGACCTGACATGACGCGTACGAAGCAGGCTGGAGACCCGATGACATCGACCACCGAAAGTAACACGTTCAAGGCGCTGCAGGTGACCCGCCCGCGGGACCAGGTGGAGGGCCAGCTGCGCGAGGCGATCCTGGACGGGCGCTTCACACAGGGTGAGAAGCTTCCGCCCGAGACCGAGCTGGCTCAGCAGTTCGGTGTCAGCCGCCCCACGGTTCGAGAAGCACTCGGAGCGCTGGTGAGCGCGGGGCTGATCCGCAAGATTCCGGGCGTTGCTGGTGGCAGCTTCGTGAATACGGTGACGCCGGACTCTCTCAGTCGGATGCTCAGCGAGTCGATGGATACCATCGTTCGCATCGGCGCGCTGAACATCGACGAGATCACCGAGGTCCGCCGCGTTCTCGAGATCCCCGCTACGGAGTGGGCGGCCCGCAACCGAAGCGAAGCCGACATCGCCACGATGAAGGACGTCATCGAGCAGCAGAAGAACATCGCCATCGATGATCCAGAGATCCCGGACCTCGACCTGCGTTTCCACACTGCGATCGGCTACGCATCAGGCAATCGCCTGCTGGCCGCGTTCATCGCTTCCGTGCACGACGCAACGCACCCGGCCCAGTTCCTTGACGTCACACCAGATGTCGCACAGAAGACGGTGCGACAGCACATCGCGATCGAGGCGGCGATCGAGGCAGGCGACGCCGAGAAGGCCGGAGCTGCCATGCGTGAGCACCTCGACTTCGTGCTCCGCTATTCGCTTACATAATTACCCTTTATTTGTCAGACAATACTGGTATTGTTACCCAAGGAAAATCACATCCTTTACTAACAGGCTCCGCGTATTGCCGGTCCGCCGCCGTACGCGCGTCCTGCGCTTGGAGGCACCCATGGACAGCACCCGACCGACTTCACCGCCAGTTGAACGGCCCCGGCGTGTTCTCGTGACCGGAGCGGCAGGGTTCGTCGGCTCTCACGTGGTAGAGCTCCTGGCTACCGATCCTCGCGCAGAAGTTGTCGCCACCGACGCGGGCGGCGAATCCCGACTGAACGAGCTTGGCGAACTCGATGGGGTGTCGGCACATTTGGCAGACCTGCGAGATCTCTCAGCGATCGCCTCCCTCGTCGCCGACGCCGACGTCGTCGTCCATCTGGCCGCGGTCCGCACCCAGGCGTCGGCCGAGCGGCCGCGCGATGCCCACGACGTCAACGTCGGGGTGACGTATGACCTGCTCGCCGCCGCGCGCGATGCCGACACCAAGCGGGTCGTCCTGGGTTCCTCGCACACCGTCTACGGATCCTTCCAGGACCCGCATCGCGAGCCGTTCGCCGAAGATCACGCCTGGTCCTGTTCCGGAATCAACATGTACGCGGCAACGAAGTTGGCCGGCGAGGCCTACCTCGAAGCGTTCGCATCCGCTGGCGGGCCCGACTACGTAGCTCTCCGGTTGGGGACCATTTACGGCCCGCGCAGCAGCCCGGGCTCGAACGCGACCCTCATGACCGACCTCATCACGGCCATCCGCGCGGGCACCACACCGACGATCCCGTGGGCATCGACGGCACAACACGGTCTGATCCATGTCGACGATGTCGCCGAAGCGATCCGGCGTGCGGTGTTCTCCGACGCGACGCGCATGCCGATCAACGTGTCGGGGCTGCCGCGCACGTCGAAGGAGATCTACGGAACTTTGGCCGACATGCTCGGGGCCGACCCCAACAGCATCGTCTTCGACGAGAACAGGACCAGGTATCAGCTGGTCAGCCAGGCACGCCTGAAACAGGTTCTGGACTTCACGCCGGCGGTGGCACTCGAGGACGGACTGCGCAGCGTCATCGACTGGTTCGACGCACAAAGCTAGAGTTTTGGGCGTTGCCCGGATATCGCCGAGATATCCTCCAAGGCAACGCGATCTAAGATTTGCCTCGCGCCAATAAGGCTTGCCAACCGGACGTCACTAGTGCCAGCGACCGGGCACCTGTTCTGAATTTGCCGACACACCACCCTGTGGCAGCGTGTCGAGCAGGACGCCTTGCCCGTGGACATGGTCGAGCTTCAGGAACGTCCAGACCACTCGCAACGCTGTGTCGTAGTCGGCCATACGGTCAGATCTCGTACGCAAGTCGGTCTTGGCGCCTGCTTGTACGGCGCGCTCGGAGGAGTCCACTGGTGCAGGCCAAATGAAGGAGAAAAGCGCCCGTCATGCGATCCAAAATTGCCAGTCCGCGCACCAGGCCTGTCTCGATGCGTCGCCTGGCCATCGCTAGCTGTGTCGGGACCACGATCGAGCTCGCCGACTTCGGGCTGTTTGCACTTGCCGCCGTATTGGTGTTCCCTCATATCTTCTTTCCGGCGTTGGGGGATGCGGCTGGATTAACGGCCTCACTGGCCACTTTCGGTGTCGCGTTCGTGGCCCGCCCTTTCGGGAGTATCTTGTTCGGCCATTTCGGCGACCGCATGGGACGTAAAGGCACGCTAGTCACAACCCTGACCCTTATGGGTGTCTCCACCGTGTTGGTCGGTTTCATACCGCCTGCCTCCCAGATTGGTGTGGTTGCACCCATAATCCTTGTGACGCTGCGGTTTATTCAGGGACTTGCCGTCGGCGGGGAGTGGGCGGGTGCCGTCCTCACGACCGCCGAGTATGCGCCTGCGGGCCGACGCGGATTTTGGTCCATGTTCGCGTCACTCGGCGGGGGGTTCGGTGCGATCCTCAGCAGCGCGCTGGTGGTCGGCGGAAGCCTCGGCCTGAGCGACGAAGATTACCTGAGCTGGGGATGGCGAGTCCCCTTCATCGCCAGCATCATCCTGGTCGGGGTCGGGCTCTGGGCCCGGCTGAATATCGACGAGACGCCAGCCTTCAAGGCCGAAGTCGAGCGCCGCGGAGCACCGAAAGCCCCCTTCGTGCAGGCGTTCAAGGCTCAGCCACGCGAGATCATCTTGGCCTCCGGCACCATGCTGATGATCTACTCGTCCTATTACTTCGGCGTCACGTTCCTGACAAACTACGGTGGGACGCACCTAGGCATCGCTCGAACGCCGACGCTTCTCATGGCGTTGGCCGCGACTGTGTTTTACACCATCGGCATCTTCCTGGGTGGTCTCACCGCCGACCGATACGGGCGCCGCCTGACCATGGCCGCCGCCGCGACGGCAGCCGTGATCTTTCCGCTGATAATGTTCCCCGTACTCAACTCGGGCGGATTCGCCGGCCTCGCCGTCGCCATGTGCATCACGATGTTCATCACCGGCACGGCGACAGGTCCGCTGGGCGCGTTCCTCTCTGAACTGTTCCGCACCCAATACCGCTACAGCGCCGCCGGTTTCAGCTACAACTTCGCCGGCATCGCTGGCGGCGCCATCCCGCCGCTGTTCGCCGCCTCCATCACCCAAGCTTTCGGCGCCTACATGTACGGGGTACTGGTGTCCCTGCTCAGCCTTCTGAGCCTAGCGTGCGTGCTATTGCTCAAAGACAACGCTGGACGCGACCTCACGTCGGAGGTCGGCGACGCCCGATCACGGCGATCCGACGTTCGCACCGAATCTGAGCGAACCCGGACCACGACTTAGGTAGGCACATATCGAGATCCGAGACTGAGATCGTCAAGCCACGAAAGGAAACACGATGCAAGGACTGGTATTCACCGGTCACAAGGAAGTCGAGCTACGAGAGTTCACCAAACCGACACCCGGCCCCGGCGAGGTCGTCATCGCGGTGAAGGCCTCAGGGCTCTGCGGAAGTGACCTACATCAGTATCGCGCCAGTGATCCATCCGGATGCATAGTCGGTCATGAGCCGTGCGGAACAATCGACTCCACCGGTCCGGGCGTCGACCCGCGTGTCGCTGCTGTCGGAGACCGGGTAACAATCCACCACTATGCGGGATGCACCGTATGTGACCAGTGCCGGGCCGGTTGGTTCCAACTCTGCCGACGCACCACCATCCGCTACGGCGCGGATGCCAACGGCTCACACGCACAATATATGCTCGCTCCGGCAGTGACGGTCGTCAAGATTGACGACACCCTGTCCTACGAAGCGGGTGCGGCCATTGGATGCGGGACGGGGACCGCCTGGGGAGCAATACAGCGGCTGGGAAACATAGGCGGTAAATCACTGATCGTGTTCGGACAGGGGCCCGTCGGGTTGTCGGCGACGATGCTCGCCACAGCGATGGGAGCACACGTAATAGCCATCGACGTCGAAGCGACACGATTGGAACGAGCGATCGCGTTCGGAGCGTCCGCCACCGTTGATGCGACCACAACGGACCCGCATGACGCGATCATGGAACTGACTAACGGGCGCGGAGCATCCCATGTGCTTGAAACGTCGGGCGCCGCTCGAGCAGGAGCGAGTGCGCTCGCGTCGCTCGAGCCATGGGGAAGAGTGTGTTTCCTCGGTCTGGGCGGCGCGCCGGTCGAGCTCAATGTCCGCTCGTTGATGCGAACCCAGGCAACAATCATGACGTCCTGGACGCTGTCGATCGTTGAGC
>Ga0247825_10003521_pt1 | contig 10337 bp, 9 predicted proteins | sample 13C_Vanillin_Day_FD_194413 | JGI IMG/M metagenome (GOLD analysis project Ga0247825, IMG submission 194413) | Soil microbial communities from agricultural site in Penn Yan, New York, United States - 13C_Vanillin_Day48 | ecosystem: Environmental > Terrestrial > Soil > Agricultural land | place... | reverse complement strand
TTCCCGGCGCCCTCGGCTCCTGCTCATCGGGGTGATCGTCCTCGTCATGGCCTTCGCCGAGGGCGCCGGGAACGACTGGTTGCCGCTGATCATGATCGACGGACACGGCACCGACGAGATGACCGGTTCACTCGTGTACGCCCTGTTCGCATTGTCGATGGCGGTCGGGCGATTCGCCGGAGGCGCTCTCGTCGACCGTGTCGGAAGCGGGCGCCTGCTGACCTGGAGTGCGATCGTAGGCAGCCTCGGGCTCGCTGCACTGATCTTCGGAGACAGCCCTGCCCTGGCCGCCGTTGCGGTCCTGCTGTGGGGAGTGGGAATCTCCCTCGGCTTCCCACTGGCACTGTCGGCCGCGGGAAGGTCCGGACCGGACTCCGCGGCACGCGTCTCGCTCGCCTCAACGGTCGGCTACCTGGCCTTCCTCGTCGGCCCACCGACCCTCGGAATCCTCGGGGAGGAGATCGGACTGCGATACGCGATGATCGCCGTACTCGTACCCCTCGCTGTCGTCGGTGTTCTGGCATCCAAGATCGAGCGATCCAACCGGGATCCGTTCCCCGAGCGCGACAGCTGCGAATACACCCGGCAAGACTGACGATTTCGGGGTGTGCCGGTCCCATGGCTGGGACCGGCACACGCCCGTATCGGATCCGTCCTTCGGCTCACCCGGTCTCCGCTAGGCGGGTGTATCCGCCTCCGAACCGGTCGATTTGCCGAAGTCGGCGCTGTACCAGGCACTCGGGGACATTCGGAGCAACACGACCCTGTCGTTGTACGACTCGGCGAGGTACGACTCGACCTCATCGTCCCCGAGGTAACGCTGGGCGATCGGCCGGACATCGTCCACCGTGGCCTCCTCGACGATCGTCGCTTCCCCCGACACACTGACGTAGCGGTACCGCGGATCTTCGTCCTGTACCACCAGGCTGAAGCGCCCGCTGGCACGAACCAACCGCTCCTTGACGGTTCCGCGCTCGGTCCACACCACGAGGTCACCCGACTCGTCGAGGCGATACCACACCGGCACCGCCAAGGGCGCCGACCCGTCACGGTCGACGGCAATCACCGCCACATGCTTGTCAGCTAGGAACCGCCGACGCTCCTCGGCGTTCATTCGAAACGTAGACATGCACACTCCCCCTATCGCGGAACATGAACCGCCCCGGACAAGACGACCGCAGCACCAGACAATCAAGTGTACCATTAATGGAAATACAATTTTGCCTTTTAGCGTCTCTGCGGCCTCCACCGACGACGCCCCCGCGAGCCCGAAGGAACGACATGCCCGATACCACCTTCCGCCGCCCTGCCTATGCCGACCGCATCCCTCAGCGCGCCGCCTGCCCGGAGCGGCCCAGACGCTCGATTACGTCGCTACTGCCCGCGTGCGCGATGGCGGCCGGGACGCTGTCCGTCGCAACCTTCTGGATGACGGGACTCGGCATCGTCCTCGGAATCAGCGGGCTTGCCGCCGGTATCACGGGCGTCATCCGTCACCGCGCCGAAGACGACGAGTCCGCATCGCTGTGGTCGCTTCTCGGCATTCTGGCGGCAAACCTGGGACTCACCACGAGCGCTGTAGCAATGGTTGCAGGCCTGCCCAGCATCTAGCCCGCCCTGCACCCGACCGAGAACTCCCACTTACACGCCTTCCCGGTTCCCAATGGCACTTCCGCGTGGAACTGGGCGAATAGAACCGCGCCGGTTCTCGGCTGCTCGGCCGCACGCCGAAATCGCACGAGCACAGAGTGGACACAACGGCTGGCCATATTCGGCAGATGTTTTATCATATAGTCGAGTCGCGTTGCGGACGGCAATGCACAAGGAGGAATCGTGAGAGACTTCAGGCCGGTACGCAGCCGAAGCGCGGGCGGCGATGTCATGCACCAGATCCTCGACCGCATCAAGTCGGGTGAGCTGCAGGAGGGTGACGTGCTCCCCGGGGAGCGGGTACTCGCCGCGCAGATGGACGTCTCGCGCCCGACGGTCTCGAGCGCGATTTCCAAGCTCGTCGAGGCCGGCATTCTTCGCAGTCGCCCGGGCCGTCACGGCAACCCCGAGGTGATCTCGATCTGGATTCCCGAGGGCCTGGAGAACGCGCCGGAGCCCGCCACCGATCAGCTCAAGGCCGACGAGATCTTCCGCATCCTCGAGGCCCGCAAAACTCTCGAGCCGCGCGTGGCGCAGCTCGCCGCACTGCGCGCCACCGACGAGCATTTTCAGCTGATGCAGCATTCGATCGACCTGCTGCGGGCCCACAAGGACCACCTCAGCCGGGCCGCACAGGCCGAACTGCTGTTCCACCGGACCATCTGGCGCGCCGCGGGCAACCCGTCCCTCGAGGCCATGATGAAGGGACTGGAAAAGGAACTCGCCCCCGTCCACGACATGATGCTGCGCACCCCGGAAGACTACGAGTGCGGCGTGGAGCTGCACGAGGCGACACTGGCCGCCCTCAAGCGCGGGGATCCGGTGGAGATCGAGCAGGAGATGTACCGGCACCTCGGCCACTTCGAGGGGATCGTCGCAGACGTCCTCCAGCGCCGACCGCACCGGCAAGTTCCCGACTTCCTCATCGCCGGCTCGCACTGAATCACGCGCGGGCCCACCCTAGTTTCACCCGGCCCTCAGGCGGATGATCAGACGATCATCCGCCTCAGCGCTGTCATATTGCCAAAAATGGCCAAGTTAATTATCCTATTGGGTGTGATCGGCGTCTCGACGCCGCGTGATTGAACTGACGAGCACGTGCGAACTCGCTCGCACAGTGCTCCGGTACGACCCAAGGCCCTCGCGGCCGGGAGGAGATATCCCGATGACAATCGGCGATGGGGCAGCTACACCTTCGGATCGGGCGGATGTCCTGATCATCGGCGCCGGACCGTCCGGTGGTGTGGTGGCCGAGCACATGGCCCGGCACGGGTTCTCGGTGGTCTGCCTCGAGCAGGGCCGCTGGGTCAACAGCGGCGAGTTTCCCGCCATCAAACCGGAATGGGAGTTGCTGGCGCAGAAGCAGTGGTATCCCGAACCGAACGTGCGTGGCAACGCCGAGGACTATCCGACCAATGTGTCCGAGTCGGACGTTTCGCCGGTGATGTTCGCGGGAGTAGGGGGCAGCACGCTGATTTACAGCGCGCACTGGATGCGCCTGTTGCCCTCCGACTTTCGGGTCAAGACCCTTAACGGTGTCGCCGACGACTGGCCGATCACCTACGAGGACCTCGCCCCGTACTACGACCGGATGGACGCTGCGGTCGGTGTCGCCGGGCTCGAGGGCGATCCGATGTACCCGGAGGGGATGGTGCCGCCGCTGCCGCCGCATCCGATCGGCAAGATCGGCCGGATCGCGGCCCGCGGAATGAACAAGATGGGCTGGCACTGGTGGCCCTCCCCCAACGCAATTGCCTCCCAGAAGCACGGCGAGTTCGCCCGGTGCGCGCGGTGGGGCACCTGCGAGACCGGCTGCCCAGAGGGCGCGAAGTCCTCGTTCGATCTCACCCACTGGCCGACCGCGATCCGGCACGGCGCCCGGCTGATCACCGGTGCCCGGGTCTCCACCATCACCGTGGACGCCAAGGGCCGCGCGGACGGCGCCGTGTACGTCGACGCCACCGGGCGCGAACATCGGCAGAAGGCCCGGCTGGTCGTCGTGGCCGCGAACGGCATCGGCACCCCACGCCTGCTGTTGCTCTCCGCGCACGGCGGCGCCCCGAACGGGTTGGCGAACTCCTCCGGTCTGGTCGGAAAGCGGCTGATGCTGCATCCCAACGCCGAGGTCACCGGCATCTATGACGAGCCGCTCGACAGCTGGCTGGGGCCGGCCGGGCAGGCCATCCACTCGCTCGAGTTCTACGAGACCGATCCCTCCCGCGGCTTCGTCGGCGGCGCGAAGTGGCAGGTCATGCCCATCGGGGGGCCGTTGCGCGCACTGTCGCTGCACGACCGGCGCCCGTTCGCCGAAAAGTGGGGGCCTGCCGTGCACGACCGCATGGACGAAACGCTCGGCCGCGGCCTGCAGTGGGGCATCAACTCGCAGGACATGCCGGAGGAGACCAACCACGTCGATCTCGACCCAACGCTCACCGACTCGAACGGCATTCCGGCTCCGCGGATCCGCTACCGGCTCTCGGAGAACACGAGGAAGCTTCTGCAGTTCAACCTCGACCGTGCCGTCGAGGCGCACGAGGCGGCCGGAGCGGTGCGCACGGTGGCGACCGACCTGTGGCCGGAGCAGCCCGGGCACCTGCTGGGCACGGCCACGATGGGCACCGACCCGGCGACGTCGGTGGTCAACGAGTGGAACATCGCGCACGACGTGCCGAACTTGGCGATCGTCGACGGCAGCGTGATGCCCACCTCGGGTGCGGTCAATCCGACCGCGACCATCACGGCACTGGCGTTGCGTGCCGCCGAACATCTGACGAACAACGCACGCTGGCAGGAGATTTCCGAATGACCCACCTCAGTGAGCAGGAACGGCACACGCTCTGGCGCATCGCCGACGTCCTCGTCCCGGCCACCTCGACGCGACCGAGTCTGCGCGACGCCGACCCCGACGGCATCTGGCTGGACCGGGCGCTGACCGCCCGCGCAGACCTGGTCGGCGCGGCGAAGGAGGAACTGGCACGGTTCGAATCCGTCGACGACCTCGAGTCGGCGATCGTGGAACTGCATGACACCGAACGGGTTCGGTTCGACGTGCTGGCGACCGCGGTCACCGGCGCCTACTACCTCGTCCCCGCGGTCCGCGAGTTGATCGGTTACCCCGGCCAGCACCGCACCCCCCCGCGCCTCGAGGAAGCCGCCGAGGAACTCTCCGACGAGATCTTCGAGGCCGCGATGAACTATCCCGGCTCCTACCGGCCAACACCTCGGTAGACCTCTTCTCCCAGGGGCAGTGTGGCCATTCCGATCCTGAAGCACCCCTCCACAGCAATGATCACCGGCCCCGTATCGGGACCGGTGATCATTGATTTGTGCGGGTGTGGAGATTTCCCGTTTACAGCGCCGCGAGCGCCTTTTCGAGCTCCTGGCGGCGAGGACCCGTGAGGGACGCTCCGGGCGCCCGCTGCGGCCCGGCGGAGTGCCCGACCAGTTCCATTCCGGCCTTGACGGCCGCGGTGTATCCACCGCTGACGAGGGTGCTCATCACCGGGAACAGCTTGGCCCACAGCTTGCGAGCCAACTCGAGGTCGCTCGCTTGGATGGCGTCGTACACGTCGATCAGCTGACGCGGCACGACGTTCGCTGCACCGATGACCGAACCGGCGGCGCCCTCGAGTAAGGCGGCGTAGAAGAGGGTGTCCCAGCCCACGAATACCGAGACTGTGTCCCCGAATTCGTGGATGAGCTGTGCCGCGGCGGTGAAGTCACCGCTGGTGTCCTTGACGTACTTGATGTTGGGCACCTCGTCGATCAGTTCACCGAGGATCTGCGGGGTCAAGTTCACCCCGGTCGCGGCCGGCAGGTTGTAGGCCATCACGGGGATGGACACCGATCCGGCGACGTCCTTGTAGTAGCTCTTGACCTCGTCGATGCTGAACGGCTCGTAGTAGGGTGCCACCAGCATCAGCGCGGTCGCGCCCGCCTTCTCCGCGTGCTGGGACAGCGTAATCGCCTCGGCGGTGCTGGTGGCGCCGGTGTGCGGTACCACCGGTACCCGTCCTGCGGTCTGCTCGAGCACCACCTCCAGTGCGCATTCGCGTTCGCCGCGGCTCAGGGCGAAGAACTCACCCGTCGAGCCCAGCGGGACGAGCCCGTGAATCCCGGATTCGATGGTGCGGTCGACCAACCGACGCAACTCGGCCTCATCGAGTTGCTGATCCTGGGTGAACGGAGTGGCGACCGCAGAGTAGACGCCCTTGAGATCTTCTGACATGGATACCTCCTGGAGAACAATTGACCCACTAATGGTAATTGAAACTTGCCAAAAACGGCAAGCATGGGATGTAATCAGGGTCACGATGTAGCAGGAAAGTGTCCACAACGGGCCGGGACGTCCCAGGGGCGCACCGGCACCCCCGAGCATTCGGAGTTCGCAGATGAACGTGACCGTAGGTGAATCCTCGCCGCCCTCCTGGACCGTGCTGTGCCGGGACTTTTTACGCGAGATGTGTGGTGCCATGCCGATGCAGATGTCTTCTCCGGTGGTGCTTCCCGACGAGGATCGGATCCGTGACGGGTCTCGTGCTAGGTGAGCTCAGCTCCACATCCGTCGGTACTGTTGGTGGGCTTCAGGCGCCGAATATGCTGAGCAAGCTCGGACCCCATTCGAGTTCCCTGCACCACCTCCGCGACTGACACCGGCAACAAGCTCAATGCCATAGGGGATGGACAAGTGATCCCTACTTCTCCGGGGGATCGGTTACGCCTTTCGGGCGGGAGAGGCACTCCACCGGCACGGGGTCGGGCAGTCAAGTGGCGGCTCGGCGCCGGGCCATCAGGGCGACCAGCTCTCGCGCACTGCCGATCGTGTGCACGGTGAAGGCGGCGCGAATCTGTTTCAGGTTCCGGTATCGATGACCTCGATCAACGCGGCATGGACCTCGTGGGCGCGTCCGGGATCGGCCCGCGTGTACTGGTCGTGAAGCAGTGCAATGGTGATATGCGCTTCTGTGACCAGCCACGGCCTCATGAGCAGGTAGTTCTCCGATGCAGTCCACAGGCTGCGACGGAACGCCTCATGGTGGACGAGTGGATCGGGATCGAACGCGCGGTTTCGGAGTCGGGCCAGCCCGCTGGACGAGTTCCATTCGATGACCGGACGCCTCGGCCATGATCGCCGAGACGCTTGGATGTCGGGTGTCATCCGCGTTTCCGCGATATTGTGCAGCGCAGCATCGCCGAGCGTGGCGACCCGTAACCTACGGTAGGGTTCCTGGCGAGCAGCCTTCCTGTGCCAGCTGGCAGAGCGCCTCCCTGACGGTCGGACGGCTTACGTTCAGTTCGGAGCAGAGTCGCGCCTCGGTTAATTTCTCCCCAGGCTGCAGCGAACGAGCACGATGGCGTGTTTGATTTGCGTGATCGCACCGTCGCGACGTGTGGTCGTGGCCACCGGACGGAGACCACCAGCCTTGCTGCGTTCCGGTATACATCCTCCTGACAGCCCACCGTCTCGTCCTTGAGTTGAGCAAGCACCGACGGCGGGTCAGAGCGATACTGGCCGCGAGTTCCGCGTCACCGCTAAACGCACGCGGCGCTTGTGGTTTCGCCGTTCCTGAGCGGTCATACCGCCCCAGATGCCGTGCTGTTCATTGGTCACCAACGCGTAATCCGCGCAGTGACGGGCAACCGGGCAGACGTCACACAGTTCCTTCGCGGACCTTTCACGGCTCATTCGAACATGTTGCGCTTCACCGTCTTGCGGGAAGAACAGCTCGGTGTTCGAGCCCCGGCAGGCCGAGAACTGCTGCCACTGAGCATTGAGGTGATCTGCTTCGCCGGCTTGCGAGGCGGGTGCATGCCGGGGAACTGATCGCTCGCCGGTTCGCACCCAACCCCACCCGGCGTGCCCGGGAAGGGTGCGCGAGCCGTCCGATGTCCGGCGATACGACGCTGTGCTCCGCGCCTGCAGTTCAGTCGAGCTCATAGATGCGTCCCGTATGAACACCTTCCACCGACTTCACGAACGCCCGGGCAACGTGGGCGGCCGGTACCGGCGCGAATCCGGGAAAGAAATCGCCGTACACATCGAGGGCTTCCGTGAGCACCGTCGGGCTGACCGCGTTGATGCGGATGCCCCGCGGCAGTTCCGTCGCGGCGGCGCGCACGAAGGACTCGAGCCCGCCGTTGACGGTGGATGCCACGGTGCCGGAACGGATAGGCTCGCGGGCGAGAATGCCAGACACCAGTGTGAACGATCCACCGTCTGCAACGAAGGGGAGACCGCGCAGCACCAGGTCGATCTGCCCGAGCATCTTGTTGGCGATACCGTCCCGGAAGTGGTCCGTCGTCAGGTCGTCGAACTGCGGAAACGGCGTCGATCCCAACACGCTGACCACCGCGTCGACGGTGCCGACCTGTTCGTAGAGGCGATCAATCGAGGATCCGTCACCGACATCCACCCGATACTCACTCGTACGAGAGGCGACGAGCACCTCATGCGTGCCCCTCAGCGCTTCCACGACGGCCGCGCCGAGCTTGCCGGTGCCGCCCGCTACGAGAATCCGCATTTCATCTCCCGACTTGCAGTTTGTTTAACCATTAATGGTTGATCGAAATTCTTTCTATCGTGCGTCCCACCCGCCGTCCGCGGCGGCGAGCGCCGAGAAGTACTGGGCAGGTTTCGCGGCAGGCGGTGGAGGTACTCCTGCAGGTCTTGGCCGAGATGCAGCGGAACTGCGATTACAGCTGGCATCCCGCGCAAACCGTGAAGGACACGGAGCTGGCCGCGTCGGCGGAGTAGATCTCAGAGAGCCGTGAGCCAGGTGTCGCCCAGGGTGTATCCGTTCGGGAAGGGATCGTTGGGGTCGAGCCCGAGCTGGGTGGTTCCGGTGATCCAGGCCCGTCCGGCGACGCTGGGGACGACCGCGTCGTATTCGCCGATGGTGGTCACGGACTCCACGCGGGAGTCGAATTTTGTGCCGATCAGGGATTCGTGGACAAATCGCTCGCCGACGGCGAGCTCGCCGCGGGCGTGTAGGACCGCCACTCGTGCCGAGGTGCCGGTGCCGCACGGGGACCGGTCGATACGGCCGGGGGAGACGACCACGGCGTTCTTCGACGTCAGATACTCGCCGCTCGCGTCGGCCTGCCGGGACAGCGGCCCGGTGAAGACCGTCTGGGTGATGCCGGGGATCTCCGGGTTCTCGGGGTGCTTGACCTCGTACTGGTCGGCGCCGGCCTTCTTGATGCGCTGGCCGAGTTCGCACAGGGCGCGGGCCTCGGAGGGCACCAGCTCGAAACCTGCTTCGGCGGCATCGACGACGACGTAGGTCATTCCGCCGTAGGCGATGTCGACGGTGAGCTTGCCCAGATCCGGAACCTCCAGCGGCACCTGGGTGTGGTAGACGAAGGCCGGCTGGTTGGTCAGCCGAACGTTTTCGACCTTGCCGTCCTTACACTCGCACTGCACCTTGATCAGGCCGGCCGGGGACTCGAGGACCACTTCGGTGACCGGCTCGGTCATCGGCAGCATCCCCGTCTCGAGCAGCACGGTCGCCACGCACATGGTGTTCGATCCCGACATCGCCGGGTACTCCGTCGATTCGAGGATGACGTAGCCGAGGGGGGCGTCGGGGTGGTTGGACGGCAGGATGATGTTGGCGTTCTGCACCGCCGCGCCCCGGGGCTCGAACAGGATCAATTGACGGATCTGATCGAGGTTCTCCTCGAGATAGACGCGCTTGTCGAACATCGTCTGGCCGGGAACGTCGCCGATGCCCCCGACGATGACGTTGCCGACCTCGCCTTCCGCGTGGCAGTTGACCACATTGAGTACGCGGCTGAATCGCATTGTTCGCTCTCTTCTTTCGGCGCTACCGACGCGCGCTGAGGTTGTCGTTTCGGGGGTATCCGCCACCCGGACCCGCTCCGATGGGAGCCGGTCCGGGCCGCAGTGTCCGGTGAACAGACGGACTTACCGGTCACCGAAGATCGTCCGGTGCCAGTCTTTTCGGGCGACGCCGGTGATATCGGACATTACATGCTTGATGTTGGTGTACTCGTCGAGGGAGTAGGTGGACATGTCCTTGCCGTAGCCGGACTGCTTGTATCCGCCGTGTGGCATCTCGCTGATGATCGGGATGTGGTCGTTGACCCACACGCATCCGGCGGCGATGTCGCGGGTGGCGCGTTGCGCCCGGTACAGGTCCCGGGTCCACGCCGACGCGGCCAGACCGAACGGGGTGTCGTTGGCTAGAGCGATGCCCTCGTCGTCGCTGTCGAACGGGAGTACGACCAGGACGGGCCCGAAGATCTCCTGCTGCACGATCTCGCTGTCCTGTCCGGCGCCGACGACCAGGGTGGGTTCGTAGTAGAAGCCGTCGGCGAGGTCGCCACCGGGGATGTTCCCGCCCCGCACGATCGTGGCCCCACCGGCGCGGGCGCGGTCGACGAATCCGGCGACGTGCTCCTGCTGACGGCGCGAGACCAGCGGCCCCTGATCGGTGGACGGGTCGGTGGTGGGACCGAGCCGGACGGTGTCCATCACGGCAGCGACACCGTCGACGAACCGGTCGAACAGCGCGCGCTGGACGTAGGCGCGGGTCGCGGCGGTGCAGTCCTGGCCGGTGTTGATCAGGGACGCGGCGACCGCCCCGTGGATGGCGGCCTCGAGATCGGCGTCGTCGAAGACGACGAACGGGGCCTTGCCGCCCAGTTCCAGGTGCAGCCGCTTG
>Ga0247825_10003520_pt1 | contig 10338 bp, 8 predicted proteins | sample 13C_Vanillin_Day_FD_194413 | JGI IMG/M metagenome (GOLD analysis project Ga0247825, IMG submission 194413) | Soil microbial communities from agricultural site in Penn Yan, New York, United States - 13C_Vanillin_Day48 | ecosystem: Environmental > Terrestrial > Soil > Agricultural land | place... | reverse complement strand
TCATTGCACAAGCACGCGTGGACACGCCGCTTCGCGGCTTTGCCCACCCGACAGCTACAGCAGGAAATCCGTCGCCTGCAGCGCGACACTGCCGCTCAGCAGGATCTGGAAATCTCCCTTGCCATCGACCTATCGGCGGCCCGACAAGGCTGGCGCTGTAACGCGAGAGTTCTGCGCGGTCTGCGGTACAAACATGATCTCGCGGCGGTCTGGCCTGCGACCGGTGGTTCTGAAGATCGGAACGCTGGACGATCCTTCAGTATATGGCGGCGCGCAAAAGGCGATCTTCACGGCAGAAAGTCAGCCTTTCCATCTCATTGCGGACGGCGCCTTTGAAGGCCTGCCGCCGCGCCGATAGTTCAAATCAACCCTGTCGCTGCTCGATCGAGCCCGGAAGCACGCAAGCCACGCGCGACTGAGCCATGAGCGGTAATTCCGTAGCGCGGCTGGCGGGGGCGTCTCCCGAGTTGTGACTATTCGCACTTCATCATCCCGATGGTTCGATCCTAATTGCATTCTTTCGAGCGGATGGAGACGCTCATGAAACATGTTAATCGCGAGAGCCCATTTAATCGCATTCCGGCATGGCCGCGCTCATTGCTGAGTCCTGTCGGCCATCGCGTGTTCGCCGTCCTGTTGCTGCTTTTAATAGCCGTGGTCACCATCGCCTCGACGACGGGTGGAAAGCCGCCACACGACGGCGCCAACTTGATGCTGGCTCCCGGCAGACCGGGCCTCGAGGCCGCCCTGTATTGAAACAGTTGGTGGACGGGCGGGATCGATGGCGACCGGATGGGAACTGCGGGTGTGCCGGAGCGACCAGGCGTTGAGATTGAAGACCGCCTTGGTTGGACAGCAAGGACAGGGCGAAATTCATCGCGGATACGCGCGGGTTGACGAGATCAGATTCCTACAATATATGATTTTTGTCTCTTCTGCTTGTGAGGTCCGCGTGACGATCCCTCGGCAACTCGCCGCCAATCGCCGCAATGCGCGGCTCGGCACCGGTCCACGCTCGGCCGCGGGAAAGCGGAGCGTGGCGGTCAACGCTTTGCGTCATGGGTTGAGCATCCCTGTTTTTGTCGATCCGGGCCTGGCAACAGAAGTCGTTGAACTGGCAGAACGCATCGCCAAAGGCTCGACCGACCCCGAGGTGCGGGAGCGCGCCCGCGACGTTGCCGCCGCGCAGATCGATGTCGAACGTGTGCGCCGGGCGCGTCATCTCCTGATCGTCCGGCCGGCGATGGGTGCACCGGTCTCAGAAGCCCGTTCCGACGCAATGTGCGAAACAATTCAGGAACTGTGGGCTCTCGACCGCTATGAGAGACGCGCCATGTCGCGCCGCAAATCGGCGGTGCGTGCTTTGGAAATAGTGCTGTGTTGCAGGGTAGAGAAATCTGATGTATGCAACTGTTAATTGAAGTTGGCAGAACAAACCCATTTTCAGTTTGGCAGGTTTTTCAGCGCCGTAAGGTGGGCCAAGGCGCGAAGCGCTGGGCCCACGTCTTCGGGCCGGGCAAGAATGCGTGGGCACGCCGCTTTCGTGGTTTAGCCCACCCTGCTTTTTTCTGCTGCCTGCCTATTGCAGCGTCGCGATCGCAAGCCAGTCGGTGACGGCGCTGAGCGCCTGCGCCCGGCCTTCCTTCTTGCCGTGCGCCTCGAACACCGCCATCTGCGCGTCGGCGGAGGTGCCGGCGCCGACGATGGTGGTGCAGCGGCGCATCTCGTTGAGGCAGCCGAGCGCCTCGGCGTCGGCCGCGGTCTCCTCCAGCACCAGTTTGGTGAAGTCGGCGACCGTGATCGCGCCGTCGTCGCCCACGAAGCTGCCGTGCACGCCATAGCGCTGCGCCCGCCACTTGTTCTCGACGACGATGGCGCGCTTCACCACGTCGATGTCGCGATTGAGCTGCGGATTGCGAACCAGCCTGCGCGCGAGCGAACGCCACAGCGCGGCGATCGCGATCGAATCGTCGACCAGGGTCGGGCAGTCGGGCGCGCGCAGCTCCAGCGTCGGATGCTTGAGCGAGGGCCGCATCGACCACCACACATAGCTCGAATCCTGCATCACGCCGGCCTTCACCAGCGCCGACACATAGGCCTCGAACTCCTCCTTGTTGCGGAACAGCTCGGGCACGCCGGTGCGCGGAAGTTCGTCATAGGCCGCGAGCCGGTAGCCCTTGAGGCCGGTCGGCCGCGAGCGCCAGAACGGCGACGAGGTCGCCAGCGCAATGAACAGCGGCAGATAGGGCAGCATGCGGGTCATGACGTCGACCCGGTCGTCGGGATCGGGCAGTTCGACATGCACGTGCAGCCCGCACAGCATGTTGCGCTGGCCGACCATCTGCAGGTCGTCCATCACCGCGTCGTAGCGCTCGCCCTCGGACTGCTGCGACTTGTGCCAGTCGGCGGTCGGGTGCGTGCCGGCCGCGAGAATCGCAAGGCCGTGGTCGGCGGCGATCTTGCCGACCGTCTGCCGCAGATGCCGCAATTCCGCATGCGCGGTGCGGATGTCATGATGCGGCAGAGTCCTCACCTCGATCTGCGACTGCAGGAATTCGCCCATCACCTGCCCATTGGTCGCGGCCTTTGCGGCTGCGAGAAACGTCTCGGGCATCGCGCGCGCGACCAGCTTCGTCCCGGCGTCGACCAGGAAATACTCCTCCTCGATGCCGAACGTGTATTTGTCCCTCATGTTCACTCCGGTTGGCTCCGACGTGAAGTTCCCCACGCGCGCAGCGTAGTTTTTGAATTGCGGGTTTTCGGCGGCACAAAAAAAGGTCCCGGCGGCGCGTGTAGATCAGGTGCGGCACTACCGCCCGCCTAGAACACGCATATACCGGAAAACGTTCCGCGCGCCACAAGGGCGCGCGGAATTCATCGAATATCGAACGAACAGGCCTTTATTTGCTGCCGTTGGCCTTAAATTGTTTGAGATAGCCCCACAGATCGGCAATTTCCTTGTCGTTCCTGATGCCGGCGAAAGCCATCTTGGTGCCCGGCATCTTGGCCATCGGATTCTGGATGTAGTCCTTGAACGTCGCTTCGCTCCAGGTGATCTCGGCCTTCTTGTTGGCTTCGCTGTAGCTGTAGTCCGCGACGGTGCCGGACTTGCGGCCGTCGAGGCCGTTCAGCACCGGGCCGATCTTGTTGCGCGCGTCCTCGCCGACCGAGTGGCAGGGCCCGCACTTGCGGAACGACTGTTCGCCCGCGGCGAGATCCTGAGCCTGCGCGATTCCCACGGTGGCGGCGAGCAAAGCCCCGCCCAATGCCAGCAACTTCATAACGCGTTTCTCCTTGTGGCCGTCCGAAGCCATTTTCCGTCCGGACGGGCGGTTGTACAATCACCCCACCCGCCAGTTCAACGCTCCAGCGCCGGTTTTGGATCGCCCAAGAGAAAAGCCCAAGGAAGCCCATGTCCGTCCTGATGCCCGAAGCCGACCAGGCCGTTCTCGCCAGAAGGAGCGAGATCGTCGCGGCCTTGTCCGAAATCGTGCCGGGCGAGGGGGTCGTATCGTCCGAAATCGCCATGCGGCCCTACGAATCCGACGGGCTGACCGCCTACAAGCAGCTTCCGATGGTTGTGGTGCTGCCCGAAACCACCGACCAGGTGGCCCGCGTGCTGCGCTACTGCCACGACAACGGCATCCGGGTGGTGCCGCGGGGGGCGGGGACCTCGCTGTCCGGCGGGGCGCTGCCGCTGGTCGACGGCGTGCTGCTCGGCATGGGCAAGTTCAACCGCATCCGCGAGATCGATTTCGCCAACCGCGTCGCCGTGGTGGAGCCGGGCGTCACCAACCTCGCCATCAGCAAGGCGGTGGAGGACGAGGCGTTCTACTACGCGCCGGACCCCTCCTCGCAGATCGCCTGCTCGATCGGCGGCAATGTCGCGGAAAATTCCGGCGGCGTGCATTGCCTGAAATACGGCATGACCACCAACAACATCCTCGGCGTCGAGATGGTGCTGATCACCGGCGAGATCATCCGGCTCGGCGGCAAGCATCTCGATGCGGGCGGCTATGACCTGATCGGCATCATCACCGGCTCCGAAGGGCTGCTCGGCGTCGTCACCGAAGTGACCGTGCGGATCCTGAAGAAACCGGAAACCGCGCGTGCCGTGCTGGTCGGCTTTCCGTCGGCCGAAGAATCCGGCGAGTGCGTCTCGCGCATCATCGGCGCCGGCATCATCCCCGGCGGCATGGAGATGATGGATAAGCCCGCGATCCACGCGACCGAGGAGTTCGTTCACGCCGGCTATCCGCTCGACGTCGAGGCCCTGCTGATCGTCGAGCTCGACGGTCCGGCGGCCGAAGTGGATCATCTGATCGAGCGTGTGGCCGAGATCGCCAAGGCCTGCAATTCGACCACGCTGCGGGTCTCGACCACCGAAGAGGAACGGCTGCTGTTCTGGGCCGGCCGGAAGGCCGCGTTTCCCGCGGTCGGCCGCATCTCGCCCGACTATTACTGCATGGACGGAACCATCCCGCGCGCCCAGCTGCCGCTGGTGCTCAAGCGCATCCGGGAACTGTCGGAGCACTACGGGCTTCGCGTCGCCAACGTGTTTCACGCCGGCGACGGCAATCTGCATCCGCTCATTCTCTACGACGCCAACGTGCCGGGCGAGCTCGAGAAGACCGAGGAGTTCGGCGGCGAAATCCTCAAGCTCTGCGTCGAGGTCGGCGGCGTGCTCACCGGCGAGCACGGCGTCGGCGTCGAGAAGCGCGACCTGATGCCCGCGATGTTCACGGAGGAAGACCTCAACCAGCAGCAGCGGCTGAAATGCGCGTTCGACGCGCAGGGCCTGCTCAATCCCGGCAAGGTGTTTCCGAAGCTGCACCGCTGCGCCGAGCTCGGGCGCCTGCACATGCATGCCGGCAAGCTGCCGTTCCCGGATATTCCGCGGTTCTGACTGCGATCAGGCGGCTTGGGGCGTTGTGGCCGCGGCTGACGCATCCTGCAGGATCATGTCGGCGCCCTTTTCCGCGATCATCACCACCGCCGCATTGGTGTTGCCGGACACGACGGTCGGCATGATCGAGGCGTCGACCACGCGCAAATTCCCGATCCCGCGCACGCGCAGCCGTTCATCGACCACTGCGGTGTCGTCCGGACCCATGCGGCAGGTGCTGGTCGGATGGAACACCGTCGTTCCGGCCGAGCGGGCGAAATCGAGAAGTTCGGCATCGGTCTGCACCAGCGGGCCGGGCGCGCGCTCTTCGGCGATGTAGCGCCGCATCGCCTCCTGTCCCATGATCCTGCGGAGCAGCTTCAGCGAGGCGACCACCGTGTCGCGGTCGAGCTGGCTCGTCAGATAGCGCGGCTGGATCGCCGGCGCCTTCGATGGATCGGCCGACTTGATGTGGACGAAGCCGCGGCTCTCCGGCCTGAGTTGGCAGATCGACGCGATGAAGCCCGGGAACGGATGCAGCGACGCGCCCGCGGTGTCGGCGCTGAAGATGATGAAGTGCACCTGCATGTCCGGCGTCGCGACCTGCGGGCTGGTGCGGAAGAATCCGCCGGCATAGCCCGCGCCGATCGCCAGCAGGCCCTTGCGGAACATCGCATAGCGCGCGCCGGCGATCATCCGCTGCCGGAAGCTGTTGATCACGTCGTTCATGGTGATCGGCTCGGTGCAACGGTATTGCATGCGGACCTGAAGATGGTCCTGCAGGTCGGCACCGACGCCGGCCATGTCGGCGATCACGTCGATGCCGTGCGAGCGAAGCAGCGCCGCGGGACCGATGCCCGAGAGTTGGAGCAGTTGCGGCGAGTTGAACGCGCCGCCCGCAAGGATCACCTCGCGGCCCGCATGCGCGGTGCGCACTGTGTCGCCTTGCCGGTATTCGATGCCGGTTGCGTGCCGGCCTTCGAACAGGATGCGGCTGGCCAGCGCGTTGGTCTCGACCTTGAGATTGGGCCGCCGCCGCGCCTCCTTCAGGTAGCCGACCGCGGTCGACCAGCGCCGGCCGTTCTTGGCGGTGAGCTGGAAATAGCCGGCCCCCTCCTGGGTCGGTCCGTTGAAGTCGTCGTTGCGCGGAAAGCCGGCCTGCTGCGCCGATTCGATGAAGGCTTCGCACAAGGCATGCGGCTCGCAAACGTTGGACACGGCGAGCGGCCCGCCGGTGCCGTGCAGCGCGTCCTCGCCGCGCTCCTGGTCTTCCGAGCGGCGGAAGTAGGGCAGCACATCGTCGAAGCTCCATCCGGTGTTGCCGAGCTGCCGCCAGTGGTCGTAGTCGGCGGGCTGGCCGCGCAGATAAAGCAGGCCGTTGATCGAGCTCGATCCGCCCAGCACCTTGCCGCGCGGCTGGATGATCTGCCGGTCGTGCAACTCGGGTTCCGGCTCTGACTTGTAGAGCCAGTTCACCCGCGGGTCGGCGAACAGCTTGCCGTAGCCGAGCGGGATGTGAATCCACAGATGCCGGTCGTGCCCGCCGGCTTCGAGCAGCAGCACGCGGTGGCGGCCCGAGGCTGTCAGGCGGTTGGCGAGCACGCAGCCGGCGGAGCCCGCGCCGACCACGATGTAGTCGAACGTGTCCGCCTGCGCCGCCGTCGCCATTGTTGGTCCTCCCCGGAGAGAACGAACTACAGCACCAAACCGCACGAACCATCAATCCGGTGGGCCAACTTACGGACAGGTGGGCATGGGCATGAGCAGGAGTTTTTGGCTAAACTGCCGCAATGCAATTTGGAATTTTCGGCTCCGCCCAGGCCAGCACCGCCGATCTTGGACCGGAGACCGGGCAGGGCTTCCGCGATTATCTCGACATGGCGGTCGAGGCCGAGGCGCTGGGCTACCGCTCGAGCTTCCTGGTCGAGCATCATTTCACCGGCTGGAACCAGGTCTCCGCCACGCTGATGCTGCAGACCGCGCTTGCGATGCGCACCACGAGATTGCGGCTCGGCACGGCGGTGATCGTGCTGCCGTGGCACAATCCGGTGCTGCTCGCCGAGCAGGCGGCCACCCTCGATCTCGTCTCCAACGGCCGCTTCGACTTCGGCATCGGCAAGGGATACCGGCACAACGAATTCGCGGGCTTCCGCATCCCGATCGAGGAGGCCGAGCCGCGTTTCGAGGAGTCCGTCGAGGTGATGACCAGGGCGTTCGTCTCGCGCGAGCGCTTCTCGCATCGCGGGCGGTTCTGGCAGTTCGACGACATCGTGGTCGAGCCGCCGCCCGCGCAGAAGCCGCACCCGCCGTTCTGGGTGGCGGCCGCAAGCGACGCCTCGATCAGGCGCGCCGCGCGCCGCGGCTTCAACCTGATCCTCGATCAGTACGCCTCGCCCGAGCAGCACGGCCGGCGCATCGCCCTGTTTCGGGCGGAGCGGCTGGCCGCCGGTCTGCCGTTCGATCCGATGCAGGTCGCGGTCGCGCGCCAGCTCCATGTCGCAAACGACAAGGCGGAGGCCGCGCAGGCGCTCAAGCGCGCGGCGGCTGCCACGCAGCGCACCGTCGACGTGTCGCGGCTGCCCGGCGGCAAGGCCGGTTCCCATGTCCTGTCCTACGCGGACAAGCCCGGCGCGACCGAAGCGCACACGCTCTACGACACGCCCGACGGCATTTCCGAAAAGCTCGGCGCGCTGCGCCAGGCCGGCGTCGGCTACATTCTGCTCACCACGCTTGGCGGTCCCGCGCAGCTGCGGCGCTTCGCCGGCGAGATCATGCCTGGGTTTTTGCTCGATCCGGAACCGCGCAGCGGCGTATCCGCAAGCGAGTCAACTTTGGTTTAATGCGGTGTATCGGGCATAGCGTGCCCCTTGCCACCGCCACAATCCCCTGAGACGATGAACGTCCGGCGTCAGGAACTGCGGCCGGATGTCACCGGCCGTGCGGCGCCAACAGGGAGGCGTCGATGGCAGCTGCGAATGGCAATGGCGGCACAAGAGCCCAGGGTCCCCGGTGCATCGCGCTGGTGGGCCCCTTTCAGGCTGGAAAGACCACCCTTCTCGAAGCGATCCTGGCCCGCACCGGGGCGATCCAGCGCCCGGGCACCATCGAGGCCGGCACCACCGTCGGCGACGCGTCGAAGGAGGCGCGCCATCACAAGATGAGCGTCGAGCTGTCGGTCGCCACGACGACGTTCATGGGCGACAGCTACACTTTTATCGATTGCCCGGGCTCCGTCGAATTCGTCCACGACATGCGCGCGGCGCTGCCGGCGGTCGACGCCGCGGTGGTGGTCTGCGAAGCCGACGAGAAGAAGGTGCCGCAGTTGCAGCTCATCATGCGGGAGCTCGAGGAACTCGGCATCCCGCGGTTCCTGTTCCTCAACAAGATCGACAAGGCCGAGACCAAGCTGATGGAGGCGCTGCAACTGCTGCAGCCGGCCTCGCGCAAGCCGCTGGTGCTGCGCCAGATCCCGATCTGGAAGAACGATATCGTCACCGGATTCGTCGATCTCGCGCTCGAGCGCGCCCATGTCTACAAGGAGCATGCGGCCTCGGAGGTGGTGCCGCTGGAGGGCGAGAGCCTGGAGCAGGAGAAGACCGCACGGTTCTCCATGCTGGAGAAGCTCGCCGACCACGATGACGAACTGATGGAGCAGCTGCTCGAGGACATTCCGCCGCCGCGCGACAAGGTGTTCGACGATCTGGCCAAGGAACTGCGCGAGGGTCTCGTCGTCCCGGTGCTGATGGGCGTGGCGACCCGCACCAACGGGGTGCTGCGGCTGCTCAAGGCGCTGCGTCACGAGTCGCCGGGTGTCGAGGTGACCGTCAAGCGCCTCGGCGTCGACGGCGGCGACCCGCTCGCCTATGTGCTCAAGACCTTCAACACAGGCCATGCCGGCAAGATCTCGGTCGTGCGCGTGCTCTCGGGGCAGGTCGGCGACGGCATCACGCTCCTGTCGCCCGAGCGCGAGGTCGGCCGCGTGTCCGGCACCTTCAAGCTGCTGGGCCAGTCGAGCGAAAAGCGCGGGGTGGCTTCCGCCGGCGAAACCGTCGCGCTCGGCAAGCTCGAATACGCCAGGACCGGCAACACGCTAACGGCCGGCAAGCAGGCGCATTCGCCGCTGGTGGAGGTGAAGCCGCACGATCCCGTTCTGGCGATCTCGGTGTCCGCCAAGGAGCGCAAGGACGACGTCAAGCTCGGCCAGGCGCTGCACAAGCTGCTCGACGAGGATCCGTCGGTCACCGTCGTGCACAACCCGGAGACCCACGAGGTGATCGTCTGGGGCCAGGGCGAGATGCACCTGCGCGTCGCGGCCGAGCGGCTGGCGGATCGCTTCGGCGTTGCCATCAACACCGGCCGTCCGAGCGTCGGCTACAACGAGACGATCAAGAAAAGCGTGGTCCAGCGCGGCCGCCACAAGAAGCAGTCCGGCGGTCACGGCCAGTTCGGCGACGTGGTGCTCGACATCAAGCCGCTGCCGCGCGGCTCGGGCTTCAAGTTCGAGGACAAGATCACCGGCGGCGTGGTGCCGCGGAACTACATTCCGTCGGTCGAGGAGGGCGCGATCGGCGCGCTGAAGCACGGCCCGCTCGGCTTCCAGGTGGTCGACGTGCAGGTCGCCCTGATCGACGGCTCGTATCACACCGTCGACTCCTCCGACATGGCGTTCCAGACCGCGGCGCGCATCGGCATCAATGAGGGCTTGCCGCAATGCCACCCGGTCCTGCTGGAGCCGATCCATCACGTCGAGATCGTCTGCCCGTCGGACGCGACGGCGAAGATGAATGCGATCCTGTCCGGGCGGCGCGGCCAGATTCTCGGCTTCGACACCCGCGAGGGCTGGGATGGCTGGGACGTGGTGCGCGCCAAGATGCCGGAGTCGGAAATCGGCGACCTCATCATCGAGGTGCGGTCGGCGACCGCGGGTGTCGGCTCCTTCACCTTCAAGTTCGACCATATGGCGGAATTGATCGGCAAGACCGCCGACCAGATCGTTGCGGCGCGACGCGCGGCAGAATAGCGGGCTGGTGTCCCGGGCGCAGCGCAGCACAAGCCACCAGCGCGTGAACGCGCTGGTGGTGCTGCACCGCATCCGGGACACGCGCGGAGGGCTCTGCGGCTTCCATACCTTGCAGCTATGAATCCTCTCCGATCCGTGACTTGCGCGTGATGCGTCGGGACCTTACTGCTCGGATGCCCAATATCCGGAGGGATAAGGTCCATGAACGTCATTCGCCGGCGCGGCTGGGAAATGCCCGAAAGCCGCGCAACGCCCGAACACCTGTTCTTCAATCGTCGCGCGCTGCTCGGCCTCACCGCGGGCGCAGCCATCGCCGGGTTCGCGCCGCGTATCGCGCTGGCCCAGCGCGCCGGCGATCAGCCCGATCCGTCGATCGATCTCTATCCGGCGAAGCGGAACGAGAAATACGTTCTCGACCGGCCCATCACCGACG
>Ga0247825_10003519_pt1 | contig 10340 bp, 13 predicted proteins | sample 13C_Vanillin_Day_FD_194413 | JGI IMG/M metagenome (GOLD analysis project Ga0247825, IMG submission 194413) | Soil microbial communities from agricultural site in Penn Yan, New York, United States - 13C_Vanillin_Day48 | ecosystem: Environmental > Terrestrial > Soil > Agricultural land | place... | reverse complement strand
GGTTCACCGACGCCGCGGGTCGCCTCGAGCAGGCGATCGCGGCCCTCAACGTCGGCGATACTGCCGATGCGATCTCGTGGAGTTTCCCCGCCTACATCGCGCTCGGTCAGGCGTATGCGGAACTCGGCCGCATTCACGAGGCGGACGGGATCATCACCGCAGCGCAGGCTCGGAACGGCCGGCACGTGGCCGTGTTCGGGCCCCAACTGATGATGTCGCAGGCGTGGCTCGGCGCAGCACGGGGTGAAACTTCGCGGGCAGTGGACCTGTCGCGGTCGGCGGCAGAGTCCGCTTGTAAATCAGGACAATTCGGCATCGAGGCGGTCGCACTTCACCTTGCCACCCGGTTCGGCGACACGACTACCGCCACGCGTCTCGCCGAGTTGGCCGACATCTGCGACGGCGAACTCGTGGAGATCGTTGCCCGGCATGCGGCGGCAGTCGCGGCAGGAAACGGATGTGGTGCGGCGTCGGCAGCGACCGAGTTCGAGAGAATCGGTGCCTTGCCGGATGCCGCCGATGCTTACGCTCGGGCAGCGATCGCGTTCACGCATGCCGGCGACAAGCGGCGTTCGATCGAGTGCGCTGCGGCGGCAGAAGCCCTCTCGGCCCGATGCGATCACATGTCGTCTCCCGCTCTGGTGGAGGCAGCCCATCCACTCCCCCTTACGAGCCGTGAGCGGGAGGTGGGGTCGATGGTTGCGGCCGGCCTGTCTAGTCGACAGATCGCTGAGCGGTTGTTCGTCTCGGTGCGGACCGTGGAGGGGCATATCTACCGTGCGTCCATGAAGCTCGATGTCACCAACCGGAAAGGATTTGCGCAGGCGATGGGGACGACTGTTCACGCCGACCGAACCACCGGAGTCGTCCGCACCTGGAGCGACGCCGAGGGCTGGGGCGTGATCGATTCCGACACAACCCCCGGTGGCGCGTGGACGCACTTCAGCAACATCGCCGGGTCGGGCCATCGTTCGCTGACGCCCGGACAGCACGTGACATTCGAGCCCGAGATGTTGGTCGGCAGAACACAGGACGGTTACCGCTACCGCGCACTGAACGTACGGAAGGTGGAGTAGAGCGGCCCGCCGGATATCTTCATCCCGGGAATGGAGAACTCAGTATCGCCCCTGGGGGAAGGCCTTTGACGAACCCGACAATTTGGCAGATGTAGGGGTTATCCCAGTGGGCGACGCCCGAGTCGTACTGCCGCCGGACGGCCGCATCACGATTTGCCACCGGGTTCGCTGACACGACCACTGCAACTCGTCTCGCCGAATTGGCCGACATTTGCGACGGCCATTTTGTCGTTATTGCGGCAAGACATGGCCGCCGCAGTGCCTTCGGGAAACGCCTGCGATGTGGCATCTGCAGCAGTCGAGTTCGAGAGAATCGGCGCCCTGTCCGATGCCGCTGATGCATATGCTCGGCAGCGATTGCCTGTACGCAGGCTGGAGGCAAACGGCGTTCGAGCGAGTGTGCTGCAGCCGCCGAACCCCTCTCGGCACGATGCGATCACGTGTCGTCTCCCGTCCTGGTGGAGGCCGCCCACCCACTGCCCCTGACGAGCTGTGAACGTGAGTTGGGGTGCATGGTTGCGGCAGGTTGTCGAACCAGCAGATCGCTGATCGGTTGGTCGTGTCGGTTCGTACGGTGGAGGGTCATATCTACCGTGCGTGCATGAAACTCGATGCCGCTGATCGCAATGGGCTTGCGGAGTCGATGGGGATGACGGGTCGGTGACGTCGTGCCCGGACTCCGGGCACGACGACATGCCGGCTCGGCAACAGGAATCACCCTGTTGCAGAGTCGGCAATGTGTGCGGCGCCCCGGGTCAGGACGCTCGGGGCCGAGCGCGGTTGTGCGCCGGTAGCGGCTTCCGTTCCCAGTCAACTTGCCGGGGTGGGATGAACGTGGGGTGCCGGTCGGCTCCCATTTCTATTTCCCAGTCACTGTGGTGGAGGAGTCGGTGGTGGAATCCACAGAGCAGGACGAGGTTGCCCATGTCGGATGGCCCCCCGGCGGACCAGTGGATGATGTGGTGACCTTCGCACCACGACGGCGGCGCACCACACCCGGGGAACGCGCATCCTCGATCCCTCGCCACCAACGCTTTCCGCTGTCTCTTGGTGATTGTCCGGGTGGAGATGCCGAGGTCGAGTGGCGCTCCGTTTTCGTCGAGCACGATCGGCGTGTAGATCGAGTCGCAGCTGAGGAGCCGGGCTGCCCTGAGACTCAGCGGCCCCATCCACTCGGTCCACGCGACTCCGTCGACGGCGAAAAGCGACTCGTCAGTGGCAGAGGCATCGCGCTGTTGTCGGACGCTGCAGTCGGTGTGGTCGGCGAGATCCTTGACGTTCACGTGGAGGGAGACGTGTGGTCGTTCGCCGCCTTCTTCGCCGGCGATCCCGGAGTCGAGATAGCGACGCAGGAGTTCGGTGAACCCGTCCGCCCGCCGCTGCCCGGGCGTGCGGGGGTCCTTGGTCCCGTCCTGCGCGGGCCGTGGCTTAGACAGTCCCGAGAGCGCCGAGAGCAGCATTTCACCGGTAACAGCGTCCAGGTCGCCTTTGACGGCGACGCGCCCGTTGAGTGTCTTGGAGGCGTGGAACTCGTTGAGGTCGGTGTCTTCGCTGGGCGGCGGATCGTCGGACTCGAAGGCGCGTTCCAGCCTGGCGATCACGGCGCGCACCGCGTCCGTGTTGGCGGTGGGACCGGTTGCGACGAACAGCAACGCATTTCGGCAGTCATTCATCGCTTCGAGCGGCATGCCCTTGGGTGGCCGTTCGCAGAATTTCATGATCAGCGCTGCGTGCTCCGCCGAAATGGTGGTGTCGAAGTACTCGTCCGCAATCTCGGGCTGCTGACGCAAACCTCGGCCCAACAGCACGATTCGTCCCGCAGCACCTACCTCGAGCAATGTCTTGGAGGCCAGCCACATCTTCGCGCTTGGAAATCCCAGCACGTCGACCTTGCAGCGGTGGTCGACGGCACCGACGAGCTTGACGCGTAAGGCTTCGAGCCGCTGAATCTCCTCCGAGATACGAACGACCGATTCGAGCAACTCCGCCTCGGCCAGACGCCACGCATCACCGACCGCGGTCGCCAGAATCTCGTCCGACAACGCCCCCTGGATATCTCCCCCGAGCCCCATGTTCGAATCTTACTTAGAACACTTGTTCGAGTCAATGGCGAGCGCAAACTCGCCCCTTCCATCACGCGCCAAGCGACAATGGCGGCATGACAACTACCGGCGTCGTCCGTAGCTGGAGCATCCAGGAGATGCACGGCATCATCGATTCCGACGAGACCCCGGGTGGATGCTGGACGTTGTTTCACAGCGTGGCGGTCGAGGGCTTTCCCGCGCTTCGTGAGGGCCAGCAGGTGGAGTTCGAGTGGGACGTACTCGATAGCCCCCCATGCATAGGTGCGACTTCTACACGATTCGAGTGTGGCCCGCGGGCAGCGAGCCATACATCGCACCGTGGCGGACAGCCCGTTCTCGTCCAGAGTGTGGATCACCTTTTCCGACGGCACTGCGACAGAACTCACCGAAGCGGACTTCCCTCCCGTGCCTCCACGAACCCACGCCGACCGAACCAGCGGAATCATGCGCACGTGTAGCGACGAAGAGGGCTGGGGTAGGTCATTCGAGCGATCTACACGAACGAGCCGACCGGCCGTGGAGGAGAATCAAGGCCATGCCGATCCTCTCGAAGCTGTGGCCGGGCCTTGGACGCGATCTCCTGTTGAACAGCGTTATTGCGTCTCCCTTGTTTCCGCGACCACTACGCTGGCTCGCACTTCGCGCCTACGGAATGGACCTCGACCGTTGTTTTATCTCCCCCAACGTGTGGTTTGGCAGCAATCGGGTGTCAATCGGCAAGGGCACAGCCATCAACTATCACTGCATGTTCAATACCGCCGCTCGAATCAGCATCGGCAAAAACTGTGACGTTGCGATGGGCGTTTTGTTCGTTACCAGCAGTCACAAATTGGGAGGACATGATCGTCGCGGCGGCGAGGGCATTGCAGAGCCGATCCAAGTTGGCGACGGCGTATGGATTGGCGCCCGCTGCGTCATCCTTCCCGGCGTGACGATCGGAGATGGCGCTGTCATCGCAGCTGGGTCAGTAGTTAACCGTGATGTTGACAGCGACTCACTCTTTGGCGGGGTTCCCGCCCAGAAGAAGAAGGACCTTCCTATTTAGTCCCCGATGCGTCCCGCTAACGCCTGTCCGCCGGGCTGTGGCTCGTTCAGTTCCCGTCGCACAAGGTGGTCAGTGATCCTTCTGCGTGGCACGCTCCGCCCGCCATTCAATTCCCAGCGCAGCTCGATTTGGCTTGACACTCCACAGCGCCCGATCCACCGCAACCGTCAATTCCAGAGCCCATCAAACGTACTCAACGCCAGAGGCTTCGAGCCCCGTCGCGTGCGTCAGGGCCAACACGCACCAGCGACCCAGGCTCAAGCTGTCAGTGGCCAGGCCGAGGTCCCTGCTGGTGGCCAGGCAAGAGTCCCCACCGCATGTTTCGTCGTGTCGATCGGAACCTTGCGGCCCGGGCGGTGACGGTGAAGATATCAACCACACACCGCACCACCCGCGGAGTTCCATTTTAAGTCCGCGAGGGATTTTATGAGTATCATTTCCGCCACCGAGAAGTCGGGTCGAACCGGGGAGCCGCCGAGTTCTGCGCACCACCCGCAGGACAATTAAACGAGTCGTCGAGCAGTTCAATGCCGGTGACATCCGGCGAACCACGCGCAGAAACGCACCGACAACTACGTCCCGCACCGACAGCGAGGATCGATCGAACATCGGCCGCTCGGAAGCGTCGGAATTCCACGACCCGTGTCGACGCCGCCACCAACGCCTCCGTGCCGTGCGTGGCGCCCAATACCAGCAGCACCTCGAGTTCGGACCCCAGGCGGGTGATGGGCGATCGTGGCGGCACCGACCAGGAGCGCTTCGGCGCCCGCACCGAGCGCACAGAATTGCTGCTCAACAGTCGTTCTCGGCCCAGGTGCTCAGTTCGGAGCCGGTCGGGGTCCAACGTAGCGCTCGTCGTGCACCGACGCGTTCCCGGTGCGGCAAGGTCGTGTTCGGCGACCATCTGCCCGGTAGCCGGTTCGACGATCACCAGGGCATCGCCGGAATGAACCGGCCGCACGGAGGTCCGGATCAGCCGGGTCGTGACTGTCCACCGGGCGGGCGCGACCCGCACACACGAGAGCCAGTCCACTTTGGGTCACCGGGGGCGCCCCATCTGCAACCGCAGGGACGGCAACGGGTGCAACAGTTCCCGATCGTCACGCAATCGTTCAACAGGAATCGCGCAGATCTCACTGTGCATCCGGGCGTTGGCCTCGGCGCACCAGGGACGGCGGCCTTCGCGGTAGGACCATCGACCACAATGCCGGCGATCGCGGCCTCAGTGAACAGCGGGACGGCAAGGTCACTCTGGGCGCAGCCGAGGTTCTCCACAACGTCCTTCGGCTACGGGGCGTCGTTGGCGTGGCAGAAGTCGGGGGCTAATCCGAAGTGGGTGGCGAAGCGGACATAGTGCGGGGTGGGGATCACCACGTTCGCCACGACCCCGCCCTTGATGGAGCCCATCCGGTCCGCCACTAGCGCGTCACGCTACGCTGGCTGGCCCAATGGGACCGGACATTTAGGGCCAGCACTAGCAGCCGTGAAACTTCGCAGCATCTCGCCACCGATCACACCCGTCACGATCCAGTGTAAGAAGCTCCAGCAAGTACAAACCGTAGCCCGACTTTGTGAGTCGCTCTGCGCTCGATCGCAACTCGTCATCGGAGATGAAACCCTGACGCCACGCGACTTCCTCCGGTGCTCCGATCTTCAGCCCTTGTCTCTGCTCGATAGTCCGCACGTAATTCGACGCTTCGAGAAGTGAGTCGAACGTGCCAGTATCGAGCCATGCAGTTCCTCGTGGAAGCACCTCGACGTTGAGCCGCCCCTCATCAAGGTAGGCGCGGTTCACGTCGGTGATCTCGTACTCACCACGATCGGACGGCCGGAGCCCCTTGGCGATCTCGACGACGTCGTTGTCGTAGAAGTAGAGACCTGGGACGGCATAGTTCGACTTCGGGGTCGCCGGCTTCTCTTCGAGGGAGAGCGCCCGCCCGCAGTCGTCGAACTGGACAACCCCGTAGCCGGAGGGGTCGGCAACCCAGTACGCGAAAATCGATCCACCATCCAGGTGCTCGAATCTATTCAACTGATGGCCGAGCCCGGCGCCGTAGAAGATGTTGTCTCCGAGTATGAGTGCCGCCGATTCGGTACCTACATGATCCGCACCTAGAACGAACGCTTGCGCGAGCCCGTTTGGCTGGTGCTGCACCGTGTAGGTTAGGTTGACGCCGAACCGGGAACCGTCGCCGAGTAACCGCTGGAACTGGTCAGCGTCGTGCGGCGTGGTGATGATCAGTATGTCCCGAATGCCGGCAAGCATGAGGGTGGTCAGCGGGTAGTAGATCATCGGCTTGTCATAGACCGGTACGAGCTGCTTGCTGATTCCGATGGTGATCGGGTGGAGGCGGGTCCCCGAACCGCCCGCCAGGATGATGCCCTTCATGCGGTGGTCCTCGTTCCCAGGTCGTCAGTCGAAACCATTGATCCACTCCCTGGCATCGGTATGGCGCGGTAGCAGACCTAAAGCGTCGGCTTCGGCCAGTGAGGGCGCTGCCGTATCCTTTTCAGACAGGATCAGTTCGAGGTGTTGCCCTGACCGCGACCTCGTGGGCCAGTCGATACCAACCTTTGGGTCGAGCGGATTGATGCCGTGCCCGCGGCCGGGCGCGCCGCACGTCGGTGAGCCGACGCGTATGTCGACGACCGCGTCTAGCCATAATCCGCAAATAGATCGCCTCCTACCGGACTCTGCGGTGCGATGGAGTCGATTACGAGAATGCATAACTCATCAGAGGCCTCGCTAACATTCTTAACAGCTACCGAAAATCTACTAAATTATTAGCCCCAGAACGGTTCCATTCGAACTTACAACGCTAGTCACCCAAGTTCAATCGACGAACCGATGAAACATAATCGCTAGGCGAACGCTCCCATGGCGCCTCAAGAAGCAATCTCTCTATTTGGCTATCACTGAAACGCAAGCGCAGTATCCGAGCCGGGTTGCCAGCAACCACAGCGAAGTCAGGAACGTCCTTTGTCACAATAGAACCTGCTCCAATAACGGCACCAATGCCAATGCGTTCCACACTAGGCAAGACTACCACGTTTGCACCTATCCAGGCATCATGACCAACCACAAGTCTGGTCTTTTCTAAACCATCACTTTCGCTGCAATAACCAAACGCGAAATCATAGTTAAATGGATGAAGCCCCCCCGACTGCAACGGATGATTCGAACAATATCGACGGGAGCCAGGACCGATAGATACGTACCGACCTATCATCACACCAGGGCGACATAAAGTCGGATCAAGAAAAGCACCGTAGGAGTATTCACCTACACGAATGTCGTGAAACTTGTGAAGAACCCGCCTCAGCGACACAGAATGCATCTCTCCGCCCTCGATTGTCGAGATTAGCCAACGCACCCTACGCTTGATCGGCAAATACGAATAGCATGAGACCAACAACATTGACAGTAACCTAGACTTCACACTTACCCTCGCACTACTAGTTCCGATGCTAAGTAGACCTAAAACTGAAAACTCATTCCAGTATCAAGAACTCGGACAGACTAGATCTTGCAGATGTCGCGACACTATACCTCTCGCGAAGGTGACCAAACGCCACCATCATGATTACCGCGGAAGCTGGGGGGAGGTTCAGAGTCTTTATCAACTCATCGTTCTTCGACGGACTTTTGCTCCAATTGAGACACACTGAACCCAGGCCTCGCGCATGAAGCCCCAAGACGAAACTCATCGCCACAAGCCCACCATCGACCCAAGCCTGATGCCGCTCCTCAACCGCCCAGTAGTTTCGAAGATCCGCACTGATAACAGCAAGCGAACCGATCGAATCTTCGAAACCCCTCGCACCACCTTGGATAGACAAGAGTGTATCGATCGTTTTACGGTCTTGAAATACATGAATCTTTGAAGCCTGACGATTACACACTGCTGGAGCCTTTTGTGCCGCAATTGCAGCGAATCTAACATCTTCCAAACTGACAATTTCATCTGAAAAGTGCCGTACAGAACTTCTCAATTCGAAGAAGTCAATTCCAACGGGATCTACCGCCTTCAGCACAGTCGCTCGATTCATCTCAGTAGTCCCAGCTTTCACCCCTTTCGATACGACACCGACGTCCTCCAAAAAATGGGCGATCCGCCGTTCATGAGGAATCTCACTCAGCCCGGCACATCTATTGAAACCAATATATTGTTCCAGCACACCCGCGGCCGTAACCACCGTATCGTCAACCCCAAAACGATGTACATATATCGACAGATAATCCAGTAGGTTATCGACCACGCCAGACCCAAATCCAGGACGCGGGGCCGGCAGCGAAAGTCCCTTCTCGATATTGTGATACGTGGCAATTATTCTACTTTGAAGATTCCGCCGGCTGCGATATGGCGTAGCAGACGAAGAGTGACGTACATAGCGCAGTAAATCGTAGCGAAACGCGCCCGCCAAAATAATTCCTGCCCGCAAGTATCGAACCAACAAAACCAATGCGGATGGCAAAACAAGCATCACTTTCCTCAGCGCGACGTCAATACGATTCTTCACAATGTGGGCCCTCCGCACCATCCGTAAGATCATTAAACCAATCACAGACTACGTTCAATTCTCCAACACATTCGAACAGTTGTTCAAGAAAGCAGATACCCGGCGATCTGACCGCGGACTGCGGACGTAAATTTTCCAATCACCCCAGAACGTTCGTGAGCAATTACACCCAACAGCATACGAACGCTCTGCAGAAACCCGCGCCCGAATAGGAGGGAGAAACGCGAAGAGTGCTCGGCGCATACCAAGAATCGGTTTCGATTTACGTAATAGTAATGCAGTACCGACTTGCCGCCGTCTACGCCCGAAGACCCGCCCTCAAGGTGTTTGACTATCGCAGACGGCTCCAGCCCCATCCTTAATCCACATGCAGTAGCACGCAATGAGAGATCGACATCCTCCCAGTACATAAAGAGATCGTCTCGATAACCGCCCAGTCTACGCCAGGCCGAGCCCGAAAACATCGGCGCGGCGCCGGTCATAAAGGTCACACTCGACGTGCTGGTGACAACACGACTCCGAGGTTCGCCCATCGAGATGTGAACTGATCTTCCCTGCAATACGTCGATATCGCCACCTGCAAACCAGACACGGTCGTTGTAATCGAGGATTAGTGGCGACACAATATCCGCCACACCACGGTCGATCACATCGATTAGTGCTTTCGCCGAACCAGGCATCACTTCAGTATCAGGGTTGAGGGTCCATAGGAGGTCGTTGTCAGCAAACGCGATGTGGGATATTGCAGCATTCACTCCGTCGCCAAAACCTCGATTTTCGCGGCCTTGAATTACATTTACCCTAGAATCGAGACATTCCAATCTGCGCGCAACCATAACATCACTCAAGTCCGAACAGTTATCGTAAACGATGATTGAATCGCAATTCTCATTTTTCAAGGATAGAATGCATTTTCGAACGAGCTCTGCAGAATTGTAGTTCACGATCACGACATGAACTGAACGGCTTCCCTTATCCACAAATGACCGCCTCAATCAGGTAGCGATCTATGTCGTCGACAACTCGCTTCCAGGAATAGGTAGCCTTGGCTGATCGAATTGCTGCCTGCGACAACTCCTCATACAAATCTCCGTCATCTATTAGAGTCCGTATCGCAGCCGCAATCGAAGCCGAGTCAACACCGGAAGCAACAATACCCGCTCCAGAATCGTATACCTGATCAGGCAGCGCTCCGACTGGAGTAACAACGACCGGGACACCCTCCGCCATGGCTACGGTCATCACCCCTGATTGGCTTGCCTCCCTGTAGGGCAGCACCACCAAATCCATCGCCCTAATCGTCGAATTGACCGAAGCTTCAGGAATCCAACCGATGTTCCAAACGATCTGCTCCGACGGATACTGCCTCCGAAGATCTCCAATAGGCCCATTGCCATGGATCTCCAGAATCACGTCACAGCCCGACTTGCCAAGGATATCAAATGCCTCCAAGAGTAGATCCAGCCCTTTATACTCGACGATTCGACCAAAGAATCCGATCACAAAGCGACCCGGGCTAGGACGCTCACGCGCGACAGATTCGAAGCCTCCCGAGGCCGCGAGCACGGTTGAACGAACGGGGACGTTCGACGCGGCACCCACCAAACTTGCGAC
>Ga0247825_10003518_pt1 | contig 10340 bp, 9 predicted proteins | sample 13C_Vanillin_Day_FD_194413 | JGI IMG/M metagenome (GOLD analysis project Ga0247825, IMG submission 194413) | Soil microbial communities from agricultural site in Penn Yan, New York, United States - 13C_Vanillin_Day48 | ecosystem: Environmental > Terrestrial > Soil > Agricultural land | place... | reverse complement strand
GAGCGACGTTCACGTGCGCGAGGATGTCGGTCTGGACGGCGACCGGAATCGTCGTCAGCGCGGGCGCGTGATTGGTGACGTCAGCCCAGACGATGGAGGCCATCAGCTTGCTCCCGGCACGAGTGCCTTCGCGAGATCAGTGAGCAGACTGGCTCCGGTCATCGACGCGTCGATCTTCGCGAACGCGCCTCCGAGCCAGCAAGTGTCGCCGTGCTGAAGACCGGGAGCGTATCCATAGGCGAACGTCCTCACGGTTCCGCCAGAGAGCGTGGCGAGCGTGTCGAGGTTCGCCTCGCCGCTGACGATCGCCTCTCCCTGAGTCACGACGAGAGCGCGAAGCTTCCCCATCGTGCGATCGATGTGGGCGAGAACGAGACGCGGGACGTTGTCGACGTGAGTCTTCTCGAGCGTGACCGAGCGAGAGATCGTGCCGTCGTACAACTGAACGATGATCTTGTTCGCGAGTCCTCCGCCGGCCGAGGAGTGAACCGAGATGATCGCGAATCTCTCGGATGGGCCGTTCTGCGCTGAGCGTCCGAGAACGGTTCTCTGCTGAGCGACGGCGTTCTCCAGTGCGAACTGCACACCGAAGACGGTGTTCGTGTTGGCGAAGTCGAGCACGTCGCCACCGTTGAACCCGCTGGCGTTCGCCGTGACTCTGACGCCTCTTCGTCCAGCCTTGATAGCGTCGTACGTGATCGTACCAGTCGCCGCGAGGTGGTTCGTTCCTACTCTATCCAGCACTGAGCCGCTCATCTCGTCGCCGCGAGTCAGCCACGTCGGGTTGAATCCACCTGCGACGACGCGTGACGTGACTGCCGGCCACTCCGACAGTGCGGGAAGGAACAGAGATCGGTCGGCGTCCTGGTGAGCCGGAGCGCCGGAGACGAACGTGTTTCCGGCGACGGTCGATCGGTCTCGAGTGGTCGCAAGCGGAACACCGACGCGGTCGTTGCGACGAAGCTTTCGGGTGTCGTTGCGATCGTAGACGAGAACCTCGCCGTGCTCGGTCGGCGTCGAGACGTTGACGACGGCGAGACTATCGGGGAGCATCGCGGCGAAGTGGAATCCCGTACCGACGTCCTGACCCGTCCCGGTTCCGGTGGCGATCACGCAGAGCTGAGCCTCGAAGTTCGGGTCGGTGATGACCGGAACCTTCACCGCTCGCTTGGTCTCGACCGAGCGATCGATCTGCATCACGTCGCCGGTGCTGCAGGAGATGACTCCGCTGTCGACCATCACGCAGCGACCCCACATGCCGGCGTCAGTGCGGAGGTTCTCGATGACGATGTTCGCGTCGTACGCGAACTCCGTTCCGTACCGAATCGCCGAGAACGTGTTCGAGAAGACCACGTTGCGGATGTAGATGTTGTGCTGACCGGCGACGTGGTCGAGGTAGAGCGGGATGTTCGCGTTCGGCGACTCGCCCGATCCACCCTCGACGATGAGACCGTCGCCACGGATGAGGTTCGAGGAGTTCTCCGTGAAGACGCCGTACTGATGACCACGAACCCGAAGGTTCTTGAACATCACGTCGACGTCGACGAGGCCGACTCCGGCGACGCAGTAGGTCGTCGCCGTCTCACCCGCGTTGATGGCAGAGACGTTCGTGAGCGAGAGCGCGAGACAGTCGTGGAAGAGCAGCGCGACCGCTCTGTACGGAGTACCCGTGGTCCACGCTCCAGTGCCCGGTGTCCTGAGGTTCTCGGTCTGCAGATTCGAGACCTGAACGTCGTGCGAGAACTCGGCGATGTTGAGCGGACCGAAACCCATGCCGAACCCGAGCATCGCCTGACCGAGACTCTGGAGGTCTCCACTCGCGACGTGACGATCGTACGCGTCGTCGGTCACCTCGACGTCGCGGATGATGATGTCGTGGAAGCGGAGGTGCTTTCCTCCGGCGACGTACATCCCGAAGGTCGTACCCTCCACGACGCCGTTGCGACAGGAGCCGCTCGTGCAACGACCTCTGAAGAGCGCAGGATAGCGAGTGTATCCAAGAGAGTGGGACGACGGTGCACCGCGAGTACCGGAGAACTCACTGATCTCCCAGTCACTCACGCTGTAGAACTGCCACCATCCGTTGTTCGTGCCGAGCGACTTGAGACCCTGGATCGTCGCACCGGTCACGCCGCGCACGTCGACGCCGAAGCGAGACATACCGCTGAACTTCACGTTGCGGATGGTCAGGTCCAGCGAGTAGATCGCGCGGATACCGACCGCAGTCGTCACGCCGTCGACGCTGCCGAGCAGAGTGAGACCGTGAACCTCGAAGCCGACGATCGGGATGACGCCGCGAACGGTCACGCCGTTATGTCCCCAGTGATGCCGCGTCGACCATGCGAGGTTGAGGTTGAGGGAGGCGACCGACGCGACCTTCAGCACCTCGGAGCGGACAACGTCGTCGCCGTCGCTCTCACCGAGCGCGTCGCCTCCAACCGGGTCGTCGATAAACGGCTCGTTGTGTCCCTCGACGAGGACGTAGCGACCAGCCTGAATGTTCCCGGCAGACGCGACCGGAAGCGTCTCGTTGTTGTACGGGATGCGAGCAGTCAGCGTCGTGTCCAGGAGCGTCGTGTTGACGGCTCCAGTGACGCCGATCACGCAGTTCGCCGGGTTGTCTGCGTCTGCCGCGTCGCCGTACGTCGGCTGGATTCTGGTCTCGTAGCCGACCAGCATGACACCGCTGCGACCGACGATCGGGACCTCGATCTTGTAGAGCTTGTAAGGCTCGAGCGTGACCTCCTGCTTCGTTCCCGACACGTTGTAGAGAAGCGACGCCTGAAGGATCGCGGCGTTGATCAGCGCGCCTCGGTTGTTTCCGTACGTGACGGAATACGGGGAGGCCCGACGAATCTGAATTCTCGACTCGAACGACATCAGCAGTTGACCGCCTCGTAGAGAGCGAACTGATCGTCGCGAAAGACGCGCGCGAGCGGAGCACCGGGAGCGATCAAGCCGCTCCGTCCACCGTCGCCGATGTAGCTGACGAGGGTCTCGCTCGCGCTCGCGTCTCCACTGAGACCGTAAGCGCCGTCGCCGTCGTCGGTGAGTCCGTTGTTCGACACTCGAACCATCGTCAGCTTCGACGGACCGCCGGTCACGTAGATCCCGCGAACAGACGAGCGAGTGGACTCGCAACGCTTGACGTTCTGCGGAGCGTTCTCACCGTCGATGGTAATCCCCATGTCGCCGCCGAGGTCGACCGAGCAGTCCTCGAGGAGGTTCCCCTGCCCGAAGCCTCGCACCGTGATCTGGTCCGAGAAGCCGCCACGAACCGTCACCTTCCGGAGCACTGCGTCTCTCGCGGCCTCGGTGATGTGGATCGCACCGGAGTCCAGGTCCCTCACCTGCACTCCAGGATTCGCGATACCGTGACGGAGCACGTGAACCTTCATTCCGGCGACGATCTGGGGAACTCTCGCGACGCCGAACTCGCCCGAGCCGGCGCTCGTGACGTCGATCGCAGTTCCCGCGAGCGCGTTCACCTGCGACGTCGCGAGCTTGAAGCTCGACTCGTCCACGACGATGACGTAGTAGTTCGTCAGCAGAGCCAGACCACCGGGCAGAGTCGCGCCAGCGTCGGCGAGGAGCTGAACCGGTCCGTCGCCCGTGGTGAATCTGTGAGGGAGGGGATTCTCGACCCAGAGCTCGTCGACCGGTCCGCGCATCGTCATCACGTCGGTGGTCGGGTTCGCCGAGAACACGGTCGGCGAGCCGTCGACGTATCTCCATCGGCCGAGTTCAACTCCCGCCGTGGTGAGGCTCAGCCTGGTCGGGGTCGTCCCAAAGAGCTTGCCGAGCTGAACGCGATAGACGGAGCAGAGCTCGACCGGCGTCTCGATCGGATTCCACGAGCCACTCGCGCGGAACTGACCGACGGAGAGCACGCCGTCGTCGTCGGCCTCGACCTGAGCCCAGTCGCCGAGACTCGTCTCGACGCGATCGAACTCTTGGGTCCCCGCCGGAAGAGGGTCGCCCGGTGTGACATTGCCGATCGGGGTGAGCACACGGATCACGTCGTAGAGGGAGCGCGCGGCCTCGTCGTGCGAGGCGACGTCGACGTATTGAGCGCCGAACGCAGTCGGCGTCACGGTCTCCCACTGGACTGAACACCAGAAGTCCAGAGTGATGCTGACGTCGACGATCTCGATTCCTGGGATCGTGTTGTCGGCTCCGCTCGTACCGATGCCGGCCGTTCCGCCGGTGATTGAGGCGTCGCGAATTCTCGTCGCGAGAGACGTGGACTGGATCTGCACCGCGTATCCGTTGCCGACGAACTCGACGCACTCGGCGTCCAGGATCGCTCCCTGCCCGATGCCGAGGGTGTTCTTGGAGTAGTTGCGAATGCGAACGCGACGAAGCGTGAGGAACTGCGGTCCACCGGTCATGTTCGCCGCGATCACGGCCGAGCAGGTCGGGATCATGTCGGCGTCGATGGTCAGATCCTCCATCGTGAGACCGAGGCACGGTCCGCCGCCGACGATGACTCCAGCGTCAACTCCCCACGCGCGAGTGTCGTCGAGCTTGATGATCGACTCGTTCTTTCCGGCGCCGCGAAACGTGAGGTTGTTCCTCGTCAACAAGATGCATCCCGTCACGGTGCCGACTGGAACGTCGATCACCTTGTCGTGCGCATCCTGCTCTGCGACGAAGATCAGTGGCATGGGATCAGGCGATGATCTGGATACCGACGGTGGGAACGTTGCCGCCGTCGGTCGTGAAGGCGAGCGGCGTGTTGAGGTTCGTAGACGGTCTGGTCGCAGCGCGAATCCGGAAGCCGCCCCATCCACCGTTCTCAGCATACGGCGAGTAGCGACAGCTCATCTGCGTCGTCGCGTACGAACAGGCGACGATGGCCCAGAGCCCGATGCCGGCCGAGATGCTGAGACCGCTGATCGTCTTCGCGACCAGCGCAGAGACAGGAGTCTTCGCCTCCGCGTCGACCGACTGAGCGCCGAGGATCGTCAAGTCGGTGCTCGCGACGCCGGAGAGCTTCTCGAACGCTCCCGTCGCGATGCCGACTTCGGCCCATCCCGCGCCAGCCGCGACGATGCCGTGAATCGAGACGATCGCGTCGAGCGAGGACAGAGTCGACGGCGAGTCGCCGATATAGACCGCGTAGCACTGACCGGCGACGAGCGTGAGCGGACCAGACGTGGTCGGCGGAAGATCGGGCCAGAACGACTTCTTGTGGCCGACGTGACCACCGGACGCGGTCGAGGTGCTCGCGCAGGTTCTCGCGACGTAGTCATGATTACCGGCGACACCGAAGTGCACGAGCTCCTGACCAGCCGAGGCCATGTGAACTCGAGATCCGTCGCCGAACATGCCTGACGACGGCACCTCGATGAACCTGAATCCCGGCGTGGCGATGGATCCTCTCGGAGCCTCGACGCCGCCGGCTCCGCGAACGATGCCGGTCGAGATCACGTCGCCGACGACGCCGGCCTTCAGGACTCGCGCGACCTCAGCTTCGACGCTGCTGATCATACCTCTGATCATATCACTTCTCCTGCGCGGGAAGCATCTCGAAGGTCGCCGCGATGCCGGCTCCCCAGGTCGCGCCGATCGCGTAGGCGATCGCGTGCTGATGACCAGTCGCGCGAACGACGTGACCGCGGTGAACCGTGAGCGACATCGACGCGGTGATGGTGCCGAGCGAGAGCCACTTCATTCGCTTCGTCGCCGCCGTTCCGTCGATCTGGTGAGGGTTGCCCGACCCTCCGTCGGTGAGGTCGATCGCGACGCCGGCGAGAGCATTCTCGAGGCTGGTCGCGAACTTGATCGTGTTCGCGCTCGCCCAGATCGGCCAGTAGTCGGTCGCCGCGGCGAGCGGAGCCGGCAGAGCGCCGCCGGCCGACGTGATCCGGAACGGACCGTCACCGGTGATCAGGTTGTGAGCGTTGATCGTGACGGTGTCTGACGCGTGAGTGACCGCGTCGAACGAGTCGTTCGGGATCGTCCCCGGACGAAGCACGCCGCAGAAGAGCTCGACGTTCGTCAGCGTGACGGTTCCAGCCGCCCACGCGAGGATGTCGAACTCCGGCTGACATCCGACGAGATCGGAGTTCCACGAGTCAGGCACGAGACCGAACGTTCCGCCGGTGTTCGGGTCCTGGGTCGCGGCGACGGCGTCGACGATCTTGAGGAGACCTCCCTCACCGACGTATTGCATTCTTCTCATCTGGACTGATCTCCTCTGGTTGATCTGCAGCCCGATCGACCCCGCTCTGGTGAGCGGAGTCTGTCCGACTCAGATCAGATGCCGTCGCCGTAGCAGACGGCGATCGGGTACCGACACACGACGCCGCCCGTGGAGGCGATCGCGTTGACGATGTACTCGAGGTTCCGCTGCTCGGGCGCCATCGCCACGTACTCCTGCGGAACGATGCCGGCCACGACCAGCGGGTTGCGCGGATACGCGACCATGCGATCGCTCGGGCCGACGCCGGCTCCCGCGCAGTGATGCCACGGCTCGATCGCCTCGATCCACGGCGAGTTCTCGAGGACGTACTTGAGAACCGTCAGGTTCGAGCCGTCGCCCATGCGCTTCTGAGCGATGAGCGCGTACTGCGACACCGGGATCAGGACCACGAACTTCTGGAACGCGGGACCGCCCGAGTTCTTCATGTCCGTGATGACCTTCGCCACGATGCCGAACAGGTCGGCGGCGATCTCGTCGGGCGTACCGTTCGCCCACGTCGTACCGCCACCGGTCTTCGCTCCCGGCGTGAACGTGTTCGCGCCGGTCAGCGAGAGCAGACCCTCGAGGTTGTGCGTCGAGAGGCCGTTCGCGAGGATGTTGTCCATCTCCGCGTCGATGGCGAAGCGCGCCGCCATCGCCTTCATCTGGTCGAGCGGGACGCCGGTCGCCTGCGCGCGCTTGATCTCGCGGATGGTGTAGCCATAGGCCGCACCGAGGTCCTTGATGATGCGCGAGGCGTCCTGTCCCTTGGCGTCGGCGCGCGGCAGATCGTCGGCGTGGCTGCCGATGATCTTGGCGCGACCGAACTTCTCGTACATCTGCCAGGTGTAGACGTTGGCCCAGTCCGGCACGCCGGGCTGAGTGGGGATGTACTGACGGGCGAGGTTCTCGGGGAACACCGCCTCGTACATCTGCTTGTCGACGAACTCGAGCTGGCGCCGGAAGAGCGCCGTCTCGTTTGCGTCGAGTCGGAGGTTGTCGCTGATTCGCATTGTCCTTCGGCTCCTTTCCTCGAGGTCGATCAGGTGTCCGCCGCGACATCCGCGGCGCCGGTCAGGTCGATCTCGAGAATCGCCGGAACGGTGGAGGACCCGGTGGTGACCCACCGGGCGATCTTCGACAGGTTGATGCAGTCGGTGCCGTCCGCGGTCGTGCGGAACTTGCCCGCGACCTCGGCGCCCGCGGTGACGACGCGCATACGAACCGCGTCGCCCGGGGTGACGTTCTCCTCGGGGAGAACGTAGATGCGGCCGTGCGTCAGCACCGAGCACGTCACCTTCGACTTCGGGCCGGTCGTGCCGACCTCGATGTCAGGAGCGTAGTCGTGCGAGTGCGCGAGCACGCCGGCGAAGAGCGGAGCCGCCGCCGCGGCCGAGGTGTGCGGCTTGACGACCGCGTTGTCCTCGTCCGAGGAGTGGCGGACGACGCCGCATCCCCACGGAAGCTCCGCCGAAGCCTCGGCGTTGTACTTGCTGTCGCAGTTCTTCAGGTTCGTCCCGTCGGCGAGGAGACCGGGGAACCCGATCGTCATCGCGTCCGCGACGGAGGTCTGCTGTCCATTCGAGATCGCCATCTCAGGCTCCCTTCTTCATCGCGGACGAGGGGAGCGGCTTCTGCCACGCGTCCCGCTTGTCCTGGTAGTACCGCTCGCGAACGCTCGCGGCATCGGTGCGAACGGTGACGTCCGACCTGGACGCCTCCTCGCGAACTCGGTCGAGCGCCGCCGAGCCGGCACGGAACCCCTCGATCGCGGCGTCGAAACGCGCGCGAGCGTAGTCGTCCGAACGCTCGGTCTCGATCGACTTGCCCTCGATCCGCTCGACCACGACGGCCATGATCTCGCGATCGGTGAGGTCGTCGAGACGGATCGGCTGACCCCTCGAGTCCTCCTCGCCGAGCGCCTCGCGCGCGCTGCGCTCGAGGTCGACGCGACGCTTCACGCCGTCCCTGATGCGGCGCTCCATGGTCGCGAGACCACGCTCCGCCACGTCAGCGCGACGCTTCTCCTTCTCGAGCTCGGCCGTGACCTCCTCGAGCTTGTCGGCGTCGGGATCCGGCTTCCGGAGCCGCTCGACCTCGGTCTCGAGCGCCGCGACGCGACCCTCGGCGGCGTCGGCGCGAGCCTCGGCCTCCGTGAGCTTCGTCTCGAGCGACGAGATCTTGGACGCGGTGCTCAGGAGGGCCTGATCCCGCTCCTTGTCGTCCTTCTTCTGGGGCTTTCCCATGTTCTTCTCCTGGTGGACCAGTTGCTGAGCCGCGTCCATGCGCACGCGGGCAGATCCCGCGCGGCCGAACTCGACGATTGCCGTGTGATTGTATCTGCGATTCCGCTGGATGCAGTCGTACCGCTCTCCAGTCTTCGGGTCCTTGCCGGACTTCCACTCGATGTCGCAAGTGTAGCCCGGTGAGACGTCGATCTTCTGACGCGACTCCATCTTCTCGATGAGCTCCGCGTCAGTGACGTAGATGGTTCCGGCGAGGTGAACGCCGTCGCGACGGATGTTCTCCCCGACGATGCCGCGCTGAAGATCGCGCGCGGTCTTCGAGTCGACGAGTCCGATCGCGGGATGGTCCTCCGTGAGGATGGCTCCCTTGATCGTCTCCATCGAGTTCGGGTCGAACAGCTCCTCCTCGGGAACGAACTCGCGCTGAATCTTCCCGTTCGGGAGTCGATACTCGAGCACGCCCGAGCGCGCGATGTAGGCGTCACAGCGAAGGCGACCGTCGGCCATCTTCTTCTTGGGTCGGAGGGAGCCGACGTCCCTCCGATGCACTCCGCGCTCGAACTTCATCGGCGTGAGTCCTGTCTGCGAATCTCCTCGACGACGCCGGTGAGATACGCGATGGATGCGTCCTTGCGAACCTTGAAGCCGGGACGCTTCTTCTTGATCTCCTTGGTCATCGCCTCGCGAGGCGGAAGCTCCTCGTCTTCCTCCTCTTCGACCGGAGCCTCGGCGTCGACCTCCTCCTCTTCCTCACCGAAACCCTCGCCCTCCTCCTCGCCCTCGCCCTCCTCCTCGGAGGTCTCGGTGTCCTCGGCGAAGGGATCGTCCTCGGCCGCGGGATCACCGTTCTCGTCGAGCTCCTGCTCCTCTTCGATCGGATCACCGTTCTCGTCGAGCTCCTGCACACCGGGCGCTCCCGGCTCGCCGACGGGAACCTCACCTCCGCCGGTCGCGGCGACGAGCTCCTGGAGCATCGCTCGCATCTTCTCCGTCTCCATCTCCGTCCACATCTTGAGGAGCATCTGCTTCACGGAGTCGACGTTCATGTCGACGCGGAAGACTCTCTGTCTGGCTCGGGATCTCATTGTCGTTCTCCTCTTGTGGAGTTCTGCTGACCTATCGGACGACCGACTGCGAAGACCGGAAAGGAGTCGGTCGCCCTGTAGATCAGTAGTAGACGCCCTCGACCACGACGCGACCGGCGGGAACGGTGGTCGTGCCGGACTCGTCGATCTTGAACGTCAGCACGTCGTCCGCGTCGAAGAGCAGATCCGCCGCCGTCGCCGACAGCGTCAGGTCGATGAACGTGTTCGCGGGGATGCCGTTGTCGCCGGCACCGGCCGAGTCCGTGTTCTTCTCGGCGACGACGGTCGCGCCGTTCAGGATCTGGATCTTCGCGTGGTTCGCGGCGTGCTCCGCGAGCCCGGTGGGGTTGATGTACTTGACCTTCGTCACCTTCATGCGACGGGTCAGCTTGTCGAGATGGACCGTCTGGTCGGCGTCGGCCGCCGCCGCGTGGTCGTACTCGGTACGGTAGACTTCCTGGAGGAACTGATTCGGGCGTCTGGGTTCCATGTTACTGATCTCCTCGGGGCTCCATTCTCGCCCCTGATCGTCTCACACTGCGTCGAGGATGTCGGAGAATACCGGCTCCGCGTGGCAGCGACAGTTGATCGGCTCGCCCGGTAGTTCTCCGTCGGGCGGGTCCTCGTACGAGTACGGCTCGCCACCCTGCTTCGGGTCGGAGGCCTTCTCGCGCTCAGCGTGCTCGTCGCGCACGCGATCGTCGTGAACGGTGCGCCAGATGAAGCGCTTGACGCCGATGCTCTGCTGACGCTCGGCGTTGAGCTGACCGTAGAACGAGCCGATCTGGTCGCGCGCGATGACGGCGGCTCGCTTCGATCCGG
>Ga0247825_10003517_pt1 | contig 10341 bp, 10 predicted proteins | sample 13C_Vanillin_Day_FD_194413 | JGI IMG/M metagenome (GOLD analysis project Ga0247825, IMG submission 194413) | Soil microbial communities from agricultural site in Penn Yan, New York, United States - 13C_Vanillin_Day48 | ecosystem: Environmental > Terrestrial > Soil > Agricultural land | place... | reverse complement strand
TGACGGTCCGGTACACCGTCGAGATCGAGATGTTCTTGTCGACCTCGGCGCAGCGCCGGTACAGCTCCTCGACATCCGGATGGTCGGCGGAGTCGGCCAGCACACGGGCGATGACGCGGCGCTGCTCGGTCATGCGCATGCCCTTGGATGCGCACAGGGCTTCGATGTTGGTCTTCGGAGCGTTCACGAGTTCCTCTCAAACCCAATCATAGGACCGGTCCGCTGGGCCGTCTATTGCGACAGAAAGCAACCGGATCAAACCAGATCGCGGCGGAGCACCAGGGCCATGGCGGGCTCCCCGGAATCCTTCCGGTAGTAGCCCGGACGGCGGCCGACCTCCCGGAATCCCGCCCGGTTGTAGAGCCTTCGCGCCGGCTCGTTGTCCTCGTCGACCTCGAGAAACACCGCTTGCGCGCCGAGACCCGCGAGCCGCCGCAGATGCAGATGCAGCAGTGCCCGCGCCAGCCCCCGGCCGCGCCGCGCCGAACTCACCGCCACCGAAAGAATTTCCGCCTCGCCCGCAGCGAGCCGCGACAGGATGAAACCGCACAGCGTGCGCCCGACGGTGGCGCGGTGGGCGATCGTGTTTCGCTCGATCAGGAGCCGCTCGATCTCGCCGTCGCTCCAGCCGCGCCGGAACGACACGCCATGCAGTGCGGCGATGCCGGGCGCGTCGCGCGCTGTCGCTTCCGACAGCACCGGTTCGCCGCGGACGAACAGCCGTGCCAGCCATCCGATCATCGGCGCGGCAGTCTCGCGGCGGCTTGCGGCTGCGCGTCCGGGGCGCGCAGGTAGAGCGGTTTCGGCGGGCTTGTGCTTTCGTTGGCGGCGACCGCGAGTCGTCCGACCCAGACGATGTCGGGCGCGCGGCGCTCGTCGGCGATCACCGGCGGCTTCTCGCGCGCAGGCCAGGCCGCGGCCAGCATCGCCGCGCCCGTGCCGGTGAGCCGGACCGCCGCGTGGTTGCGCGCCATGCGAACCGCGTCCTCCAGGCTGGCGATGCGCGGCGCGATCGCGGTGCGGCCGCCCGGAGCGAACACCTGCAGGTAGACGTGCTGGTGGCGGGCGTCGATCGCAACCGTGACGCCCGAGGTTTCGTCGGCGGCGATATGCGGGGCGGCAAACGCCGAAAGCGTGGTCAGGCCGAACGCAGGCTTGCCGGCGGCGAGCGCAATGCCGCGCGCCGCCGCGATGCCGACGCGCAATCCGGTGAAGCTGCCGGGTCCGGTGGTGACGCCGATCCGGTCGAGCGCGGCGTAGGGCATGTCGGCCTTCTGCATGACGCGGGCGAGCAGCGGCATCAGCGCCTCGGCGTGGCCGCGCTCCATCGCCAGCGACTCGGTCGCCACCTTGCCGTGCTCGGTGTCGATCACGGCGGCGGCGCAGGCTTCGAGGGCGGTGTCGATCGCGAGAATGCGCATGAACGGGATTCTATCACCGGCATGGCCGGTATTGTGGGTCCGGTCTGCGGCTTCCTTGCTATTTTGAAGCCGTCAAAATGTCGATGCCCGGCATAAGGCCGGGCACGACGTCGATATAGCACTGGCTCGTCGCTTAGACCGGGCGGACTTCCACCACCTCAGGCACATAGTGCTTGAGCAGGTTCTGGATGCCGTGCCGCAGCGTCGCGGTCGACGACGGGCAGCCCGAGCACGCGCCCTTCATGTGCAGATAAACGATGCCTTCCTTGAAGCCCTTGAAGGTGATGTCGCCGCCGTCATTGGCGACCGCGGGGCGCACCCGCGTCTCCAGCAGGTCCTTGATGGTGGTGACGATCTCGGCGTCGTTCGCCTCGAAGAACTCGTCCTCCTCGTCCGCGCCCGTCTCACCCGCCGCGAGCAGCGGCGCGCCGGACATGAAGTGCTCCATGATGGCCCCGAGGATCGCAGGCTTGAGCTGCGCCCATTCGCCGTCGGCCTTGCTGACGGTGATGAAGTCGGAGCCGTAAAACACGCCGGTGACGCCCTTGATGGCGAACAGCCGTTCGGCCAGCGGCGATTTCGCCGCTTCGGCCGCATCGCGCAGGTCGAGGGTGCCGGTTTCGAGGACGGCCCTTCCGGGCAGGAACTTGAGGGTTGCCGGATTGGGCGTGGCTTCAGTCTGGATGAACATCGGTTTCTCCTTGGCCGGCCAGCGGGTTCAAGGCCCGGGCGACGCGCGCATCATAGCAGATAAGTGGCGATTGCGCCCAAAGGGTTCAACCGCGGCCAGGGCCTGCAGGGACGTCATTCGGGACTGGGAAACCGGGCCTTACGTCAGCGCGTCGATCTCTTCGTCGCTGAGATGCCCCGGCACGAGGGCGACCGGGATCGGATACTCGCCCGCCGTCAAGGCAAAGCTCGCGACCAGCGGGCCCGGGCCGTCCTTGCCGGTTCCGGCGGCAAGCACCAGGATCGCGATGTCCTCGTCTTCCTCAATAAGATTGAGGATTTCCTCGGCGGTCTTGCCTTCGCGGATCGCCCGTTCGGCCGTGACGCCGGCGACGCCGTTGGCGCGCGTCGAGTATTTGTTGAGGATCGCGGTGGCCTCATCCTGTGCCTCTGCCCTCATGATGTCGGCAACGCCGAGCCATTGCTGGTTGCGGTCCTGGGTCTCGATCACGCGCAGCATGATCAGACCGGCGCCGACGCGCGCGGCGCGCCGCGCGGCGAAGTACACCGCGCGATCGCACTCCGGAGTGTCGTCAATCACAACCAGCCATTTCGGCTTGTGGCCAGCCTCATAGCTCCGCCGCCGTCGCGTCGTCGTCATTCAGCGTCCGCCTCGCAAATGCGCATGCCCCGCGCAATGGTGGCACGGCGCTCGCCTGCGGCACAAGGCGCGCCGCTTTGCCAATTTTTTGCGCAGCAATATCTTTCTACCGCCGCACGAAGCCAACGATGTCCTTGACCGCCTTCATGGTTTCGGCGGCGAGCGCCTGCGCGCGGACGGAACCGTCGGCCAGCACCTGATCGATGTAGCCGGTGTCGGCCACCAGCCGCCGCATCTCCGCGGTGATCGGCGAAAGCCTCGCCACCAGCAGGTCGGCCAGCGCCGGCTTGAACGCCGAGAACTGCGCACCGCCGAATTCCTTCAGCACCTCGGCCCTGGTCTTGTTCGAGCAGGCCGCGAAGATGCCCACCAGGTTGTCGGCCTCGGGCCGCGCGGCGAGCGCCTTCTCGTCATGCGGCAGCGGGTCGGGATCGGTCTTGGCGCGGCGGATCTTCAGCGCAATGGCGTCGGCGTCGTCGGTCAGGTTGATGCGCGATTGCTCGGAGGGGTCCGACTTCGACATCTTCTTGGTGCCGTCGCGGAGCGACATCACCCGCGTCGCCGGCCCCTGGATCAGCGGCTCGGGCTGCGGAAAAAATGCATCGCCGAAGCCGCGCGCTGCAATCGATGCCGCATAGTCGTTGTTGAATTTCTGCGCGATGTCGCGCGTGAGCTCCAGATGCTGCTTCTGGTCCTCGCCCACCGGGACGTGCGTCGCGCGATAGACCAGGATGTCGGCCGCCATCAGGCTCGGATAGGCGTAGAGCCCGAGCGAGGCGTTCTCGCGGTCTTTGCCGGCCTTCTCCTTGAACTGGGTCATGCGGTTCATCCAGCCGAGGCGGGCCACGCAGTTGAACACCCAGGCGAGCTCCGCATGCTCGGCGACCTGGCTCTGGTTGAACACGATGTGCTTCTTCGGGTCGATGCCGCAGGCGATGTACGTCGCGGTCACTTCACGGATCGCCCGGGCCAGCTCCTCCGGCTCCTGCCACACCGTGATGGCGTGCATGTCGACGACGCAGTAGATGCAGTCGTGGGTCGCCTGCAGCTCGACGAATTTGACGATGGCGCCGAGGTAGTTGCCGAGGTGGGGATTGCCGCTCGGCTGCATGCCGGAGAAAACCAGTTCCTTGAACGCCGTCTTGGCGGCTGTTCCTGGTGCGGCGGTTGGCGCGTTCATCGCGAAATCCTCGGTCGTTGCGGGCGCCACATTCCACAACGGCGGAAGCTATGCAAGTCAGGCGACAGCCCGCCTTGGGCGCTCGTCGCGGGACTGGCGGAAAACCGGATGTCAGGCGCGCGGCGGCCGGCGGCGCTCGCTGAACCAGGCGCGGTATTTGGTCATCTTCGCGCGCTGCGCCTGCGGCGCCTGCCGTCGGCAGGTCGCGCCTTCCTCGCTGCCGGCCCGCGCCCCCCAGCGCAGCTCGACACAGTCATTCGGGTTGTAGGCCATCTCGAGGTCGACCGCACGCTCTGCCACGTCCTTCAGCGCCAGTGTCCATTGCGAGCCGTCGCTGCGCGGATAGGAGAATTTGCGCGACGCAAGCTCGGAGGCGAGCACGCTCTGCAGCTGCGCCTTCACCTGCGCGGCGCTCTGGCCTGTCGGCATCGCGTAGCGCTCGGGCCGCCGCGCGACGCGGTCGGGGAAGCCACGCACCACGTCGATCGCGATCAGCAGCCGCAGATCGCGCGACGGCGTCGAGAAATCCTCCCACGCGCCGGTCGTCTCGAAGATCGCCGGGCCATCCGGCATGTTCGCGTCGCCCTTGCCGGTGTTCTGGAACTTGCGGCCGTTCTCCACCGAGGTGACGCGCGTCTTGACCTGTTCATCGAGCGAGGTGATAGCCTCTTTCATCGCGCTCAGCGGATCGAGCGGCGAGGGCGACATCACGTCGTCCATCCGGTCGTAGAAGTCCTCGACGCTGAGCTTGCCCTGGTCGAGCGAGAAGTCGGCGTATTGCGGGTTCTTCGCGATCTCGGCGTTGTTGAGCCGGCGCAGGCCGCCGCCCTGGTCGCGCACCACCGGCCGGAACCGCTTGAAGCCCGGGCCGCCAAGCGCCGGATCCTGCGCGAACAGGAAATTGCCGCGCCAGAACCGCTTGCGTGCGACCGTGCCGTCGGGCTGCCCGTCGACCGCGAGGATGACGCCCGCCGAGCCCGCGGTCTGCGGCACGCGCCGCACGATCATCAGGATGTGCCCGTACGGATCGGCATACATGGTGCCGGGCCGCAGCGTGTCCTGCGACAGCAGCACGGGATAGTAGTCGGTGTTGTTGTCGGCGAGTGCCGTGCGCCCCGATCCGGAATGCACGCCGCCGCCGATCTGCCGCGCATAGTTGGCAAACCCCGCCGCGAGCCCGAGCCGTTTCGGCGGCACCGGCGCAGCCGGTGCCGTAGCCGCGGGCGGGCTCGACGAAGAAGAGCCGAATGCGTTGCCGAAAAATCCGCCCGATCTGCTCGTCGCCGCGGGCGTGTTCGTCGCGGCCACCTGCTGCGGCTGATCCGGCGGGGGCGGCGGCGGCTCGAGGTTCTGGATGTTGTACCACTGCGGGCAGGTCGGCGCCCGGCCGGCGCCGCCGCGCGTGCACTTCGCATAGCCGAACGGCAGTCCCATCTTGAAAGAGAAATACGCGCGCAGGAAATACGGCAGGTCGGCGCAGTCGGGGCGCAGCACCATCTTCATCGAGTCTTCGTTGAGACCCAGATGATTGAACAGGATGTTGCGCGAACGATCGCGCAGCACCTCGTGCAGCGCCGGCCACGACGGCGCGGCGTCGATCGGATCGTCGAACAGCTTCTCGAGCCATGCGGAGAACAGGTTCTCGTTGGCGCGATTCCACGCGTTGCGCAGCGGCCAGACGCTTCCCTCCACCGAGCCCGGCGCCGGCGGCCGGTCGGCGCGCACGGCGATCTCGCGGGTGATCGCGCTGCACTGGGGCGGCGCGCGTTCGCGGGTGAGCGTCGCGCGCCACTTGCCGGCGGCGGGCGAGGGCACCTCGGCGAGCCAGAAGTAGGGGGGGCCGCCGTGCCGTTCGCGCGAGCGCGCCGCGACCGTGCCGTCGGGCGCGATCAGCGACAGCTCGCCCTCGAGCGGCTTTTCGGCGGTGAACAGAACCCGCAGCGGCACGCCCTTCCACGGCGAAACCGGCGAGGGCAGCACCGCGATCTCGGCGGCGTCCTCGCAGCCGGCAGCGACACCCTGGGCGCGGGAGGTGGCAGGAGCGGACAGGAGGGCGAGGCACGCGCCCGCGAGCGGCAGCAAGGCCGAAATAGCAAGCGTGAATCTTCCTACGCGGGGTCCCGGAGCCATCTTGCGCCCCCTCATATCCCTCGACGCCCTTTAATGATCATGGCGAACGCTCCGGCTGAAATCATGGCAAAAATCCACCGTCAGGCAAATCACGATGCCGATGGTCTGGCGATTTCATCGCAGTTGCAGCAGCACGAACCATTTCTTGTCGTTCAGCGAGCATTTGCCCGGCGCCTGGGGCGTCTGGTCCAAAGGTTTCGCCGCCGCCGCCGTCAGGTTCCACCGGTCCGAACCGGCGCAACGGCCCTTCTGCACGGCCGAGAGCTTCAGGCTGCGCTTGCGCAGGATGAGCTTCCGCGCGGTCACCGCCTGCAGCACGTTACCGCCGATGGTGACCATGGTGCGCGCCCGCGCATCGATCTGCGCCACCACCTCGCAATGGGTGCGCCGCACCGAGCGCGTGTCGGTTCCGCCCGCGAGTTCCGCCCGGATGAGCTCGCGCACCGCCTCTTCGTTCAGGTCGGCCAGCCCACTTTCGCGCTGATTGCAGATTACGTCGCCGATGCGGGGCCGCGTCGCCGACAGCGGACACGCCCGGTAGACGTGACTATCAGCGGCCTTGTCCACCTCGGCCGCGCTGGTTGCGAACGCGTCGTAGATGTAGGCGCGGTGGGCGTTGGCAAAGCGAAACGCGGGCTCCGCGACGCCCGCCTCCTTGACCACGTAGCTGACGAAGGCCGCCGACCACGAGGTGTCGACGACCGCAGCCCGCAGCGCGGCCTCGCGCAGGATCTCGCGCACCGCCGGATCGGTCTCGCTTTCCGCGGCGCGCAGCAGCCGCGCGGCCGAGCTTCGCAGCACCGCCGCGCCCTGCGCCGCCTCCGTGGAGGTCGAGGCATCGCGATAGCCGCGGGCCTCGAGCTTGGACGCGGCGTCGCTGCCGTACAGCGACTGCCAGTATTTCATCACCTGCCACCAGCCGAGATGGTCGAGGCTCGCCTGCCGCGCGCCGCCGTCGTCCTCCTCGTGCTCGGCTTCGGTCAACCCGAAATGGAACAGCCGGCCGTTGGCGTCGACCCGGTGGCCGCCGAAGCGGTTGAATTCGCCGATCGCGGTCTGCGCGATGCGCTGGCCGAGCTCGCCCGCGGGCTTTGCCGCGGTGGCGTCGCAGGCGGCCTGCACGGTCTTCCAGAACTTCAAGGCGGCGGGATCGGGCTTCTCGCGGCCGCCCTGCGCGACTGCCGGAGGCGCGAGGAGGGCGATCGCCGTGGCGACGGCGCAGGCGGCGGAACGCATGATGAGGCAGTGGAACAGCATGCCGCAGTATAACCCGTTGTGCGGGCTGCGAGTGCACCATCGTCCCAGCTGGCAGGCCTCGCCCCGCGATGCTAAGAGCCGCGCAGGCCGCATCCGCGGCATTTATTGTGCGAGTCCCCGATGCCGAACCCTGAGCCGCCCGCCATTGCCGCCTTCGATCCCGCGGCCGCGGGCTGGGAGCCCTACCACGACGAGGGCTTCATCGGCCTGGTCGGCCCGTTCTGGACACGGCAGGAGGGTGATGCCCATTTCTACGCCTTCAAGGCGGAGAAGAAGCACCACAACCGCCGCGGCGTCGTGCAGGGCGGTATGCTGATGACGTTTGCCGACCGCTCGATGGGCATGACCTGCTGGTACGCCAACGAGCGGCAGCCGCAGGCCACGGTGCAACTCGACGTGCATTTCATCGACGCGGTTCAGGTCGGCGAGTTCGTCGAAGCGAAATGCACCGTGGTGCGCCGGACACGCTCACTGATCTTCATGAGCGCAGAGCTGGTGGTCGGGCCCAGAATCGTTGCCACCGCCAAGGGCGTGTGGAAGACGCTCGGCAAGCGCTGAAGCCGCGCATGTAGTCGCCGGTCATGCCGTCTTCGGCCGGCGGGAGCGCTTGCGCGCGATCTGGCAAACCTATCGCCGTGTTGCTTTGATATGCTGCGCACGACGCAGCCGTGGAATGGCTGAGGCGCGAACAACCGATTTGTAGTTTGCACCGAGGATGGGTTTCGCCTTCGGCCCAACTCATCTTCCGGCTGCGTTGGAAGATGATTGGGCGAGGACGGAGTCGGCAATGATCGAGTCGAGGAAAATCGAGTTTCCCGGCGCGGCCGGGGACAATCTGGCCGCCCGTCTCGATTCGCCGCCCGACCCGCGCGCCTTTGCGCTGTTCGCCCATTGCTTCACCTGCGGCAAGGACATTTTCGCGGCCTCGCAGATCGCCAAGGCTCTCACGGCCCGCGGCCTGGCCGTGCTGCGGTTCGACTTCACCGGGATCGGCGCGAGCGAGGGCGAGTTCGCGAACACCAACTTCTCGTCCAACGTCCAGGATCTTGTCGCGGCCGCCGACTATCTGCGGAAAAGCCACGGCGCGCCTTCGCTGCTGATCGGCCACAGCCTGGGCGGCGCGGCGGTGCTTGCGGCGGCGCCTCACGTGCCGGAAGCAACGGGCGTCGTCACCATCGCCGCGCCGGCAACGGCCGCCCACGTCACGCACAATTTCGCCGCCGATCTGGCGGAGATCGCCGAAAAGGGAACCGCGAAGGTGACGCTGTCGGGCCGCTCCTTCACCATCACCAGACAGTTTCTCGACGATGTCGCGGAACAGAACATTCTCGACGGTCTGGCGAAGCTGAAGAAGGCGCTGCTGGTGTGCCACGCGCCGCGCGACGAATATGTCGGCATCGACAATGCAAGCCAGATTTTCGCGGCGGCGCGGCATCCCAAGAGCTTTGTTTCGCTCGACACGGCGGATCATCTCCTGCGCAAGCGCGAGGATGCGATCTATCTTGCCGACGTGATTGCCGCCTGGGCGTCGCGTTATCTGCCGGCCACCGAAGCGACGGAGGCATTACCGCCGGGGATCGTCGAGGTGCGTGAGACGCGCACCGGGCCGTTGGCGCAGGGCGTGCGGGCCGGGCGCCATGTGCTGCTGGCCGGTGAGCCGGTCGCGGTCGGCGGCGACGACGCCGGGCCTGGGCCGTACGACTATCTTCTCGCAGCGCTCGGGGCCTGCACCTCGATGACGATGCGCCTCTATGCCGATCGCAAAGGGCTCGCCGCCGAGCGGTTCTCCGTGCGCCTGTCGCATCGCAGGGTCCACGCGGAGGACTGCGCCGATTGCGAGACCCGGGAAGGCAACATCGGCGAGATCACCCGCGACATCACCATCGAGGGCGACGTTGCGGACACCGTGCGGACCCGGCTGATGGAAATTGCCGACAGGTGCCCGGTCCACCAGACGCTCACCCACGAGATCAAGATACGTTCGCGGCTCGTGCCCCGGGAATGACAGATCGGTATCCTCCTCCATGAGCCAAACGGGTATTCTCATTCAGGAAACCCCGCCGATCGCTGGCTGGTGAACAGAGGCGGCGAGCTCAATGGCGAGAACAAAGTCAAAGCCGAGCCTTCTCCTGGAAAGGCTTCGCTATTACTACGAGTCGGATACCCGCGACGGCCATCGCTTCCGTTATGCGCTGCTCGGCTTCGACCTCCTGACCATTCTGTTTATCGTCGCGACATCATTCGTGGAACGCGGCGACTTCCTTGAATGGATCGATATTGTGTTCGGTCTTGCGATTCTCGCCGACTTCATTGCGCGTATGTCCATCAGCAGAACCCGGCTGCGGGAGATGCTGCATCCCGCCACCTGGGCGGACATCGCCGCGATCATATCGTTTCTCGCGCCCGTCATCGGGGAGGGCGCCGGCTTCCTGCGCATCCTGCGTACGGTCCGGCTGCTCCACACCTATGAATTGCTGGCGCGGCTGCGCAAGGACAGTTCGTGGTTTCGCCAGAACGAAGAGGCGGTGCTCGCGGTCGCGCACCTCTCGGTCTTCATCTTTGTCATGACCGGCATCGTCTATGAAACCCAGCATGCCTCCAACCAGCACATCACCAACTATGCCGATGCGCTGTACTTCACTGTCACCGCGCTGACCACGACCGGCTTCGGCGACATCACGTTGCCCGGCACAACCGGGCGGCTGATTTCGGTCGTCATCATGATCCTGGGCGTGACACTGTTCTTCAACCTGGCACGCGCGTTGCTGCAACCCTCGAAGGTGCGCTTCCGCTGTCCGCAATGCGCGCTGCTCCGCCACGATATCGATGCAGTGCATTGCAAGGCGTGCGGGATGGTCCTGAACATCCCCGATGAAGGGAGCTGATTGTGGCTTGGCGGCGGATGCGCGCCCGGACATTCGCCTCGCCGGCGTCAGCGCCGGACCGGTGCGGCTGAAACCTTAGTGCACGCTGCCGCGTTCTTTCTGCGGAAACATCACGCACAATAGGCTAATATACCGGGC
>Ga0247825_10003515_pt1 | contig 10345 bp, 12 predicted proteins | sample 13C_Vanillin_Day_FD_194413 | JGI IMG/M metagenome (GOLD analysis project Ga0247825, IMG submission 194413) | Soil microbial communities from agricultural site in Penn Yan, New York, United States - 13C_Vanillin_Day48 | ecosystem: Environmental > Terrestrial > Soil > Agricultural land | place... | reverse complement strand
GTTTTCAGTTGTCAGTTTTCAGTTGGGAATAAGAAGTTGGGAGTTTACCAGCGCAAACGTTTTCCGACGAAGATGAAGGGGTGGGGCGATTGATGCGGGGCCGTGGACTCTGGAAACTGGCGGCGTCGGCCGCCTGCGTGCTGGCGGCCTTGCTTGCGGCGGCGGCGCTGTCGCCGAAACGCACGGTCGGCCCGTGCACGCGCACGCGCGATCCGGCGAATCTGCGCGACGTTCCCGAAGCGAGTGGGCTGGCAGTGAGCCGGCGGCGCGAGGGGCTCATCTGGACACATAACGATTCGGGCAACGACCCCGTTCTGTTTGCGATTGATGCAACAGGCGCAGTGCAGGGACGCGTACGCCTGCCGATCTCCGCGCGCGACTGGGAAGACATCTCTGCCGCCCCCTGTCCCGCTGGCAACTGTCTGTACATCGCAGATATCGGCGACAACGAGATGGTGCGGAAAAGTGTTCGGGTGTTCCGGGTGCCCGAGCCCGACCCACAGGCACTGCAAACCGGCCGTCCCGACGTTTTTACCGTGACCTATCCCGATGGTCCGCACAACGCCGAAGCGTCGTTCGTTGCCGACGGCCGCCTGTTCATCATCACCAGGGATCGCACAGGAGGGCTCTATCGCTCGACGTCACTGCTGGGCGACGGGGGCGACATCACGCTCGAGCGTATTGCGGAGCTCGGCCTGCCGGCAGTAACCGACGCCGAAACCTCGCCGGATCAGACAGCGGTGATCGTACGCACCTCCGACGAACTGGTGATGTATCGCGCTGCGGATCTCGTTCGCGGCGGGCGCGTCGCGCACGGACTTCGGATCCCTATCGACGGGCTCCGCGAGCCGCAAGGCGAAGCTGTCGCGCTCGCCGGCGACGGGACGATCTATCTGGCCAGCGAGGGCGGGCCGTTGAACAGGGCCGGCAGGCTCGTCAGCTTGCGCTGCGCAGCCTCATGAGACCTGGACGGGCGTGGAGAACGGCACGGTCATCGCATCTCTCCCGATATGCGCAGACTACGGACTCCATGGCTCCTGGCAATCACGCTCTGCCTGCTCGGTACCGTTGCGGCGCTGACGAGCGGAATCGGTCAACGCGAGGCGTCGGGGCCGTGCCAGCTGGCGAGCAAGAAGCCGCTCGCGCGTATCAAGGAAGCCAGTGGACTCACGCTCAGCCGTCGCACCAGCGGAGTGCTGTGGACGCATAACGATTCAGGTCAGCCGATGCTATATGCGGTCGATACCAGTGGAGCACCACGCGGCCGCGTTCGCGTTTCCAACGCAACAGTCGTGGACTGGGAAGATGTGACCGCCGCTCGCTGTCCGTCCGGTGATTGCCTCTATATCGCGGACATTGGCGACAATGACCGCAGCCGTTCGGCTATCACCGTTTACCGCATCCCGGAGCCGCAACCCGCGGATGCCCAAAGCGCCGCGCCGGAAGTCTTCAGCGTCACCTACCCCGACGGCGCCCACGACGCGGAAGCGCTCTTCGTCGTCGACGAAAACCTGTTCGTGATCACGAAAGACGATGCCGGCATCCTCTACCGTATCTCGCAGAGCCATCCGGGCACGGTGAAGGCGGAACGAATTGGGGAGCTTGGGATCCCACGAGTCACAGACGCCGACGTGTCCGCGGACGGGAAACTGGTGGTCGTCAGGACCAACAACGAAGTGGCGTTCTACCCGACGGCCGCGCTCGTTGCCGGCAAATCGACGAAGCCCGACCTTCGTTTTTCGGTGCGGCAGGCCAAAGAGCCGCAGGGTGAGGGTGTGGCGTTCGATGGCAATCGCACGCTCTATCTCACGAGCGAGGGAAGTGGCGGCGGCCAATTGAGCGCGCTGACGTGCGCCCTGCCGGGTTGACGCAGCCCGCGGCCGCCGCCGTATCGGTTACGCGCCTTCCTTGACGACTTTCACCTTCAGCGGCACCGTCACCTCGCGGTGCAGCTTCAGCGGCACATCGAACTCGCCAAGCGCCTTGAGCGGCTCGGGCAGGATCAGCTTGCGCCGATCGATCTCGAACCCTTTGCCCTTGAGGAACTCGACGATGTCCGCGGCGGTCACCGAGCCGTAGAGCTGCTCGGTATCTCCGACGCGGCGGGCGATCGAGATGTCGACAGCGGCCAGCCGTGTGGAAATGGATTCCGCCGCCGCCTTCTCCTCGGCCTCGCGCGTCTCCATGATCTTCCGCTCGCGCTCGACGTGCTTGCGATTGCCGTCGGTGGCTGGCAGCGCCAGTTTCCGCGGCAGCAGATAGTTGCGGGCGAAGCCGTCGGCAACCTTGACGATCTCGCCGCGCTTCCCCAGGTTGTCGACGTGCTCTCTGAGAATGACTTCCATCGGCCTACTCCGCGGTGTACGGAATGAGCGCGAGCTGGCGCGCGCGCATCAGCGCCGTCCGCAGCTTGCGCTGGTGCAGCGCACACGTACCCGAAATCCGCCGCGGCAGGATCTTCGCCCGTTCAGGGACGAACGGCATCAGCAGCTTGACGTCCTTGTAGTTGATGTCGTCGATCTTGTCCGAGCAGAACTTGCACACCTTGCGGCGGCGGAACATCGGACGACGCTGGCCGTCCTTGCCCTGCGCGCCGGCCGCGCTCTTGCCGCGGCCGCCTCCCGATCCCTTCCTGCCGTTCATCGCATGTCCTCCACGCCCAGATCAAAGCGATCGTCGCGATCGTCATCCGGCTCGCCGCGCTGGCCTTCGCCGGGCTGGCGATCCGGCGGGAGCCCCCGCGCGACGCGGCGGCGGCGGGACGTCTCGGTGCGGCGCTCCCGCATCCGCTCGACGACGCCCTGCTCCTCGTCGACGCGTACGGCCAGGTGGCGGATGATCAGGTCGCTGACCTTCAACCGCCGATCGATTTCCTTCATCAGATCGCCGCCGCCGAGAATCACTTCCAGCACGTAGGTGCCTTCCTTGTGGCGGCCGATCTCGTACGCCAGCTTGCGCCGGCCCCAGTTCTCGCTCTTTTCGAGCGTGCCGTTCATGCGCTGCACGATCGACTCGACCTGCGTGTGCAGCTCGCCGACCTGCTCGTCGGTCGCCTCGGGCGACACGACGTAGACGAGTTCGTACTTCCTGTTCATACGTCTCCTTCTGGACGTTGACTCGATCGGACAGCACCCCTGAAGGGGTGCCCTACGCGTCGTAGAGCACGACGCTGTCGTAGGGCGTCCCGTTAGGGATGCCGCCGATCTCACGGCCACGGGCATCAGCGCCGTGGCAAGGAGTCAGTTATCAGCGGACTCCGCGTCGTCCGCGTTGTACGTGTTCATCACCTTGACGATGCCCTCCGCGGCGAACATCTCGGCGGCGTCGGCCGCCCGGGTGATGACCGATTCGAGCTGCTCGCGTTCGGCAGGCTCGAACTTCGAGAGCACGTGATCCGCGAGCTCCCGCCTCGCATCTCCGCGCCCGACCCCGACGCGCAGCCGGGGAAACTCTGTGCCCAGCCGGCCCACTACCGACCTGAGACCGTTGTGGGTTCCGGCCGAACCGGACGGCCGCGCGCGCAGCCGGCCGAACGGAAGATCGATGTCGTCGACGACGATCAGCAGATCCGCCGCGCCGACATCGTAATACCGCAGCAGCGCCGCCGCGGCGTCGCCGCTCAGGTTCATGTAGGTGAGCGGCTTGGCCAGCAGCACCGGCTGCGGCCCGTATTTCTTGGCGACAAACGTGTCGGGCACCTGGCCCGGCGCCATCGCCCACATCAGATCGTGGCGGCGCGCGATTTCGTCCATCACCATGAAGCCGGCGTTGTGACGGGTGTCCCGATATTCGCGACCAGGATTCCCGAGCCCAACGATCAGCTTCACTTCTTCTCTTTTTCTTCCTTCTCTTCCTTGCCCTTCTTGATCACTTCGGGCTCGGCTGCCGCCGCCGGCGCGGCTTCGGCCGCCGCCGCATCCGTCGCCTGCGCCGACTCCTCGGCCTTCGGCATCACGACGTGCACGATCATCGTCTCGCCGTCGGTCATCGCCTGCCACTTCGGATCCTTCGCCAGATCCTTCACGCGGACCGACTCGTTGAGCATCAGCTCGGTGACATCCACGTCGATGTGCCCCGGAATGTCCGTCGGCAGGCACAGCACCTCGATGTCGCGCGTCACGAAGTCGACGATGCCGCCCTGCTGCTTGACGCCGCGGGATTCGCCCTTGAGGACGATCGGCACGGTGACCGTGATCGCCTTGTCCATGGCCAGCGCGTAGAAGTCGGCGTGCAGCAGCTGATGGGTGACCGGATCGAGCTGGTATTCCTTGATCATCACGCGCGCTTCGGTGCCATCCACGCGCAGATTGATCAGCGTGTTGGCGCCGGAGTCGGAGTGCAGAATCCGCAGCATTTCCTTCGGATCGACCGAGAGCGCGACACCCTCCGGCGCCTTCCCGTCCTTCTTCGAACCGTAAACCACGGCAGGAATCTGACCGGCGGCCCGCAACCGGTTCGCCTCGTTCTTCCCGCGGCCTTCTCTCTTCACAGCCTCAAGCGTAGCGTCCATATCCGTTCTCTAATGCAGGTCCGCCTGAAGGCGGACACTACGTACTCCGTCTTCCGCCTCAAGGCGGAAGCGACGACGTTAAACGAACAACGAGGAGACCGACGTTTCCTCGTGGATATTCCGGATCGCCTGGCCGAGCAGCCGCGCGACCGACAGCACGACGATCTTCTTGCACGGCTGCGCGTCCCCGCGCAGCGGAATTGAGTTGGTGACAATCAGCTGATCGACGGGCGACCTTTCGATGCGCTCGATTGCCGGCCCGGAAAGCACGCCGTGCACCGCGCAGGCCAGCACGCGCTTCGCCCCCGCTTTCTTCAGCGCATCGGCCGCCTTCTGAATCGTCCCGGCGGTGTCGATGATGTCGTCCTGCAGGATGCACGTGCGGCCGTTGACGTCGCCGATCACGTTCATCACTTCCGCGGTGCCGTCTTCGGTACGCCGTTTGTCGACGATGGCCAGCTCGGCATCGAGGCGCTTCGCATACGCCCGCGCGCGCTCCGCGCCGCCGGCATCGGGCGAGACGATCGTCAGGTCTTCCGCCTGCAGCCGCGTGCAGTATTCGACGATCACGGGCGCCGCGAACAGATGATCCACCGGGATGTCAAAGAACCCCTGAATCTGCGCCTTGTGCAGATCCATCGTCAACACGCGATTCGTACCGGCGGCGCTGAGCAGGTTCGCCACCAGCTTCGCCGAGATCGGCACGCGCGGCTTGTCCTTGCGATCCTGCCGGGCATAGCCGTAGTACGGGATTACCGCGGTGATCCGCGCGGCCGACGACCGCCGGAAGGCGTCGATCATCACCAGCATTTCCATCAGGTGCTGGTCAACCGGCGTGGACGTCGGCTGCACGATGAACACGTCGGCGCCGCGGATGTTCTCGTCGATCTGGAACGAGACTTCGCTATCCGGAAAACGGCGCAAGCGGGCCTGACCGAGCGCGATGCCGAGGAAATCGGCAATGTCCTTCGCCAGCTGCGGGTGGGCGCTGCCGGAGAAGATCTTCAGATCGCCAAATCCCGTTGCCATCAGTCCTGCACCGCTGAGCGGCGGTCTCTTCATGCCTCTTCTTCTTCGTCCGCGTTCGCGCGTGGCTTGCCCAGCCGAAGCGCGCCTCCGAGAGCGGCGGCGCGGGGAGGCTGGTTGGGGCGGAAGGATTCGAACCTTCGAATACGGGATCCAAAGACCCGCGCCTTACCACTTGGCCACGCCCCAGTTCGTCCTGGATCTATAGGGAATCGCCCGCCCGGCTAACGGAAACTCTTAGTGTAGACGAGGTTACCGCCGATCGCCAAACCAAAGGGCCGAAGGCCTACGGAAGCGAGTCGGCCCAGCGGAGGGCGTCCTCGAAGCCGCGGAGTCGACGGAGCAAGCGATTTTCGGCGATCCGGCGGCGCAGCCGGCTGATCGCGCGCATATACGGCACGGCTGACAGGTAATGTCGCGCCGGCGTGTGCGACCTCAGCGCCGCCAGCGTCCGCGCCGCTTCCCCTTGGAGGCCGGCGGGTTGCCGCCGCTCGCCGCCTGCACGCTGAAACACGCAGATGACGTTGCCACGGTCGCCGGTATACCGGGTCTCCACAAGCTGCAGTCCGGCCGCCTCCCCCAGTGCGGCAAGCGTGGTGCCGGTGAAATGGTGCAGATGCGCGTAGTGATACTGATGGTTCGGCGCCTGCACACGCGCGGCGATGTTAGGCACTTCAACGACGAGATGCCCGCCGCTCCTGATCCAGGTGCGCACGATCGTCAGCGCGGACAACGGATCCGGCACGTGCTCCAGCGCGTGAAACATCGTCACGAGGTCCTGCGATTCGGCAGGAATCCTCGCCGCATCGACGGCTGCCGTCTGGGCGGGGACGCGGAGCGCGGTCCGTGCGAAATCGGCGAACTCGACACCCGGCTCGAGTCCCGACGCATCGACCCCGTCACGACGCATCAGGTAGACCAGCTCCCCGGCCCCGCAGCCGACGTCGAGCATCGTGCGCGCGCCAAACCGCCGCAGCGCGTTCCGGCGATCCGCGGCGCCGATAAAACCGCGGACGATCTTGCGCAACGGCGGGACGCGATGTCCCTTGTAGTCGTCGCGGTAGGACGTCTCGTAGTACGCGTTCATATCGGCGGCCGTCGGCCTTGGATTCGTCCAGACAAGCCCGCAGGCGGTGCACAGAACGGTGCGCAGCGGGCCGCCGTCGCGGTCGCGCGTGCCGACGACGACATATGTGCTGGCGCCGCACAGGTTGCACGGCGTCTCTTCGCGGGGCGCGGGCCTGTCCCGCCGAAGCGTGGAACGCGCGGAGGCGGACCTTACGGTGCGGGACATCTGTTGGAGATGACGAGGACCTCTGGAGGCGGCTGGCGTTCGAGCAGCGATCGCAGCCGGATATCCGACGTCAGGTGCCGGCCGATCACACAGCTCTCGACGCCGAAGCTGCCCTTGAGTGCTTCGTAGCGATCGGCAGGAAGCACGGCAAAGACACGACGGTCGGAGCGAACGAGCTGCGTAAACGTGTCCTGGTCGAGCCCACCTTCGATGTGCCGGCGCAGGTAATAGACCATGCTCGGCAGCGCAACGTCGAAATGCGCCACGACGTCGTCCGGCCCGGCGCGCTCCTCGATGATGCGGCTCAACGGAACCACGGGCTTGTAGCGTTCGAAGTCCGGCAGCGCGCGTACGGCCAGGATCCAGTTGAAGGCGACGAGCACGACGAGTGCGGCCGAGACTGCCACCCCATGGCGGTGCAGCCACGGCAGAATCGCAACGACCAGGCCGCCGACAACGGCAATCATCGCCGCCGCACGCGCGCCGTCGATGTACACCGTTCCGTCTCCGCTGAACAGATAAATCACGCCGACACCGAGGAAGGTCATCACGACGCCAAACACGGTCAGCGTGCCGTTGAACCACCTGGCTGGCATATCCGGCTGCCGCCTTCGCGCTGGCGCTTCGGCGGGCCAGGGCCGGACTCCACGCGGACCGAGTCCGCGGGCCACCCAATCGCCGCCAAGGGCGGCGACGACGGCCACGATCGGAAAGATGTAGAGGTCCTGCTTTGTCTGCGATAACGAGAACAACACGACGATGATCGCGATCCACAGGAGCAGCAGCGTTCGGATGCGGACCGGCATGGCCTGGCCGTCACGCCGCCGATCGGTCCACCAGGTCATCACGACGGCCGGGAGACACAACGACCAGGGAAGCATGTCGCTGAGGAGGACAGGAATGTAGAAGTGCCAGGCCCGTGCCTGCACGCCGATCGTTTCCGTAAAGCGGCCGAGGTTTTCGCCGATGAAAAATGCGGTGATATACGTCCAGCCGTGCTGCAGGTACAGCGCGACGTACCAAGGCGCGACGATCGCCAGAGCGATCACGACGCCCGCGGGAATCATCATCTCGCGCAGGCGGCCGAGCTCGCGGTGCACACCCAGATACGCCGTGAACACGAGAAAGGGAATCACCGCGGCAACCGGACCCTTCGTCAGCACACCGAGGCCGACGGAAACGTACATCAACACGAGGAAGAGCCGCCGCCGCGACGGATAGCGCTCGGCCAGCACGAAGAACAGCAGCGTCAACGTCATCATGGCGGTGACGGCCATGTCGACGAAGATGCGCCGGCTGAACATGAAGAAGCGCGGCCCGGCAGCCAGCCCCAGGGTCGCGAGCAGCGGCGCCAGCGGCTGAAGAGACGCGGCGCGCGCGATGAACCACACGGCGATCAGCATGATCACCGCGGCGCCGGCAATGGCGGCGCGCTCGACGGCGAGCGAGACCCCAAACATCTGATACAGGCCGCCGACGATCCAATAGCTGAGAACGGGTTTGTTGAAGCGCGGTTCGTAATTGAAGGAGGGATTGATCCAGTCGCCGCGTTCAATCATCTCGCGCGGCGTTTCCACGTAATACGCCTCGTTCGCATCCCAAATCGAGGCATCGTCCAGGTTGACGAAGAACGGCGCGACGGCTGCGGCGAGCAGCACGATGAAGAACAGTCGCAGGTGTTTCGGGGTCACGCTCGGCGGCGGAGCGCAGGGCGGCTGCGCCGGGCATATTCACCGCGATCGAGCGATTCGGTCAGCAGCACGCGCCACCCGGAGCCCGACAGGCGATCGACGGCCGCCAACGCATCGGCGCGTTTCTGAAACAGTCCGAACACCGCCGATCCGCTTCCGGACATGGAGGCGGCCAACGCGCCGGCGCGTCTGAGCGCCGTGCGCATCTGGTCAATCTCCGGGTGGTGGCGCGCGATCGGAGCCTCGAGGTCGTTGATCATCTGGGCGGCGCGCGACGGCCACGGCCCCGGCACGTGCTGCGGTTCGCGGCTGCCGCCGCGCGACAGATCGCGCTCGGCGTCGTACCAGCTATAGGCATCCGCCGTCGACACACCAAACCCGGGGACCAGGAGCACGATCCAATGGCGCGCCAGATCGGCAAGCGGATAGACCTCGTCGCCGCGCCCGAGGCCCAGCGCGGTACCGCCGGAGAGAAAGAACGGCACGTCCGCGCCCAACGTCGCGGCGACATCCGTCAACTGGGCTGGGCGGACGGGGGTCTTCCACAAACGAGCGAGCCCGATCAACGCCGCCGCCGCGTCGGCGCTCCCGCCGCCGAGCCCGGCCTGCAGCGGAATGTTCTTCTGCAGGCGAACAAGCACGTCACGGACGGGTGGAGGTCTTCGCAGCGCGCGCCACAGCGCGTCGGCCGCCCGCCAGACGAGGTTCGAGGAATCGAGCGGGACGCCGGCCGTCGTGCATTCGATGGCCAGCGCGCCCTCGCGCGGCACGCACTCGACGACGTCGTGCAGAGCGATGGACTGGAACACCGTGCGCAGCTCGTGGTAGCCGTCGGGCCGCGGGCCGAGCACACGCAGGTCGAGGTTGATCTTCGCGTACGCGCGAACGATGACCGACGGCATCGTCAGCGTCGAATCCGGATCTCGAAGAGCGACGGCCACAGCTTCCCGGTCACGAAGAGGCGCTTGCGCTCGGCATCGTAGGCGATGCCGTTGAGGACCGCGTCGCCGGACACCGAGCCGCGCGGCATCAGGCCGGCGAGATTGATCCAGCCGGTGACGCGGCCGTTGTCGGGCGAAATCATCGCGATGCGGTCTGTCAACCACACGTTTGCGTACACCTGTCCGTCGATCACCTCGAGCTCGTTCAGGTCGTCCACCGGCAGATTGCCGTCGGTCACCGGTAAGCGGCCGACGACCTTCAACGTCTGTGGATCCAGGAACCGCAGCGTCGGCGACCCGTCGCTCATGACGATCCGGCGGGCGTCGCGCGCCAGGCCCCAACCCTCACCCTCGTAACTGAACGTCTGCAACCGCTTGAAGGACGCCAGGTCGTAGACGAAGCCGACGTTGGTGTCCCACGTCAGCTGTATGAGGCGGGAGCCCCAGTCGGTCAGCCCCTCGGCAAAGTAGCGGCTTTCGACGCTGACCTGCTGCAGCACCTTGCCGGTCTCGAGCTGGACCTTCCGCAGCGACGACCGGCCGTTCAGGCCGGTGCTCTCGTAGAGCATGCCGTCGCGGTACAGCAGGCCCTGCGTGAACGCGTTGCGATCGTGCGGGTAGACATTCACGACCTCGAAGCCGTAGACCGGGGCGGTCTGGCTCCGCTGCGCCTGCGCAGAAGTCAGGGCGCAGACGAGCATCGCGGCAAGACACACCGATCGTGGGGCCCTGCCAAGGTCCGCGCCACGATCTTTCACGGGTGCATTCATTGTCCGCGCAGCGGCCCTGCCTGCCGCAGTTCCTCGAGCGTCAACGGTTGGAGATTCTTCTGTTCCTGAACCGCGAAGGCGGCCGGATCGAGGTCGACGTTGGTCTCAACCGC
>Ga0247825_10003514_pt1 | contig 10346 bp, 11 predicted proteins | sample 13C_Vanillin_Day_FD_194413 | JGI IMG/M metagenome (GOLD analysis project Ga0247825, IMG submission 194413) | Soil microbial communities from agricultural site in Penn Yan, New York, United States - 13C_Vanillin_Day48 | ecosystem: Environmental > Terrestrial > Soil > Agricultural land | place... | reverse complement strand
ATCTGGAGCAATTCCTGGGCACTCGTGCACGGCCGGACTCGATCCGGGTCCGCGCCTGCTTCCTCGAACACTGCGCGCGCGAGGTCGAACCAACTCGCCCGGCCCGAATTGGTGGCGTGCAGGACCGGCGCGTCGACGTCGCTGCGCCCCGCGAGTTCGAGCAGCGCATCGGCCAGGTCGCCGGCGAATGTGGGCGAGCCCACCTGATCGTCCACGACGTCGACCGTGTCACGTTCGCGCTCGAGCCGGAGCATGGTGGAGACGAAGTCGGAGCCGACCCCCGTGTAGACCCATGCGGTGCGCACGACGTGGGCGGACGGAAGCGCTGCGTGGACGGCGCGTTCGCCGGCGAGTTTGGTGCGTCCGTAGGCGGTTGCCGGACCCGTCGGGGCGTCCACCTCGTACGGCGTGTCGCCCTGCCCGGCAAAGACGTAGTCGGTGGAGACGTGGATCAGCCGGGCACCCACCCGGGCGCACGCCGCCGCCAGGTTCCCAGGCCCGGTCTCGTTCACCGCCCGGGCGGTGTCCTCGTCCGATTCCGCAGCGTCGACCGCCGTGTACGCCGCGCAGTTGATCACCACCGATTCGCCTTCGACCTGCTCGTTCACCGCGCCGGGGTCGGTGATGTCGAGTTCGTCGGACCCCACCCCCCGGGCCGGAATACCGGTCGCCGCGGCTCGTCGGAGGAGGTGTCCACCCAGCTGTCCCCGGGCGCCGGTCACAAGGATCTTCGTCACGGGGGTCAGTCTGGCACGCCGATCGACGCCTCCCTGCTCCCGGCGCGGCGACCAGTAGCCTGGTTTCCGTGTCACACGAGCAACCCGCACCAGACGCACCCCCGAGCACGGCTCGGCGGCCGATTCACATCGCTGTGGCGGTGCTGTCGGTGCTCGCCCTCGTCGTGACGGGATTCGCCTGGCGGAGTATCGACTCGCTGCGCAACAATCTGGCAACCGCGGGCGGTCTGGGACTCGGCGGAAGCGCCGACGGCGCCGTCGACATCCTCATGGTCGGCACCGACAGCCGCACCGACGCCCACGGCAACCCGCTGTCCCAGGAGGAACTCGACTCACTTCGGGCCGGCGAGGAAGTGGCGTCCAACACCGACACCATCGTCCTCATCCGCGTTCCCAACGACGGGAGTTCCGCCACCGCCATCTCGATCCCCCGCGATTCCTACGTCGACGTGCCGGGCATCGGCATGTCGAAGATCAACGCCGCGTACGGCGCCACCAAGGAGACCGAGCGGCTCAAACTCGTCGAGGACGGCGCCACCGACAAGGAAGCCGAGGAGGAGTCGACGAAGGCCGGCCGCGAGGCGCTCATCCAATCGGTGGCCGATCTCACCGGGATCACCGTCGACCACTACGCCGAGGTCGGGCTGCTCGGGTTCGTCCTCCTCACCAACGCTGTCGGCGGCGTCGACGTCTGCCTCAACGAACCGGTGGACGAGGACATGTCCGGCGCGCACTTCCCCGCCGGTGAGCAGACGTTGAAGGGTGCGGACGCACTGAGCTTCGTCCGCCAGCGCCACGACCTGCCCCGCGGCGACCTCGACCGCATCGTTCGTCAGCAAGTGTTCATGGCATCGCTCGTCGGCAAGGTGCTGTCCGCGAAGACACTCAGCGATCCCGGCAAGCTGAACGAACTCAGCGGCGCCGTGCAACGCTCGGTGGTGCTCGACGAAGACTGGGACATCATCGAATTCGCCACCCAACTGCAGGACCTCGCCGGCGGCAAGGTGCAGTTCGAGACGATTCCGGTCGCGGATCTCAACGGCATGACCGACTACGGCGAGTCCATCGTCGAGGTCAAGCCGAAGGACGTGAAGAAGTACGTGGCCGGTCTCGTCGGCGAGGAACCCACCGACTCGGAAGACACCACCACGTCCGAGACGCCCAAGATCGACGCCTCGACCGTCACCGTCGACGTGGCAAATGCAAGCGACGTCGGAGGCCTCGCGAACGGCGTCGCCGACGCTCTCACGTCGCTCGGCTACGGCCAGGGCGAGGTCGGCAACTACACAGGTCAGTCGGTGAGCGAGACCACCGTCTTCGCGCACTCCGCGGACGACGACAGCGCCAAGGCGGTCGCCGCAGCACTCGGCGGACTCCCCACGGACACCGACGCATCACTGCCCGAAGGCTCGGTGCGGGTGGTGCTGTCGAGTGACTACCAGGGCCCGACGTCCGCCGAGACCACCGGCACCACCACGTCGTCCGAGTCCTCGGAGACAGGCCTCGAGCCCGCGACCACAGCAGGAACGACCCCCACCCCGGCACCGCCCGGCCCACCCATCGATGCCGGCTCGTCGGGCCCGCGTTGCGTGAACTAGAAAACGAGAGACGGATCGTGTCCATGAACCATGCGTCCCGCACGCTGACCGACGCCCTGCTCGACCCCATCCTGAAGAACGACCCGGCCGGCCCGCGCGTCACGTTCTACGACGATGCGACCGGCGAACGGGTCGAACTCTCGGCCCTCACCCTCGCCAACTGGGCGGCCAAGACCGCAAACCTGCTGCGTGACGAATTCGGCGTCGAGCCCGGCGCCCGCGTCGCGGTGCTCCTTCCCGCGCACTGGCAGACCGCCGCGGTTCTGCTCGGTGCATGGTGGGCCGGCGCCGAGGTCGTCCTCGAAGCCGACGCGGACGCCGAGATCGCACTCGTCTCGGCCCAGCACCTGGGCGACGTCGAGGACGTACCCGAGGTCGCGGCGCTGTCGCTGGACGCGTTCGGCAGGCCCGTCCCCGACCTCCCCGTCGGCATTACCGACTACGCCACCTCCGTGCGCGTCCACGGCGACCAGTTCCGGCCGACGGTCGCCGGACCCGCACTGGCCGGCAAGAGCGTCGACGACGTCCTCGCCGCAGCGCTCGCCTCCGCCGAATCCCAGGGAATCACCGGTACCGACCGGGTGCTGTCCGAAGAGGCGTGGGACTCCCCCGACGCCCTGATCGACGGTCTGGTGGCCGTCTTCGCAGCCGGAGCGTCACTCGTGCAGGTCACCAACGCCGACGACGCAGCCCGGTCGAGGCGCGTCGACACCGAGAAGATCACCCGTCAGCTCTCCCGGTAGCCGCCGTCCGCGAGGCCCGCGGCGATCTCGAACCTGTTCCGGGAACCGCGGTGCCGCAACTCCTCGAACAGATACCGCAGCGCGAAGGTCCACCCGTACGTAGCCCATTGGTCGGCGTGGACCGCTTCGTGTCGCATCAGCGATCTCGCCGGTTCCGGGCCGGTGAGGAATGCGCCGCCGATCGTCGTCCCGCCGCGCGCGTATCCACCCCGCATCCGGCTGCACACGAAGATGCCGAACTCGGCGTCGAACGCGATGCGGGCGCCCCACAGCCGGGCATACACCAACGCCAGCCGTGTGATCGCCGCGGACTGCGAGCTCCCCCGCGACGCTCGGATCATCGGCACACCGCGGCTGCGTTTCACAGGCGCAGGATACTCAGCCCAGCAGCTTGTCGCGGAGTGCCTTGTCCTTGTCCAGGACCATCTTCTCGAGCCCGTCCTGGAACGCGACCATCCGCTGTTGCAGGGCGGGGTCGGAGGCGCCGAGGATGCGGACGGCGAGCAGGCCCGCGTTGCGGGCGCCGCCGATGGACACGGTCGCGACGGGGACGCCTGCGGGCATCTGCACGATCGAGAGCAGCGAGTCCATGCCGTCGAGGTATTTCAGCGGGACGGGCACACCGATGACGGGCAGTGGGGTGGCCGACGCGACCATGCCCGGTAGGTGGGCGGCGCCCCCGGCGCCGGCGATGATCACCTGGATGCCGCGGCCGGCCGCGTCCTTCGCGTAGTCGAGCATGCGCTGCGGTGTGCGGTGCGCGGAGACGACACCGACCTCGAAGCGCACACCGAACTCGGCGAGCGCCTCCGCGGCGGCCTCCATGGTGGGCCAGTCGGAGTCGCTGCCCATGATGAGCCCGACCTGTGCGCCCTGCCGTGCTGCCGTGTCACTCACCGTGTACATCCCATCCGTCGGTCCATTCAGCGTGCGAGAGCCAGTGCGCGGCGCGCTCGGCGCGCTCGCGCACCCGCGCCACGTATTCGGGGTCGTCGATCGAGCCGGGTCCGCCGACGATGTTCACGTGGCCGATCTTCCGGTCCTCACGTTCGCCCTTGCCGTACAGGTGGATCTTCGCGTCGGGCATCCGGGCGAAGAGGTGGTGGACGCGTTCGTCCATGCTCATCTCGGGGGCCGTCGGTGCACCGAGCACGTTCGCCATCACAGTGATCGGTGCGAGCGGTGCGGTGTCGCCGAGCGGGTAGTCGAGGACGGCGCGCAGATGCTGCTCGAACTGTGAGGTGCGGGCACCGTCCATGGTCCAGTGGCCGGAGTTGTGCGGGCGCATCGCGAGTTCGTTGACGACGAGCGCGCCGTCGGTCGTCTCGAACAGTTCGACGGCCATCGCGCCGACCACACCGAGTTCGGACGCGATGCGGAGCGCCAGTTCCTCGGCGGCCTCGGCGACCGAGTCGGGCAGAGCTGGGGCGGGGGCGAGGACCACGGCGCACTGTCCGTGGCGTTGCACCGTCTCCACGACGGGCCACGTGGCGCCCTGGCCGAACGGTGACCGCGCCACCATCGCGGACAGCTCACGCCGCATCTCGACCTTCTCCTCGACGATGAGGGAGACACCCTTGTCGAGTTGCCGGGTGACGATGCGCTCGGCCTCGTCGGAATCGTCGGTGATCCACACGCCGCGACCGTCGTATCCGCCTCGGACGGCCTTGATCACGACAGGCCACCCGTGTTCGGCGCCGAATTTGACGACGTCCTCGGCCCAGGTCACCTCGGCGTAAGCCGGGACCGGTGCGCCGAGTTCGGCGAGCTTGCGGCGCATCGCCAGCTTGTCCTGCGCGTAGATGAGCGCCGTCGGCGGCGGCTGCACGTTGACGCCCTCGGCGACCAGGACGTCGAGGTGCTCGGTGGGCACGTGCTCGTGGTCGAAGGTCAGCGCGTGCGACCCGACCGCGGCCCTGCGGAGCGCGTCGAGGTCGGTGTGGCTGCCGAGGACGACGTCGGGGCTCACCTGGGCTGCGGGTTCGTCGGCGGTGCCGGAGAGCACCCGCAGGGTCTGGCCGAGCGCAATCGCGGCCTGGTGGGTCATCCGCGCGAGTTGGCCGCCACCGATCATCGTCACGACGGGTTGCCCGGCGGTCAGATCGCGGGGTGTCGTGGGACGCGGTGTGGAGTCAGAGTTGCCGGTCACGGGTCACTAGTTTGTCATGTCCGGCGCGGGGTTCCGCCGCCGAGGTGCCGGTGGGCAGTTTCTGTGATTCTCCTGATGATCTCGCCGTCAATTGGTGGTATCCGGTCCGACTTTCGTAAACTCATCCGTTGTGTCATTTGTCGACGGCGTCCTAGCACGCGTTCCCCAGCCTTTTCGGGCTCTCGCGTTGCGGCATCACGAACTGATCAAGTTCGCGATTGTGGGCGGCACCACCATGATCTTCGACCTCGCGATCTTCTATTCGCTGAGCCTGACGATCCTCGAAGAGAAGCCCGTAGTCGCAAAAGTTCTGTCCGGAATTCTCGCGACCGTCCTGAGCTACATTCTCAACCGCGAATGGTCGTTCAAGAACCGTGGTGGGCGTGAACGACACCACGAGGCCCTGCTGTTCTTCACGATCAGCGGGATCGGCGTGCTCCTCGCCGCCGCGCCCCTGTGGATCGCCAACAACGTGTTCGACATCCGTGCCAGCCAGGAGAACCTGACCACGCTGGTGGTCGTCGACTTCGTGCTCAACTACATCATCGGAAACCTGCTGCAGATGGTGTTCCGCTTCTGGGCACTCCGCCGGTTCGCCTTCCCCGACGAGAACGTGCACATCATCGATCCGGACCTCGTCGACGAGGCCGTCGAGGAAGAGTTCGGCCACTCCTGATCATCAGCGCGGTTCCCGGATCCCGGTGACCCGCGTCGGCACGTGCTCGCGCGCGAGGGGAACGAAGATCGCGAACAGCGCCGGACGGCGTCGCTGCAGTTCCAGCCGGCCGCCGTCCGCCTCGATGAGTGCGCGGGCCAACGCCAGGCCCACACCGGTCGAACCGGCCCCCGAGAATCCGCGGTCGAAGATGTGTGGCGCGAGGTCGTTGCTGACCCCGACTCCCTCGTCCGACACCTCGACGCACACCATGGTCTCGCGGGGCGACGTCTCCTCGCCGGGCGTCCTGAGATTCTGCCCCTGGATCAGACGCACCGCGACGGTGCACGTTCCCGCCCCGTGCATGAGCGCGTTGTCGACGAGCACCGCGACGGCCTCGCGGAGCCGGGAACCGGTGGTCGACGCCATCACGTTCGTGTCCCCGCGCAGCAGCAACTCGCGGTCGACGTCTTCGAACGGCCGCTTCCAGTCCGCGATGACCACGCTGAGCTCCCGGATCACCGACACGTGGGTCTCGGTACCACTGCTACGTGACGAGCGGACCAGTTCGTCGATCGCAACGGTCAATCGGTCCACCTGCGCCATCGCCTCGTCGGCCTCGACCACGACCGCGGGGTCCGAGTGCACGGACAGCTCGTCGAGCCGGAGACGGACGGCCGTGAGTCGGCTGCGGAGCTGATGGGAGACGTCCGCGACGAGCGCGTGCTCGCGCTGCAGCCGTCCCGCGATCTCGACGGTCGCGGAGTCCAGGACGTCGGAGACACGGTCGAGTTCGGGGATGCCGTGACGTCGGGGGTCGGGCCGGAAATCGCCCTCCGCGAGCCGGGCCGCCCGGTTGGCGACATCCCGCAGTGGGTCGGCGAGCCGCTTCGCCGTGACGTAGGCGACCACGGTGCCCGCGGCGATGGACACGAGCACCAGCAGCGCGACGGCACCGACCGCCTGCCGTTGCTGGGTGCGCATCTCGTCGGACGGCACCTCGAGACGCAGCGAACCGGATGTGCCCATCGCGAGAGATTCCACGAGGGGCGACTGCACGGACGATTCGCCGATGTCCACTCGCGCTGCGCCGTCGTCGGTGGTCGGATAGACCACCACCAGGCGGCCCCCGGCGGGCGTCAGCAGACGCAGGGAGTTCGTGTCGAGATCACCCTCGACGACGCCGTTGACGCCCTCCTGGGTGATGATCTCCGTCGCCATCCGATCGAGCCGGACCTGGAGATCGCTCCGGTTGAAATCCTCGACCCACAACCACGCCGTGTAGATGAGCGGCACACCGAGCAGCAGTGCCGTCAGGATCACGACTGCGAGGATCGACTGGAGAATTCTGCGGCGCACTACCCCGCCTAGTCGGTGTTGATGCGGAAGCCGACGCCGCGGACCGTCGCGATGCGACGCTCGGCGGCGGGGCCCTCGTCACCGATCTTTCGGCGAAGCCACGACATGTGCATGTCGAGTGTCTTCGAGCCGCGCAGTTCCACGTCGCCCCAGACCTCCGCGAGGATGGTGTCGCGGGACACCACCTGCCCGGCGTGCTCGAGCAGCACCCGGAGAAGCTCGTACTCCTTGTTGGCGAGGGCGATCTCGGTGCCGTTCACGAGCACCCTCCGGGCCGCCGGTTCGAGCCGGATGCCGCCGACCTCGACGACGGAATCCTCGCCGCCACCGCGACGGCGCAGCAGGGCGCGCACCCGTGCCATCAATTCCGCCAACCGGAACGGCTTGCCCACGTAGTCGTCGGCGCCCGCGTCGAGTCCGACGACGAAGTCGACCTCGTCGGTGCGTGCGGTGAGCATGAGCACCGCCAGTTCCGAACTGTGGGCGCGTACCTGCCTGCACACCTCGAGTCCGTCCATCCCCGGGAGTCCGAGGTCCAGGATCAACAGGTCGTACGCTCCGTCGAGCGCCTGCTCCAGCGCTGCCGGGCCGGTCTGCTCGATGGTGACGTCGTATCCCTCCCGGCCCAGTGCCCGCGACAGCGGGGCGGCGATGGCTTCGTCATCTTCGGCAAGCAATACAGCAGTCACCTCCACAGCGTACGGAGGTGCGCAGACGGCTGTGACCGGTTACCAGCCTTTGCCGGTGTCGGCGTCGCCGCGCGGGTCGTCTCGCTCTCGTTCGCGGTGGAGATCCATCGCGTCGAACACCTGGTGATAGAGCAGCGAGTGGACGCGCTGGACGTCGGGGATGTCGTCGAATTCCAGTGGATCGTCCGAGGACGACACGATCACCAGCGTGCCGGTGCGGAGCATCCGGTCGAGGAGGCCGTGCCGGAACTGGACGTTGCTGATGCGCCCCATCGGAATGTCGATCCCGGTGTGGGTCATCACACCCTGGCGGATGAGAACACGCCGGTCGGTGACGATGAAGTGGGTGAACTTCCAGCTGAGAAACGGCGCGACACAGCGCCATACGACGAGCCCCAGCCACACCACGAGGACGACGACGAGCACGACGTTCAGCGCGGAGCCGTCCAGCTTGTTCTCGGCGAATCCCGCCGCGAAACCTGCCACGGCCGTCGCCAGCAGAAACGTGACGGCGGGGAGCAGCAGCATCTTCCAGTGTGGATGACGGTGAAGCAGCAGTTCCTCGTCCTCGGCGAGGGCGTCCTCCGGATATCCCATGCGAAGAGTGTGCCTCTATCGCATGCGGCTGAGCACTATCGGGGTGATGACGATGATGATGCCGTACAGCACCATCCACACTCCGACCACGATCACGAACACCTCGAGCGACAGTTCGGGCTGCAGGAGGACGAAGCCCCCGGCGATGACGCTGATCACGCCGAGCACGATGGTCAGCCCGCGATCCGCGACCGAACCCGAGGCGCCTTCCACGATTTCGAGGACACCTCGGAACACCCACCACGCACCGACGACGAGCGCGATGATCACGACGGTCTGGAGGGGGCTCCTCAGCACGAGGAACGCCAGAAGTATTGCCAGGGCGCCGGATACGCCCACCAGGGTCCGTGCGGCTCCCCCGGCCTCGACGTCGGCGAACGCCCGGATGATCTGGACGATCCCGAAGCCGAAGAACTGGATGGCGATCAGGACGGCCAGCACCGTGAGCGTCACGTGCGGCCATACGAGCACCGCGATGCCGAGACCCAGGGTGAGCAGACCGAGCACCACCGTGAGACCGGTCAACGTGCGCCGGGCTGCGGTGACGGAGGACTCCGGAATTGAGGTACTCATGTACCACAGTGTGGCACTACTCGGTGCGCACCGGGCGTAAATGTGTGATGTCACCTGCGGCGACGGCGATCGTGCCGGGCTGGCCGTCGGGGGCGATCACGACCCGGCCCTCCGCGTCGACGTCCGTTGCGATGCCGATGAGTTCACGCCCGCCGGGCAGTTCGGCGCGCACTCGCTGGCCGAGCGTGCCGCAGCGGGCACGGTAGGCCTCGGCGAGTTCCGTGACGTCCCAGTTGGAGTCGTGCCATTGCTGCCAGCGATCGGCGATGGCGCGCAGCACCGCCCGCACGAGGGTGTCGCGGTCACTGACCTCGGCGCCCTCGAGGACGAGCGACGTCGCATGCTCGACGGGCAGTTCGTCTCTCGTGAGGCTCACGTTGAGACCGATCCCGACGACCACCGCCGGATCCGGTGCCGTGGCGGACACCTCGGCGAGGATGCCGGCGACCTTGCGGCCGTCGATGAGCACATCGTTGGGCCACTTGAGTTCCGCGGGAACCTTGGCGGCGGCGCGGAGCGCGTCGACGACGGCGACACCGGTCAGCAGGGGCAGCCACCCCATGTCCTGGACGCTCATCCCCGGCATCGTCAGCAACAGGGAGACCGCGATCTGCGCCTGCGGCGGACTCACCCAGGCGCGTGAGTGGCGGCCCCGGCCGCTGTCCTGGAATTCGGCGAGCAGCACGTGCCGGTCGCAGTTCGACGTCGCGGCCCGCGCGAGAAGATCGGCGTTGGTGGACCCGGTCTCCTGCACCACGTCGAGCCGCGCCCAGAACCTGCGGGTGTCGCTGTCGTCGTCACCGCGGACGAGCGCCGCGCGCAGATTGTCGGCGTTGAGAGGGGGTCGGTTCAGGTCGGTCCACATCACCACAGCCTAGGACGAGCTGGAAAAGGTACTGGTCAGTAGCCGGGTCCGGGCAACCCGCCGCCTGACCACCTCCCTTGGCAGAAGCTCGCCGGCTCTCGTTAAGCTGACCTGTCATGACCACTGTTCAGGAGCCGAGCGCGGCGGAGTCGGCGAGTACGCCCGATATTCACACGACGGCGGGAAAGCTCGCCGACCTGCGTAATCGTCAGGCCGAGGCGCAGCACCCGAGCGGTGAAGCCGCGGTCGAGAAAGTCCACGCCAAGGGCAAGCTCACCGCCCGCGAACGCATCACCGCGTTATTGGACGACGGCAGCTTCGTCGAACTCGACGCCCTCGCCCGGCACCGCTCGGTGAACTTCGGCCTCGCCGACAACCGCC
>Ga0247825_10003513_pt1 | contig 10347 bp, 10 predicted proteins | sample 13C_Vanillin_Day_FD_194413 | JGI IMG/M metagenome (GOLD analysis project Ga0247825, IMG submission 194413) | Soil microbial communities from agricultural site in Penn Yan, New York, United States - 13C_Vanillin_Day48 | ecosystem: Environmental > Terrestrial > Soil > Agricultural land | place... | reverse complement strand
GCGATCAGCCACAGGCTCCCTCGCAACGGCACTCCGAACACCCACGTGCCGACGGTGAGCGCCAGTCCCACGTCCATCAGCCCGATGAGGATGAACGGCGTCACCTTGCCCACCATCAGCACTCCCGGCCGCAACGGCGTCACCTGGAGCTGCTCCAGTGTTCCGCTCTCGCGCTCACGGGCCAGACCCATGGCCATCGTCACCGTGGTCACGATGAGCAGCAGCATGGCCATGATGCCGGGCACTACGTACACGGCTGTCGAGAGCGTCGGGTTGTAGAGGACCCGCGGCACCAGCTCCACGGGTGGACCGGGAGGCGTCTCCCCACGGGCCTGAGCCTGCTCCTGCAAGCGCTGGCTGGTCCGCTCTGCCGCATGCAGGGCTACGGCGGTCGCCGCCGCCGCCGAGCGCACTGGATCCGAGCCATCCACCAGGGCCTGCACTTGTGCACTCTCTCCGCGCAGCAGCTCCCGCTGGAAGTCTGGAGGGAACACGAGCGCCACCGCCGCATCGCCATCCTCCAGGAGCTGCACGGCGGTGTGCTCGTCCGAGGGAGTGGCCTTCAGCTCCAGCGTGTCACTGGCCAGCAGGCTGCGAGCGTGCGCCCGGCTCTCCTGGGTGCGGTCTCTATCCACCACGGCCGTGGGCACATGGCGCACGTCGAAGTTGACGGCGAAGCCCAGGACGAAGAGCTGCACCATGGGCGCGGCGGTGAGCAGGGCCAGCACCCGCTTGTCGCGCACCGTCTGCCTCACCTCCTTCACCACCACCGCGCGGTACTGCACCAGGAGCGGATGCATGGTCCGGTCCTCCTCTCAATCCAGCCGCCGATGGAAGCGGCCCATGGCGGCCGCCAGCATCAGCGCCGCGAACATGGTGAGCGCCACCAGCTGCGGCCACAGCTCGGCAAGCCCATTGCCGCGCAGCAGCACCCCGCGCAGCGTGCTCACGAAGTAGCGCGCGGGGATCACCGTGCTCAGCAGCCGTAGCGGCAGCGGCAGGTTCTCGATGGGGAAGATGAAGCCCGAGAGCAGCATGGAGGGCAGCACGGACGTCATCGTGGCCAGCTGTGTGGCCACCACCTGATTGCGCGTCACCACGGAGATCAGCAACCCCTGGCCCAGCATGCCGATGAGGAACAGCAGGGCGGCCAGTCCCAGCGCCATCAGGCTGCCGCGCACGGGCACGCCGAACACCCACGCTCCTACCGTGAGCACCAACAGCACCTGCAGCAGGCCGATGCCCAGGTACGGGAGCAGCTTGCCAACGACGATCTCCAACCGGCCCACCGGTGTGGCGAAGAGCTGCTCCATGGAGCCGCGCTCCCACTCGCGCGCCACGGTGAGCGCGGTGATGAGCACCGCGACGATGGCCAGCAGGTACGCCGCCAGCCCCGGCACCAGGTACAGCGCCGAGCGCCCTGTCGGGTTGAACAGCGTGCGGACCCGCACCTCCACTGGGGGAGCAGGCAAGGACGCTCCTGGGGGCCTGAATTGCTGGGACGCCGCCTGCACCAGGGCCTGAGCCTTTCCGAGCGCCTGGGTGGCGGTGTTCCCGTCCGCGCCATCCAGCAGGAATTGCACCTGGGCGCTGCCCCGCATCACGTCTTGGGAGAACCCGCGCGGCACCACCAGCACCGCCACGGCTTGCCCTCGCCGCAGGGCCTGCATCGCCTCCTCGGGAGAGGTGCCCTCCTGGACCGCGGTGAACTCCTGGGCCGCGGTGAAGTGACGCACCAGCGCGCGTGAGGCTTCGCTCCGGTCCTGATCCACCACCGCCAGCTCCAGATGGTCCACGTCGAAGCTGATGCCGAAGCCGAACAGCACCAGCATCACCACTGGCAGGGCCAGGGCCAGGTACAGCGTGCGCACGTCCCTGCGGATGTGCTGCACCTCCTTGCCCGCCATGGCGAGTGTGCGGCCCAGGATGCGGCGGAGAGAAGAGGACGCCATGACACGTCACTCCTTCCCGCTCGCGGCCGAGGTGAGGGCCAGGAAGACGTCATCCAGCGTGGGTGCGGCCTCCTCCATCTCCAGCGGCTCCACTCCCCGGGCCCGCAGCAGACGCGCGAGAGACTCCGCGGGCATGCGCTCCGGATCCACCCGGACGGTGGCGCCAGCGCCGAAGCGGCTCACATCCAGCACTCCCGGCTCGTCCCGCAGTCCATCGAGCGCCCGTGACAGGCCAGGGCCTCGCACCCCCAACACCCGCCCCGGCGCATGGGTCCGCTTGAGTCGCTCCGGTGTATCCAGCGCCACCAGCCTTCCATCCACCATGATGCCGATGCGCGCGCAGTACTCGGCCTCATCCATGTAGTGCGTGGTGACGAAGACCGTGGTGCCCTGCGCGGACAGCTCGCGGATGAGCTGCCAGAAGCCACGCCGCTGCAGGGGATCCACTCCCGCGGTGGGCTCGTCCAGGAAGACGATGCGCGGGCGGTGCAGCACCGCGCTCGCCAACGCCACGCGCTGCTGGATGCCCCCGGGCAGGCTCCCCGTCACCTCGTCCTGCACCGGCACCAGCTGCATGCGCTCCAGCATCTCGTCGATGCGCGCATGCAAGGCGGCGCCATGAGCCCCATACGCCGAGGCGAAGAACTCCAGGTTGGCGCGCACGCTCAGGTCCAGATAGAGCGAGAAGCGCTGAGACATGTAGCCGATGCTGCTCTTGACGCGCTCGGGCTCGCTCGCCACGTCGAAGCCCGCCACCCGCGCATGTCCTCCCGAGGGCTTCAACAGCCCGCACAGCATCCGGATGGTGGTGGACTTGCCAGCGCCGTTGGCTCCCAGGTAGCCGAAGATCTCCCCCGCCCCCACCGAGAAGCTCACGTCGTCCACCGCGGTGAACCCGCCGAAGCGCCGCGACAGGTGCTGGACCTCGATGGCACTCATGAGGCCCTCCCGCGGATCAGCTCCAGGAACACCGCCTCGAAGTTGCCGGGCGCCAGGCCGTGCTCTCGCGCCAGCTCTCGCGGCGCACCCTCGGCGATCACCTCGCCCGCGTACAGCAGGCCCACGCGATGGCAGCGCGCCGCCTCGTCCATGTACGGCGTGGACACCACCAGCGTCATGCCTTCGTGCACCAGCCCGTAGAGCAGCTCCCACAGCTCGCGGCGGCTCACGGGATCCACGCCGTTCGTGGGCTCGTCCAACAGCAGCACGCGGGGCCGGTGCAGCAACGCGCACGCCAGCGCCAGCTTCTTGTACATGCCGCCGGACAGCGCATCCGCCCGCCGGTCCGTGAAGCGCCCCAGCCGGGTGATGGAGAGGAGACGCTCACGCCGGGCCTCGAAGTCCGAGAGGGACAGGCCAAACAGCTTCGCGAAGAAGCGCAGGTTCTCATCCACGCTCAGATCGCCATAGAGGCTGTTGCGCTGGGGCACCAGCCCGAGCTGCTCACGCACCGGGCTGCGCGGGTGCGCTGGGTCCTCGCCCAGCACGCGCACTCGCCCTTCATCCGGGCGCATCAACCCCGCCAGCATGCGGATGGCCGTCGTCTTCCCCGCGCCATCCGGGCCCACCAGGCCATAGACCTCGCCGCGGCGCACGGCCAGGGACACGCCTCGCAGCGCCTGGGTGGCACCGAAGGCACGGCGTAAACCCGAGAGCTCCAGATCCACCTCGAGCGCACTCATGGCGGCCGTCCCGCTAACGCCCCGGAGCGAGGCGACAGGGTGATCTCCACGGGCATGCCGGGCCGCAGCAGCCCTTCGGGATCCTCGATGCGGACCTCCACGGGGTAGACGAGCCGATCCCGGTCGCTGCGCGTCTGCACGTTGCGCGGGGTGAACTCTGCCTCGGGCGCCACGGTGATGACACGGGCTGGGAATCTCCGATCCGGATACGCATCCGCGCGCACAGTGGCTGGCTCTCCCGGGCGAGCGGCGGCCAGCTCCGCGTTCGGCAGGTAGAAGGTGGCGCGCGGGTTGCGCGTGTCCACCAGCCTCACGACCACGGTGCCCGGCATGGCCAGTTCACCCTCGTCCAGCACGAGGGTCTCCACGGTGGCCGGCAGGGGAGCACGCAGCTCGCACTCGGCGACGGACAGGCGCGCGCGGCGCACGGAGGCATCAGCGGCCTGGACTGCCTGCATGGCAGCGGAGGCCTGCTCGCGGCTGGCCCGCTCCTGCTCGGAGGCAGCGCGCGCCTGACGGCTGGCGGCGGCGCTCGAGTGCTTGGAGGCGGCGAGCTGCTGGCTCAGCGCGTCTGCCTGGGCACGGGCCTGGTCCCGGGCGGCGACGGTGACGGCCTCTCCCATCTGCTCCATGCGCTCGGCCTGGCGGGCGGCCACTCCCTGCTGCGCGGCGAGTGACTCAATCTGCGCCTGGGTACCATCAGCCTGCGCGGCGGCAGCCTCGCTGGAGCGCAGGGAGGCAAGCGCGGAGGCCTGAGCGGCTTGTGCCTGGGAGCGGGACATGGCCAGCCGGGCCTCGGCCTCGGCGAGCAGGGCCTCGGGCTCCGTGCAGTCCAGCCTGGCGAGGAGCGCGCCCTTCTCCACGCGGGCGCCCTCCTCCACGTGGAGCGAGACCACGCGGGCATTGAGGCGCGAGCGCATGTCCACGGTGGTGCCCTCCACCACTCCCGAGCCGCCTGACGGCCCCTCCGCCGCTCGGCGATCACGCACCAGTCGCAGGCCCAGCAGGGTCCCCAGGAGGACCACCAGGACGATGAACAGCACGACGGCGCGTTGCATGCTCCCTCCTCTGGCTGAGGCGAGCAGGGCCTCGGCCCATCCAGAGAGACAGCAAGGGACATGCCGCTGGCGCCTCGGAGGAGCGGGGGGAGCAGCCGCCGGGGCTTCGCACGGGCCCCTGCCGGAAATCCGGCACCTTCGTTCGGGATCCCGGCGGTTCCCTCCTCCTCTCTTCGAGGGAACACCCGTGGCACTTCCATTGCTCCGCCGAAGCTCTGGCGCCATTGGTGCGCGCCCCTGGCGGAGGCCCCATGTTCAGCCTGCTCTTGTTCGTCTACTCCCCGCTGCGTGCTCCCCGGCAGAGCCGCCCGCGTCAGAGCCCGCGGGCGACGCCTCAGGCGGGGCTCCCCCTGGCCGAGCCGTCCTCGCCTCCCAAGCGTCGCAAAGCGAAGGGTGAGCCGCTGCGCGTCATTGAAGGAGGCCGCGCGGGCGTGCCATGAACGGCTCCAGGCGGAGAGCGGAGGTTGCCGTGTACACGCAGACGCTGCGCAACTTCGACGATATCCAGATCAAGCACCTGGGGCGGACCTTTGGCCGCATGGTCCGGGTGCGCCTGCGGGTCGGGCTGGGGATCGCACTGTTGGCAGTGGCGGCCACCCTGCTGGATCCAGTGCCCTGGCGGCAGGTGTGGGTAGGCCTGCTGGTGCTCTTCGCGGCCGGGTTCTCCATCTACGAGGCGCGCCGCTATGCCCGCGAGGGCTTCACCGCGCGCAGCCTCCCACTCAACATCTGGGTGGGTCTGCTCCTCCAGCAGAGCTTCGTGCTGGGGACGGGAGGCATCACCAGCCCGGTCCTTCCCACCATCCTTCCGATTGCCTTCGTGGGCAGCCTGGCCTCCCACGGGAAGCGGCAACGGTGGTGGCTGCTCCTGGCGCAACTGGTGGCGCTCACGGCCATGGCGGTGGCCCAACTCTCCGGGTGGCTGCCCGGGCTGCCGCTGCCCTATCTGGGCTCGGCACCGCCTGTGTTGCTGGGAGTGGGCGTGACGGTGCTGGCCGGGATGTGCGTGGGAGCCACCTTCGTGGGCGCTGCGCTGCGCCGTACCTTCGACAACATGCTGGCCGAGGCCCTGTCCCAGCGGGACGAGCTGCTGGCCGTGCACCGCGCGCATGCGCGCGAGCTGGAGGCCCTGTCCGCCGAGATCGCCCACGAGCTGAAGAACCCGCTGGCCACCGTGAAGGGGCTCACCCAGCTCATGGCGCGTGAGCCGGGCCGGGCCCAGCCTGCCGAGCGTCTGCAGGTGCTCACGGCGGAAGTGGTGCGCATGCAGAGCATCCTGGAGGAGTTCCTCAACTTCTCCCGGCCCCTGGTGCCCTTGACGGTGAGCTCGGTGGATCTGGTGGAGCTGTGTGACGAGGCGCTCGTGCTGCACGAGGGACTCGCGGGCGAGCGGGGTGTGCGGCTGGAGAGGGTGGGCTCGGGGCCGGTGAGCGCGGCGTGCGATCCGCGCAAGGTGAAGCAGGTGCTCATGAACCTGCTCCACAACGCCCTGGAGGCCAGCCCCTCGGGAGGCCGGGTGACGGTGGTAGTGGAGAGCACGCCCGCGGGTGACGCGCGGGTCTCGGTACGAGACGAGGGGCCGGGGTTGGCAGCAGGGCTGGCCGGGCGCGCCTTCGAGGCGGGTGTCACCACGAAGGCGAAGGGCTCTGGGCTGGGGCTGACGGTGGCGCGCGCGCTGGCCCGGCAGCACGGAGGCGAGGTGACGCTGGAGAGCAGGGCACAGGGGGGGTGTGTCGCGGAGCTCGTGCTCCCAAGGGAGCTGCCCGCGGGCGTCCTCGCTCCCGTGCGCGAGGTGCTCCATGCCTAGGGGAGCTTCGGAGGGTGCCCACCCACGGGTCCTCGTCGTGGATGACGATGCGGGCGTGCGCTACACGCTGAAGGAGACGCTCGCGAGCCTCCCGGGAGTCGAGGTGGACGAGGCGGCGGACGGCGAGATCGCCCTGGAGCGGCTGGCCGCGCATGCCTGTGATCTGGTGATCACCGATCTGCGGATGCCCAGGATGGATGGGCTGGAGCTGGTGCGCAGGCTGCAAGGGTTGCCGCACCCTCCGCGGGTCATCGTCATCACCGCGCACGGCTCGGAGCGCTATGCCGTGGAGGCAATGAAGGCAGGGGCGTACGACTACTTCCGCAAGCCCTTCGACGTGGACGAGCTGCTGGCGGTGGTGGGGCGCGCGCTGGAGGCAGTGCGGCTGCGGCACGACAACGAGCGTCTGGCGGGAGAGCTGAACCTGTCCCGCTCGCTGGTGTTCGCCTCGGAGGCGATGAGCCGGCTGGCGCAGCTCGTCCAGCGCGCCGGGCCTCGGGACGTCACGGTGCTCATCACGGGCGAGAGCGGCACGGGCAAGGAGCGGGTGGCGGAGGCATTGGTGCGGGCATCGCCTCGGGCGGGCCGCCCGTATCTGCGCTTCAACTGTGCCGCGCTCACGGCGGAGCTGGCGGAAGCGGAGCTCTTCGGACACGCGCGAGGAGCCTTCACGGGTGCGCACCGGGAGCGGGCGGGGCTCTTCCGCGAGGCGGACGGTGGCACGCTGCTGCTGGACGAGGTGGGAGAGCTGGCGCTGCCGCTGCAAGCGAAGCTGCTGCGCGTGCTCCAGGAGGGCGAGGTGAGGCCAGTGGGGGAGGATCGGGCGCTGAAGGTGGACGTGCGCATCGTCGCGGCCACGCACCGGGATCTGCGGAAGCTGGCCTCGGAGGGGAGGTTCCGCGAGGACCTGTACTACCGGCTCAACGTGGTGCCCCTGCGGGTACCCCCGCTGCGCGAGCGGCCGGAGGACATCCCCGTGCTGGCGCGCATGTTCCTGGACCGCTTCAGCGATCGCTTCCACACGGGACCGCTGAAGATTCCCCCGGGCTTGTTCGAGCGGCTGCTCGCGTGGCCCTGGCCGGGCAACGTGCGCGAGCTGGAGAACACACTGGAGAGCCTCGTGGCGCTCTCCAGTGAAGGAGAGCTGGACCTCGGACTGCTCCCCGCGCCGGAGTCTTCCGCGGCGCCGGAGGCAGGAGCCCAGGCCGCGGAGCCCGCGGCGAAGGAGCCGGGCCGCGGAGATGGATGGGTGGGCGTGGGGCTCAAGGAGCGCGTGGAGGCGTACGAGCGAGGCCTCATCCTGGACGCGCTGCGGCTGTCGGGAGCCAACCGCAGCGAGGCTGCTCGGCGGCTGGGCATCGGCCGCGCGACGCTTCACGACAAGCTGCGCAAGTACGGCCTGGAGGTGCCCTCGCCCTCACCCGGAGAGACGGCGCCCGAGGAGTAGGGTGAGGCGCGGCGTCAGCCGAGGTCCGTGTCGGAATTCAGCTTGATGACCTTGGTGTCCGCCAGCAGGTCATGGAGGCAGCGCCGCTCCTCGCCGAAGATCATCAGCGCATCGATGAGGCCGAAGAACCCGCAGAAGCTCCCAATGATCGCGGGGACGAGGTTGCGCAGCAGCAGGATCCGGGCCATCGAGGCCGGGCTCCCATCGGTGCGGACCACGCGCATGTGGCGCATGCGCTTGCCAATGCTCTGGCCGTACTGGGCCAGGTAGATCTGATAGCCGGCCACCGCGAGGGTCCCGAACGTGCCCAGGAGCATCGAGATGGCCGCGAGGGCGGTGTTGCGCGAGAGGATGGCTCCGAGGAGAAGACCCCCAAACATGGGGATCATCAGGATGAAGTTGTCCACCAGGTTGGCGATGAAGCGATCTCCCCGCTCCGCGAGATCCGGCACCCGCTCGTCACACTCGAAGCAGTAGTAGTTGCCGTCTCCGCCCAGCGTATAGCAGTCGGTGCAGATATAGGTTCCACAGCGGGTGCACGTGGCGAAGGCCGAGACGGTGGGGTGACGCGCACAGATCGCGCCCAAGGGGCTGGAGGTGACGGGGGCTTCCATGGGGGGCACTTCATCAGCAATGGAAGCAGGCCCACAAGTTCCCCAGAGTGCGTATCGCCTCAACCCAGGACGGAGACGGTGACGCGGCGCCTGTGGGGCGAGCTCCGGTGCTCCCACACGTAGATGCCCTGCCACGTGCCCAGGTCCGCCGCGCCCTCCTGGATGGGGATGGACAGAGAGCTCTGCGTCAGCACCGTGCGCACGTGCGCCGGCATATCGTCCGGGCCCTCGGCGTCGTGCTGGAACAGGGAGTCCCCATCCTTCACCAGCCGCGAGAAGAAGGCCTCGAGATCCCTCCGCACGTCCGGGTCCGCGTTCTCACAGAGGATGAGGGACGCGCTGGTGTGGTGCAGGAAGACCGTGCAGAGGCCCTGGCGGATGCCGCTCTCCTTCACGGCGCGCTGCACCTCGGAGGTGATGTCGTGGAACCCCCGCCCCCGGGTGGACACTGTCAGCTCCCGTGCGTGGTACACGGCGCGCTCCTCCTCAGAGGGCTCCCAGCCGGGCTACGAGGAAGTCCGCCAGCCGATGGAGCTCCTCGGGAGCCAGGGTGTGGGGCCCATCGAAGGGTAGGAACTCCACCGCCAGCCCGGCCTCTGTCAGCAGGTCACGCAAGCGCTCGGCAGGCTGGAAGGGGAGGATGTCGTCATACCGTCCGTGGCTCTGGAAGACGGGCAGCCCCTTGCGGTTCGCGGCCCGGGCCTTCCACTCCTCCTGCGCGATGAGCGTGCCGGAGAGGATGCACAGGCCCGCGGGCGGCTCCTCCAGGCGCAGCGCCACATCCGTCGTCACCATGCCGCCCTGGCTGAAGCCGCCCAGCACGATGCGCCCGTAGGGCAGCTTCATCTCGGCCGACATCGCGGAGACAGCGCTCATCACCGCCCGGCGCGCGGCGGGGAGTCCCTCGGGCACGGCGCGCGCATACGTCTCCCAGTCCCGCTGCCTCCCCGTCAGCACCTCCATCGGCAGGTGGAACCAGGCCCGGCTGAAGGGCATGCCTAGCTCCGTCAACGACAGGGGCGCCGCGGGGAACACGAAGCGGACGTACCGCGCCAGCTCGGGGCGCAGCTCCATCAGCTCGCGAGACAGGGGCACCAGATCCGTGGCTGGCGCCCCATAGCCGTGGCACAAGACGACAGCGAGCTGCGGTGAGCTGCCGGGCAGCAGGGCATCGACGACCTGGCAGTCCAGCTCGCCGAGCCGCGTCGAGACGCGTCGCATGGCGCGCCTACGGCTTCTTGTCGCTGATGGTGACCTTCTTGATCGTGATGGGCTCCAGGGGCCGATCCCGCGGATCGCGCTTCACCTTGGTGATCTTCTCCACCACGTCATAGTTCTTCACCACCTCGCCGAAGATGGTGTGGTGGTTGTTCAGCCAGGGGGTGGGCGCCACGGTGATGAAGAACTGGCTGCCGTTGGTGGCCGGGCCGCGGTTGGCCATGGCCAGGATGCCCGGCTTGTCGAACACGCGGCCGCTCTGGAACTCGTCCTCGAAGGTGTAGCCGGGACCGCCGACGCCCTGGCCCAGCGGGTCTCCGCCCTGGAGCATGAAGCCGGGGATGACGCGGTGGAAGATCGTCCCGTTGTAGAGCGGCCGCTTCGTCATCTGCAGCGTGGCAGGGTCCTTCCACTCCTTCTCACCGGCGGCCAGGGACACGAAGTTGGCCACCGTCTTCGGCGCGTCCTTCGAGAAGAGCTGCACCACGAGGGTGCCCTGGGTCGTCTCCAGGGTGGCGTAGAGGTCCTTCCCCTCCAGGGCGGCCTTCGCCCAACCCGTCGCGCTGGCC
>Ga0247825_10003512_pt1 | contig 10348 bp, 8 predicted proteins | sample 13C_Vanillin_Day_FD_194413 | JGI IMG/M metagenome (GOLD analysis project Ga0247825, IMG submission 194413) | Soil microbial communities from agricultural site in Penn Yan, New York, United States - 13C_Vanillin_Day48 | ecosystem: Environmental > Terrestrial > Soil > Agricultural land | place... | reverse complement strand
TCGGCTCCTGCAGGTCCATGATCCGGCCGCCGACCTCCGGGAAGATCCCCTCGGGGACGACGAACGTGTCCCCGAAGCGGGCGTTGAAGCGCTCGGCGATGTCCCGCGCGAGCTCGATGTGCTGGCGCTGGTCGTCCCCGACCGGGACGGCGTCGGTCTGGTACAGCAGGATGTCGCCGGCCATCAGCACCGGATACGTGAACAGCCCGGCGGAGACGAACTCGCGCTGGTCAGCCTTCTCCTTGAACTGCGTCATCCGGCCGAGCTGGCCGTAGCTCGTCACGGCCGAGAGCAGCCAACTCGCCTCGGCATGCGCCGTCACGTGGCTCTGCGCGAAGACGGCCGACCGCTCGGGGTCGAGCCCGGTCGCGATCAGCATCGCGAAGAGGTCGAGCGTGCGCTCGCGGAGGTCGTGCGGGTCGTAGTCGACGGTGATCGAGTGGAGGTCGACGATGCAGAAGTACGCCTCGCCGAGCTCCTGCGTCTGCGCGTACTGCCGGAACCCGCCGATGTAGTTGCCGAGGGTCTTGTCGCCCGTCGGCTGGATGCCCGAGAAGATCTTCACGATGGTCCTTTCGCTCGCTTCGCGACCGAAGGACTAGATGACCCGTCGGCCGCCGGTGGGCTCGGTCGCACGCGAGCGCCAGAAGAGATGGTGGCGGTCGATGTCGGGCATGGGCTGGTTGTAGCGGTTCGTGGCACGGAACGCCAGAAACCGCCGGGGCTAGACTCGCCTCATGGCCATCGCCGAGCCCTGGACACCGTCGACGTGGCGGTCGCTGCCTGCGCGCCAGAAGCCCGGGTGGCCGGACGACGCCGCGGTCGGCGACGTCCGCGAGCGCCTGCGACAGCTGCCGCCGCTCGTGTTCGCCGGCGAGGCGCGGGCGCTCCAGCGCGCGCTCGGCGAGGCGGTCGAGGGGCGCGCGTTCCTCCTCCAGGCCGGGGACTGCGCGGAGTCGTTCCGGCAGGTCTCCGCGATCGTGATCCGCGAGCGGCTCAAGGTGCTCCTCCAGATGTCCGCCGTGCTCACGTACGGCGCCACGCTCCCGGTCGTGAAGGTCGGCCGGATCGCCGGTCAGTTCACGAAGCCCCGCTCGGCTCCCACCGAGCTCGTCGACGGGGTGGAGCTGCCGTCGTTCCGCGGGCACGCCGTGCACTCCGACGAGGCGACGCCCGAGGCGCGGGTTGCGGACCCCGAGCGAATGGTGCAGGCGTACTACCAGTCGGTCTCGACCCTCAACCTGCTCCGTGCCTTTACGAAGGGCGGCTTCGCGGACCTCACACAGGTTCAGACCTGGAACCAGGAGTTCGTTGCAAGCTCGCAGGAGGGCCGCCGATACCAGGGGATCGCGAACGAGATCGGGCGCGCCCTCCGCTTCATGCAGGCGATCGGCATCGACCTCGGCGACGAGGGGACGATCCACGAGGTCGACGTCTGGACGAGCCACGAGGCACTGCTCCTCGACTACGAGGAGCCGCTCGTGCGCCGCGACTCGACCACGGGAGACTGGTACGCCTGCTCGGCGCACTTCCTCTGGGTCGGCGAGCGCACCCGTCAGCTCGACGGCGCCCACGTCGGGTTCCTCGCAGGCGTCGAGAACCCGGTCGGCGCCAAGGTCGGCCCGGCGACGACGCCGGACGAGCTCGTCGCCCTCTGCGAGGCCCTCAACCCGCGCCGCATCCCGGGTCGGCTGACGCTCGTCGCGCGTCTCGGCGCGACGCAGGTGCGGGATGTCCTGCCGCCGCTCATCCGGGCTGTTCGCGAGTCGGAGGTCCCCGTCCTCTGGGCCTGCGACCCGATGCACGCGAACACGTTCGTGACCCCCTCCGGGCACAAGACGCGCCGCTTCGACGACGTGATGGGCGAGATCGAGGGGTTCTTCGAGGCGCACCGCGAGGCCGGCTCCTGGCCGGGAGGCGTCCATCTCGAGATCACGGGCGAGGACGTCACCGAGTGCCTCGGCGGGTCGGAGGAGGTCTTCGAGGACCAGCTCGACCACCGCTACGAGACGCTCTGCGACCCGAGGCTCAACGCGCGGCAGTCGCTCGATCTCGCGTTCCGCGTCGCCGAGCTGATGCGGGCTGCATGATCGCCACGGGCGATCCCGCGGCCACGAGGACCTGCTGATGGCGTCTCCCGAGCGGCTGGCGATCGTCGGAACCGGTCTGATCGGCGCCTCCGCCGGGCTCGCCGCACGGCGCGCGGGCGTGTCCTCGGTGACCGGCTGGGATTCCGATCCCGACTCGCTCGGCGTCGCCGCGGAGCGGGGGGCCGTGGACGCGACGGGCGGTATTGCCGAGGCTGTCGCCGCCGCGGACCTCGTCCTCGTCGCGACACCGGTCGGCGAGCTTCCGTCCGTCGTGCGCCAGGCGCTCGACCGTTCGCCCGAGGGGGCAACCGTGACGGACGTCGGATCGACGAAGCGCCCCGTCTCGGCCGCCGCGGGAGGCGACCGGCGGTTCGTCGGTGGGCATCCGATCTGCGGCGCGGAAACGCGTGGGCCGGAGCGTGCGACGGCGGACCTCTTCGACGGCGCGACGTGGTTCCTCACGCCGACGGCGGCGACAGAGCCGGATCGCCTCCGGCTCGTGCACGGATTCGTCTCGGCGCTCGGTGCGCGGCCGGTCGCGATCGGTCCGGACGCCCACGATCGCCTCGTCGCAGTCACGAGCCACCTGCCGCACGTGCTCGCGAACGTCCTCCTCAACCAGGCGGGCGCCGCACGCGTCGACGGGCACGACCCGCTCCAGGCAGCAGGCGGTTCACTCCGGGACATGACGCGGATCGGCGGCGCCAACCCCCGGATCTGGGTGGACATCTTCCTCGACAACCGCGAGGCGCTCCGCGCCGCGCTCGCCGAGCAGCGTCGGCTCCTCGAGCAGGTCGAGGAGGCGCTCGCGGGTGGCGACGCGGGCTTCCTCGCGCGCTGGATCGGCGAGGCGAGCACCCATCGACGCCGCCTCCTCGAGACAGCCTTCGTCGACCCGGGCGCCCTGCACCGGGTCCGGACGCACATCCCGGACCGGCCGGGAGTGCTGGCGGGGATCTTCCAGGCGCTCGGTGCAGAGCGCATCAACGTCGAGGACTTCGAGCTCGACCACATCTCGGCCGAGCGCGGCGGGACGCTGACGATGCTCGTGTCGGGCGAGAGCGAGGCCGACCGCGCCGTCAACCTGCTCGAGGCCCAGGGCTACGGCGTCGTCGTCGCGCCGGTGATCGACGAGTGACGCCTGTCACGAAGAGCCACAAGCGGTTCTCGCGAGCGCCGGTGCGTTCGCGGGGGCACGCATGAGCGCCGTGGCGCCCTCGGGCGGCTCGGTCGTCGTCGAGCCGGCTCCGCAGCTGATCGGCCACCTCGCCGTCCCGGGCGACAAGTCCATCTCCCACCGCTCCGTGCTCATCGGCGCGCTCTGCGACGGGGAGACGCGGGTGACGGGCTTCGGTCGCTCCGCCGACACGGAGTCGACCATCGCAGCCGTTCGCGCGCTCGGAATCGAGGTCTACGAGCATGGCGACGACACGCTGCGCGTGTTCGGGAAGGGGCTCCGCGGGCCCACCGCGCCCGGTGCACCGATCGACTGCGGGAACGCCGGCACGCTCGTCCGCCTGCTGACGGGGATCCTCGCCGGCCAGGCCGGCCACGACTTCGAGCTCACCGGCGACGGCTCGCTCTCGACCAGGCCGATGGGGCGGATCGCCGAGCCGCTCGGCCGGATGGGCGCGCGTATCGAGACGACCGACGGGCGCCTTCCGATGGCGGTTCACGGCCAGGAGCTTCGGGGCATCGACTACGCGCTCCCGGTCGCGAGCGCACAGGTGAAGTCGTGCATCCTCCTCGCCGGCCTTCTCGCGGAGGGCGAGACGACGGTCGTCGAGCCGGCGCCCACTCGCGACCACACCGAGCGGATGCTCGCGGCCGCCGGCGCGCACGTGGCCGTGCGTCCGACGAGCGTCACGATCCGGCCGGCGACGAGCCTCTCGCTCGGCGAGGTCGAGGTCCCCGGCGACTTCTCCTCCACCGCGCCGTTCGTGGTCGCGGCCACGCTCGTGCCCGGCTCCGAGGTGCACATCCACGGTGTCAACCTCAACCCCCGCCGGACGGGGCTGCTCGAGATCCTCGAGCGGATGGGGGCCAAGATCACCGTTTACAACCGCCGGGAGATCGGGGGTGAGCCGGGTGGCGACCTCGAGGTCCACTCCGCGCCGCTCGTGGGGACGGCAGTCGGGGCGAAGGAGGTGCCGCTCGCGATCGACGAGCTCCCGCTCTTCGCCCTCGCGGCGGCGTGTGCGCGCGGTGAGAGCCGCCTGACCGGCGCCGAGGAGCTCCGCGCCAAGGAGACCGACCGCATCGAGGCCACCGTCGATGCCCTCCGGGCGTTCGGTGTCCGCGCACGGGCGCGCGACGACGGGTTCACGGTCACGGGCGTCCCGACGCGCCTTCGAGGCGGCCGGATGACGAGCCGCGGCGACCACCGGCTCGCGATGCTCGGTGCCGTCGCGGGGCTCGCCTCGCGCGAGGGCGTACGGATCGACGATGCCGAGGCGGTCGCCGTCAGCTTCCCGGGGTTCTTCTCGATGGTCGACGCGCTGCGCCGCGCGTCCGTGGTCGTCGAGGACGAGCGCCGGTGATCGTCTAGCCTCCAGCGCGATGATCGTGGCGATCGACGGGCCCGCGGGAGCGGGGAAGAGCTCGGTCGCCCGGGCGCTCGCGGACCGGCTCGGATTCCGGTACCTCGACACCGGGGCGATGTACCGCGCGCTCACGTGGCTCGCGCTCCACGAGGGCGTGCCGCTCGACGACGGCCCGGCGCTCGAGGCGCTCGCCCAGGCGCACCCGGTCACGTTCGGCGTCGCGGGGCACGTGGAGATCGCCGGCGAGGACGTCACGCGGCGGATCCGCGAGCCGGAGATCGACGCCGCGGTGCCGGTCGTCGCCCGGCACCCCGAGGTTCGCGACGTCATGCGCGGTCGCCAGCGCGAGCTCGGCCGCGCGGGGGACTCCGTCATCGAGGGACGACGACGACCCCGATTCGTCGTGCCCGAAGCGGAGGTGAAGGTCTGGCTCGTCGCCGATCCGTCCGTGCGCGTGCAGCGGCGCCACGCGGAGCGCGAGGGCGGCCTCGCCGTCGACGAGCTCGCGGCGGAGCTGCAGCGTCGCGACGAGCGGGACGCCGCGAACACGCATCGCGCGTCGGACGCCGTCGAGGTGGACACGACGAGCATGACGCTCGAGCAGGTGATCGACCGGATCGTCGATCTCGTCGGGGCGGTTCGGTGAGCGCGCCCGACATCGCATGGGCGATCGGCCGTCCGACGATGGGCGGAGCGGCGGCGCTTGCGTCGAGCCTCAAGGTCTACGGGAAGGATCGCGTGCCTCCGGCGGGCGGCTGCGTGGTGGCGTCGAACCACTTCTCCTGGCTCGATCCGGTCGTGCTCGGCGCGGCGAGCCCGCGCGTCCTCTACTACATGGCGAAGGTCGAGGCGCACCGGATCCCCGGCCTCGGCGCGTTCATCCGGGCGTTCGGCTGCTTTTCCGTCAGGCGCGGCGAGTCGGACCGCGAGGCGGTCCGCATGATGCGGAAGATCGTCCTGGACGGCCACGCGCTCGGCCTCTTCGTGGAGGGCACGCGGCAGAAGGCGGGCGTGCCGGGTGTCGTCCAGCCGGGCGCCGCGATGGTCGCGCTCCAGGAGTCCGTCCCGATCGTCCCCGTTGCGATCCACGGGACGCAGGAGTGGAGCCTCGGGAACCGCCAGCACGTCTCGATCGCCTGGGGCGAGCCGATGATCCTCGAGGGGCTCCCGAAGGGCGGCAAGGGCTACAAGGAGGCGTCGCTGCTGCTCCAGGCGGAGATCCGGCGGCTGTTCGACTGGCTCGTCGAGGTTCACCGGCTGGGGCGACCCCCCGGCACCCCGCCGGGCGCAGCGATGCAGGCCGATGGCCATGGACGACGCTCCTAACCCGCCCGAGGCCGAGCAGGTCAAGAGCGCCGGCACCGTGGCGATCGTCGGGTTCCCGAACGTCGGCAAGTCGACGCTCGTCAACCGGCTGACCGAGAGTCGCGCCGCCGTGGTGCACGAGACCGCGGGCGTGACGCGCGACCGGAAGGAGCTCCTCTGCGACTGGAACGGCGTCACATTCCGCCTGATCGACACGGGCGGCGTGGACGAGGCCGACACGGGGCCGTTCGGGCGTCACATCGCCGCCCAGGCCGTCCTGGCCGTCGAGGAGTCCGACCTCGTGCTCTTCGTCGTCGACGCCAGGACAGGGGTGACGCCGGGCGACGAGGAGATCGCTGCGATCCTCCGCGTGTCGGCGAAGCCGGTGATCCTGCTCGTCAACAAGATCGACGACCCGAGGCGCGATCTCGACGCGCTCGAGTTCCACCGCCTCGGCCTCGGCGACCCCGTCCCGCTCTCCGCCCTCCACGGGCACGGCACCGGCGACCTACTCGACGAGATCGTCGCGCGGCTGCCGGGCCGGAACGAGGCGATCGTCGGCGACGAGGCCGTACGCGTCGCGATCCTCGGACGACCCAACGTCGGCAAGTCGTCGCTCCTGAACTCCCTCGTCGGCGAGGAGCGCGTGATCGTCTCGGACGTCCCGGGCACGACCCGTGACACGATCGACACGGTGCTCGAGCGCGACGGGACGACATTCGTCCTCGTCGACACGGCAGGCCTCCGACGCAAGCGGCGGCAGCGGCAGGGCATCGAGTACTACTCGGAGCTGCGAGCGCTCGAGGCCGCGGAGCGCGCGGACGTCGCGCTCGTCCTCGTCGACGCGTCCGAGGGGGTCGTCGAGCAGGACCTCGCGGTTGCCGACGTGGCGCGCAAGGCGGGATGCTCCACCCTCGTCGTGCTCTCGAAGTGGGACGTCACCACCGTCGACCTCCAGGAGACGCGCGGCCTTCTGAACCGGAGGCTGCGCCAGCGGCCGCCGGCGGTCGCCGTCTCTGCGAAGACCGGCCGCGGGCTCCGGCGCCTGCTCGACCACGTCGAGGGGCTCTTCGCGAAGCACGTCGCGCGGATCCCGACGCCGGCGCTCAACCGCGGGCTCGGTGAGCTCAAACAGGCCCGGCCCGGCCCGTCCGGCGCGCGGGGACGGCGTCTCAAGCTGCTCTACGGGACCCAGACCGGGACGCGGCCTCCCAGACTGCGCGTCTACGTCAACGACCCCCGGCTCGTCACGCGCGACTACGCCTACTGGGTCGAGAACGAGCTCCGTGCCCGGTTCGAGCTCCAGGGCGTGCCGGTGTCCATCGACTTCCAGCGCTCGGAGTGAACATCGTCGTCGTCGGCGGGGGATCGTGGGGCACGGCGTTCGCGTGGCTCCTCGTCCAGCGCGGGCATGACGTCACGCTTGCCTGCCGCGACCCGGAGCAGGCCGCGGCAATCCGCGAGAGCGGACGGAATCCGCGCTACCTCGCCGACGTCGACCTCTCGGGCGTGACGGCGAGGACCGTCGAGGACGCTCCCGTCGCGGACGCGAACCTCGTGGTCATCGCGGTGCCGAGTGCTGCGTTCAAGTCGGTCGTGGAGCGCCTCCCCGGGCGCGCGCCGATCCTGAGCCTCACGAAGGGGCTCGATCCGGGTTCGGGTGAGCGCCTGTCGACCGTCGTGCACGGCCGACCCGTCGCCGTCCTCTCCGGCCCGAACATCGCCGACGAGGTTGCGCGCGGCCTCCCGGCGGCAGCCGTGATCGCCTGCAAGAGCATGGCGCTCGCCGTCCAGCTGCAGCTCGCGATCAACTCCACGGTGTTCCGCGTCTACGTCACGGACGACATCGTCGGAGTCGAGCTCTGCGCGGCGGCGAAGAACGTCATCGCCCTCGCCGCCGGGGGCGCGGACGGCCTGGGGCTCGGGGACAACGCCAAGGCGGCGCTCGTCGCCCGCGGGCTTGCCGAGATGGGGCGGCTTGCCGAGGTGTCCGGCGCCCGGCCGGAGACGTTCGCCGGCCTCGCGGGGATGGGCGACCTCATCGTGACCTGCTGGTCGCCGTCCGGCCGGAACCGACGCTGCGGCGAGCTCGTCGCCCAGGGTGCGACGCCGGAGCATGCCGCCCGGTCGATCGGCATGGTCGTGGAGGGGCTGACCACTGCCCCGGTGCTCGGGGAGGTGGCGCGCAGGCTCGAGATCGAGATGCCCATCACCGCCGGCGTCTGCGAGGTCCTCGACGGCACGCCTCTCACCGAGCTCGTGTCGCAGCTCATGCGTCGCGACCCGACGGTCGAATAGCAGCCGAGCCGGGTACTCTTCCGCGCGTGGCGGGGCGCACGTTCCACTTCACGTCCGAATCGGTGACCGAGGGGCATCCGGACAAGATCGCAGACCAGATCTCGGATGCCGTGCTGGACGCGGTGCTCGCCGACGACGTGAACGGGCGTGTCGCGTGCGAGACGCTGATCACGACCGGCCTGGTCGTCGTTGCCGGCGAGATCACGACCGAGACCTACGTGGACGTCCGCTCGATCGTTCGGGACACGATCAAGGAGATCGGCTACACGCGCGCCAAGTACGGGTTCGATGCCGAGACGTGCGGCGTCATGGTCGCGATCGACGGGCAGTCGCCCGACATCGCGCAGGGCGTGAACGAGTCCTTCGAGGCCCAGCACGGCGACATCGATCCGATCGACCGGATCGGCGCCGGGGATCAGGGGATGATGTTCGGGTACGCCTCGAACGAGACGGACGAGCTGATGCCGCTGCCGATCATGCTCGCGCACAAGCTCGCGCGGCGGCTCGCACAGGTCCGCAAGGCCGAGGTGCTGCCGTACCTGCGGCCGGACGGGAAGTCGCAGGTGACCGTCCGTTACGAGGTCGACGAGCGCGGGATCCAGCGGCCGGTCGAGATCGAGCGGGTGCTCATCTCGACGCAGCATCGCGACGGCCTGGATGCCGAGTCCCTGATCAAGCCAGATCTGCTGGAGCACGTCGTGGAGCCGATCCTGCACGCGGACTATTCCGATCTCCACGACCCGGCACGGCTGCACTCGAAGGACTTCCTCTACGTGAACCCGACCGGGAAGTTCGTGATCGGCGGGCCGATGGGGGACACGGGTCTCACGGGACGCAAGATCATCGTCGACACCTACGGCGGCGCGGCGCCGCACGGCGGCGGCGCCTTCTCGGGGAAGGACCCGACGAAGGTCGATCGCTCAGCCGCGTACGCGGCCCGATACGTCGCGAAGAACGTCGTCGCGGCGGGCCTCGCCGCGCGGTGTCAGGTGCAGGTCGCGTACGCGATCGGTGTCGCACACCCGATGAGCGTGCTCGTCGACACGTTCGGCACCGAGGCCGAGGGCATGACGAACGAGCGGATCTCGGAGCTCGTGCGCGAGCACTTCGACCTGCGGCCCGGCGCGATCGTCCGAGATCTCGACCTGTTCCGCCCGATCTACCGGAAGACCGCGGCCTACGGGCACTTCGGCCGCACCGACTCGGCTGACTACACCTGGGAGCGCACGGACAAGGCGGACGCGCTGCGCCTTGCCGCGCGAAGTGGGAATCCGCAGGAGCGGATTCCCACCGCTTGATCCCCGCCCTCGGCGGGGCACACCCCTGAAGACGTCACCTTCGGCGCCGCAACAGCCGCGCACCCCGTGCCCTGCGCCGCCGGCCGGAGGGGGATGGCCGGCCGGCGGCGCGTTCGGTGGCGGCTACGCCGGCCGCTCGCCGAGCGTGACGCTCAGCTGCTGGCGGTCGCCGCTGCGCTGGACGGTGAGCGTCACCTTCGCGCCGACCTTTTGGGCCTGGATCGCCTCGCGGAGTTCATCGGAGGAGGAGACCTGGTCACCGTCGATCGAGACGATCACGTCGCCGACCCGGACGCCGCCGGAGGCGGCGGGGCTTCCGGAAGAAACGGTCGCGACACGCGGTCCGCCGTCGGCGTCCTCGAGCGAGACGCCGAGGTACGCGTGGTCGACCTCCTGTCCGTCGGCGAGGGCGGTTGCGACGCTCTTCACCGTGTCGACGCCGATCGCGAAGCCGACGCCGTCGTTTCCGCCCGACTCGCTCGCGATCTGCGCATTGACGCCGATGACGTCACCCGACGCGTCGAGCAGCGGGCCGCCCGAGTTGCCGTGATTGATCGCGGCGTCGGTCTGGATCGCCCCGTCGATCGCGTAGCCGTTCGGCGCCTCGATCGTCCGGTCGAGCGCGCTCACGATGCCCGCGGTGACCGTGCTCTCGAGCCCGAAGGGGCTGCCGATCGCGACGACCGCGTCGCCGACCTCGACCGTCGACTCGTCGGCGAACGAGAGCGGCGTGAGCTCGGACGCGGAGACGTCGACGTCGATCACCGCGAGGTCCGTGGACGGATCGACGCCGACGAGGGTCGCGGCGACCTCG
>Ga0247825_10003511_pt1 | contig 10349 bp, 5 predicted proteins | sample 13C_Vanillin_Day_FD_194413 | JGI IMG/M metagenome (GOLD analysis project Ga0247825, IMG submission 194413) | Soil microbial communities from agricultural site in Penn Yan, New York, United States - 13C_Vanillin_Day48 | ecosystem: Environmental > Terrestrial > Soil > Agricultural land | place... | reverse complement strand
CGCGGAGCGATCGCGCAGGCGCCCCTCGAGCCGCTGAAAGCGCTCGAGCAGTTCCTTGCATTCCGCATAGAACAATCGGCCCGCGTCGGTCAGGGCCAGGCGCCGGTGGGCGCCGCGCTCGACCAGGACGCACCCGTAACGCGCCTCGAGCGCCTTGACCTGCTGGCTGACCGCCGACTGCGAGACGTAGTTGGCCTGCGCGGCGCCGCCGAAGCTGCCGGTCTCGACCAGGTCGACGAACGTCTTCAGCGTCTCGATGTGCACGCGGCCCTGACGGTGAGATTAGCACGGCTAATCTGAGTGATTAGTCGATTGCGATGGCCTAATCGCCACCAGGATTGCTACGTTCGCCGCTGATGACGCACGGGCGAGACGCCGATCCCTTCGCCACTGGCCGGCCCGATGCATGGTGGCTGCAACCGGCGGCCACCGCCGGCGGCCTGGCCCTCCTCTTCGGCTACCTGACGTTCCGCGCATTTCATCCGGTCTACGTCTGGTGGGAGCCGTACGTCAGCCCCGCCGTCGCGCCACCGGTCTTCACGCCGGCAGACGGACCGCCCGGATCGGTCCCGGTCGACCACGCCTGGCTCGGCGCGTTTCCAGCCTGGTGGCCGGGCATCATCCCGCAATCGCCGGCCTTCGTGCTCCCCTGGCTGGCAATCGTCTTCCGCGTCACCTGCTACTACTACCGCGGCGCGTACTACAAGGCGGCGTTGCTCACGCCGCCAGCCTGCGCCGTGCGCGGCATCTCGCGCCGCTATCGGGGCGAGACGATGCTGCTGCTGTTCCAGAACCTTCACCGCTACGCGCTGTATGGCGGCCTGTTCCTGCTGGTGGCACTCTGGTGGGAGGCACTGGCCGCCTTCTTCCGCGAGGGGCGGTTCGGCGTCGGCGTCGGGACGATCGTCATGGTGATCAACGCGGTGCTGCTCTCGAGCTGGACGCTCGGCTGTCATTCGTGGCGGCACCTGGTTGCCGGCCGCCGCGACTGCTTCTCCTGCGGACGGAGCTCGTCGGCGCGCTATCACGCGTGGCGCGGCTCGTCGTGGCTGAACGAGCGCCACATGCTGTTCGCCTGGTGCAGCCTCGTCTGGGTGGCGCTGACCGACGTCTACGTGTATCTCGTGTCCAGCGGAACCATCAGGGATTGGAACACCTGGTAACCGACCGCTCTCCACCAATCACGTACGTTCACCACGGAGGCACGAAAGCACGGAGGTGATCATCAAAACCTCAGCGCCTCGGTGCCTCCGTGTGTCGTACGTGAGCGGCGTGAGGCCTTCCCTTCTAAAAATCGAACTGGAAATTGATTCTCACGAACCGGGGCTGCACCACCGCGGTTGGACGGAACCAGGTGTTGAGCGCCGGATCCGGGTTGTACACGGCCTCGTACGTCGTCGGCGTGTTCGCATTCAGCAGGTTGTAGAGATCGACGCCGATGTTGGCGCGTTTCCCCTTTACCCGGAAGATCTTCGCGAAGCGCATGTCGAGACCGTAGATGCGATCGCCATAGACGTCGCCCTGCAGCAACAGGTTGACGGTTTCAGACGTCACGCCGGTGCGCAGCGGACGTCCGGTCGCCGCCAGGAACTGCGCCGGCGTCATCTGGTAATTGGCCGCGCGCGAGGCGCCGTTCGTGCCCACGTCGCCGCCCGGCTGGGCGTTCGGCTGCGACCGGAAGATCCCGCTGACCAGCACGTCCACCTTGGGTACCGTGTAGGTGGCAAGCCCGCGCAGGCTGGTCAGGAACGGCTCGGTCGCGCTGCAGGCGGGCGTGCCGTCGACGATCCGCATCGGGCGGCCAAAGCGGCCGGTTTCGACGTCGCACGTGTCGTTGACGCCCCGACCGGTGCTGGTGCCGCCCTGCAGGACGAGTCCCTGCGTGAGCCGCGCGTTGACCGACACATCGACTCCCTGCCAGTAGTGCGTCTCGTCGCCGAAATCGCTGGTGCTCGTGTAATAGGAGTCGGTCGCGCCGAGCGCCGAGTTCGCGTTGCGCGTGAGGAAGGTCACCGGGTAACCCCCGCCGCCGGGCAGTCCCGGGTCGATCGGCGCGGTCAACGTGACCTGATCGTAGTCGGCCGCGGTGAGCGCCCGGTTGTGGGTCACGAAGAAGTTGCCCCACCAGCGCCGGCTGTAGGTCGCGTCCACCGACACGCGCGGCGCGATCTCGTGCTGCACGCCGGCGCTGAACTGCCAGTCGTAATTGCGTTTGCCCCAGCCCTCCTGCGCCGCCGGGTTCACGGTGGTGGTCGTGCCCTGCCGGCCCCAGTTCAGGTTGCCCCAGGCCTGGCACTCACCGTTCGCATTCGAATTCAGGAAGTCGCAGTCGGCGACCCAGTTGCTGTTGTTGTCGGTCCACCCGCGCGTGGTGCTCTGCACCAGCGTCACGCCCGGGTTGGCGACCGTATAGACCGCGCCGTTGTACGCCGCCTCGAGGTACTTGCTCATGCTCACCTTGATGGCGGTCTTGCCGTTGCCGAACAGGTCGTACGCGCCGCCCAGGCGCGGGGTGATGTCGTTGAATCCGCGGACGCCCTCGGTTCGCGGGAACTGGAACCCCTGGCCGAAGCGATGCGCCTCGTACCCGTTCTCACCTTCGGGGAAGAAACTGCGGACGTGCTCGTAGCGCAGCCCGCCCTGCAGCGTCAGGCGCCCGCGGGTCCACTGGTCCTGCACGAAGATCGCATCGGGTACGGTGCGATTGCTGCTCAATGCCGGGCCGATCCGCTGCGTCAGCTGGTTGGCCACGCCGTTGCTGACGCGATACGCGATCTGCTGACCCACGAAGCTCGGCGTCTTCGCGATCATGTAGGCGCCCTGGTACCCGGCCTTGACGTTGTGCGAGCCGGTCACGTACGAGACGGACGCCCGGTAGTTCGCGTTCTGCTGGATCGTGCCGGAGGTCGCCGGCCACCCGTGATAGGTGAAGTTGGTGAACGGCGTCTCGAACGGTGTATTCACCCGCGTCGTCTGTTCCGTCACCGCGATCTGATCCGTCTTCGCGCCGTTCGGCCGGATGTCGCCCCATTCGGTCCAGAACGACGAGAAGCCGGCCTCGACCAGCACGCGGTTCGACACCGGCGCCGTCCACGTCGCCTGCATGATCTTGGACCGCGCATCGAGGATCGTCGCCGACTCGGGTGAGGTGGTCGCCACACCGGGACCGATGCCGGGACCGGCGGCGGTCCAGCCATCACCAGGTGACCGGCACTGCCCGCCATCGGGAATGAACGACGAGCCGGTGCAGTTCTTGGTGTAATCGAGATAGAAGCCCGCCTTGTTGCGGGGCGTCGCCTGCCAGGTCACCCGTCCGGCCACGATCTTCTTGGCGTTCGCATTGCGAACCTTGACGTCCGGATCCTTGGCGTAATCCCACGCCGCCGGGTTGTCGGCGTTCAGGTTGCCATAGAGATTCGGCACGTCCTGCTCGGTGCCGACGGTCCGGACGTTGCTGAAGAACCACAGGCGGTTGCGGATCACCGGACCGCTGAAGGTAAAGCTCTGATCCCAGTTCTTGATCAACGCCGCCTGGTCGGTAAACCCGTAACCGCGCAGCTCGTCGTCGATGTTGCTGCCCTGCGCCCACTCGCCGGCGAAACTGCCGAAATAGGTGCCGCTGAACGTGTTGCCGCCGGTCTTGGGCACGACGTTGATCGCCGGTCCGCCGCGATCGACCTCCGCCAGTCCGCCGGCAATCGTCACCTGCACCTCGGCCGCGTTGTTCAGGTCGTAGTAGTAGCCGGAGACGCCGCCGCCGCCGACCGACGATCCGACATTCATGCCGTCGATCTGCATGTTGCCTTCGCTGCTCCGTCCGCCGCGCGACGCAAACAGCGGGTTCGCCGGCGTTGCGCTCGATGACAGGCCGCTCCCCTGGATGCCGGGAATCGCCGCGAGGTAGTTGCCATAGCCGCGCGAAGCAGGCAGCGCCTGGACAGTCTCGTTGCTCAGCACCTGCTCGCGGCTCGTGCTGGTCTGCACGTCCACCACGGGCGTCTGGCCGCTCACGGTGATCGTTTCCTGGATCTCGCCAACGCGCAGGTCGGCATTGACCGTCGTGACGCCGCCGCCGGTCACCTGGATGGCCTCGCGGGCCACCGTCGCGAAGCCCGCGAGGGAGAAGGTCAGCTTGTACGGACCGGGACGCAGGTCGATGATCTGATATTGACCCCGATCATCCGTCACGACGGCGCGCGCCTTCTCGATCAGCGCCGGGCTCGATGCCTCGACTGTCACGCCCGGCAGCACGGCACCGGATGTGTCGCGGACGATGCCGGCGACCGATTGAGCCTGAGTGACCGCCGGCAGCAGCAACGCAGCCATGGTTGCGAGAAACAGCCTTCGAATCGTGCGGAACAGTCTTGTGGTCATCGATGCTCCCGCGCTGGTGGTGCTGGAATCGATGGGGGGTGGGCGCGCATTTCACTGCGCGCGCGGCGCCGTGTCAAGCGTGAGGACGAAAACGTCAGTCCGTTTGCAAATCAGATGTCCAGCATCCCGGTGCTGTCGCCGAACGTCTCGACCCTGGCGCCCAGCTTGTCGAGCACGGCCAGCAGCAGGTTGGACATGTGCGTGTCCTTCGCGAACTGCAGGTGGCGGCCGCCCCTCACCTGCCCGGACGCGCCGCCGGCGAGCACGATCGGCAGCGGGCTGAAGTTGTGCTGGTTGCCGTCGCTCAGCGAGCTGCCATAGAGCACGAGGGAGTGGTCCAGCAGCGTCCCGTCACCATCCGGCAGGCTCTTCAGCTTCTCGACGAAGTACGCGAACTTCGTCATGTGATAGGTGTTCAGCTGCGCGAACCGATCCATGTTGGCGCGGTCGTTCGAGTGGTGCGAGAGGTTGTGGAACGGGTCGCGGATCGTCGTCTCGGGGTACGTCGCGGTACTCAGCTCGCGCGCGAACATCAGCGTCGAGACGCGGGTGATGTCGGCCTGGAACGCGATGATCTGCAGGTCCATCAGCAGCTTCAGGTGCTCCTGGAACGTGGCCGGCACGCCGGTCGGCACCTCCGGGAGATCGAGATCGTCGCGCACGCGCGACTCGGCCCGCTGGATCCGGCGCTCCACTTCACGCACGTCGTCGAGATACTGCGTCAGCCGCCGGCGATCGCCCGGCGGCAGATCCTTCTGCAGCGACGCCACCTGCTCCATCACCGAATCGAGCAGGCTCCGCGATTCCTGGCGGCGGGCCCGCCGGTCGGCTCCTGACGCGCCGTCGCCGAACAGCTTCTCGAACACCAGCCGCGGATTGTTCTGCATGGGCAGCGGATCGTTCGGCGATTTCCACGAAATCGAGTTGCGATAGGCGCAGCTGAACGCCGCTTCGCACGCCAGCACCGCCTCCTCGATCGAGAGCTCCAGCGACGGCAACGGCGTGTCCTGCCCGATGTGCTGCGCGGCGATCTGGTCCGCCGACACCCCGAGATGGGCGCGGGCACCACGCTCGGGAACGGCGCCCGTCAGGAACACCGCCGCGGCGCGCGTGTGATTGGCGCCCGCGGACACGTCGGCACCGCCTGCGCCCGCGACGTACGGGTGCGCCAGCCCGCTGACGATGTTGATGCGATCGCGGAACGGTTCCAGCGGCTTGAGGATCTCGGTGAAGGCAAACCCGGAGCCGTCAGCCGCCGGCGTCCACTTGTCCATCGTGGCGCCGTGCGGCACGTAGAAGCAGGCAAAGCGGTTCTTCGGCGTGGCGGCCGTATTTCGCACCGGCGTCTGCGCCGGCGCCATGGCATCAAGGAACGGCAGCGCGACCATCGCCCCGGTACCGCGGAGGAAGGTGCGACGCGACAGGTGCTTCTTGCTGATGAACACGTCAGGGCTGCTCCTGCTGGGACTTGGAACGCATCTGGAATTGCGGCGTCTTCACGACGCCGAGAATCAGCGACGAAAAGCGGTACTTGTCGGCGGCGGCGCCATGGACGATCGCGCGGATGGATGGCATGTCCTGCGGCCGCATCGCCCGGCCCGACGCATAGGTCAGCAGCTTCTCCGCCAGCACCGTGACGAACACGTCAGACTTCGCCAGGAGCGCCCGCCGTAATGCGCCGGGTCCGTTGATGACGGTGCCGTCGGCGAGCCGGCCGGACGCATCGATGGTGGCCTTCCCGTCCAGCGTGCGCCACTTGCCGGTGTGGTCGAAGTTTTCGAGGGCCAGCCCGATCGGATCCATCAGGCGATGGCACGAGGCGCACTGCGGGCTGGCGCGGTGCAGCTCGAGACGCTGCCGCAGCGACGTGACCTTGACCTGCGCCGGATCCTTCTCGAGATTGGTCTCGACACCGGGCGGGGGGTTGGGCGGCGGCGCTCCGAGCAGGTTGTCGAGGATCCACTTGCCGCGCACGACCGGCGACGTGCGATTCGCGGCGGACGTGAGCGTCAGCACGCTCGCCTGGCCCAGCAGCCCGCGTCGAGGACTGTCAGCCGGAATCGTGACCCGTCGCATCCGCGACCCCCGCACATCGGGAATGCCGTAGTGACGCGCCAGCCGCTCGTCCACGAACGTGAAGTCCGAGTCGAGGAAATCGACAACGGTGCGATCCTCGGCGACGATGGTGCGGAACAGCAGCTCGGTTTCGCGCTGCATCGATTGCCGCAGGTTGCCGTCGAAATCCGGCGAGTCGGGCCGGACGTTCTTCAGCTCGCGCAGGAACAGCCACTGGCCCGCGAAACTGCTGACCAGCGCATCGGCCCGCGGGTCCTGCAGCATGCGCCGCACCTGGCGCTCGAGTTCCTGGGGCTGCCTCAGCGCGCCACGCGCGGCGACGTCGAGCAGCTGGTCGTCTGGAATGCTGCTCCAGAGAAAGAACGACAGGCGGGAAGCGAGGTCGATATCGCTGACACGATACGACGCGCCCGCAGCAGCAGCCGACGGCTCCCGCTCGAACCGGAACAGGAACTGGGGATCGACCAGCACGCGCGCCAGCGCCCGCTGGATGCCAGACTCGAACGTCCCGCTGGCGCGGCCGTCGCGATAGAACGTCAGCAGCGTCTGAACCTCCGGCGCCGACGCCGTGATCGGACGACGGTAGGCGCGCGTGGCCAGCGTCGCGAGGATCTTCGTCGCGCATCCGACTTCGGTCGCGTCCCCTTCACTCGAACTCCGTCGCGACCGCGCCGTAGCGTTAGCGGAGGCGGGGGATGTGTCGTCCGCAGCCGACGCCGGCGTGCACGTGAGCACACGTCGCCGGCTCGGCGTGTAGCCAGGCCCGGTCGGATTGAACGGGCCGCTGATCGTCACCTGCGTCACGCCGGGCGTCCGCGCCTCGATGTGAAACACGCCATCGGCCCCCGTCGTCCGCGAGCGGACCAGCGGTGCGGCGGCGATGCTGTGCGGGCCGGCGGGAATGCGCAGGCGGGTCGCGCCGCGGCCCTGCAGCGTGACGCGGGCGCCATCGATCGCGACGTAGAGATCTTCGGTCCGCGGTCCCAGCGTCGGCGCGGCGCCGAGCCTGCCGCCGCCTGCCTGCCCGACCTGCAGGTCGTACTCGGCGTCGAGTGGGAAGGTGTGCGTGATGACGATACCGCCGCGCGTGCCGAGCGGCAGGCCATCGAGGTGCGAATCCTGTTCGAGATCGCCGGGAACGCGATAGACCGTGCGATCGAGGCCGAGTGACGGATCGCCAAGCGCCAGGCGGCTGATCTTGGCGGCCGCCGAGACGTAGCCCTCGATCAACCCGGGAGAGACGCCCAGCACGTCCGCGATATTGTCGAACCCGGCCGCTGCATCGTCCGGCGGCAGCATCGCGCTGACGTCCACGTCGAGCGCGAGCAGGTCGCGGATGACGTTGGCGTATTCCGTGCGATTGAGACGGTGCAGCGCCGGAGCACCCGGGTCGACCTGCTGGCCGGCCGCGCGATCGAGCGCGGCTTCCAGCGAAGTCGCAAACGCGTCGCGCGCCGCATCAGCCGGCTTCGGCGATCCGTCGGGCGGCATCATGCCCGTCCGAAGCTTGCGGACAACTTTCTCCCACACGTCGGCATGTTCGGCAGTGCTCGCCGGGTCGAGCCCCTCGAGCACCAGTCCGCCGACCTTGGCTCGTGCGTTGTGGCAGGTCAGGCAGTACTGCTGGAGGAACGCGGCGTCCGACGGCGACGTCGCCGCGGCTCGCCGGGGCGATGCCGCCTGCGGTGCGCTCGTCACGACCGGCGTCAGCGTGCCGCCGAAGATCAACGCGGCGATGAACAGCGCCGATCGATTCATCGCGCCGCTCCCGCCCGCGCGCCGCTCTCCGCAAGCAACCGCTTCAACAACGCGATCGTGCCCGGCTTGGCCACCGGAGAGTTCGTCGCGAGAAAGACGCCTTCTGCCCAGGCGATCGGCGTGCGTCCCTCCTTGTCCGGCTTGTCCAACTGCGCACCGCGTTTCGACAGCAGCTCGATGATGTCGTCCGAGCCGCGGTTGGCGGCGCCGTGCACCGCGGCGAGCCCCATCTCGTTGACGGCGTTCACGTCCCCGCCGATTTCCAGGCACAGCTGAACGGCTTCGAGCCCTCGCCCGGGCGACTCGATGTACGTCTGTCCGACGACCCAGTTCACGCCGGCCGCCGCCATCAACACGGTCGTGCCGTTGAACGTCGTGATCTGCGGATCGGCTCCTCTCGACAGCAGCAGCTTCATCAGCGGCACGTCCGCGGATTGCGCCGCCCTGATCAGAGGGGTCTGCCCCGTGAAGTCGACCCACTCGAGCGAGCCGAGCGGCAGCATGTGCCGCCGCTGCGGCGGAAACTCCTTGACGCGCGCATTCAGATCCGCGCCGCGGTCGATGATCGCGGTGATCAGGCGCAGCGCCGCCTCGCGATCGACGCCGTTCTCCGTCGCACCGCTGCGCAGGTCCAGGTTGCGGATCTCGACGGCCGCCCAGAGCGCGGTGCGCCCATACCAGTCAGCCGCCTTGACATCCGCTCCCTTGTCGACGAGCAGCTGCGCGACCGGCAGCTGGTTGTTGGTAATCGCCATCAGCAGCGGCGTCATGCCGTTGGGATCCGCGGTATCGAGGCGTGCTCCCGCCGCGATCAGCACCTCCGCGGCACGTACGCTTCCATCGCGCGCGGCAAAGAGCAGCGGCGTCATGCCACCGGGCGCAGGCAGCTGCTCACCCTGGGGCGGTACGCCGCTGCGGACGATGCCAACGCCGTGCGAGCCGCCACCGGTACCGGGCGGACGGGCGGCAGGCTTCGCGGCCACGCGAGTGGCCGACTCGATCGACGCGCCACGATCGATCAGCAGGCGAACGAGCGCCGGGCTGTCGGTGCGCGCGGCCCACATCAGCGCCGTGTGTCCCAGTTCCGGCTCTGCGGCGTCGACGCGCGCGCCGCGATCGATCAGCAGGCGAACGGCCTCGACCTCGCCGGTGCGGACGGCCGCCATCAACAGCGTGTCGCCGGTGGAGTCCGCGGCGTTGGCGTCCGCACCCGCGTCGAGCAGGCGGCGCAGCAGTGCTGTGTTCCCCTGCTCCGCGGCGATGTAGACCGGCGTCACGCCGAACGCGTTAGCCGCGGGCACTTTCGCACCATTGCGAATCAGCAGATCCGTCGTCGCCAGGTCGCCGGCCCAGACGGCGTTGTGCAGCGCCGTGGTCCCGTTCGCATCGGCTTCGTTGACGTCGACCTTCTGGGCAATCAGGGTCTGTACCGCGTTCGTGTCCGCCCGGGCGGCAGCCTGGACCAGGCGCTGCCCGGCGGAAGCGGCGGGTAAGAGGAGAACGACCGCGAGGGCCACTCCGGAGGTGAATGCGAGCTTGCGCATGCCGCGGTAATAGTCCGCCAAGCCGTAGCCGGCCGGAAGATCAAAATTTCTGCAAAAGGACCGGGGGAGGCTAGGATCCGCGGCCATGACCGACGTCACCCGACGCCTATTCCTGGCCGCCGTGGGCAGTACTGCCGTGCTTCCAGTCTTCGCCCAGGGAGCCGCGCCTCAGTCCGCGGCGCCTCAGTCCGCGCCGCTTCTGCCGCTGCGAACGCCGAAGATCGACCATCTCGACGTGATCGTCCCTGACGTCGCGGCGGCCGCGAAGTTCTACATGGGGGTGTTCAACACGACGCTCCATGCCCAGCCGTTCCAGGGCGGCTTCCGCTACTTCGTGCTGTTCGGAGACCTGCCGGAGGCAACGCGCCAGGTCGGCTATCTCGCCATCGGCGAGTCGCGGGGCCGCGGCACCTACATCGGCCACTTCTGCACGTCGGTCTTCGACTACCGCCAGAACAGCGCCGCGATCACCGCGGCGATCACCGACGCTGCGACGAAGGCCGGCGTCGGCGGGCTGTCGGGCGGCGGCGGTGTCGGCGGCATCTTCCAGGATCAGGATGGCATCGAGATCCAGTTCCTGCCGGCGCCCGTCACGCT
>Ga0247825_10003510_pt1 | contig 10349 bp, 11 predicted proteins | sample 13C_Vanillin_Day_FD_194413 | JGI IMG/M metagenome (GOLD analysis project Ga0247825, IMG submission 194413) | Soil microbial communities from agricultural site in Penn Yan, New York, United States - 13C_Vanillin_Day48 | ecosystem: Environmental > Terrestrial > Soil > Agricultural land | place... | reverse complement strand
TGGTCACTTCAGCCTCCTGAAGCTGAACGTAGAGTGCATCGGCTGTTTCGGAGTAAGTGATCAATTGCCATCCTCCCACGCGACCGTGGTGATGTAGAGGGGGTTTGAATCCTCCTCAGCGTACACCTGCAGCCTTCGTCCTCGCACGGTGGCGATGAATATTCAGATGCGGGCCTGCCTCGGATTAGCTGTGCAGGGCGCCTCGTGTCGTGATTGGCTAGCACGTACTGCACGTCTTGAATGGAATACGCCGCTGGGTCATTAGGCGCGCCGCGTGCCAGTCGATTTCGAATGCAGCGTGCTCCACGGCTAGGAGTCTAACTTAGAGGCGCCGCCACCTCATGCTACGATGACTCTACGTTGGACATCAGCCGCATCCGCAACTTCTCCATCATTGCCCACATCGACCACGGTAAATCCACGCTGGCAGACCGCCTGCTGGAGCGCACCGGCACGATCTCGACGCGTGATTCGACCGCCCAGATGCTGGACAGCATGGACCTCGAGCGCGAGAAGGGCGTGACGATCAAGGCAAAGGCCGTCCGCATGGCCCACACCGCCGCAGACGGCCTCGAGTACGAGCTCAACCTCATCGACACGCCCGGCCACGTTGACTTCGCCTACGAGGTCTCGCGCGCCCTCGTCGCCTGCGAGGGCGCACTGCTCATCGTCGACGCCGCCCAGGGCGTCCAGGCGCAGACCCTTGCGAACCTCTACGCCGCCATCGAGCAGGACCTGACGATCATCCCGATCATCAACAAGATCGATCTCCCCAACGCCGAGCCTGAGCGCGTCGCAGAAGAGCTGCAGCGCATCGTGGGCTTCACACGCGCCGAGATGATCCTCGCCTCGGCGAAGGATGGCACGGGTACTGACGAGATCCTACAGGCCATCGTCGACCGCATTCCACCGCCGCAGGGCAACCCGGAGGCGCCGCTACGAGCCTTGATCTTCGACAGCAAGTACGACTCCTACAAGGGCGTCATTGCTTACGTCCGCGTGGTCGACGGACGCGTGCCGCCGAACCAGACATTGCGTCTCATGGCGAACCAGGTGAAGGTCGAGCCTGTGGAGCTTGGTTGCTTCACGCCGGGCTTCTACGCCCTGCCTACTCTCGAGACCGGCGAAGTCGGCTACGTGGCGACCGGCCTCAAGAGCGTGCGCGAAGCCAGCGTCGGCGACACCCTGACCCTAGACGCCCAACCTGCCACCGAAGCGCTCTCGGGCTACCGGCCTGCCAAGTCGATGGTGTTCGCGGGCCTCTACCCTTCACAGGCCACCGACTACCAGCTCCTGCGCGAGGCCCTCGAGAAGCTCCACCTGTCGGATGCGGCCCTGACCTATGAACCGGAATCGAGTATTGCCCTCGGCTTCGGCTTCCGCTGCGGCTTCCTCGGCCTCTTCCACATGGAGATCGTCCAGGAGCGCCTCGAACGCGAATACGACCTCGACCTCCTGTTCACAGCGCCAAGCGTCGAGTACCAGGTAACGAAGACCGACGGCACCGAGGTCGTCCTCGACAACCCCGCCGAGCTGCCGCCGCCGAACGAGATCGCCGAGATCCGCGAGCCCTGGGTGAACATCAGCGTCGTCCTGCCTGACCGCTACGTCGGCGCCGTGATGGAGCTAACGACAGCCCGGCGGGGTGTCTACAAACGCATGGAGTACCTCGAGTCCGGCGGCGAAACCATGCGCGTCCTAATCGAGTACAAGGTGCCGCTGGGCGAAATCCTCACGGACTATTACGACCAGCTGAAGTCGCGAACCCAGGGCTACGCCAGCCTCGACTACACCCTCGCCGGCTACGAGTCCGCGAAGCTCGTCAAGCTCGACATCCTCGTCAACAACCAGCCCGTCGATGCCCTGACGATCATCGTCCATCCCGAAGAGGCGCAGGCGCGGGGCCGCGACCTTGTCGAGAAGCTGCGCAAGCTCATCCCGCGGCAACTCTTCGACGTGCCCGTACAGGCCGCCATCGGCGGCCGCATCATCTCGCGCGAGACCATCCGCGCCATGCGCAAGAACGTGCTGGCGAAATGCTACGGCGGCGACGTCACCCGAAAGCGCAAGCTGTTGGAGAAGCAGGCAGAGGGCAAGAAGCGCATGCGCCGCGTGGGCAACGTCGAGATACCCCAGGAAGCCTTCATGGCGGTCCTCAGCCTCGACCGGTAGACGGAGTCAATCGAGCAACCGCGCATCGGCAGAATACCCGTGTGTAGCCGCGCAATTCATTGCGCACGTCAGCACTTTTCAATCGCGATGACGCTATGCGGACTCGGCATCGAAAGACACGGCCATCGGTACATCATCGAATCGCGACGCCCACTTCCTGCCCGTTTGCCGTCTTTGCGGGCAAACGAAAAAGACCGGAGTTTCTCGGACCTCCGGCCTTTAGTCGTTTGTAGCGCTGGGAGTGAGGTAGTTAGCCCTTGCCGATGCGGTACATCTTCGTGCCACAAACCGGGCACGCACCCTGGGTCGCAGGCTTGCCATTCTTCATGGTCACCTGCTTAGCGTCCTTCATTTCTCGTTGCGTCCTGCACTTCAGACAGTAGGCCTGCATAAATGCCTCCTTCAAGAAGCTAAACGAAACTGCTTTATAGCCTACACACTTTACCCATCGAATGCGCTCAATGTCTGAATTCTACAGGTTTCCAGATTCGTGTCAAGCTTAATTCAGAATCGAGTCAAATGAAGAAGCGCCCGGCGGCGCTTTCGGAGGTGGTTCTGGCGGAGGGACAGGGATTCGAACCCTGGATCCCGGTTACCCAGGATAACCGCTTAGCAGGCGGCCGCACTAGACCACTATGCGATCCCTCCGCAGCCTTCATCATACCCAGCCACCCCTCTCAGCGACAAGGAAGGCGCGGATGAGGCAGGGGCCGAACGGTTGCTTGTGCGATTGGCGTTCCCTTGGCGCCTACGTCGGCCTATCGTCAGCCGTCTGCACGATCCTCGGTATCAGCGCACGGTCGAACTCCGCGATGCGCGCCTCGCCCAGCTCCACGAGGCGCTCACGCGCTCTCCGCGCACCCTCCACGAGCGGTCCCAACTCCACGCCCATGAACGAGGCCGGGTACTTCTCCAGCTTCTCGATGCCCTCGCCGAGCAGCTTCACGCCGCCCGGATATCGGTTTCGCGTCACGTGCACGAACGCAGCCGAGATCTGGATCATCCCCTGGTAGAAGCCTCGCATGCCGCGTTCAGACTCCAGCCACACCTCTTCCCACGCCTCGTGCGCGTTCCAGTAGTGCCCGGCGTTGTAGAGGTCAATCCCCAACTGCAGAAGCTCCTCCGGCGACAGTGCGCCGAGGTACTCCTCACGCTCCTCGCCCTCCACCCCGAAGTAGCCATCGATGGTCATGGGGAGATTGTAGGGCCTGGGCAGGACGCGCCCGGGTGGCTGTTGCTTGAATCCCTTGACCCTTGACCCTTGACCCTTCACGCTCCCTCCATGAGCGATTGCTGGGGCGCTGCGCCATGAAAATCCTCGTCTCCGGGGGCGCTGGGTACGTCGGCTCCGTCAGCGCTGACGAGCTGATCAAGGCGGGCCACGAGGTCGTCGTCTTCGACAACCTCGCCCAGGGCCATCGTGCCGCTGTGCCGAAGGACGCGCGCTTCATGGAAGGCGACCTGCGAGACGCGGACGCCATCGCCCGCGTCTTCGCCGACTCCGGCCCGTTCGACGGCGTCATGCACTTCGCCTCCCACACCCTGGTGCCGGAGAGCATGCGCGAGCCCTTCCTCTACTTGCGCGACAACGCCATTGGCGGCACTAACTTGATGGAAGCAGCCGTCAAGAATGACGTTCCGCGCTTCATCCTCTCCTCCACCGCCAACCTGTTCGCCGAGCCGGAGTCGATGCCGATCCCGCCGGATGAGCCCGTGATCCCTGGCTCTCCCTACGGCGAGTCGAAACACTATCTGGAGCGCGCCCTCCACTGGTGCAAGACGATCTACGGCATGCGTTATGCCTGTCTGCGCTACTTCAATGCCTGTGGTGGCACGCCGGAGCGCGGTGAAGACCACGACCCCGAGACGCACCTCATCGCCGTCGTCCTCCAGGCCGCCCTCGGCCAGCGCAAGCTCTCGATCTTCGGCGACGACTACCCGACGCCCGACGGTACGTGCGTGCGCGACTACGTCCACGTCGTCGACCTCGCCCAAGCGCACATCCTCGCGCTCGACGGCATCGACCGCATCGGCAGCCGGCGCTACAACCTCGGCAACGGCCTCGGCTTCAGTAATCTCGAAGTCGTCGAAGCCGCGCGCCGCGTCACCGACTTGCCCATCGAGTACGACTTCGCCCCCCGTCGCGCCGGCGACCCAGCGGAGCTGATCGCGTCGTCTGACCTGATCAAGCAAGAGCTGGGCTGGACGCCAAAGTTCACCGAGATGGACGACATCGTAGCCAGCGCCTGGGAGTGGAAGAAGCGCCACCCCAATGGGTATGAAGACTAGGATCAGCGTCTTTGTTATCCAAATGATGACTGGGACGATATTAGTTATGTGATGAGGATGGCAGGCTCAGGCCTCGGCTCTTATTTCCAAGCTTCTGTCAGTGTTGCTGTGATTCTGGTTTTTTGTTTGGTTCTCGTATGACTTACTCGGACAGTATCCCGGCTGGATCGTTGTCACACCGTTTCTGGCAGGTTGCGGTTGGCTGCATCGGTATTGGTGCGATTCATCATGCCTTCAGCTACAGCCGAACAGCACTCACCAACCTACGGATTGCCAGCGTCGTGCTCCTGATCTTCGCGATAGTCTTTGGTTATGGGCCGGGTGCCTGGGTTTGGCCAGCCGCGATCATCGCGTTGCTGTTGACGAGCATCGCCAGCGGGCGCCAATGGGCACACCTTCGCAGGCTTACCAACGAGAGCGTCTGAACATCTCCACACTGGCGATAACAACGAACGGTCCCCGCCCGACTTCTCTAGCGCTAAACTGCCCTTGTTCCTTGTTCCTGGTTCCTTGTTCCTGGTTCCTTGTTCCTGGTTCCGTGTTCCCTGTTCCCGCGAACGAAAGTGAGCCCTCCCATGCGCGACGTAGCCCTCCGAGCCCTCGATACTGCCCGACTGCGCGGCGCCTCTTACGCCGACGTGCGCATCGTGCAGTTCCAGTCGCAGTCTGTGGCGGCGCGCAATGAGAACATCGAGGGGCTGGTCGTCGAGGAGTCGCTGGGCTTTGGCGTGCGCGTGATCGTTGATGGCTATTGGGGATTTGCGTCCTCGAACAAGATGAACACGTCAGAAGCCGACCGCGTCGCCGCTGAGGCCGTCAAAATCGCGAAGGCGTCGTCCATTGCAGGGGGCCCGAAGGCGAACATCGGGCCGCCTGTCCGCCACGTCGGCAAGTACACGACGCCCATCCTCAAAGACCCCTTCGCCGTGTCGCTGGAGGACAAGATCGACCTCCTCATGCGCGTGAATACGACGATGATGAAGGTGCCCCAGATCGTCGCCTCGGAGTCGAACCTCTACAACCAGCGCGAGCAAAAGACTTTCGCCAGCAGTGAAGGCGCCTTCATCGAGCAGGACCTCTACGAGACCGGCTGCGGCATCGAGGCCACCGCCACCGCCGAAGACGAGGTGCAAAACCGCTCCTATCCCAACAGCGTTGGCCGTCACCAGGCGACCGAAGGCTGGGAGTTCGTCGAGCGGTGGGACCTGGCCGCCAACGCTGGCCGGGTCGCCGAAGAAGCCGCGGCGCTCCTCACCGCCAAGTCCTGCCCGGCAGGCACCACAACCGTAATCCTGGACGGGTCGCAGGTGGGCCTCCAGATTCACGAGAGCTGCGGCCACGCCATCGAGTTGGACCGTGTCCTCGGCACCGAGGCGGCGTTTGCAGGCACCAGCTTCCTGACGACAGAGAAACTGGGCAACTTCCGCTACGGCTCGGACATCGTCAACCTCACGGCGGACGCCACAATCCCCGGCGGTCTTGGCACCTTTGGCTACGACGACGAGGGCGTGCCGGCCCAGCATGTCCCGATCGTGCGCAACGGTATGTTCCTCGGCTATCTCACGTCGCGCGAGACGGCGCAGCAGGTGCGAAGCATCCGCAGCGACCTGGACGCCTCGCTCGTATCCGGACTTTCCGGCGCCGCAATGCGCGCCGATTCCTGGCGCCACCTGCCCCTGATCCGCATGACGAACGTCAGCCTTGAGCCCGGTGATTGGACGCTAGAGGACATGATCGCAGACACGGACGACGGCATCTACATGGAGACAAATCGCTCCTGGAGCATTGACGACAAACGCCTGAACTTCCAGTTCGGCACGGAGTTGGCGCGCGAGATCAAGAACGGCAAGCTGGGCGACCTGATCAAGAACGCCACGTACACCGGCATCACGCCCCAGTTCTGGGGCAGCTGCGACGCCATCGTCAACCGCGACGGCTGGGTGGTCTGGGGAACGCCGAACTGCGGCAAGGGCCAGCCGGAGCAGGTGGCGCACACCGGCCACGGCGCCAGCGCCTCGCGCTTCCGCAACATCCAGGTCGGGGTTATGCAGTAGGCACGTCCTGCCTGATACAGCCCTGTTAGACCTCCCGTCCCGCCCTTACGCGCTGTGTACCACGGCAGCCGTAGCGTGGAATGCACGTAAGGGACGAGGAGGTTTGATATGACAGCAACACCCATGGATTCCATGCCCCAGGTCGGGGCGAAGGTAATCAGCCGCGACGACATTGAGCTCGGCACCGTGAAGGAAATCGATGCCGACTGCTTCAAGATCGACGCGCCGATGGCGGCAGACTTCTGGCTCGGAGCGTCGATGATCGAGCGCATCGAAGGCGGCGTCGTACGGCTTGGGGTCAACAATCTGACCCTGGACGAGGTGAAAGAGGATGCGCCCGGTGCGCCCGGCGGGGTGCATGGTGGCGTGCATCGTCACACCTGACCCGTACGGACGATACGAGAAAGACGGACGGCCCTCCCCCGTCCGTCTTTTCATGACTAAACCTTGTTAGTCATTCGAAACGAGAAACGTCGCTTCACTTAGGTGGCTGGGTTCTTTCGATTTCTAAAATGCCGTTAGAGCCTGAATTTGATCACCTGAAACAAGGAGGTACACCAAATGAATGCTCTACCCAACACGAAGTTGCTGACGGAAGGCGACCGAGTCGTCACTTCAGACGGTAAGGAACTGGGCGTTATCAAAGAACTCAAGCCGGACAAGTTCAAAGTTGACGTCCGATGGGCGCCGGACTACTGGCTGGGAACGGAAGTGGTCGACAATGCCGAACAAGGCATCGTCCAACTGTTCATCACCAAGGAAGGTGTCGGACCGGCCAAGATCCACGGCGATGGCATCGACGATTCCACTCTGCCGAGCAACCAGAAGCCAGACACGCGCTCCTTCTAGCGCGCGCGCCTTGGGCCTGATGGCCTAACCACAGAGCACGATGCATATGCCATGGCATACGCATCGTGCTTGTTTTATCGGCCTGAACCAGACGACTGTCACCCTGAGGCCGCGACGTGCTCCTCTTCAGCCTCGATCACCGCGGCCGTCTCTGGAGCAGGCGACGCACCATGTCCGCCGATGTGAACGTGGGCAGGGGTCACATAGTTCAGCAGCTCCTTCATGCGCCAGCCGATGAAGCCGGCAACGCCGACCGCGGCAACACCGCCGCTGACGACGGCGAATGTGGCACTCGTAACCGCCGCGAGGAACCCCGACTCCATCGCCCCCAGTTGGTTCGAGGCCTGGATGAACACCTGGTTGACGGAACTGACGCGGCCCCGCAGGGCATCCGGCGTCGCCAATTGGATGATTACGTTGCGCATGACCACGCTGACCTCGTCCGCGGCCCCAATCGCCATGTAGACCAGGATGGAGAGGTACAGGTTGCGCGAGAGACCGAAAATCGCCGTCAGGATGCCGAAGACGGCCACCGAGTAGATCAGCGCCCTGCCCGTCCTGTAGATGGGCGGCCGGACAACTAGCGCGAGCGCCATCAGCGAAGCGCCGATCTCCAGCGACGCTAGCAGCAGGCCGTAGCCGAGGCCGCCGGCATGGAGGATGTCCTTCGCATACAAAGGCAGCAAGCCCTTCGCACCGCCGAAGATCACGGCGAACATGTCCAGCGTCATGGCGCCGAGGATCACCTGGTTGCCCCGGACGAAGCTGATGCCTTCCTTGATCGCAGCGATGCTCACCGTGCGCTTCGGATCGCTGGTGTCGTGCTCGTAGCTGAGCATCGCCATCGTCACCATCGCTCCCGCGAGCAGGCACGTGTAGACCACGTACGACGCGCCGATAGCCTCGTAGGCCAGCACGCCGCCGATAAGCGAGCCCGTCACCATGCCCAGCGACTGCAGCGTCGAGCTGACGGTGACGGCGTTCGCGAATGTTTCGGGACGCACGATCGCAGGCAGAAGCGCCTGTCGCGCCGGATTTTCGAAGGCGTTCGCAAGCCCGATGCCGAGGACGACGCCATAGATCAGCTCCACCGTAATCCAGTCGTTCAGCGTGGCTACGGAGAGGATGACGCCGGCGGTAAACGGGACAGTCTGCGCGATCGTGATGATTGTGCGGCGGTTGTACGTGTCGGCGAATACGCCACCCACCATCGATAGGCCCAGTGAAGGCACAAACCGCACGAGGCCGAGGATGCCGAGGCTAACGGGCGAGTTGGTTAGCTCATAGACGTGCCAGAGCAGGATCGCCTGAAGGGCGGCGTTGCCGATGGTGCTGAAGATGCGCGAGAAGGTGTAGAGGACAAAACGCGGCTGACGCAGAGCCGCCAGGGGATCGTGCTTCTGATTTTCGCCCTCGCCGGGAGCCTCGCTCATTTCGAGGCTCGGGTGGCAGCTGAGCTATCGGGAAGGTCTAGCGGCCCTGATGCCGCCGGGGTATCCATATAGCGGAGTCATTCTATCACCTCATGGAGTGAAGCTTTAGGTACGAAGATCGGCGGTCCATGTTGCGGAGCTTCACCTCTTCGTAGGGCGACCGCACGCCCACCGTCAATCTGTGCGATATGGCATGCCAAACCGCACAGCGTGCGTGATAGACCGTGTACCCGGTCGCCAACCCCTTGGGCGACCGCAAGGGTCGCCCCTACAACCGTATGTTCATCCAGCGGTGCTCGATGCCTGCGTCCAGGAAGACGTCGCCTCGCGCGACGTAGCCCAGCCGTTTGTAGAAGCCGATGGCGTGAAGTTGGGCCGCGAGCGTTATGTCATGCATTCCCCGCTCCACCGCCAGCGACTGGAGCGCCATCATCACAGCACGACCTGCGCCACTTCGCCGATGCTCTGCCAGCACAGCCACGCGCCCGATATGCGCACCTTCGCCGTCGTGGGGCAGCAGCAGGCGGCCGGTGGCTATGGGCGCGCCTCCACGGTAGAGCACGACGTGAAGCGCCGTCGTAAAGCTCGCAGGATCGCCGTCGTGGTCGTCGATCTCCTCGTCCTCCGGTACGCCCTGCTCTTCGATGAAGACGCGTCGCCGGATCGCCAGGGCGTCCACCATTTGCGCCAGGGTAGTGACAGGCACGGCTTCGAATTCCGGCATCTCGTCGCGCATTCTATCGTTTGGTCGCACCGTACCCGATTCTTTTATGGCCTGTTAATCCGAACCGGCGCGACATCTCGGATAATCACTAGACCCAGAAGTTGCAGCACACAGGAGGCAGAACCATGAACGGCGTAGTCCACTTCGAGATTCCCGCAAGCGACCCCGACAAGCTCAGCGAGTTTTACAGTCAGCTCTTCGGGTGGCAGATCAACAAGATGGACATGGGCGGCGGCTACTTCTACCACATGGCCTCCACCACCGAGACCGGCGAAGACGGCATGCCCAAAAGCCCCGGCGCGATCAACGGCGGCATCTTCGCCCGTACGTCGCCTCAGGAGCGCATGATGAACTACGTCGACGTCGACGACATCGACGCCTTCGTGAAGAAGGCCGAGGGCCTGGGCGCGAAGGTGGTCACAGCCAAGATGCCCATCCCCGGCATAGGCTGGACAGCCCAGATGGAGGACCCGCAGGGCAACCACTACGGGTTCTACCAGAACGACCCGTCGGCGGCGTAAGACAAAGGATCGAGGGGCAAGTGGGCGCGATTATTGCCCTTGTCCTTTGTCCTTTGCCCTTCTCGGCATCGAACAGATGCGCTATAATGCTTAGTACTGGGGACGACAGGTTTCGACAGGGAACGGCGGACCTGGATTGCAAGCCGAGGCGCTATCAACCTCGTTAATCAGGTAGCAAATTTAATTGGCGAACGTGAACTCGCCTACGCTGCCTAACTAGCAGTGTACGTGGACCCCTTCCTCACCCCGACGGGCTGGGAGTCCGCGACGACTAGCCGGGGTGCTGCGCTGCTGATGCCTGTAAGCA
>Ga0247825_10003507_pt1 | contig 10352 bp, 8 predicted proteins | sample 13C_Vanillin_Day_FD_194413 | JGI IMG/M metagenome (GOLD analysis project Ga0247825, IMG submission 194413) | Soil microbial communities from agricultural site in Penn Yan, New York, United States - 13C_Vanillin_Day48 | ecosystem: Environmental > Terrestrial > Soil > Agricultural land | place... | reverse complement strand
CGAGGCGCTGGTGGCCGGCAAGGCCGAGCAGGCGTTCGGCTACGCGTCGCGCGGCATCCGCGAGCAGTTCGGCGATGCGCAGACGTTCCTCTCGATGGTGCGCCGGTCGTATGCCGCCCTGGTCGAAGCGCGCGATGCGGCGTTGCTCGACGGCGCGGTGATCGAGGGTCGCGTGATCCAGCCGATGCGGCTCGTGCTGCCCGACAACACGGTGCTGATCGCGCTCTACACGATGGAGAAGGCGCGCAGCGGCGCGTGGCGCATCGCCGGCTGCATCCTCGCGCCCTCGACGCTCAAGGCGGTGTAGGGACGTTGCCGTGGAGCGAACCTCGCTCCGTTTCGTTCGCCCCCCGGGCACGTTGACCTCGCGGTGGCCGGTCGATGCCCCGCTTACCGGCTAGAGCAGCTTAGCCGCCTTCGCGCGCGCGACCAGCCGCGCACAGGCCGCCGGCTCGTCCAGCGTCAGCGCGTCGTCGAGCGAGGCGACTTCGGCACCGCGCGACGCGGCGCGGCTCCCGGCGTCGCGATTGAGCCCCTCGATCAGGGCGAGCCGCGCATTGCCGCACTCGAGGCTCGACGCCGCGAGCCGGTCGCGCTCGGCCGCGAGGCGATTACGCTCGGCGTCGTCGGCCGCCCAGCTCCACGCCAGCGCGAGGCCGACCAGTCGCGCGCCGTAGCTGTCCGCGCGATCCGCCATCGTCCGCGCGAGCTTGCGGCACGAGCCGGCCACGTCGGGAGCCACGCCCGCGCCGCCGTTCTGGCACAGCTGCGTCGCCTCGCTGGTCGCGACGTCCGAGCGCAGCGCGCCGAGCGCCGTCGCCGCGAACGGTGTCTCCGGCTCACCCGACACCGCAGGAACGCCGCCCAGCACGCGCCACACGGCCGGTCCGCCGCGCGAGCGGTAGGCGTCGAAGCGCCTGAGGTCGGCGGCATGCGCGAGCTGCTCGCGCATGCCGGGAAGGTCGCCGCGCTGACGCGCACGCTCGGCGAGCAGCACGCGCGGAACCGCGTTGTCGGCGTCGCGGGCGGCCCAGCGCGACACCGCGTCGGCGCTGGCGCAATCCGGCCACGCGGGCACCGCCCGCACCATGCACGCGTCGGCGAAGCTCGCGAGGAACAGCATCTCGCCGGGCTGGCGTCGCCACGCTTCGGCGTAGCCGGCGATGCGGGCGCCCGGATCCATCGTCGCCTGCAGACCGCGCACGAAATGCGCGTCCGCGCTGTCGGCGCTCGCGACGCGGTCGCGCAGCGCCTGGTCGATGCGCTCGAATGCCGCTTCCGGAAGCGAAGGGGGGCGCGGCCCGTCGAGCGTCGGCTGCGCCCAGGCGACGCCGCAGGCGACGGCGAGCATCAGGGCGGCGAGGCGCGGCATCGGCGGAACGCGTCAGGAGAACAGGAACTTGCGCTGGCCTTCCCAGCCGTCCTGCGGCAGGCGCTTGAACCCGCTCTTGGCATAGAGCTGCCAGCGCCCCATCACGAACGCGAACAGGGCGGCGGCGTCTGACGACGGGTCGCCGTGCCACGCGTTGGCCATCTGCGCGGTGCGCAGCGACTGGCGCAGCGTCGCCTCCAGCCGGTCGTAGAACAGGTTCATGCGCACCTGGAGCCGCTCGTCCTCGTTGACCAGCGCATCGCCGATCAGCACGCGCGTCATGCCCGGGTTCTTCTGCGCGAAGCCGAGCAGCAACGCGACGATCTGCTCGGCCTGCGCGACGCCGTCGGTCTCGGCCGACTGCACCTTGTTCGCGAGCGTGAACAGGCTCGACTCGGCGAACTCGATCAGTCCCTCGAACATCTGCGCCTTGCTCGCGAAGTGGCGGTAGAGCGCCGCCTCGGAGACGGCGAGCTTGGCCGCGAGCGCCGCCGTCGTCACCTTGTCGCCGCGCGGGTTCTCGAGCATCGACGCCAGCGTCTGCAGGATCTGCAGGCGGCGCTCACCGGGTTTCGCGGGCATGGGGTCGCTTCCGCGTTCAGCGCGGCGCCGGGGCCCGGGCCGGCTCGTCGGCGCTGATCATCGTGCCGACGCCTTCGTTGGTCAGCACCTCGAGCAGCAGAGCGTGCTCGACGCGTCCGTCGATGATGTGGCAGCTCTTGACACCGTTTTTGACCGCGTCGAGCGCCGAGCCGATCTTGGGCAGCATGCCGCCGTGGATCGTCCCGTCGGCGAACAGCCGGTCGATCTCGCTCGCCGTGAGACCGGTCAGCAGCGTGCCCTTCTGGTCGAGCACGCCCACGGTGTTGGTCATCAGCACCAGCTTCTCGGCGCCGAGCGTCTCGGCGAGCTTGCCGGCGACCAGGTCGGCGTTGATGTTGTACGCCTCGCCCTCGGCGCCGACGCCGATCGGCGCGATCACCGGGATGAAGTCGCGCGAGTCGAGCAGCTGGATCAGCTCGGCGTCGATGCGCTCGATCTCGCCGACATAGCCGATGTCGACGTCCTCGCCCGAGGCACCGTCGTGCAGCACCATCTTGCGCGCCTGGATGAAGGCGCCGTCCTGCCCGGTGAGGCCGACCGCCTTGCCGCCATGCTGGTTGATGAGCCCGACGATCTCCTGGTTGAGTTCGCCCAGCACCATCTCGACGACGTTCATGACTTTGTCGTCGGTGACGCGCATGCCCTGGCGGAACTCGCTCGCGATGCCCATCGTCTTCAGGAGGTCGCCGATCTGCGGTCCGCCGCCGTGCACGATCACCGGGTTCATGCCGACCAGCTTCAGCATCACCACGTCGCGCGCGAAGCCGGCCTTCAGGCGCTCCTCGGTCATCGCGTTGCCGCCGTACTTGACGACGATCGTGCGGTCGTGGAAGCGACGGATGTACGGCAGCGCCTCGGCGAGGATCTGCGCCTTCTGCGCGGCGGATACGGCGTCGAGCGGCATGGGGGGACAAACCCGGCGGGAGGAACGATTGTACCGGAACGGGTGGAGGCGTCCGGGAGCCTTCCGCCGCCACGGTCGCGCGGCGAGTGAGCGCTGACCAAGCGCGGCGCGCGCGCGGGAAGTTTGCTATCGTTCGCCGTCATGCCGAGCCCGCTCGCGGACGCCGTGCCGCTCTCCGAGGTACGGCGCGTGCTGGTCACCAAGCTGCGCCACCACGGCGACGTGCTGCTCGCCTCGCCGGTGTTCACGACGCTCGCGGCGGTCGCGCCGCACGCCGAGATCGACGCGCTCGTCTACCGCGACACCGCGCCGATGCTCGAGGGCCATCCGTCGATCGCGCGCCTGCACACGATCGACCGTGCCTGGAAGCGCCAGGGCGCACTCGCGCAACTGGCCGCCGAGCGCGCACTCGCGCGCGACCTCGCGGCGCGGCGGTACGACCTCCTCGTCCACCTCACCGAGCATCCGCGCGGCCTCGGGCTCGCGCGGCGTCTGAAGCCCCGCTTCGCGGTGACCACCGAGCGCGTTCTCGAGCGCGGACCCGCGTGGCTGTGGAAGCGCTACTTCACGCACTTCTACCGGCTGCCGCGCGCGACCGAGCGCGCCATGGTCGAGCAGAACCTCGACGCGCTGCGGCGCCTCGGCATCGAGCCGCCCGAGGCGGCGCGCGGCCTCGTGATCGTGCCCGGCCCCGAGGCCGAGGCACGCGTCGATGCGCTGCTTGGCGAGCACGCTCTTTCGCGCGGCGGATTCGTTCAGGCGCATCCGGGCTCGCGCTGGTTCTTCAAGTGCTGGCCCGCCGACCGCGTCGCCGCGCTCATCACCCGCGTCGTGGCCGGCGGCTGGCCGGTGGTCCTCACCGCCGCGCCGGACGAGCGCGAGCGCGCGCTGCTCGACGCCGTCAGCGCCGCGCTCGACGCGACGACCGCCGCGCGCGTCGTCGACCTGGGCGGACGCCTGTCGCTGCGCGAGCTCGCGGCGCTCACCGCGCGCGCGCGCCTGTTCTTCGGCGTCGACTCGGCGCCGATGCACATCGCCTCGGCGACCGGCACGCCGGCGGTCGCGCTGTTCGGCCCATCCTCCGAGGTCGCCTGGGGACCGTGGCGCGTGCCGCATCGCGTCGTGACCTCGGCACATCCGTGCCGGCCGTGCGGCCTCGACGGCTGCGGCGGCAGCAAGGTGTCCGAGTGCCTGACCACGCTTCCGGTCGACCGCGTCCACGCGGCGCTGGTGGAGCTCCTGCGCGAGACCGGGAGCGACGGCGCGCGGGGCCGCGCATGAGGCTCGCCGTGATCCGCCAGCGCTACACGCCCTACGGCGGCGCCGAGCGCTTCGTCGAGGGCGCCCTCGAAGCGTTGCTCGAGCGGGGCGTCGCGATCTCGCTGTACACGCGCGAGTGGCCGGAGACACGTCTCGCGCTGATCGAGCCGACGATCGTGGATCCGTTCCATGTCGGCCGCCTGTGGCGCGACCTGAGCTTCGCGCGCGAGGTGTGCAAGGCGATCGGCACCACGAAGGCGGACCTCGTGCAGTCGCACGAGCGCGTCACCTGCTGCGATGTGTTCCGCGCCGGTGACGGCGTGCACGCGGTCTTCCTCGACGAGCGCCTGGCCGCCGCGGGACCGCTCGAGCGCCTCGCGCTTCGCGCGAGCCCCTACCACCGCTACGTGCTCGAGGCCGAGCGCCGGCTGTTCGCGAGCCCGTGGCTCGCGGCGGTGATCTGCAACTCGACGATGGTGCGCGACGAGATCCGCGAGCGCTTCGGCTACCCGGAGGAGAAGCTGCACGTGATCCGCAACGCGGTGGACGCCGCCGCGTTCCACCCGGGGCTGCGCGCCGACCGGGAGCGGGTGTGCGCCGTCTACGGCATTCCGCCCGGCGACACGATCTACCTGCTCGTGGGCTCCGGCTACGAGCGCAAGGGCGTGGCGACCGCGATCCGCGCGCTCGCCGAGCTGCCGGCTGCGTCGCACCTGATCGTCGTCGGCCGCGAGGCGCACCCGCAGCGCTACGGGCGCCTCGCTCGCTCGCTCGGGCTGTCGGGGCGCGTGCACATCGCCGGACCGCAGACCGACCCGCGCCCCTACTTCGGCGCCGGCGACGCGTTCGTGCTGCCGACGCTCTACGATCCTTGCCCCAATGCGGCGCTCGAGGCGATGGCCTGCGCCATGCCGGTGGTCACCAGCACCAAGGCGGGAGTCGCCGAGCTCGTCGCGGAGCACGACGCCGGCTTCGTCTGCGGCTCGCGCGACGTGAACGCGCTCGCGACGCACATGCGCGCGCTGCTCGATTCGTCGCTGCGCCAGCGCCTGGGCGAGAACGCCCGGCGCGCGGTCGCGCCGCTCACACCCGAGGCGATGACGCTCCAGCTCGTGCTGCTCTACCGGGAGCTGCTCACCGCGAGCGTGGCGCGCCGGCGCGGCGCGACGTCGCCCGCCACGGCGGAGCCGGCAGCCGCGCCGCCCGCCTGACGCGCCCGGGCTGCGCGCTATACTCCGCGTCCCGCTCGACGCCGTTCGCGCCTTCGCGTCGCGCTCCCGTCGACCCGCCGCCTCGCGCCTTCCCCGATGACGGGCCCCACCCTCTACCGCCGCCTGCTGGGCTACGTGCGGCCGTACTGGTGGATGTTCGCCGTGGCGGTGCTCGGCATGGTCGCCGTCGCCGCCGGCGACCTCCTGATGGCGTGGCTGGTGATCCCGGTCGTGCAGAACTTCCAGACGCCCGACGCCGAGCGCACGCGCTGGCTGCCGCTCGCGGTCGTCGCCGTGTTCATGCTGCGCGGCATCGGCTCGTACGTGTCGGAGTACGGCATGGCTTACACCGGCCACCGCGTCGTCTACGACCTGCGCCGGCGGCTCATCGACAAGCTGCTCGCGCTGCCGACGCCGTTCTACGACCAGACCGCAGCCGGCGTCGTGCAGTCGAAAGTCACTTTCGACGCGCACCAGCTCGCGTCGGCCGCGTCGGGCACGATCACCACGGCCGTCCGCTCATCGCTGACCATCGCCGCGAGCTTCGGCTGGCTCATGTACCTCAACTGGCGGCTGACGCTCCTGACCTTCATCGTGCTTCCGGTCGTCGGCGTCACGATCCGCTACTTCAGCCGCCGGTTGCGCCGCATCGCGCGCGACATCCAGACGCGCACCGGCAGCATGACGCACGTGCTCGAGGAGCTGATCGGCGGCCACCGGATCGTCCGCGTATTCGGCGGCGAGAAGTACGAGCGCGAGCGCGCGGCGCGCGCGGCCAACGCGCTGCGCCAGTCGATGACCAAGCAGTCGGCGGCCTCGGCGGCCAGCTCGCCGCTCACGCAAGGCCTCGCGGCCGTCGCCGTCGGCCTCATCATCTGGGCCGCGCTCGAGCAGAGCCAGGACGGCCGGCTCGACCTGCCGACGTTCACGTCGTACGTGGTCGCGCTGATCACGCTGCTCGAGCGGCTGAAGGCGCTCTCCGGCATCAATGCGTCGATCCAGCGCGGCCTCGCGGCGGCCGAGAGCATCTTCGGCCTGCTCGACCGCGACGACGAGCCCGACCACGGCACCGTGGTGCTCGAAGGGGCGCGCGGCGAGCTGTCCTACGAGCGCGTGTCGCTGCGCTACCCGGGCACCGACCGCGACGCGCTCGCCGACGTGACGCTCGCCATCGCCCCGGGCGAGACCATCGCGCTGGTCGGCGCGTCGGGCAGCGGCAAGACCTCGCTCGTCAACCTGATCCCGCGCTTCTACGAGCCCTCGTCGGGCCGGCTGTTCGTCGACGGCCACGACATCACGACGCTCACGCTCGCGAGCCTGCGGCGCCAGATCGCGATGGTGTCGCAGGACGTGCTGCTGTTCGACGACACGATCGCCGCCAACATCGCCTACGGCGCGATGACGGGCACCGAGCGCGCCGCGGTCGAGCAGGCGGCGGCCGCCGCCCACGCGCTCGACTTCATCCGCGCGCTGCCGCAGGGCTTCGACACGCCGGTCGGCGAGCAGGGCGTGCGGCTGTCGGGCGGCCAGCGCCAGCGCATCGCGATCGCGCGCGCGATCCTGAAGGACGCACCGATTCTCGTCCTCGACGAAGCGACCAGCGCGCTCGACAGCGAGTCCGAGCGCCACGTGCAGGCCGCTCTCGAGGCGCTGATGCGAGGACGCACGACGATCGTGGTCGCCCATCGCCTGTCGACCATCGAGCATGCGAACCGCATCGTGGTGCTGGATCACGGGCGCATCGTCGAGCAGGGCTCGCACGCGGAGCTGATCGCGCGCGACGGGCCTTATGCCCGGCTGTATCGCATCCAGTTCGCGTCCGTCACCGGCGCGTGACGTCGGGCGCCGTGACCGCGCTGTCGATCGCGCATACCGAGGCTTCGATGGGCTGGGGCGGCCAGGAGATCCGCATCCTCACCGAAGCGCGCGGGCTGATCGATCGCGGCCACCGTGTCGTCGTGTACGCGCCGCCCGGTGCGCGCATCGCCGCCGAAGCCGCGAGCTACGGCGTGCCGGCGGTGGCGCTCCCGATCGGCCGCAAGCGCCCCGCCGGCGTCGCCGCGCTGGCGCGCGCGTTCCGGGCCGCGCGGCACGACGTCGTCAACACGCACAGCTCGACCGACAGCTGGCTGGCTGCGGTCGCGTGCCGCATGATGCGCGACCCGCCCGCGATCGTGCGCACGCGCCACGTGTCGGTCGCCGTGCCGAACGACCCGGCGACGCGCTGGCTCTACCGCAAGGCGACCGCGCGCGTCGTGACGACCGGCGAGGCGCTGCGCGCGCAGCACGTTCGCGACAACGGCCTCGACCCCGCGCGGGTCGAGTCGATCCCGACCGGGATCGACGCCTCCGCGTACGGCACGCTGACGCAGGACGAGTCGCGCCGCTCGCTCGGGCTGCCGCTCGACGTGCCGATCGTCGGCATCGTCGCGACGCTGCGCAGCTGGAAAGGCCATCGCCACCTCGTCGACGCGATCGCTCAGCTCGCCCACCGCGAGGCGCTGCTCGCGATCGTCGGCGACGGCCCGCAGCGCGAGGCGCTCGAGCGCCAGGTCGCCGGGCTGGGGCTCGCGGCCCGCGTGCGTTTCGCCGGACAGCAGCGCGACGTGGCGCCGTGGCTCGCGGCGCTCGACGTGTTCGCGCTGCCGTCGACCGCGAACGAAGGCGTGCCGCAGGCGCTGCTGCAGGCGATGGTCGCAGGCATTCCGTGCGTCACCACCGCCGCGGGCGCGATTCCGGAGATCGCGCGCGACGAAGAGACGGCGCTCGTGGTCCCGCCCGGCGATCCGGCCGCGCTCGCCGCCGCCCTCGACCGCCTGATCGCCGATCGCACGCTGCGCGAGCGGCTCGCCGCCGCTGCGCGTGCCCGCGTCGTGCCGCGCTTCGCGCTCGAGGCGATGCTCGACCGGATGGAGGCCGCGTTCAGGCGTGCCATCGGGGAGGCCCGGCCATGACCGACGCAGCCACCGGCTCGCGCCTGGGCGGACGCGTCGCCATCGTCGCGCGCGCGCTCGCCGACCGGCCGGCACGCCGCGTCGAGCCGATCGAGCCGCGCCGCGTCCTCATCGCGCACCACCTGCTGCTCGGCGATACGCTGATGCTGACCGCGCTTTGCGCGAAGCTGCGCGCCAACCACCCCGACGCGGACATCGCGATGACCGTGCCGCGCGCCGCCGCGCCGCTCTACGCGACGCGTCCCTACGGCGTGCGCGCGCTCGCCTGGGATCCGCGCGACGTGCCCGCCGCGCTGTTCCGCGAGAAGCCGTTCGACCTGGCATTCGTGCCCGGCGACAACCGCCACGCGTGGCTCGCGGCGGCGATGCGCGCGCGCTGGATCGTCGCGTTCGACGGAGACACGCCCGCGCACAAGAGCTGGCCGGTCGACCGCCTCGTTCGCTATCCCGACGTCCCCGGCTCGTGGGGCGACATGGTCGCGCGGCTCGCCGAAGGCCCGCCGGCACCCCAGTACGCGCCGTCGCAATGGCCGTCCGCACCCGCCGAACCGTTCGCGGCGCCGCGCGACGCGTTCGCCGTGCTGCATCTGGGAGCGTCGACGCCGCTCAAGCTCTGGACGCCGGACCGCTGGCGGGCGATCGCCACGCGTCTCGCCGCGCGCGGCATCGAGCCGGTGTGGTCGGCCGGCCGCGGCGAGGATGCGCTCGTGCAAGCGGTCGATCCGGACGCGCGGTGGCGCAGCTACGCCGGTGCGCTCGACCTTGCGCAGATGCGCGCGCTGCTCGATCGCGCGCGCCTGCTCGTGTCGCCCGACACCGGCATCGCGCATCTCGCGCGGATCGCCGGGACGCCGTCGGTCACGCTCTACGGCCCCGGATCGGCGACGATCACCGGCGCCGGCCGCTTCTACGCGGCCATCCCGTGGCGCGCGGTCGCAGTCGATCCGTTCCCGTGCCGCGACCAGCAGGTGCTGTTCCGGCGCGAGATCGCGTGGGTGCGTCGCTGCGGGCGCTCCACGGCGGAGTGCGCGCGTCCGCGCTGCATGGACGCGATCGACGTCGACGCCGTCTCGCAGGCGATCGACGCCGTGCTCGCGCGCCCGGACCCGCGCGCGGCGGGGACGCGATGAGCGTCGCCCGCACGCTGCGTTCGATCGGCGACCGGTTGGGTGCCGAGCCGTTCGAGCGCGCCCTCGCCGAGGGCGCTCGCCACCATCGCGAGCGCGTCGTGTTCTACTGGAACCGCGGCCTGGGCGACATCGCGCTCGGGTTGGTGCCGATGTTCGCGCGCGTCGCGGCGAAACTCCCCGCCGCGACGCTGGAGGTGGTCACGCGCGCCGAACTCGCGGAGCCGTTCCGGCTCACCGCGGCACGGGCGATCCACGTCGTGCCGGGCCTCGAGCGCGGCGAGCGGATCAGCGCCGCCACGGCGTGCGCCCGCCTGCCGGTCGACCCGCGCGCGGGCGCGCTCGCGATCGACGCGCCCGATCCGACGCGCTGGCTCGCCGTCGCGCGCCATCCCGCGCCGCCGCGCTTCCACTGGTCGGCGGGCTTCGACGCGCTCGCCGCGCCGCTGCTTTACCGCGACGACCGGCGGCCGTGGATCGCGGTGCACGCGAGCACCGAGACCGCGGAGCACTACGGCTACGTGAAAGACTGGCCGGCCGACGCGTGGCGCGCCCTCTTCGACGCGACCGCGCGCCGCCACGACGTGCGCTTCGTCCTCCTCGGGCATGCGCGCGCGCCCTCGCTTGGCGGTCCCAACGTCATCGACCTGCGCGGGCGCACCGGCTTTCTGCAGATGCTCGCGCTGGTGCGCACGCGCTGCACTGCGCTGCTCGCCCCTGACGGCGGCATCCTCAACGCGGTCTATCTCCTCGACGCGGCGTTCCCGATCACGGTGGTCTCGCTGTGGTCGGATCCGCGCCAGGGATTGCTCAAGCACCACGCCGCGTCGCCCAATCCGCGCCTCGTGCATGTGCCGCTGGTCGGCGCGGGCGGCGACATGCGCACGATCGCTCCCGACGACGTGCTCGCGGCAGCCTCGC
>Ga0247825_10003506_pt1 | contig 10353 bp, 11 predicted proteins | sample 13C_Vanillin_Day_FD_194413 | JGI IMG/M metagenome (GOLD analysis project Ga0247825, IMG submission 194413) | Soil microbial communities from agricultural site in Penn Yan, New York, United States - 13C_Vanillin_Day48 | ecosystem: Environmental > Terrestrial > Soil > Agricultural land | place... | reverse complement strand
AGCGGCAGCGGTTCGGAGCCTGCGCCGCCTCCTGGCGCAGCTTCAGTCCCGTCCAAATACGCTCCGGAAGAGCTGATCGGCCGCTGGGGCTACACGTCCTATCAGAACGAGGCCGACCGGGCCCGCACGGTCAACACCGCGCGGGGCCTGTGCCGCAATCCCTACGTCATCGCGCGAGGCCCGAGCGGCGGCGTGATGATGCACCTCGCCGACCAGCGCCAGCCGAGCGAATTGCGCCTGAAAGGCAGTTCCGACGGCAAAAACTACATCGGTCCGGATGGCCCTGCCGGCGGCGAGCAGGACCGCGAAATCGTCTCGTTTGATGGGCGTGTGCTGATCGCCCGCTATGTCGATTCCGACGCCGCCAACCGTTACGGCAACCAGGTCTACGTGCGTTGCGCGGCGAGCGGCCGGGGCTGAGTTGTCCAAGACTGCGGTCACCATCTGGCACAACCCCAAGTGCGGGACTTCGCGCAAGGTCCTGGCCGCGATCCGCGCCAGGGGCATCGAGCCCGACGTCGTCGAGTACCTCAAGGACCCGCCCGGCGCGGCCGAAATCCGCTCTGCGCTCAAGGAGATGGGGATAGGACCGAGGGAACTCTTGCGCCGGCGCGGCACACCCTATGATGATCTCGGCCTCGGCAAGCCCAAATGGACCGACGCCGACCTGATCGCCGCGATGGCCAAGCATCCGCTCCTGATCGAGCGGCCCGTGGTGCGGACCCGCAAGGGAACGCGGCTGTGCCGGCCGCCGGACAGGCTCGACGAAATTCTCTGACGCCCCGGCGTCGTCCCCGCGTGCTTGCCACAACCTGAGCCTGATGCGAGGCGGGTCATGCTGCGTTGGTTTCATGCGTTGATGCCGAAGGAGGAACGCTTCTTCGATTTGTTCGCGCAGCATTCGACGGCGGTGGTGGCCGGCGCCGTGGCGCTCCGCGCGATGCTCGAAGGCGGTGACGCCATCGATCGCAACTACCAGATCGTGATGGACCGCGAGCACGACGCCGACGATGTCACCCGCGAGGTGCTGATCGCCGTGCGCCGCACCTTCATCACGCCGTTCGACCGCGGCAACATCCGCGACCTCATCACCTCGATGGACAACTCCATCGATCAGATGCAGAAGACCGCCAAATCGGTTCGTCTCTTCGACGTAACGTCCTTTACCCCGCATATGAAGAACATGGCGGACGCCATTCTCCAATGCGCGCAACTGGTGCAGGAAGGCATCCCGCTTCTGAAGTCGATCAGCGTTGAAGCCGCTCACATCAGCGACATCACCGCGAAGATTTCGGCCCTGGAGGGCCGCGCCGACGAGATGCACGATCAGGGCATGCGCGAGCTCTATCTGGCCAACGCATCGGGCGGAAACGGTCTGGCGTTCTTCGTTGGCAACGAGGTCTACGATCATCTGGAGAAGGTGGTCGACCGCTTCGACGACGTCGCCAATGTGATGCACGGCATCGTTATCGAGCACGTGTAGGTCAGGGGACCGCGAACGCGATGGATGTCGGGCTCGCATTCCCGCTGCTGGTGGCGCTGGTGCTCGTCGCGCTGGCGTTCGACTTTCTCAACGGGCTGCACGACGCGGCCAATTCCATCGCCACCATCGTTTCGACGCGCGTGCTGCGTCCGCAGTATGCCGTCGCCTGGGCCGCGTTCTTCAACTTCATCGCGTTCCTGTTTTTCGGCCTGCATGTGGCCGAGACCATCGGCCGCGGCATCGTCGACACCGCGATCGTCGATCCACGCGTGATTTTCGGCGCGCTGATGGGTGCGATCAGCTGGAACCTGATCACCTGGTATTTCGGGATTCCGTCATCGAGCTCGCACGCGCTGATCGGCGGGCTGCTCGGCGCGGGCATCGCCAAGGGCGGCCTTGGCGTCATTGTCTGGAACGGCGTGATCAAGACGACAGCCGCGATCGTGGCCTCCCCGATGACCGGATTTTTCCTGGCGCTGCTACTGACGCTGATCGTGTCGTGGATCTTCGTGCGATCGATGCCGTTTGCCACCGACCGGCTGTTCCGTCACCTCCAGTTCGTGTCCGCCTCGTTTTATTCGCTCGGCCATGGCGGCAACGACGCGCAAAAGACCATGGGCATTATCGCGGTGCTGCTCTATTCGCAGGGCTATCTTGGCGGCGAATTCCACGTGCCGTTCTGGGTCGTGATCACCTGCCAGGCGATGATGGGGCTTGGCACCCTGGCCGGCGGCTGGCGCATCGTGAAGACCATGGGCTCGAAGATCACGAGTCTCACACCGATGCAGGGGTTCTGCGCCGAAACCGGCGGCTCGATCACCCTGTTCACGGCCACCTGGCTCGGGATTCCAGTGTCGACGACCCACACGATCACAGGCTGCATCGTCGGCGTCGGCGCGGCGAAGCGCGTGTCCGCGGTGCGCTGGGGTCTCGCCGCCAACATCGTCTATGCCTGGATCATCACCATCCCGGCTTCCGGCGTGATCGCGGCGTTGTGCTACCTCGCGGTGGGATTGATCGGTTGATCGACGGTCAAGGGCCGCGAAGAAAAAAGCCCCGGACTTGCGCCCGGGGCTTTGAGTTTTGCGGTGATGTGGTTTCTTAGAAACGGTAGTTCACTCCCGCCCGTAAAATGTTCATGCCGAGGTCGACGTTGGTCGCCGTGCCGCACGAGGCCGCGCTGCAGGTCGTGTCGCCGATGTCCGCATAGAGGTATTCGAGCTTGGCGGTCCAGCGGCCGGTGATGACGCCTTCGATGCCCGCGCCGACGGTCCAGCCGAGATTGGTGTCGCTCGATCCCGCGAAGCCGGAGCGGTTGGCGTCGATGTCGCCGAAGGCCAAGCCGCCGGTGAAGTAAGGCAGCCAGCGATCCCAGGAGTAGCCGACCCGGCCGCGCGCGGTGCCGAACCAGTTGTTCTTGGTTTCGCAGGTGAACCCGCCGCAGTTGACGGTGTCCTTGATGTTGGCCCAGGCCATGTCGCCTTCGAGACCGAACACCCACGGGCTGCCCATGGCCTGCCAGTTGTAGCCGGCGGTGCCGCCGATCATGCCGCCCGACGGGCTGTTGCTGACCGCGAGGCCGTCCCAGTCGGAACTGCCCCATGCGCCGCCGCCCTGGATGCCCAGATAGAAGCCGGTCCAGTTGTAGGCCGGGGCATAGGCTGCGGGCGCCTTGTACGGCATGCCGCGCGGAAGATCGGCAGCCTGTGCCGGGAGCGCCGCGCCGACAGCGAGTAGGCCGAGGACCGCAGCAAGAGAACGTTTCATCACATCACCCTCCAAATTTCAAAGTTAGCGCAAAGTATTCAGCGGGGATGCAAAGTCTAGTGCAGAAAAGACACATTGGTATTGTTAACAATTTCTTTATTCGGAAATCCGCATTTTTACTGGATTCTGCGCGAGGCAGCTTGAGATATACTATTTCTTTACCATAAAGATGGTCAAGAAATACTGAACAAATACTGCGTTCGCGGCACATCAAACGCATCGCCCCGGACGCCGTCCGGGGCGATGCGTTTGTCCGGAAGTGCGGGCAGCTTAGAACCGGAAGTTCAGGCCGGCGCGAACCAGATGCGAGCGGAAATCGGCGTTGGTCGCGGGCACGCAGGCGCCGCACGAGACGTCGCCGAGATCGACATAGAGATACTCGAGCTTCGCGGTCCAGTTGCCGGTGATCGCGCCTTCGATGCCCGCGCCGGCCGTCCAGCCGACATTGGTGTCGCTCGCGCTCGCAACGCCCGCCTGCGTCGCCTTCACTTCGCCGAATGCGGCGCCGCCGGTGATGTAGGGCATCCACCGGTCGAACGCCCAGCCAAGGCGGCCGCGCGCGGTGCCGAGCCAGGTGTTCTTGGTTTCGCAGCCGGTCGGGCACGCCGCACTGGTGAAGTCGCCCTTGATGTTGGCCCAGTCGATGTCGCCCTCGAGACCGAGCACCCACTGGCCGGACTGCCAGTTGTAGCCTGCGGTCACGCCGACCATGCCGCCCGAGAGGTCGGTGTCGTTGGCAAAGCCGCTCCAGTCGGAGCGGCCGAATGCGCCGCCGCCGTTCACGCCGAGATAGAAGCCGGTCCACGAATAGCCCGGCACGAACACCGGCGCCTTGGTCGGCGGCATCCCGCGCGGCAGATCGGCAGCCACGGCGTTTGTGGCGGCGAGACCGAGCAACCCGATTGTGGCGAAGAGAACACGACGCATACCCATCTCCCATTGCTTGACGCAACCCGCACGCCAACATCGTCGGATGCCAGTTGGTTCCTGTGTTTTCGAGTTCTCATCGGAGTTCTGGGCGACAGTGCGACGACGGTGTGTCAGTACAGGGCGCAATCGCGCGTGTGGCCTTGGCGTCACGTTTGGAACGCGCCAACACAAAAGCCCCGGAGTTTTCCGGGGCTTTGCTCGGCTGCTTTGCCACAATTCAGAAGCGATAGTTCACGCCAAGGCGCAGGATGCTCGACGAGATGCCGTGGTCGGCGCCGGTCAGATTGTACGATCGCTCGCCGAGATCGACATAGAGGTATTCGGCTTTGGCGCTCCAGTTCCCGGTGAGCGCAACTTCCATTCCGCCGCCGGCAGCCCAGCCGATCGTGGTGCGCGACTCTTCGATGCCGGTTGCGATGTTCTGTGCGCGCAGCGTTCCGTAGGCGAGGCCCACGGTGCCATAGAAGAGGATATTGTTCATCGCGTAGCCGGCGCGGGCGCGCAGCGTGCCGAACCACGGATTCGAGAATTTCCAGCCGGCGAATCGGTCGTCGGCGTCCGACATCTGCAGGTCGGTCTCGGCGCCGAACACGAATTGTCCGAGCTGCCAGTTGTAGCCGCCCTGGATGCCGCCCATGACGCCGGACGGATCGTTGCCGGCATTGCTGACCGAGCCCCACTGGTAACCGATGTTGGCGCCGAGGTAGGGGCCCTGCCAGAAATATCCGCGGGATGGTTGGCCATAGGGAGCAGGCTGGCCATACGGAACCAGATCGGCAGCGGCCGCGCCGCCCGATGCGAGCGCAAACGCTACCAGCGCTGCCGCGAAGACTGGCCTTGGCATTGTCACCTCCACAGACCCTGGCTTGAAGCGGTTTCTCCGCTTGCATGGGTCACGCGGATCGATCGCCGATTGGCTTGCCCTTCGTGGTGCGCGAACATGGTCGCGACCTTGGTGCGAAGATACCGGCCGAGCGGCGAAAGATGGGCGCGTGGTGAAGGATTTATCGGGCCTTTTAATTTAAGCGTTTGTGAATCGGTAATGGTGACACGGCCTTAACGCTAAGGAACCGTGTATTGGTCTGACCGGCGCTAGAAACTATTTTACCATGTCACAATTGGCGCCCAGATCGAGGAGCGAAGAACCGGCATGGCCGGCGGCGGCAAAGACATCGACCCGGCAACCGAACTGGCCGACGACGACGAAGAGCAGGCGCTGCCCGAGCGCGACGAACTGTCGCTCGAAGGGGCCGCGGGTTCGCTCGGCGCCGGCCGGGCGGTGCTGCTGCGTTACGCCAAGGTCGCGCCGTCTGCGCCCGGCGTCTATCGCATGCTCGATGCGGCGGGCGAGGTGCTCTATGTCGGCAAGGCCAAGAGCATCAGGAAGCGGTTTACATCCTACACGCGGCCGACCGGTCACGACACGCGCATCGAGCGGGTGATCGCCTCGACCGCGGCGGTGGAGTTCGTCACCACGGCGACCGAGACCGAGGCGCTGCTGCTCGAGGCCAACCTGATCAAGCGCCTGCGGCCGCGCTTCAATGTGCTGCTGCGCGACGACAAATCGTTCCCCTATATCCTGATCACCGGCGATCACTGGGCACCGCAGATCCTCAAGCATCGCGGCGCGCGTTCGCGCAACGGCAGCTTTTTTGGGCCGTTTGCGTCGGTCTGGGCGGTGAACCGCACGATCACGGCGCTGCAGCGCGCGTTCTTGCTGCGCTCCTGCTCCGACGGCTTCTTCGAGAGCCGCACGAGGCCCTGCCTGTTGCACCAGATCAAGCGCTGCTCGGCGCCCTGCACGCAGGAGATCGATTTCGCGGGCTACGCGGAACTGGTGCGCGAGGCGAAGGCATTCCTCTCCGGCAAGAGCCAGGCGGTGCGCGACGAGCTTTCCGCCGAGATGGAGAAGGCGTCCGGCGAGCTCGATTTCGAGCGCGCGGCGATCTACCGCGACCGTCTGGCGGCACTGTCGGCGGTGCAATCGACGCAAGGCATCAATCCGCGCAGCACCGAGGAGGCCGATGTGTTCGCCATCCATCAGGATGGCGGCTTCAGCGGCATCGAGGTGTTCTTCTTCCGCACCGGGCAGAACTGGGGCAATCGCGCGTATTTTCCGCGCGCCGATCGCACACTCGAACCAGGCGAGGTGCTCGGCGCGTTCCTCGCGCAGTTCTATGACGACAAGCCTGCGCCCTCGCTCATTCTGTTGTCGCACGACGTTCCCGAACGCGAGCTGCTGGCCGAGGCGCTGAGCACCAAGACCGGCCGCCGCGTCGAGATATCGGTGCCGCAGCGGGGCGAGAAGAAGGAACTGGTCGCGCACGCGCTGGTCAATGCGCGCGAGGCGCTCGGCCGCAAGCTCGCCGACACCTCGTCGCAGCAGAAGCTGCTGAAGGGGCTCGCGGAGACGTTTGGATTGCCGCGGGTGCCGCAACGCATCGAGGTCTACGACAACAGCCACATCCAGGGCTCGAATGCGGTCGGCGCGATGATCGTTGCCGGGCCGGAAGGCTTCCGGAAGAACCAGTATCGCAAGTTCAACATCCGCTCGGCCGAGCTCGCGCCGGGCGACGACTTCGGCATGATGCGCGAGATGCTGGAGCGGCGGTTCAAGCGGCTGATGACGGAAGCACCGCGCGCGCTGGCGTCGGCCGATCCCACCGAAGCGATTCAGATAGCGTCGATCTCAGGTGACATGCCCTTGGGTGATTTGCCGCCGCCCGCGGACGGCGGCGAGGACGATCGCGAGTCGCCTTGGCCGGACCTGCTGCTGATCGACGGCGGCCAGGGCCAGCTCAACGCCGCACGCGAGACGCTCACCGCGCTGGGCGTCACCGATGTGCCGATGATCGGGGTCGCCAAGGGGCCGGATCGCGATGCCGGCAACGAGACCTTCTATCTGACGGACAAGCCCGCGGTGAAGCTGCCGCCGCGCGACCCGCTGCTCTATTTCATCCAGCGGATGCGCGACGAGGCGCACCGGTTTGCGATCGGCTCGCACCGCGCACGGCGCAAGAAGGACATCCGCGAGGCCGGACTTCAGGAAATTCCCGGCATCGGCCCGACCCGCAAGCGCGCGCTGCTGCATCACTTCGGCACCCTCAAGGCCATCGAGCGTGCGTCGCTGGCCGATCTGTCACAGGTGCCCGGCATCAATGAAGAGACGGCGCGCAAGATCCACGATTTCTTCCACGAGCGCACGGCCTGATCGCATAGCGGTTTTGCTGGACGCCGCGACCGTAACGCGGTCGAATGGCGAAGATAGCACTTCGTTGCGGTGAGGGGACTTTAATGCTCGATTTCGTGATCCGCAACGCCCGTGTGCCGGGGGCTGCGAACGGCGGCAACGTCGATATCGGGTTTTCCAAGGGCAGGATCGCCGCAATCGAGCCGAAGCTTGTGGCGGACTCGCCGTCCTACGACGCGCAGGGCTGCCTGTGCTGCGGCGGGCTGGTGGAAACGCATATCCATCTCGACAAATCGCGCATCATCGATCGCTGCACGCCGGAGCCGAGCCGCAGCGATCCCAATCACATGAAGCGCGTGCAGTCGGTGAAATCCACCTTCACTGTCGAGGACATCTACAACCGCGCCAAGGTCACGCTGGAGAACTGCATCAAGCAGGGGACGACACGCATCCGCACTCACGCCGAGATCGATCCGCCGGTCGGCACCAAGGTGATCGAGGCCCTGACCATGCTTCAGAAGGAATATGCCTGGGCGGTCGATCTGGAGATTTGCGCCTTCGCCCAGGAAGGCCTCGCCAACCTGCCGGAGACCGACAAGGCGCTGGTTCAGGCGCTCAAGATGGGTGCGACCTCCATCGGCGGCGCGCCGAACTACGACACTGACCACCCCGCCCATATCCATCGGGTGTTCGAACTGGCGCGCGAGTACGACATCCACGTCGACCTGCACATCGATTCGGGGCACGACCCGGCGACCATGGACAACATGCTCGTGGCCGACCTTGCCGAGAAGTACAAATACGGCGGCCGGGTTGCGATGGGCCACATGACCAAGGTCGCGGCGCTGCCGCCGGCCAAACAGAAGGATATTGCCAGGCGGCTTGCCGACACCGGCGTGGCGGTCACGGTTCTGCCCGCAACCGATCTGTTCGTGCTGGCGCGCCACAAGGACTACGACGTTCCGCGCTGCATCACCGACGCCAACCTGTTCGCCGAGCAGGGCTGCAATTGTTCCATCTCGACCAACAATATTCTCAACCCATTCACGCCGTTCGGCGACTGCTCGCTCATTCGCATGGCCAATATGCACGCCAATGTGCTCCAGGTCGGGCAGCCGGACCGGCTGACGGAACTATTCTCCATGATCAGCGACCGCTCGGCCCGCCTGATCAACGCCAAGGACTACGGCATCGAGGTCGGCAATCCGGCGGAAGTCGCCGTGATCGACGCCCGGTCGCCCGCCGAGGCGGTGGCCATCAACGCCCCGGTGCTGGCGGCATTCAAGCGCGGGCGGCAGACTGTGAGCCGCGCCAGGGCCGAACTGCTGCGGCCTTGATGACCGAAGGCCACCTTGCGGCAGTCCGGCATGGCTCCCATGTTCGCAACAGCGTCATGACACTGCCGTATCCACCCGCTTTTGTGTAACCGAGCCGTCGCTTCCGCCGGGCTTGGGCCGGCGGACCGAGTTCTGCAGTCCTGTGCACAGGTCGAAACAGAAAGCCGGTTCGGGGCACGGTTGTCTGTTCAGGCTGTTGCGATGGGCCTATTGTGGCAACGATCATGAATCCTGTTTCCAGCACGCCCCTGCCTGCGCGGCCGCTCGCGCTGCCGAACCTGCTGACCTATGCCCGTATCGCCGCGGTGCCGGTCGTGGTCGCGCTGATGTACTGGAACAGCATTCTCGACGGCGGGCTCTGGCTGCGCTGGGCGGCGCTCGCCGTGTTCATCGCGGCCGGCATTACCGACGTGCTGGACGGTTATTTCGCCCGCATGTACGGCCAGCAGTCGTCGCTCGGGCGGATGCTCGATCCGATCGCCGACAAGCTTCTGGTGTCCTCCTGCCTTCTCATGCTGGCTGCCGAAGAGACGATCCGCGGCTGGTCGCTGCTCGCCGCCGTCATCATCCTGTGCCGCGAGATCCTGGTGTCCGGCCTGCGCGAATATCTCGCCGAGCTGCGGGTGAGCATTCCGGTGTCGCGGCTCGCCAAATGGAAGACCACCTGGCAGCTCGTGGCGGTGGGCTTCCTGATCGCGGGAGACGCCGGCGATAAGTTCGCGTCCGGACTGATGAAGCAGGAGATATTGGTTATCACCAATATCGGCTTGGCGCTGCTCTGGCTGTCGGCGCTGGTGACGCTTTACACCGGCTGGGACTATATGCGCGCCGGCCTTCGTCATATGATCGACTGATGAAGCTGGTTTATTTCGCGTGGGTCCGCGAACGGGTCGGCAAGGCCGAGGAAGAACTCACCCCGCCGCCGTCCGTGAAAACCGTCGCCGAACTGGTGACCTGGCTCAAGGGCCGCGGCGAGGAGTACGCGCACGCGTTCGAGCATGCGAAATCGGTCCGCGCCGCGATCGACAAGAGCCACGTCAAGCCCGACGCGGCGATTGCGGGCGCCCGCGAGATCGCCTTCTTTCCGCCGATGACGGGTGGATGATGCAGACCACGGTCCGTCTCCAGCGCGAGGATTTTGACGCCGCCGCCGAGCAGGCGGCGCTGACGCGCGGCCGCACGGACATCGGCGCGGTTGTCACCTTCACGGGTATCTGCCGTGGCGCCGAATCCGGCGAGCCGATCGCGGCGCTGACCCTCGAGCACTATCCCGGCATGGCCGAAGACGAGATCGGCCGGCACGTCGAGGAGGCGAAGTCGCGCTGGCCGCTTTTGGGCATCACCGTGATCCATCGCTATGGGCGGATCGCGCCGGGCGAGAACATCGTTTTTGTCGCGACGGCGTCCTCGCATCGCGAGGCGGCTTTTGCCGCCGCCGAATTCCTGATGGACTATCTCAAGACGCGCGCGCCGTTCTGGAAGCAGGTCGAGAGCAAATCGGGCACGGCCTGGGTCGACGCCAAGGGCGCCGACGATGCCGCGGCTGCGCGCTGGACCAAGACTTCGGGCCGTGAAGCCGCGGAATAGCGCCCGCTTTGCGCGGTTCACTATTTGATGAACTCAGGCGAGGGGACGATGCCATGGTT
>Ga0247825_10003505_pt1 | contig 10356 bp, 8 predicted proteins | sample 13C_Vanillin_Day_FD_194413 | JGI IMG/M metagenome (GOLD analysis project Ga0247825, IMG submission 194413) | Soil microbial communities from agricultural site in Penn Yan, New York, United States - 13C_Vanillin_Day48 | ecosystem: Environmental > Terrestrial > Soil > Agricultural land | place... | reverse complement strand
GTCTCGGCGCCGGCGTCGTCGGCGCCGAGACGGCGCCAGACCGCGGCCGGCAGGTCGCGGTCGTAGCCGGGCAGGACGATGGCGCCCTGGGGCAGCCGGGCGACGGCGGCCATGAAGACGCGGGTCGCCCCGCGCGAGCCGGTGGAGCCCGCGACGATCAACGGATGGTCCGGTGGCGCCGCGTCCCAGCGGGCGGCGAGGGCTTCGGCGGCGGCGCGGAGCCGGCCCTGTCCGCCGCTGCCCGCGACTGCCCGGGCATAGGCGCCGATGAGATCGAGGAAGCGCAGGCTGCGCTGCCAGTGCTCGGCGTGCTCGGCCGGATCGACCCGGGCGAAGGCGTCGGTGCCGAGGCCCTCGCCCTCCATCTCGTCGAGGAGGTCGCCGAGGGTATCGGCGAGGTCGAAGGCGGCACTCGGGCTCGCGAGGTCGGGTTCGGCGGCGATCAGCCCGCGCACCAGGCGGGCGAGCTCGAGCTTGCGGCGCAGCGCCGGCACCGGCGCGGCGAGCGCCAGCGGCAGGCGGGGCTCGTCGGGGAGCTCGGTGACCACCCGGATGCGCGGCAGGAGGCGGGCCTGCCCGGTGGCGAAGGCAGCGGCGAGCGCGCGCTGGGCACGGCGGGTGTTGACCCAGATCTCGACGCGCGCGACCGCTTCCGGCGGCTGGCCGGCGAGACGGCCGTCGAGGCCCGAGGCGAGGGCGCGGGTGAAGTCGACGCCCGGCGGCAGCGCGAAGACCCGCGGTCCCTCCTGTGAGGTGAACAGCGTCATCGCGCCAGCTCGGCCTCCGCCAGCGCGATGCCCTCGGGACGGCCGACGTCGACCCAGCCTCCCCCATGGACGACGCCGAAGAGCCTGCCCTTGGCGATCAGGCGGTCCCAGACCGGGTTGAGCGAGAAGATCGCGTCGTCGAAGCCGTCGAGGGCGGCGGTGTCGGTGATCCCGGCGCCGGCATAGACGAAAGGCGCCGTCGCTGCGCTGCCCCGGCGGGCGAGGCGTCCGTCGGGTCCGAGGAAGAAGTCGCCAGCGCCGGTGTGGCCGACGGCGCGGCCGCGGGGGACGAGGCAGAGCAGGGCGCCCATTCCCGGGGCCCAGCCCGCGGCGAGAGCCGCGAGCGGATTCTCCCCGGTCCAGACCATGTCGGCGTTGAGGGTGAAGACCGGACCCTTCCCGAGAAGCGGCAGCGCCCGCTTGAGCCCGCCGCCGGTTTCGAGCCGCTCGGGCTCGTGCGAGACGGCGGCCTCGGGCGCGACGCGGGCGAGGTGGTCGGCGACCTGGGCCGCGTGGGCGTGGGTGTTGACGACGACACGGCCGATGCCGGCCTCCCGGACGAGCGCGAGGGCGTGGTCGAGCAATGGCCGCCCCGCGACCGGGATCATCGGCTTGGCGAGACGGGTCGTCAGCACGCCCATGCGCGTGCCGAGGCCGGCGGCGAAGATCATCGCGGCCGTCGGGGCGGTCCGGGCCACGGGCGAGGGGGCGGGCGTCATCGCTGGCCTTCCCCCAGCCGGGCGAGCACGGCGGCCTCGGGTGCCGGCACGTGGCGGCGGACGAAGGCGGCGAGCGCCGCCAAAGCCGGATGGGCGAGGTCCTGCGCGAGGTTGCCCCACACCCTCGGCAGGTAGCCGAGGTAGCGCGGCTTGCCGTCGCGGCGGCAGAGCCGGGTGAACAGGCCGAGGATCTTGAGGTTGCGCTGCGCCGAGAGCGTCGCGGCGGCGAGAAGGAAGCTGTCCCGGTCGGCGCCGGTGCGGGCGAGGTAGCGCTCGGTCATCGCCGCGCGGAGCGCCTCGGGCACGTCGCGGCGGGCGTCGGCGAGCAGCGACGCGAGGTCGTAGGCCGGGTGGCCCACCAGCATGTCCTGGAAGTCGAGGATGCCGACGCGCGCCGGTCCGCTCCGGCCGGGCAGCCAGAGGAGGTTCTCGGCGTGGTAGTCGCGGAGCACCGGCGCGGTGCGGGCGTCGGCGACGGGGGCGAGCGCGGCCTCGCAAAGGGCATCGTACTCGGCGACGAGGGCGCGCGCCGGCGCGGCGCCGGTGGCGGCCGGGAGGTACCACTCGCTCACCAGCCCGAGCTCGCGCATCAGGAAGGCGCGGTCGTAGGGCGGCGGGGACCAGTCCCCGGACGGGGGCGGCCGGCGCTGGACGTCGGCGAGGACGTCGACGGCGGCGGCGTAGAGCGTCGCCTCGGTCGCCGGATCGCCGGTGCAGAGCCGGGCGTAGAGGTCGTCACCGAGGTCCTCGACCAGGGCGAGGCCGGTCGCGGGATCGGCGGCGAGGACCGCGGGGGCGCTGAAGCCGCCGTCGCGGAGCCAGGCGTCGACGGCCAGGAAAGGCTCGATGCGAAGGCCCGACTCCGGCGGCACGTCCATGAGGATCGCCGGCGCCCCGGCCCGGTCGAGCCGCTCGTAGCGGCGCGCCGAGGCATCGCCGGCGAGCGGGCTGCGGGCGGCCCCGCCCCAACCGGCCGCGGCGAGAAAGGCGGCGATGGCGTCCGTCCGGCTCATGCGACCTCGGCGAGCGCCGGGCCGAGCCAGTCCCATCGCGGCCCGCAGGCGACGAGGGTGGCGGTGCGCGCCTCCTCCGGGCCGCCGGGCACGAACGCGAGGGTGAGATCGAGACGGCGGGCGGGAGCGGCCGACCCGAGGCGCTCCGCCCATTCCACCAGGCAGATCGCCCGGTCGAAGGCCTCGTCGAGGCCGAGCTCGCTGGTCTCGTCGGCGCCGCCGAGGCGGTAGAGGTCGACGTGCCAGAGCTCGACCGCTCCGAGCTCGTAGACCTGGACGAGAGTGTAGCTCGGGCTCGGGACGTCCTCGCTGCGGCCGAGGGTCGCCAGGCGGGCGGCGAGCACGGCGCGGGCGAAGGCGCTCTTGCCGGCACCGAGCACGCCATGCAGCCCGACGAAATCGCCGGCCGCGAGATGGGGCGCCAGCGCTTCGGCGAGCGCGGTCGTCGCGCCGGGATCGGCGAGCGTCAGGGTCGTCTGCACGATGTGGTCGGTCCGGCGCGCATGGGTCCCCCCTTCTACCGACCCTGCGCTCGCCCGCAAGGTGCAGGCGACGGGTTCAGTTCCCGGATCTGCCACCCGATCCATCGGGCGCGGGGCGCCCCGGGGTCGCGGTCTTCGCGCGCACCAACCCCGAGCACGAGCTGCGCATCGTCCGGGCCTGCAGGGCCGACGGCGGCATCGTCGCGATGACCGGCGACGGGGCGAACGACGCGCCGGCGCTCGAGCAGGCCGGCAAGCAGGTCACCTTCCGTCATTTCGGCCTCTTCCGGGCACCGGGCGGGCAGTATACCGGGACGGGCGATGGTGGTATCTTCGGCTCGACCGAGGGGTGGTCCGATGGATGCCAGCAAGCTCTATCACGCGGGCAACCGCGCGCTGCAGGACGCGTTCGGAAGCCGCAGGCTGGCCGACCGGCTCGAGAAGGTGACGTTCCGCGAGGCCTTCACCGAGAGCGACCGCGCGTTCATCGAAGGTGCCGGCTTCTTCTTCCTCGCCACGGCCGATACCGACGGGCGGCCGGATTGCTCGTTCAAGGGCGGGCTGCCCGGCTTCGTCGCGGTCACCGGCCCGAGCGAGATCGCCTTCGCGGACTACGACGGCAACGGCATGTTCAAGAGCCTCGGGAACCTGCTCGTCAATCCGTGGGTCGGGCTGCTCTTCATCGCGATCGGAGAAAAGCCGCGGCGGCTGCGGGTCAACGGCACTGCGGCGGTGTTGCGCGACGATCCTGACCTGGCGCGCTTTCCCGGCGGGCAGCTTCTGGTGCGCGTGGCGGCGCGGGCGATCTTTCCGAACTGTCCGCGATGCATACCCGGAACGGGCGGCGCCTCGCCTTACGCGCCTCGGCCCGGCGTTCCGCCGGTGGAGCCGGCATGGAAGGGCTTCGACGACTTCCGCGACGTGGTTCCCCCGCGGGCGCCGACCCGCGCCTAGAACGAGAGTCGCCGACAGGCGCCTTCGCTCACCCGGCAGCGGATTGCCGCGCGGCAGGGCGCACCGGGAGGCGGCCCGTAAGGGTGGCGACGCCGTCTTCCATGGCGAGTTCGAGGCCGCCACCCGCGCTCTCGAGCACCCGACGGGCGAGGGCCACGCCGAGGCCATCCGGCCGCGGGCCCGTCCCTTCGGCAGCCGTGGCGACGACGAGGCAGCGCACGCCGTCGGCGACGTCGAGCGTCACCGACACCCGCCCCCCGGCCACGGCGGCATCGGCGGCGGCGAGGCCGAGGGCGATGGCCGCGCGGCGGAGCGGGGCGTCCCAGCCGCTCGCCTCGGCGGGCGCGTCGAGGGTCAGGCCGCGCGCGTCGAGCGCGGCGGCGAGCTGTGGCAGGGGCGCACCCGGCACGGCGGGCACCCGGGCGAGGCTGGTCAGCTCCTCTGCGCGCGCCAGGCCGTCCCTGAGGCCCTGCACGGCGGCGCCGAGCGACTGGAAGGCCTCGGGAGTCTGCGCCGCGGGGATGGCGGCGAGAAGGCTCGGCAGCGCCGCCTCGGCCGGGAGCCGCATGTGCTCGAGCGCGATCTCGCCGATCACCCCGTCGGCCGCGCCGGCGGCGGCGTCCTCGGCGACCGGGTCGCGGAAGACGACGAGCGCCGAGGCGTCGGGCAGGGGAGCGACGAGCATCCTCAGCAGGCGCCCGGACCGGGTCTCGATGGTCTCGGTCCAGCTCGTCCGCGCGTCGGCGGCGGTGGCGAACTCGGCGAGGCGGCCCCAGACCGGGGTCGCGGCGCAGCGTTCCTCCCAGAAGGCGGTCATCTCGGCGACGCCGGGGCCGTCGAGCCGCGACATCGGGTCGAGGCCCCACAGGCTCTCGAAGGCGGCGTTGACGAAGACGAGCGTGCCGGAGGCGTCGAAGACGGCGACGGCCTCCGACACCCGGTCGAGGGTCGCCTGACTGATCTCCAGCTCCGAGCGGTAGCGGCGCTCGAGCATGATCGCGGTCGAGATGTCCTCGAACAGGAAGGCCAGCGCCCCCTGCGGATGCGGGCGGCCGGTGACCCGGAAGATCTTGCCCGAGGGCAGCTGCCAGTTCTCCTCGTAGGTGCCCGAGCGCGCGCCCTCCTCGAGCTCGGAGAGCTTGCGGCGCCAGGCGGCGAAGTCCTTCTGCTCGGGCATCTGGCGGGTCTCGCGCAGGCGCTCGAGGAAGTCGCGCAAGCTGGGGCGGCCGGCGAGCCAGACGGCGTCGATCTTCACCAGGTCGGTGAGCGCCGGGTTGAACAGCCCGAGGCGGCGGTTCTTGTCGAAGACGGCGAGTCCGATCGGCAGGTGGGCGAAGGTCTCGGTCAGGGTCTCGACGAAGCGGCGCAGGCTCGCCTCGGCGGCGACGAGGTCGTCGGCGACGACTGCATAGCCCAGGGCCTCGCCGGTGAGGCCGGGCGTCCGGCAGATCTCGAACCAGTGCGGCTCGGCGTCGCCGCGACCGGGCACCGACACCCGGCGGCGGGTCTCGGCGCCGCGTCCCGTCAGGGGGACTTCCTCGATGACGTGGGCGAAGCCGTCGGCGATCCGGTGGTCGGGGAGCTCGCCCGCCGGGCCGTCGAAGCGGTCGCGATAGGCGGCGTTCGCCCAGCCGATCTGGCCGTCGGGCCCCTGGCTCCAGGCGAGGACCGGAGCCCGGTCGATGACGTCGCGGAGGAAATCGAGGTCGGCCGTGGTCCGGGCGAGGGCGTCCTGGGCCGCGCGCAGCACGCGGGCCTCCTCGCTCGCCGGCCGGATCGAGACGAAGGCGCCATCGCCGCGCGGCTCGCCGAGGATGACGACGGCGTCTCCGTCGTCCCGGGCGGCATGATGGCGGAAGGGGGTGCCATAGAGGACGAGCGCCTCCAGCCCCGCCTGCGACTCGGGCCAGTCAGGGGTCAGGTGCATGGCGAGCGCCGCGAGCCGGCTGCCCTCGCGCGGCAGGTCGGCGAGCAGCGCGCGCGCCGGCGGGGTGATCGGCCTGACGGTGGTTCCGTGGACGACGAAATCGCAGGCGCCGTCCTCCGACCGGCGGTCGCCTCCCCTGCCGACGAGGCCGATGCGCGGCGCGAAGCCGGCCACCAGCGCCAGCGTCGCCACCGCACTCACCGCCGCGGCGACGAGCGTCTCGGAGACGGCGCCGGAAGCGAGGCCGGCCCAGTCGGAAAGGGTGAAGCGTGAGAGATCCATGCGGTCCGCTGTCCTCGGAAGCCGGGCCGATTGAGCGGTGACAAGGCTTAACGATCGCTTAACGATCAGGCCGGCGTGCGCGACGCCGCGGCCGGGCCGGCGCCCGTCCTCGGGGCGTCGCTCGGGCCGTCGCTCGGCCCGGCGTCGCGTTCCGGCGCGACACGGCCCCTCGGCCAGACGACGGAGACGATGGCGCCGGTCGGGCGGGCGAAGTCGGGCGGCGTGCCGGCCGCCTCCTCGTCGCCGTTGTCGAACGCGAGGCGGGCGCCGGAACGCTCGAGCAGGGTCTTGGCGATGAACAGGCCGAGGCCCATGCCCTCATAGGCGGGGCGGTCGTCGGGAGCGGCGCCGTGTCCGCGGACGAAGGGGTCGCCGATCCGCCCGATCAGGTCCTGCGGATAGCCCGGGCCGTCGTCGCCGATGACCGCGCGCACCTCTGCGGCCGTCCAGTCGAGGTCGATCCACACGGTGGTGCGGGCGAAGTCGACGGCGTTCTGCACGAGGTTTCGCAACCCCTGGATGATCTCGGGGCGGCGCGAGACCAGCGGCTGCGGCTCCAGTCCGTCGCCGAGCGGGGCGCCCTCGACGCGGACGACGACGCGGATGCCGCGCTCGGCGTGGGGCGCGGCCGCCTCCCCGACCACGCTCGCGAACGGGGCGTAGCGGACGAGGGTGTCGTCGCTGGCGCGCGGACCCATGGCCCGCAGGATCTCGGCGCAGCGGTCGGCCTGGGCGCGGACGAGTCGGGCGTCCTCCTGGAGCTCGGGATGGTCGGCGAGCTCGTCGACGAGCTCGGTCGAGACGAGCTTGATCGTCGCGAGCGGAGTCCCGAGCTCATGGGCGGCAGCGGCGACGACGCCGCCGAGGGCCGAGAGCTGCTGCTCGCGGACGAGGGCCATCTGGGTGGCGGCGAGGGCCTGGGACATCGAGAAGGTCTCGTCGGTGACCCGGCGCACGAAGATCGCGAGGAAGGCGGTGCCGATCAGCAGCGCGGTCCAGGTGCCGGCGGCCAGCACCGCCGGCACCTCGATCACCGCGCCCGAGGTCAGGGTCAGGGGCACGTAGAAGCGGGCGAGGAGGGTGGTGACGAAGGCGGCGGCGATGCCGAGGAGCACCGTCGCCCGCCGGGTCAGCACCGCGGCGCTGATCGTCACCGGCGCCATGATGAGCAGGGCGAAGGGATTGCCGAGGCCGCCGGTCAGGTAGAGGAGCGCGCCGAGCTGGCAGATGTCGAAGAGCAGCGTCAGCACCGCCTCGCGCTCCGAGAGGCGGCGGTTCTCGGCGGCGAGGGTCATCGCCACGAAGTTGACGCCCGCCGAGGCGCCGATGACGAGCGCGCAGGGCGCGTGCGGCACCCGGATGCCGAGGATCGCGTCGGCGAAGACGACGGTCGTCGACTGGCCGAGAACGGCGAGCCAGCGCAGCAGGATCAGCGTGCGGAGGCGGATCCAGGCGCTGCGGGCCTCGACCGCGAGGGGGGGCAGGTTCGTCTCGGACATGGCGGCGGGATAGCAGGGCCCCGGGGGGCGCTCAAAGGGAATTGAACGGCTGGCGCGGGGAGGCTGCGGGGGCGCGCCTTGTGCAGCAGGATCACGCATGCCACAAACCGCGGCACCGAGAGGGTTCCGGGAGAGCTGCCGATCCCATGTCGACCCGTAGCTATGCGATCGCCGCGGCCGCCGCGGTCATCGTCGGGCTCGCCGCCACCGGTTACGCGGTGATGCGCGACCCCGGCGGCGACCCGTTCGCCGACTGCCGCCGGGGGCAGGTGGCGGGCGGCGCCGCGTCCATCGGCGGGCCCTTCACGCTCACTGCCGCCGATGGCAGCCGCGTGACCGAGGTGCAGGCGATCACCCGGCCGACGCTCGTCTACTTCGGCTACGGCTTCTGTCCCGACATCTGCCCGACCGACCTCTCGCGCAACGCCCTCGCGGCGCAGACGCTGAAGGAGCGCGGCATCGACGTCGGGCAGGTCTTCGTCTCCATCGACCCGGCGCGCGACACCCCCGAGGCGGTCGGGGCCTTCACCGGCGCCATCGACCCGGGCATCCTCGGCCTGACCGGCAGCGCGGAGGACGTCGCGGGCGCGGCCAAGGCCTACAAGGTCTTCTACCGCAAGGCCGGCGACGACCCCGAGTCCTACCTCATGGACCATTCGACCTTCACCTACCTGATGGCGCCGGGCACGGGCTTTCTCGAGTTCTTCCCCTCGGACGCGACGCCGGAGGCGGTCGCCGATTCGGTGGCATGCTTTGCGGGGAAACTGTGACGGAGCGAGACGACGCCGGCGAACGTGCACGGGGGGACAGCGTGAGCGCGACTCTGACCAGCGAGGAGGATCTCGGCCCCGACCGGTCCCTCCTCATCCTCGACGACGACGAGCCGTTTCTCAGGCGGCTCAGCCGGGCGATGGAAAAGCGCGGCTTCGAGGTGACGGCGGCCGATTCGGTCGACTCCGGGGCGGAGGCGGTGCGCCGCCATCCCCCGGCCTATGCCGTCGTCGACCTGCGGCTCCTCGACGGCAACGGCCTGACCATCGTCGAGCAGATCCGCGAGAAGCGCCCCGACGCGCGCATCGTGGTGCTGACCGGCTACGGCGCCATCGCCTCGGCGGTGGCGGCGGTGAAGATGGGCGCGACCGACTACCTCTCGAAGCCGGCCGACGCCAACGACATCACCGGCGCGCTGCTCGCCCGCGGCGACGACCACCCGGAGCCACCCGAGAACCCGATGTCGGCCGATCGCGTGCGCTGGGAGCACATCCAGCGCATCTACGAGCTCTGCGACCGCAACGTCTCCGAGACCGCCCGCCGGCTCAACATGCACCGCCGCACCCTCCAGCGCATCCTCGCCAAGCGCAGCCCGAGGTAGCGGCGTCGCAGGAAAGCGGGGACGGCCGCTCGCAGCACCCGCCCCCGCCATCTCCGGTCGCGGTCATCGGCTTCCCAGCCTGTACCGCCCGCGAATCCTGCGCCGGCCGGAAGCGAGAGCCAACGCTTTCATCTTCGGTCGGTAAATATCCTCGGGGGTGAATTGGCCGAAGGCCAAGAGGGGGTCCGAGGACCCCCTCCGCGCGTCCCTCGCTCGCGAAGGTTTGACAGAAAGTTGCGCGCTTCCTACAAGCGGCGGGCTGACGAAGGTTAACGGCGCGCGGCTCCAGCCCGCGGCGCCCACGCGCGGGAGGGACGGCCGGTGAGGATCGGGGCTCCGAAGGAGGTCTTCGAGGGCGAGAAGCGCGTGGCGATGACCCCGCAATCCGCCGCCGCGCTGCAGAAGCTCGGCTACGAGTGCATCGTCGAGACCGGCGCCGGCGCGGCCGCACGCTTCTCGGACGCCGCCTATGCCGAGGCCGGCGTGCGGGTGGTTCCCTCCGCCGGCGACCTGTGGAGCGAGGCCGACGTCGTCGCCAAGGTCCGGCCGCCGACCGACGCCGAGGTGGCGCTCTCCCACCCCGACCAGATCGTCATCAGCTTCGTCTATCCCGGCCAGAGCGCCGAGCTGCTCGACGCCCTGAAGGCCAAGGACGTCACCAGCCTCGCCATGGACATGGTGCCGCGCATCAGCCGCGCCCAGAAGATGGACGCCCTCTCGTCGATGGCGAACATCGCCGGCTACCGGGCGGTGATCGAGGCCGGCAGCAACTTCGGCCGCTTCTTCACCGGCCAGGTCACCGCCGCCGGCAAGGTCCCGCCGGCCAAGGTGCTCGTCGTCGGCGCCGGCGTCGCCGGCCTCGCCGCCATCGGCACCGCGGTCTCGCTCGGCGCCATCGTCTACGCCTTCGACGTCCGCCCCGAGGTCGCCGAGCAGATCGAGTCGATGGGCGCCGAGTTCGTCTTCCTCGAGTTCGAGCAGACCCAGGACTCGGCCGCGACCGGCGGCTACGCCGCGCCCTCGTCCCCGGAGTTCCGCGAGAAGCAGCTCGCCAAGTTCCGCGAGCTCGCCCCGGAGATCGACATCGTCATCACCACGGCGCTGATCCCCGGCCGCCCGGCGCCGAAGCTGTGGACCGAGGACATGGTCGCGCTGATGAAGCCCGGCTCGGTCATCGTCGACCTCGCCGCCGAGCGCGGCGGCAACTGCGACCTGACGGTGCCCGACCAGGCGATCGAGACCGCGAACGGCGTCAGGATCATCGGCTACACCGACTTCCCCTCCCGGATGGCGACCCAGGCCTCGACGCTCTACGCCAACAACGTCCGGCACATGATGGAC
>Ga0247825_10003504_pt1 | contig 10358 bp, 12 predicted proteins | sample 13C_Vanillin_Day_FD_194413 | JGI IMG/M metagenome (GOLD analysis project Ga0247825, IMG submission 194413) | Soil microbial communities from agricultural site in Penn Yan, New York, United States - 13C_Vanillin_Day48 | ecosystem: Environmental > Terrestrial > Soil > Agricultural land | place... | reverse complement strand
CGCCAGGGCAGGCCCGGCCGCCGCCCCCGCCCTCGGCTTCGCCGCCTCGCCCGATCACCGCGACGCCGCGATCGTCGCGGCCTGGCGCGACGGGCCGGGCCTGCCCTGGCGGCTCGACGTCGTCGACGCCCGCGAGGGCACGGCCTGGTTGCATGACCGCCTGATCGAGGTCATCACCCGCAACCGCCCGGCCGCGATCGGGCACGACAAGGCCGGGCCCGCCCTCGACGTCGCCGCCGAGCTCGCCCTGACCCTGGCCGCCGACCGCGACCTGGCCGCCGTCGAGCTCGTCGGGACCTCGACCAGTGAGTACGCCGCCGCCTGCGCGCGCCTGCTGCGCGAGGTCGTCGCGGGCGGCCTGACCCACCCGGGCCAAGCCGACCTCGACAACGCCGTCGCCGTGGCCGCCCGGCGGATCATCGGCGACGGCGTCTGGGCCTGGGGGCGGCTGAAATCCGGCGGCTCGATCGCCGCCCTGGAGGCCGCGACCGTCGCCATGCACGCCTTCGACCGCCGCCCGGCCGCGCCCCGGGCCCCGGCCGTGGTCACGACCGGCCGCCGCGACGCCACCGGTCGGCGTGTCGTGCCCCCGCGCCGACACGCCTCTACCCGCCGGGCCTCCTGAGCGTCAACCCAAACCCCGCCCGCCGCGTGCCGGGCCGCCAGGCCGCGCGTGTCGTCAGGCCCACCCTGACGTGATCAAGGCCCTGTGTTTCCCCCCGCCCGGAGCCGACCAAACGGCACCCGAGGTCAAGGATTCTTGACCAAAACGGCTTGGACACCCCGCCCGGCGGGGGCCCGTAATTCCGTCCGTGGGATTCGCAACCGCCGCCCGACGCGTCCTCGGCCTCGAGGCCGCCCCCGAGACCGGCCTCGAGCCGGGCCGCCGGGTCGCCCCCGTCGTCGAGCTCGCCGCCCGCCGCCTGGCGACCGCCTCCACGTACGTCCTGCCCTCGCCGCTGTCCACGGCGAGCCTCGACCCGGCCCTGGCCGCCGCGTTCGGCATCTCGACCGCCTCGGACACCGTGACCCGCCGCGAGGCCATGGGCATCCCGGCCGTGCGCCGGGCCCGCCAGATCATCGCCGGGACCATCGGCACCTTCGAGTGGCAGGCCCTGCGCGGCGACGACGTCGTGCTCGACGGCACCACGGCGGCCCTGCTCGCCCAGCCCGACCCCGACTGCACCCCGCAGTTCGTGTACTCCTGGACCGTCGACGACCTGATCTTTCACGGCATCTCGTGGTGGCACGTCACCGACCGCGACACCCGCGACTACCCGGCCGCGGTCGAGCGGGTCGCCCGGGAGCGGGTCCTCGTCCAGTACGAGGGCGACCGCTACCGCGCCTACCTCGACGGCCGCGAGATTCCCGACCGCGACCTGATCCGCTTCGACGGCCCCGACGAGGGGGTCCTCAACCTGCCGGGCACGGCGTTGCGGACCGCGCTCATGCTCGATTCGGCCGTGCGCCGCTTCGCCCGCCTCGACGTCCCCCTGGGCTACCTCACCCCGCGCGAGGGGGCCCGCGAGCTCTCCACCGAGCCGGGCTCGGCCGGGCTCGGCACCCCCGAGGCCCCCGACGACCGCTCCGAGGTCGAGCTCCTGCTCGACACCTGGGAGGACGCCCGCCAACGCCGCTCGACCGGCTACCTCAACGCCGCGACCGCGTACGAGACCGTGCAACTCGACGCCCGCCAGATCCAGTTGGCCGAGGCCAAGCAAGAGCAGACCGGCGACATCGCGCGCATGTTCAACCTGCCCCCGCGCTACGTCGCCGCCCCCCAGGCCTCGTCGATGACCTACTCGACGACCGAGGGCGACCGCCGCGAGCTCTACGACCTGACGCTACGTCAGTACGTGACCGCGATCGCCCAGCGGCTTTCCATGGGCGACGTCTCGCCGCGCGGGCAACGAGTCGCCCCCGACGTCCTGTCCTGGCTCCACGGGGACACCCTGGCCGTCCTTCAGGCCGGGCAGATCGGCATTGCGACCGGGGTCCTCGACGCCGAGGAAGTCCGCACCCGCTGGCTCAAGCTCCCGGCCGCCTCGACCCCGCCCAAGCCACCGCCCAGCGTGCCCCCCTCGCCGATGCCCTGAAATCGGAGCTCCGCAATGAGTCTGCCTAGGACCGCCCCCCTCGCCACCTTCACCGCCGCACCGCTGGTCACCTTCGCCCAGCAGGACGCCGGGCTCACGACCAACCGCGCGACCCGCGAGGTCGAGGGCCTGATTGTCCCGTTCGGCCCGGCCGGGTTCACCGCCGCCGGGCTGTTGACCTTCCGCCCGGGGTCGCTGTCCTGGCACCCCGACGTGCGGCGGGTCAAACTCCTCGTCGAGCACGACCAGGTCCGCTCGGTCGGACACGCCGTCGAGCTCCGCGAGGTCACCGAGCCTGTCCCCGGGATCTGGGGCCGGTTCCGGGTCGCCGAGGGCCCCGAGGGTGACCGGGTCCTCGACGAGGTCGAGGACGGCCGCCGCGACGGGTTCTCCGTCGGTTGCCAACTCGACGCCGCAACGCATGACCGCCTTACCCGAGCCCGAGGCGGACAGGCCGTCGCCGGGTCGGGCCAACTCCGGGAGACCTCCACCGTGTCCATTCCTGCATTCGATGACGCCCGGGGCCAGTTGGTCACCGCATCCGGCCTGGGCGGCCTGACCACCATGACGACCCCTCAGCCGGGCCAGCCGGGCGCGCCCGACCCGGCCGCTCCGGCCCCGGCCTCGCCTGAGCCGGCCGCTCCGGCTCCGGCCCCGACGACCCCGCCGACCCCGGCCCCCACCGACCCGGGCGCGCCCCAGGGTCAGGCGCCGGTCACCCCGGCCGCCGCTGCGTTGACGACCGGGACCGGCTCAGGCCCGCGCTCCGTCCGAGCGGCGGCCGGGGCTCACCACGTCGTGACCGCCGAGCCGAGCGTCTACACCTTCGACGGGGCCGGGCACTCCCTCATGCGCGACGCCTGGGCCGCGCGGGTCAACGGCGATCACGAGGCGATGCAGCGGATCAACCGCTTCAACGCCCAGCTCGCCGACGGCAACGCCATGGCGACCGCCCTGCTCGTGACCGCCTCGGGGGCCTACGCCGCCGGGTCGGGGGCCCTGACCACCGCCGCGCCGGGCGACCCGATCCCGTCCCCGGCCGACCGCGGCGACGCCGGTATCCCGGCCTCGTTCCTGCCCCAGCGCACCGACCAGTTCCGCCAGGCCGTCGACGCCGGTCGCCCCCTGGTCTCGCGCCTGCCCTCGATCCGCCTCACCAACGCCACGCCTTTTGTGATTCCGCGCGAGGGTGAGTTCTCCGGGGTCGGCCCGCACACCGAGGGCACCCCGCACCGCGCGCCCGGCACCCTGACCCTGGGCGACGGGGTCGCCGTGCCTCAGGCCTACTCCGGGTACTACGAGCTCACCCGCGAGCTCGTCGACGCCTCCAATCCGGCGATCGACCGCATCGCGCTGCGCGCGATGCTGCGCGACTACCGCCGCGAGACCGAGCAACTGGCCGTCGACACGATTGAGACCGTCGCCCCGACGATCGGGTCGGTGAACACCGCGATGGAGCTCCGGGCCGCCCTGGTCGGCTTCGTCGACGACGACGGGTTCGGCGCGGATTTCGTGGCCGCCTCCAAGACCGCCCTGGCCGCCCTGTACGCCGACGTCGACACCACCGGCCGCCCGATGATCGCCACCGCCGGAAACGCCCCGACCGCGACCTCGGGCCGGGCCGGGTACACCGGGGCCGGGATCGACGGCACCGAAATCGTGCGGGTCCCGCGCATCACCGCCGGGCGGGCCTACGGCATCCGCTCCGAGGGCATCCTCTGGGGCGAGTCCAACGTCCAGCAATTCCGGTTCGAGGAGGTCCAGGGGCCCGGCCTGATCGCCCTGGCCCTGTGGGCCTACGCGGTCTGCGCGATCCTCGACGCCGACGACATCCTCGGCGTCGACGTCGACGCGATCGTCTGAGGCCGACGCCCGCCATGACGACCCCCGAGGACCCGTACCCGTGGCTCCCGCTCGACGTCGTGATCGAGTGGATCGGCTCCCAGGCCGCCGCCAACTCGCCCGCGATCGACCGGGCCCGCCTGGGCGCGGCCGCCTACGTCGAGGCCAACCGCCGCGACATCTTCCCCCGCGGCACCCTCACGACTGAGGCCCCCTCAGACGTCGTCATGGCGGGCTGTCTGGCCGCCGCCCGGCTCTACGCCCGCAAGGGCTCCCCGGCCGGGCTGGCCGCCTACGCCGAGTTCGCCACCGCCGTACTGTCCCGAGACGCCGACGTCGAGCGCATGCTCGGCATCGGCCGCTACGCGAAACCGGCGGTCGGCTAATGGCCTGGGGGGTCGAGGCGGCCGAGGCGATCAAGGCCGAACTAGAGGACGCCGGGATCGTCGCCACCCTCGACGTGACCGAGGTCCTGGGCTCCGCCCCCTGCGTGCTGATCCCACCGCCGCGCTGGGATGACTGGCAGGCCGACGGCTCGCCCATGTTCACCTGGCGGCTGATCGCCGTCTCCTCCCAGGACGTCGGCAACCTCGACGCCTGGCGCGAGCTCGACGACTTCGTGACCGCCGTGTCCCTCGTCCTGCCGGTCGAGCTCGCCGAGCCGATCGCCTACGCCTTCCCCGCGACCGGGTCCGGCTCACGCCCGGCCTACGCCCTCACCTTCTCCGGGAGATAACCCATGCCCATTACCGAGTCCCGCCTCAAGTCCGGGACCCTGACGATCGACGCGCTCCCGTTCGCCACTCAGGCGACCAATGTGCGCCTGGTGCCCAAGACCGACGAGGTCGGGGACCCAATCGAGGTCCTGTCCGGTGACGAGCAATCGGCCGAGGACGAGACGACCTGGAGCCTGGTCATCACCGCCATTCAGGACTTCGACGACGTCGACGGCTTCGTTCGTTTCGCGATGGACAACGCCGGGACCTCGGTCCCGTTCGTCTGGCGGCCCAACGCGTCCTCGACCAACCAGTTCACCGGCACCGTCAAGGTCCGCCCGGTCGAAATCGGCGGCGACGTCAACAAGCGTTTGACGACCTCGGCCGAGTGGCCGCTCGACGGGGCCCCGACCCCCGGCACGTCGGCCTGACCCGCCGGGATCTGAGGCCCCGTCATGCCCGACACCGCCCTGGTCAAGATCGACGGCCTGCCGCGCCTGCGCGCGGCGCTGCGCCGGGCCGGTCTGGACCTGGCCGACCTCAAGGCCGCCAACGCCGCCGCCGCCGCCCTCGTGGCGTCGGCGGCGGCGGCCCGGGCCCCGCGACGCACCGGGCGGCTGGCCGCCAGTGTCCGCGGCAACCGGGCCGTGTCCCGGGCGACCGTGTCGGCGGGCGGGTCGGCGATCCCCTACGCCGGGCCGATCCATTGGGGCTGGCCCGCCCGCGGGATCGAGGCCCAACCCTTCATCGCCACCGCCGCCCAGGCCACCGAATCGGCCTGGGTGCCCCTCTACGCCACCGCGATCGAGGAGGTCGTCGACTCCGTCGGCGGCCGCTACTGACCGCGCGGGCGAGCCCCTGAGCCAACCACCCTGAGCCATGAAAGGCCCCGCCCCCATGTCGAAGCTGCGCCTAGACCTGCTGGACACCCTGACCGTCGTCGAGCTCGACCTCGGCTCCCGCCTGCTCAAAGAGGACCTGGTCCACGCGATCACCGCGCCGACCGCGGGTCGGTGGAAGGGCCTGGCCGTCATGGCCTACCTGATCGCCAAGCACACCGACCCGACCGCCAAGCTCGCCACCTATACCGCGATGTCCTCCGGGGACCTGATCGACGAGCTCGCCCGCCTGGCCGGGGCCTCGACCGTCCTCGACGAGCTCGAGGAGGCCGAGCGTGAGCTCGCCCGCCTCGAGGCCCAGGCCCTCGAGCTCGAGCAAGCCCCCGACGCCGCTCTGGAGGCCGCCCAGGTCGCCCAGGCCGAGGCCTGGGCCCCCACCGCAAACGCTGAGGGCACTAATCGTTCTGTCAGCGCCAACGAGAGCGCGGACGGGGCGGCCGCAAACCCTACTCAGCCGAGCTCCGGGTCCTCGTCGCCCGAGCCTGGGGCACGAGTCCCGGCGAGGTCGCCCGGATGACCCTCGACGAGTACCGCGAGGCCCTCGACCGGCTGGAGGTCGAGGCCGCCCAGATCGAGCAAGCCCGACGCGAGCAAGCCCGGAGGTAGATCGCCATGGCGAGCCCGGCCGTCCTGAAAATCGACATCGTCACCGACGCCCGCGGGGCGGCCGGGGGCATCGCCCAGACCGAGGGCAAGCTCTCCTCGTTGGGCTCGACGGCCTCCAAGGCGGGCCTGGCCGTCAAGGCCGGTCTGGTCGGGGCCGGGATCGCCGCCGTCGCCATGGGCAAGCAGGCCTATGACGCCGCCTCCAAGGTTCAGCAGGCTTTCGGCGCGGTCGAGACCGTGTACGGCAAGCACGCCGGGCTGATCAAGGACCTAGCGAACAACGCCGCCAACTCCGTGGGCCTGGCGAAATCGCAGTACGCCGACCTGGCCGCCCTGCTCGGCTCGCAGTTGACCAACATGGGCCGCTCCCAGCAGGCCGCCGCCAATCAGACCGAGAACCTGATCCAACTGGGCGCGGACCTGGCCGCCACCTACGGCGGCACCGCGGCCGAGGCCGTCGAGGCCCTGTCCTCGGTCCTCAAGGGCGAGACCGACCCGATCGAGCGCTACGGCATCTCGATCAAACAGTCAGACATCAATGCCCGCCTGGCCGCCAAGGGGCAGGACGAGCTCAAAGGCACCGCCCTGAAATCCGCGACCGCGACCGCCGCGCTGGGCCTGGTCTTCGACCAGTCGACCAAGGCCCAGGGGGCTTTCGCCCGCGAGTCCGACACCGCGGCCGGACAGCAGCAACGCCTGTCGGCCAACGTGGAAAACCTCAAGGCCCGCCTGGGGGCGGGCCTGCTGCCGATCATGACCAACGTCTTCGAGTTCATCAACACCAAAGCGATCCCCTACGGCACCCAACTGGCCTCGACGCTGTCCGAGCGGCTAGGCCCGACCGTGCATCGGGTCGGCGCGTTCATCCGGGAGGACCTGGTCCCGGCCGCGCGCCAGTTCTACACCTGGTTCGCCGAGCGGATCGCCCCGAACATCCGCGACGCGATGATCCCGATCATCAACGGCCTCCGGTCGGCCTTCGAGAAGATCCAGACCAAGATCGAGGCCAACCGCGGGTCGCTGGAAAAGCTCGGCCGGTTCCTGAAATCGGTGGCCGAGTTCGCCTCCGACCTGGAGCCGATCATCGGCACCGTCCTGGGCAAGTCCTTCGACATTCTCGGCACCGCGATCGGCCTGGTGATCGACACACTCTCGGCCCTGATCGACCTGATCGACGCCGCGATCGACGGGGCCAAGAAGCTCGCCGACGCGATCTCCTCGATCCCCGGGGCGGGCCTGGTCGGCAAGGGCCTCGGGGCGGTCGGTGGCCTGTTCGGCTCGGCCCCCCTGGTCGGCCAGGTCGGGCGGCTGGTCGGGCGATCGGCCCCGGTCTCCACCGACGGCCTGGGCACCCTGACCACCGCCGCGGCGGGCGGGTTCTACCTCGGGGGCGGATCGTCCTCGGCCTCGGCCCTGCTCGCCCCGGCCGTGGTCGATGCCCGCCGCTTCTACTCCATCGACGCCTCCGGCTCGATCGACCCCCTCGCTACCGCCGACCGCCTGGCCGACGTGCTGCGCCGCGACGACGTCCGCAAGGGCCGCGTGCCCTCCTTCGCCCCCGCGACCGGCTGGAGCGGCTGAGCCATGACCCGCGCGTGCCGAGGATTTCTGAGAGCCGGCGGTCTCACAAATGCCTAGCGGCCTGCTGGAGACCTTCGCCGGGGGCAAGCCCCTGACCGTCACCCTGGCCGGGCACGTCCTCGACACCGACCGGGTCGGTCCGGTCGCGATCCGCCGGGGCCGCCGCTCGGCCGACACCCGCCCCGAGGCCGCCGTGCTCGGGTTCTCCGTCTACGCCGACGGCCTCGACGTCCTGGGCCGCCTGCCCGAGCTCGGCGACGCCCTGACCGTCGAGCTCTCCGCGGCGATGCTGACCGCCCTGGGCGGCGGGCCGACCCATGCCCGCCGCTTCACCGGGACCGTGACCGACGTCGCGTCACGGGCCTCGGCCGGGGTCGTCTCGATCATCGCCACCGGGGCCAAGGCCCGCGCGGCCCGCATCCCGATCGGCGACGTCCCCTGGCCCGCCGAGCTCGACGGGGCCCGGGCCGCGCGCATCCTCGCCGCCCTGGTCGCCGCCGACCCCTCCTTTACCGTCCTGGCGGGCGACCCCGGCACCGTGACCGTGGTCGCCCGCGACGTCGACCGCCAACCCGTCGCCGCCCTGCTCGACGAGCTCGCCGCCTACACCGGCGGCGATGCCTGGGAAACCCGCGCCGGGGCCCTGGTCTGGCGCGATGCCCGGTCCCGCTCCGACCTCAACCCGACCCTGACCCTGGCCGCCTCGAACATCCTCGTCGATCCCGAGTTCACGAAAGACCTCGACGGCCTGGTCACCGACCTGACCGTCGGCTACGGCACGGCCGAGCCCCAGGTCGAGGTCCGGGTCCGCGACACGACCGCCCCGATCGCCGCCCTGGCCGCCCGCGTGTCCACGCCCCTGGCCGCCGAGGGCGACGCCACCGCCTACGCGATCGAGGTCGTCGGGCGCCGCGCCCGCCCCCGCTGGCGCGTGCCCGACCTGCCGCTGGATCTGCTGCACACCCTCGACGCCGCCCAGCGCTTGACCCTGCTCGCCGCCGAGCCTGGCCTGCTGATCGCCCTGACCGGCCTGCCCGACCCGGCCCCCTGGTCGGCCAACCAACTCTGGGTCGAGGGCTGGACCGAGACCTACACCCGCAACGCCTGGCGCATGGCCCTCGCGGTGTCGGTGCGGGGCCTGACGGGGGCTCAGCCGCGCTGGATCGACGTCCCCGCCACCCGCATCCCCGGCCCCGGCCTGCCCGCCCAGAACGTCACCTGGGCCGACGCCGAGTTCGCCGGGATGTCCTGGCTCGCCATGGCGGGTTGGTGGACCGAGGACCGCCTCGGCAACCGCTGGGCCGACGTCCCGGCCTCCTTGACCTGGGGCACCTATCCGTCGACGACCACCTGGGGAGACCTTCCGTGACCACCTATACCGCCGGGCTCGCCCTGCCCAAGCCCGAGGGCACCGACCTGATCTCCCAGGGATACGACGCGATCGACGACCTGGCCGACGCGATCGAGGCCCGCCTCCGCCCGTACAGCGTGATCAAGGCGACCGCCCAGTCCGTGACCAACTCCGCGGTCCTGGTCAACGACACCGAGCTGTTCCTCGACCTCGCCGCGGGCAACGTCTACGAGCTCGTGGCGCACCTGGCCGTGTCCGGCAACGGCACCAACGATTTCCGCTGCGCGTGGGCCGTGACCGGCGGCATCACCGTGGTCGGCGCGCGCGGCGGGCGAGGCATGGCAACCGCCGCGACCGCGCTCAATAACGCCGCCGCCAACCTGGCCGACGCGATGACCCTGACGACCCATGCCTCCTACGGCACCGACACGGGCGGGCTGATCGCCTGGGTCCGCGAGGAAATGCTCGTGCGCGTGCCCGCGGCCGGGCCCGGTCGCGTCACCTTGCAATGGGCCCAACTGACCGCCACCGCCGGGGCCGCGACGACGGTCTGGAATTCGTCCTACCTGCGCGCGATCCCGGTCGCCAAGGTCTGATCGCCCGAGCCCTGAGGAGGCATCACATATGACCGCCACAACGCCGCGGGGCTACCCCTACCCGCTGACCACCGACCGGGTCGCCGACGGCTGGGACGCGATCCGCGACCTCGCGGTCGCCGTCGACTCCGACCTCACCGCCGTCGTGACCGCCGTGACCAATGCCCGCACGGCCGGGGACAACGCCCTCGACGCCCGCCTCGACGCCCTGGAGCTCGACACCGGCTGGACCGCCCCGGCCCTGACCGCCGGGTGGAGCAACTACTCCGGAAGTTTTGCGAGCGTGGGCTATCGCCGCTTCCGCGGGGTGACCTACCTGCGCGGCCTGATCAAGCGCACGACCGGCACCGCGACCACCCTGTTCACTCTGCCTGCCGGTTTCCGGCCCGCTCAGAACGGCCTGTTCCCCGGGATCGCCGCCCTCTCGGCCGTGCCGGTCACAGACAACGGCCAGCCGTACGCGACGGCGTCCTTCGACCTCGCGGGGGTCGCCGTGCGGATCGACATTAATTCCTCGGGGGTCGTCGGCCTCAATCAGCCCTATGCCGTCGACGGCTGGGGCACCGGGGGCGTGCCGTACCTGTCCCTGTCCGGAATCAGTTTTCCGGCCGAGTTGTGAACGGGAGCCCTGCCATGACCGAGCCCACCGAGCCCACCGCCACCCCCTCGCC
>Ga0247825_10003503_pt1 | contig 10358 bp, 11 predicted proteins | sample 13C_Vanillin_Day_FD_194413 | JGI IMG/M metagenome (GOLD analysis project Ga0247825, IMG submission 194413) | Soil microbial communities from agricultural site in Penn Yan, New York, United States - 13C_Vanillin_Day48 | ecosystem: Environmental > Terrestrial > Soil > Agricultural land | place... | reverse complement strand
GGGAGTCGCCGTCGCGCACGCGGTCGGCGATCATGCGTCGCACGGCGTCGGTGATCTCCTCCCGCCCGCCGTAGCCGATGGCGATGAGCAGCTCGTAAGGCCCGTTGTCCGCGGTCTCTGCCTCGACACGGGCGATTGCGTCCCGAGTCGACTCCGGCAGGAGCTCGATGCGTCCGACGGCGCGGATCCGTCGCTTGCTGGACCGGTTCTGTGACTGTCCCAAGGCTTCGACCTTGTCCTCGACGATGGCGAAGATGCTGTCTAGCTCGTCCTGACTGCGCTTGAAGTTGTCGACGGAGAGCACCCAGACCGTTACGCATTCGATGCCGAGATAGTCGCACCAGTCCACGAACTCCTCGGCCTTGTCGGCGCCTGCGCGGTGTCCGGCGCCGGGGTCGCTGAGGCCGAGGTTGCGGGCGAATCGCCGGTTGCCATCGAGGACGACGCCTACATGGCGGGGCAGATCGGCTTTGCGGACGAGGGCCTCGAGACGGCTTTCGTAGAATCGGTAGGCGAGGTCTTTAAGAAACATCGGCCCCATCCTACCAAGCCCGCGCTTCCAGAGCGCTAACAGGAAGTTACAAACGCAGTGGCTTCACCGGCGAGAGCACCGCCCTCGGGTCCTCGTGCCACACTTCCGGCTGCACGTCGATGTACAACTCGATCTCGTTCCCGTCCGGGTCGAGGATGTAGAGGCTGTGCGTCACGGTGTGGTCGGAGGCGCCAACCATCGTCACGTTATTCTCCTGCAGGGTCGCAATCACCGCCTTGAGCTCGTCATCCGTTGTGCCGACCTTCAGGCCGAAGTGATAGAGGCCCGCGCGACGGCCTCGTGATGGTACGGGCGCATCCTCGCCGACCTCGATCAGCAGCAGTTCGTGATGGGTGCGATGACTGGAGCTGTTGAACGCCGCAGCTCGCATGCCGGGCACCACTTCGTTGATCGGATGGAAACCCAGCACGTCGCCGTAGAAATGCGCCGACTGTTCGAGGTTTCGCACGTACAGGACGATATGGCCGAGCTCTTTGACTTCCATAACGTGTCTCCTTATCAGGAACAAAGAGGGCGCACTGTGTGCGCCCTCGCAATTCGATTGCCGCTTGCGAGCTCTGGCTAGAAGATCGCGCAGCCGATGTTGCCCTTCCAGCCGTACTCGATTTTGCCGTCGGGCTGGATCAGGATTGGGACTGTGATGGCGTACTTCAGCGCCTCGTCGTACCACTGCTTGTTCTTCATGACGTTGCGTTCTTCAAAGTCAACGCCGTCGGCCGTGAGCTCGGCCACGGCGCGGTCACAGGCGCTGCAGTTGGGGGTTGTGTAGACGATCAGTTTCTCAGCCATCTCAGCCGTATTTTACACAGCGCGACAAGAGATCGCGCTAGCCGTCTGCGTGAGCGCTCTCGAGCATGGCAGTTGTCGCGTCGAACGCGAGACGGCACGCGGCCCTCAGTTCCTTCGTCGCCAGGTCGTCGGACATGACCTCGATGGCCCACGGCGCTGAGACACCCATGGCCCGCAGCTCTTGCACCATTCGTGACAGGTCGAAATCGCCGTGGCCGGGCAGGCGCCGCCCGTGCCGCGTCTCCTCGCGGATCTCGCCGGCAGGCTCAGCTGGACCGTCGTTCACTTGCACGCCCACGATGCGTTCCGCTGGGACGCTTCGTAGCGCGTCGAAATCCGGGTTGCCGCGGAAGAAGTGCCAGAAGTCGAGCAGGATGCCGCCGTTCGGCGCACCTGACCGGCGTACCACGTCCCAGGCCGTCGCGACGTCTGGAATGCCGGACCACGGCAGGAATTCGAGCGCGACGGTCAGGCTGTGCCCGGCTGCCCGGTCGCACAACCCGGCGAAGCGCTCCGCCAGACGCTCTATCGGCGCTACTTCATCTGGAAACTCCGCACAACCGACGTTGAGCTGCCGCGCGCCGAGGGCATCGACCGCTGCGAAGATCGCGGCCTCCACCTGAACAGAATGCGCGCGAATGGCTTCAACGTCGGACGACCAACCGGTGAGGAACTCGATTTCGTCGATGGCCATGCCGGTGCTTTCGAGCAAGCGCAGCATTTCGTCATTGCTCGCGCCCCGCTCACGCGTGCGTACGTAGTCATCGACTTGCATGCCGATGCCCCAGAAGCCGGTTTCGGCCGCGGTGCGCACGCGCGACTCGAAGGGGAAGCGCGCCGGGTCGTTGGGGGTGGCGCCGGCGATGGTCCAGTAGGACGCGACGAGGCGGTCGGTCATGAGTCGATGTCGGGAGCAGGGTCCCGAGTGTCTGTTGCGTCCAACTCCTCGGCGACCAGCCGGTCAATAACCCGTCTGATGAACTCAGATTGAGAGATGCCCATTTCTGCCGCACTGCTCGCGACTGCCGTGGCCATCTCAGGCGGCATGCGGAAGTCCTTCTTTACGAGGTTCGACATCTATGTGCTGCTGTCTACTGACTCGATAGTCACGAAGTCGCCTTCCGTCAGCTCTTCGTTGTTGGCGTTGGCACGGTCGGCGAGGGGGAATTCGCCCTTGCGGTATGCGTCGTAAATCTGGAAGAGGTCGCGCTTGTGGGGACGCTTCTTGCCGATGGGGCAGCGCAGCCAGTCCTCGTAGGGCTCGTCGCAGTAGCCCTGCCGGTGCTCGCCGCACTTCGGCTGAAGGTACTGGGCGAACTCTGGCAACTTGCGCATGATCTGCGAGCGCATCAAGGCAACTACCTTACGGAACTCCCACTGGGCGCGCGTGCAGAGACGCAGGTCGGCGATGTGGAGCAGTTCGAGGAAGTTGACCGTGATCTTGAAGTTCGTGTTCGTGGCGTTCGGCAGCACGAAGCGCGCGTCCTCGGCGGGCACGCCGGCCTGCACCAGCTCGTCGTAGAAGGCGGCGATTTGCTCAAAGAGCGCGACCATGCGTTCTTCGAGGCCGGCGCGCTTTACAGACTCCGGGACGGTGTAGGGGAACTCGCCGCCCTTAAACGTGACATAACGCTGGCTCTGCTGCTCGAAGCTGATGCCGATGTGATGGCGCACGAACTGATGGCTGAACGCTCTCGTCACGCCGGAGATGCCGAAGACGAACCAGACCTGCTCGAGCGGTGAGGCGTGGCCGGTCTCCAGGCGCTTCTCGATGAAGTCCTGCATCTGCTCCCGCGTGATGCGGTCGTCCTCGATGCGCTCCTCGATCTGGATCGGCGTCAGGGCGGAGTAGGCCACACGATAGGCGAGGTATAGCTGGCGGATAGGGTCCTGGGTGTGGTCGAGGAGCTTGACCTCGATACCGCGTGACGGGGGCTTGCGCTCGGGGGCTTCCATGGGGCAATTCTACGGGGAACAGGGATCAAGGAACAGGGAACGAGGTCAAGGGACGGGGGGCAAGGGGGAAGTCTGTTCGTGTGTCGCCATGGCCCTTGACCTTGACCCTACAGGGGCGCGAAGGCTGTGCCCTGCACGAGCATGACGGCGATCGCCGCCAGCGATAGGAATGGCGCGTAGGGGACGGCCTGCTTACGTGTCACGGTGTGCAGGACGAGCATCAGCACCATCACCACCGCCGCCGCCACGATGCCCCAGAACAGCGCCTGCATCGCAATCTGGACTCCGAGTCCGGCGCCGATCAGCATGGCCAGCTTTGCGTCGCCGAGGCCGATGCCGCCAGAGGTGATGAAGGCGAGGATGAAGAAGAACCCACCGCCCGCCACCGCGGCAAGCAAAGCCTGACCGATATCGCCGTCCGGCATGAGCACCGCCGCGACCAGGGCCAGCACCGTACCCGGGTAGGTGATCACGTTGGGTACGCGGAAGCGCAGGAGGTCCGTCGCCGTGCAGACCAGAAGCGCCGCCACCAGCAGTGACACGGCAACTGCTTGCACGAGGTCGAATCTCGCGCCGGCTACCGCCATCGCGGGGGGCAGAAGGGCGAGCACCGCCCAGCGCACGCGCGCCGGCCAGGCACCCAGGTGCCAGGGTAGCGCACGTTCGTCCTCCCGGCGTTCGACGAGGTCTTCGTCAAACGTGGTGAGACCCACGACGAGCCGGTTGAGGAGAAAGACCAACGGTAGTGCGGCGATGAAAAAGGCGATTGCCTGCATATGAGGGATTATCGGCGCTTTCGGTGCGTTGTCAGAGCGTTGTGATCGGCCGCGACTGCAGCAGGTAGAGGTTGCCGGCAGCGAGGGCCCACTCGATGTCCTGCGGTGGCCCGTAGTGCTGCTCGACACTGGCGGCGAGGCGCGCGACCTCGCACGCTTCCTCGTCCGTCAGCGAAGGCTTGTGTTGGAGGTCGGCTGCCAGGCTAACGTCGATGGTGCCGTGGCCCTCAGGGTTGGGGAATGTGCCTGTCTCCTTCGGGTAGATCTCGCGCTCGACGATGCTGAAGCTGCCCTTCTGCACGACGAACGAGTCGGGCGTGACGCGACCGGAGACGATGGCCTCGCCCAGGCCCCAGCTGGCGTTGATTACGACCATCTCCCGATCGCCTGTCACGGGATGGGCGGTGAAGGCGATGCCGGACGACTCCGAGGGGACGAGCCCCATAACGACCACCGACATCGCCTCGTCGAGGCCGCCGCCGTTGCGGGCGCGATAGCCCACGGCGCGTTCGGCCCAGAGCGAGACGTAGCACTCGTGCACCTTGCTGAGGATGTCGTCGACGCCGCGGACGTTCAGGAAGGTCTCGTAGAGGCCGGCAAACGAGGCGGCCGAACCGTCTTCGGAGATGGCGGAGGAGCGCACCGCGCAGGCCATGTCCTGCTTCGTCATCAGGGTCGCGTAGGCATCCTCGATGGCGCCTCGCAATTCGGGGGGCAGCGGCGTTTCCTTCAGGAGGGCGCAGATCTGTTCGGCGGCGGCGCGAGTTGTGGCGGGCTGTGACGGGTCGACCGTGCCCAGGACGGTTGCGATTCTGGCATTCACGCTCGTCGACTCGGCATAGTGCTGGTACGCGTCAGCGGTTACGCAGAAGCCTACGGGCACGCGAAAGCCGGCGGCGCTCAGCTCTGAGAGGGCGGCGCCTTTGCCGCCTACCTGCTCACGCGGTAACTTACCCGAATCCATCCAGGCTATGTATGACATGTTTCTCCGCTGCTAGCTGCCGTATTTCTTGAACACAAGGCAGCTGTTCTGGCCTCCGAGGCCGAACGAGTTTGACATGATCGCGCCGACCCTTGCCTTGCGAGCTACGAGCGGCACGTAGTCGAGGTCGCATTCCGGGTCGGGCGTCTTGAGGTTGATGGTCGGCGGGATGATCTGGTCACGGATCGCCAGCACGCCTACAGAGGCTTCGACAGCGCCGGCCGCGGCGGCAAGGTGGCCGGTCATCGACTTGGTCGAGCTGACGGCGACACCGTAGGCGCGCTCGCCGAAGACCTTCTTGATCGCGGCAGTCTCCGTTTTGTCGTTGAGCTGCGTCGAAGTGCCGTGGGCGTTGATGTAGTCGACGTCATCGATCGTGATGCCGGAGAGCTTGAGGACGCGTTGCATAGCGAGGGCCTGTCCGTCGACGTCGGGTGCGGTGTCATCGGTCGCGTCGAAGGACCACGCCGCGCCTGCCAGCTCGCAGAGGATGGGGGCGCCACGGCGGCGGGCGAATTCTTCCGTCTCCAGGACGAGGATGCCGGAGCCTTCGCCGAGCACGAAGCCGCTGCGGTGCATATCGAAGGGGCGCGAGGCTTCCTCAGGCTTGTGGTTCCAGGTCTTGGTCAGCGCGCCGAGGCCGGCGAGCGACGAGACGACGACGCGCCCGATCATCGCTTCCGCGCCGCCCGCAATCATGCAGTCCGCGTAGCCGAGGCGCAGGAGGTTCAGGGCCTGGCCGATGGCGTCGCCACCGGAGGCGCACGCGCTGTTGACGCTCGAGTTGGGCCCGCGCACCTCCAGCAGGCGACCTACGCGCACGGCGGCGCTGTACTGGCCGACGCGCGGGACGGTCAGCGGATCGACACGGCCGACGCCACGCGTCTCGGCGACCAGCTCCTGTTCGGCGATGAGTTGGAGGGCGCCCGAGCTGGCAATGATCACGCCTATGCTGTCGCGGTTGCCGTCGTTGACCTGGAGGTTCGCGTTGGCGACCGCCTCCATACCCGCAACGACGGCCATCTGGGTGTGACGGCCTGAGCGGCGCGCCGTGCGACGGTCCATGAGGTCTTCCGGGACGAAGTTCTTCACCTCGGCTGTGACCTTCACGTCGCAGTCGGTGGCGTCGAACGCGGTTGTCGGGCCGGTGCCGGAGCGGCCTTCCAGCATCGCTTGCCATGTCTCAGGCGCGCTGTTGCCGATGGGCGTTACGAGGCCCACACCGGTGACGACGATCTTTGGAAAATCAGGCATGCATCGCTCGCTTGTCTTTGTATCCCACGCCCCGAGTCCTGGTCAATCTGAATCGATGTTACGGCAATGCGCGCCAGCAGTCAGAACTTTGACGTAAACGTTAGCGCTTCGGTAGGATTCGACCGTGGTACATCAAGCGGTCGACACGCACGCCGTCACAGGCGAGAGCGTAGGCCAGCGCACATCGACCTTCCACTCATTAAGGTACCGCGACTTCCGCTACATGTGGCAGGGGCAGATTGGCGCCTCTGCTTCACAGTGGATGGAGCAGCTTGCCCGTCCCTTTCTCATCCTGGAGTTGACCGATTCCCCTTTCCTCGTCGGCCTGATCGCCGCCACGCGCATGGTGCCGATGCTCTTTGTCGGCATCTGGGCCGGCGTCCTCGCCGACCGTATGGACAAGAAGAAGATTCTGGTTGCCTGCCAGGCCGTTACCTTCGGCGCGCATGCAGTCACGGCGCTGCTCATTCTCACCGGCCTGATCGACCCGATTGCCGTCTTCGTCGGCGCCTTCGTCACAGGGTGTGCCCAGGCGTTCAACCAACCGGCACGCCAGTCTCTGATCCCGCGCCTGGTGCCGCGTGAGTACATGGCGAATGCCCTCGCTCTCAACTCAGCCGCCTTCAACATCATGCGTACCGGCGGCCCGGCGATTGCCGGCGCCGTGCTCGCCGTCGCCGGCTTCGAGGGTGTCTACGTCATGCAGACTCTCGTCTATGTCTGGGTGATCTGGAGCACTGCGCAGATCGGGGAGCACGGCGAGCCCGTGAACCGCGAGCGTGCCTCGATGAAGACAGAGCTGGTCGAAGGCTTCGCAGCCGTGAAGCGCGACCGGATCATCTTCTACATCATGATCCTCTGCCTCGCCCTCTTCGTCTTCGGCATGCCATTCCAGGCGGTGTTCATTCCGTTGATCGCCGTCGAATCGCTCGACATGAGCAAGTCGACTGCCGGCATCCTGATCTCCGCGGTCGGCCTCGGCGCACTGATCGGCGCCCTCGTAGTGGCGACAATCGGCGACTCTGTACGCAACCGAGGAATGCTCATGATCTCGATGATCGTGGTGTTTTGTGGCGCCCTGCTTGTGTTCGCTCGCGGTGAGACGCTGCTCACTGCGATCCCGGCCTTGCTTTTGTGTGGGGCGATGCAGACCTCGTTCATGTCGCTGAACAACGCTTTCGTGCTGGGGCGAACGCCGCAGGAGCTGCACGGGCGCGTGCTCAGCCTGTTCAGCCTCGACCGCGGCCTCGTCCCGCTGGGCGCGACGCTCGCGGGCGCGTTGGCAGCGTCGCTGGGCGCCGCGGATGCGCTGACGATCATGGCCAGCTTGTGTCTGGCCTGTACCCTACTGGTCGCTGCCCTTGTGCCGTCATTGCGGCGCATCCATTAGGTCAGAAATTAGAACCCTACAAGTAATCTAGTGACGATTGGTTCATAGGCACTGCGAATATTGCTACGCGTATATGTTAGAATTCGATAATGACGCGCGTGATCGTCCAGCCTTCCGGCCTCGAGTATGAGGTCAAGATCGGCGACACGCTCATGGGGAGCGCTGTCGGGCTCGGCTGGTACTGGCCGACCACCTGCGGCGGTCAGGGTGTCTGCACCACCTGTCTCACCGAAATCATTAGTGGCGGTGAACTTCTTGCGGAGATGAGCCGCAGCGAGCGCAAGACGCTCGCGGCTGAACGCGGTGAGGTGGTGTTGGCAAAGCCCATGCGCCTGGCGTGCCAGACCGCAGTCTTGCGGGAAGGGACTGTGATTGTGAATAAGGCAGGAGTGCGTTCAGGGGACGCTTAACCACTAATTCTGTACAATATAGGCGTCTTCTATCGGAGGGATGTCCTTGGACCTTGGTCAACTCGAAGCGTTTGTTCAGGTAGCTAACCAGCGCAGTTTTAGCCGCGCCGCTGAAGCGTTGTTCCTAACGCAACCATCGGTGACGGCTCGTATTCAGGCGTTGGAACGCGACCTGGGGGAGCGGCTCTTTGAGCGCTCTGGCCGCGGCATTCGCCTGACAGAAGTCGGCGAGTGTTTCCTGCCCCACGCGGAGCGCGTGCTGCAGGCTCTGAACGCCGGCCGTGACGCTATCGACTCATTGCGCAACTTGCACTCCGGTTCACTGGTCCTCGCCTCCGCGACGACCGTAAGCACCTACGTGCTGCCGGGGCTCCTTAAGACCTTCCGCGCGCGCTATCCGCGTATCGAAGTCTCTGTTCGCACCGGGCGCTCGGAGCAGGTGCTCCAGATGCTGCTCCAGGATGAAGCGCAGGTTGGCCTCGTGCGCGCCGTCTATCACCAGGACATCGAGACCAAAGGCCTGATCGAGGATGAGCTTGTACTCGTGGCCAACGCGACACACGACCTGATCGGCGCCGGAACAGTGACCGTCGAGCAGCTGGGCGACCACCCGTTCATCTTCTTCGACCGCAACTCCAGCTATTACTCGTTGGCCCAGGGCATGTTCCGCCAGCACGGGGTCGTGCCGCGCACCCAGATGGAGCTTGACTCCATGGAGGCGACGAAGAAGATGGTGGAAGAGGGCCTCGGCATCGCCATGCTGCCCAAGGTTGCCCTCGAGCGCGAGCTGAACGACGGCAGCCTGCGCGAAATCGCCATCGCCGACATGCCTAACCCGACGCGCCAGATCGCCCTGATCAGCCGTCGCAGCCGGCCCCTCGGCCCCGTCGCCCAGGCTTTCGTGGACATCGTCACGGAGATCTTTAGCAACGAGCGCGCCGCGGCCGCCGCCGCTGCGCCGGTAGCCGCCGCCGGCTAACCAACTAGACGCGCCTTGTTGAGAAGGGTCCCGATTCGGGGCCTTTTCTTTCCCTGCGCGTTAGAATCACGGCGTTCTTAAGGAGTGCCGCATGGACACCACCGATCTCGCGTATCTCTCGATCGCAGAAGCATCCGACCTGGTCTGGAAACGCAAAGTTTCTCCGACAGAGCTTACAGAGGCGGTAATTGCCCGCGCGCAGGCCCTCGATGACAACCTGCATGCCTATCTGACGCGCACCTTTGAGACTGCCCTCGAAGAAGCGAAAGTGGCGACTGAGGAAATTGCGCAACAGCGTGGTCCCAAGAGCGCCCTCCACGGCATTCCCTTCGCGATCAAGGACATCTACGAGACGGCGGGCGTTGAGACGACGGCGGGTTCGAAGCTGCAGACGCCGAACATCCCGGCGTCAGACGCGCATGCCGTCGCGCTCCTCAAGCAGGCCGGTGCCGTCATGCTCGGCAAGCTCAACCTGCACGAGTGGGCGATGGGCGGCACGAACGTCAACTACTTCTTCCCGACGCCGAAGAACCCCTGGGACCAGACGCGCATCACCGGCGGATCGTCCGGAGGTTCCGGGCTCGCTCTCGCTGCCGGCTTCTGCTACGGCTCGCTGGGTACGGATACGCGCGGCAGCATCCGCATGCCCGCGAGCGTCTGTGGCATCACCGGCCTCAAGCCCACCTACGGCCGGGTCAGCATCCGCGGCATCATCCCCCTCGTCTGGTCGCTGGACCACGCCGGACCGATGGCCCGCAGCGCCGAGGACTGCGCGCTGATCATGAACGCGATCGCGGGCTACGACCCGGAAGACCCCACCGGCGCAGACGTGCCGGTCGATGACTACGTCGCTGCGCTGGGAGGCGCGTCGCCGTCTCTCGATGGTGTCCGCATTGGCGTGCCGCGCGACTTCTTCTTCGATGCGTCGGAAGTGGACGCCGACATCCTCAAGGCGGTCGAAGACGCGATCGACGTCCTGCGTAAGCTGGGGGCCAAGGTGCGGGACATCGAGTTCCCCAACCCTGATGACTACCTGGACAACCAGGTGTTCGGTGCAGAAAGCGCTGCATACCACGAGGAGCGGCTGCGTGAGCGGCCCGAAGAGCTCAGTCCATTGCCGCGGGATCGCGTCACGACCGGCGCCGCAGTATCCGGCATGGACTACGCCCGCGCTCGCTGGCGCCAACTGGTATTCAAGCAGACGGTCACAGCCACCTTCCGCGAGGTCGACCTCATCCTCACACCGACCGCGCCGGTGCCACCCCTGAA
>Ga0247825_10003502_pt1 | contig 10359 bp, 7 predicted proteins | sample 13C_Vanillin_Day_FD_194413 | JGI IMG/M metagenome (GOLD analysis project Ga0247825, IMG submission 194413) | Soil microbial communities from agricultural site in Penn Yan, New York, United States - 13C_Vanillin_Day48 | ecosystem: Environmental > Terrestrial > Soil > Agricultural land | place... | reverse complement strand
ACCAGATCCCGTACCTGGTCGCCGGACGCACCGGTGCCATCGCCAGCCCGACCGCGGCAGCCGACCCGCAGAAGCTCAGCGTGTGGCCGGTCGGGGCCGGTCCCTTCCGGATCACCGATTTCGTCGCCGAGGATCACGCGTACTTCGAGAAGAACCCGAACTACTGGGACGCCGACAACATCCACATCGACCGTTTCGAACTCAGCGTCGCCCCCGACCCGGCCACACTCGTCGCCGGTGTGCAGTCGGGGTCGATCGATGTCGCGCGATTGCCGGCACTGCAGTCCAAGCAAGCCGAGGCCGCCGGTCTCGATGTCACCGTGAGGCCGTCATTGACGGTGTACGACGTGTCGATCAACCGGAACAAGGCACCGTTCGACAACCCAAAGGTCGTCGAGGCCTTCCGCTACGCATTCGACCGCCAGACGTTCGTCGATGTTGTCACGAACGGGTTGGGCAGCACGACGAGTCAGCCGTTCCCGCACGGGTACGTCGCGTTCAATCCGGAGATCGAGAAACTTTGGAACTACGACCCCGACCACGCATCACGGCTCCTCGCGGAGGCAGGTTTTGGCCCCGGACAGTTGTCGATAGAGATCACCGCATTGGCGAACGGTGTCGACCGTGCTGAGATCGTGCAGTCGCAGCTGAAGAAGATTGGTGTCGAGTCCACCATCAAGGTGGTTCCGCCGGGGTCGTCTACGTGGCAGAGCGAGGTTTACGTCGCCAAGAACGCGCAGTTAGCCGGCGACGGCACCATCGGGCGTGAATCCCCGGTGCAGAACCTGCTCGCCGTGTACGGCCCGGAAGGCATCATGAACCTCAGCGGCCCGTACGCGTCGCCGGAGTTCACCGCTGCACTCGACGCAGTGCGACGTACCCCCCTCGAGGACCCGGAGTACAAGCCGCGGTTGCGGCAGGCCGTCAAGGTCGGCGCCGAGCAGTCGCCGACGAACTACCTCTTCAGCAACCCGTGGATCATCGTGTCCAACCCGAACCTGAAGAACCTGAATATCCTGCCCTCTCAAATTCGGTGGGAAGGCGTCACGGTCTCGTGATCACCATAGAGATCCAGCTTGCCAGCGCGTTCCACACCGAGACCGTCACGCACCCCATGTCCAGTTTGGCGGCGATGCGCGGGTCGACTCCTGGTCTCTCGAAACCCCGGACGGACATCCGTCCGCAAAGTAATCGATGGGTTCGTCGTGGTCAACTCGATCGTCGGTGGACGCCGATCTCTTGTCCCGGCGCAACCGCTCGATCCATGCCCCACCTCAGCCTGATCCCGGTCGGCTGACGGTGTGGGGCGTGCTCGAGCGGTCGACCAGCCCCGGTTCACCGAACTTGCAGTCGCGGTTTCACTCGTTTGCTGGCACAGATGGGGATATGCCCTCGGCGGTGACGTGAGCGAGGGGCAGGGTCTGGCTGCACTCTATGAGTCGACGGCGGCTGCTTCGACGTCGCCCGACGCTGAACCGCAAGATGGCAGTTGGCGGGTACAGTCCCAGCCGCTGCCCAACTGGCAGCGACTGGGTTCTTTCTGGAAACGGAAATCGTATACCGACGTGCACAGACTGCATTGGATCGAGCAGTTGCCGAACGCTGCTCGCCTCCCCGCTAGGCCACAAACGTGCCCGATTCTCCGCGAACAGCCTCTTGTCATCCTTGTCCCTGATGAAGCTGACGGCCGATCTCGTCCCCTGGAAATCGGCAGACGCGGCGCAGCTTGAGCGGTCATCCGAAGGCTGTTGGCGTTGGACGCCCGCGAGCAATCGGCCGTCCCTCCCCCTGATGCCCTATCAGCTCAGGACGCTCGACCAGTATTCGCACACAGAGAACGTCTGGCGAGGCCAGCGGGCGCCGGTGAAAACTGCCCATCAAGCTGGCGTATTCCACCCCATGTAAGCCACCTGAAAACAAGAACTAACCGAGTACGTGGTGGACTCCGCTCGCCTGGTGCCCGTGCGGCGGGATCGACGGCTATAGCTGCTCGAGAGCTTTGCTGATCTTGGTGGTGGCGTCGAGTGCACAGGATCCGTAGAAGGGTATGCGATCGCGGTCGAAACGGCTGGAGGGGATAGAGATGGCCACCGCAGCGATCGGCCGTCCCGCGGCGTTCAATATTGCAGAGCCGATCGCGCTGACGTCTGGTCTCCACCAGGATTTGTCGTTGACGGCGAACCCGAACTCTCGAGTGCGCTCTACCTCGTTGAGAAGCTTGGAACGGGAGACGAGGGTGTTCGAGGTGTACTTTTCGAGCCCGCGATCGATGACGCGTTCCACCTCGGCGGTGCTCAGTTTCGCGAGGATCGCAAGGCCGGACGCGGTTGCGTGCAGCGGGGCTGGGGTGCCAATCTCAACGAACGTCCGCACCGCTTGCTGGCTGTCGCAGCGGGACAGAATGATCAGTGAGTCGCCGTCACGTATGACGAGGTGGATGGTTTCGGTGGTGGCGTCTCGGAGCTCTTCAAGGAACGGTTGGGCTGCTTCTCGGAGTCCCTCCTCGCCTGCTGCGCGAAGTCCGATTCCAAGAGGTTTGGTCGTGACACCCCACTTCGCCCTCGACGAATCGACCATTCGGAGCCAGCCAGCATGCTGCAGCGTCAGAAGGCACCGCTGAACGGAGCTTTTGGGCATGCCTGTAGTCCTCGCCAGCTCTGAAACTCCGACGGGCTGGAGCTGAGCCACTTCCTCGAGCACGCGAAACGTGTTGAGCACGGCAGTGACCGGCTTATTTGATTCGGTCTGACTCAACTTGGCCTCTCTTCTATGTTCCGATCCAGCCCTACCCTATTTCGAAACGATGTTCCGCTGGATGGAACAATCCTAGCAGATCTCTCGATGTTGCGCCTGTTCCAGTCTTCGTTCCATTCGTCGGAGTTTGCGCCCTCACGCACTCGTGTAAGGAGTGCTCCCTTTCAATCGTGCATGGGTGAATACCGAGGAGGTGCGGCTACAGCTTGACGATCTCCGCGCGGAGAGTAGATCTCGGGTGTTGCCCGCGTTCAGAAAGGTGTCGTGGACTCGATATAAGCGACCGGCCAAGAGGGCAGCGTGGCGGCCCAAGAGCACGTCACGATCGCGACGCCCTATCTTGTATCCCCCACGCATCGTGCCCATTCGATTGGTCATCCACAGTTGCGGCGTCATCGTGGCCCCGGATCGGACGGTGACAGCCGAACCGCATCCTGCATTCAACGGCGGCGGCATCGAGAAACTACTGGGCCCCACTGGCGCGTCTCATCTCGCGTCGTAATTCCTGGAGACGTTGTGAACGCCGACGCGGTCGATAGGCGACTTGCCGCGATTCCGGTGGTCGGTGCTGATTGTAGTGATGAAGTCAGGCATGGTAGGTCGCCGAACCGGGCCTCATCGGACAGATACGTCTCGGTGTATGCCCACTCGCCGGCCAAGAAGCGATTGAGCGCTCGACCTGCCCGTTGGTTTGCGGTCGAAGGGGGCAGGTATAGCGGTGATAGTCGGTCGGGCCGAGTAGCTCTGCAAAACGGGTTGTGCGATAGACGGATCCGTTGACACCACCACGGATCGAACCTCGATGTGGGTTTCCCGGAAAGAACTCCCCCCGCCCCAGAACGCGACGACCGTCTCCTTGCGTTCGTCGTGGTGCTCCTCCGAGTACTCCAATCTAGAATGGTTGTCGACCACATGGTGCAAGAAGGCGTTATCCAGACGTTTCTTCTCTTTGTGACGGTTGCCGATGTCCTTCCGGTGCGGACGCTGTTCTTGTCGTGTTGTAGCTCGGGCGGACGGACACGTGGAATTTCCCTGTCGGGCCTCTGCCCTGGTCCCGATTCCGCTGAATCGAAGCGTGGTTCAGCGACTATGGTGCCTACTGCTGGTTCGTATCGAGCCAGCGGGCGGAAAGGTAGATCCGCAACAGTCCCGCACTCTGGATCTCGTCACATCCACCGCAGTGAACGATTTGCCGGATCTTACTGGCGTATCGCAGCGTCGAGATCCCGAATCGGGTGAAGATTTCTTCCTCGGTCGGCCCGCCGTACGGTGCCCACGACAGGGCGTGTCGTAGCAACTCATCGGAGTCGCCGTGGGTCTGACGGAGTTCATGATCCAATCGTGCCCTCCGTCGCTCGGCGCGTAGTGCTCGGTAGTCGCGGATGTCCGATTCGATGTCGGACGACTTTTTGCCTTCAGTCGCGCGTCGCCCGAACCGGTCCCTGTTGATGCGAGTTGTTGACATCGTCTGCTCTTCGTTTTGTTGACTTGGCGGAGATCGGGATCCGATACAGGGGCTGTCTGTCACTGGGTAGGCGGGGATGGGGTGCGCTGCATCAGCAACGGCTGTCCTATCCTTCGCCGGGGCGAGCGACAATGTGGTGGAGACGGGGCAATCTGCCAAGCCAGATACCGACTCCTGTTAAGTAGCCCCGTCTCGGTCGGCGACCTATCCGATCGTCAAGACAACCTTGCCGAACCGATCTTCGTGTACAAGCCGTTGCTGCGCTGATGCCGCCGCTTCCAAAGAGAAGGACGAGTCGATGACAGGCACGAGTGATCCATCAGCAAGGGCCGGCATCATTTCCTCGATGTCACGATGGGTGGCTGTGTGTGAACCACGAACATCGATCTCGTTTCTATGGATACTCACCAGGTTGATCTCGGCGGTCCGTCCGGAATGCGACCCCATCGCGACCAGACGGCCACCGTGGCGGAGCGAGTGGATCGATTCCTGCATTGTTGCCCCGCCGACGGTGTCGTGTACGAGGTCAACGCCAGTGCCGCCGGTCAACTCTCGGACACGGGAACTGAATGCCGGGTGGTCGCGGTAATTGATGACCTCCTTCGCCCCGATCGCGCGTAGCTGGTCTGCCTTCGCTTCGGTGCTGGTTGTCGCGATGACTTCCGCTCCCAGTGCTCGGGCGACTTGGACAGCGGCGCTGCCCATTCCGCTTCCGGCACCCACGACGAGGATTGTCTCGGCTGCCGTGAGTTCACCGCGTGACTTCAGCATGTGCCACGCGGTCATGTACGCCACGATGCTCGCCGCAGACTCTTCATAAGTCAGTGTGTCGGGGATGGGGATGGCGTTGCGGGCTGGCACTGCGATGTATTCGGCGTATGTGCCGTCCGTATGTTCACCGATGATGGTCAGATCGGCACACGTACTGAGGTCACCGGCCGTGCAGCCGGCGCAAGCACCGCAGGTCAGCATCGGCAGGAGCGCGACACGTTGTCCGACTCGACGAGAACTGACGGCGGATCCGATCTCGACGATGTCGCCGGCGCCTTCCACCCCGGGGGTGATCGGGAGTGGCTGTTGTTTCGAGAGTTCGGCGAACCGGCCCTCACGGACGAGAATGTCCGCCCTGTTCAGTCCGGCGGCCCTGAGCCGTACCAGGACGTCCTCTGGTCCGATCTCCGGACGAGGTACCTCTTCAATACGAAGCCGATCTGGACCACCAAACTCGTAGACACGACATGCTTTCATCTGGCTAGTCACCTTCCGTAAGACATCCACAGTCGTCCTCAATGGCGCTCTGACGGCAAGCGCCGAAGTGTCGTAATATGTTGTGTACTTGTCTGATTCGTGGCGTTGATCGCGTGCCATCTGCTCCGGCCTCACGCAAGAGGCGCGGAGATATGCTGTGAGCAGGGCGACGCGAATCCACATTGGTGTGGTTGTGTCAGATACTCGGTGGAGATCGCGGTCGTTCTTGTGGACCCGTGTCACCGACAAACTCCTCAAAGTCCTGTCGCGCGGTGCGTGGGTTCGCGGAACCGGCTCCCCGAATCCTCCTGGCGGAGTCCGTTCCGAATCTACTGTGCGAGGTCAGTGAGTTGCCGGCCCGAGGTACGGATACCTCCGACTGCGAGGAGCAGCGCCGCGACCGCAACAATGGCCGCCATCGCCCAGAGCGTCACTCGCCCGCCGTAGCTGCCCAACAGTGCCACGGCGATGAATGGGGCGACGACGCCACCGAGGTGTCCGACACCGTTGCCGAGGGCGGATCCGGTCGACCGCAGCCGTGTCGGGAAGATCTCCGCGGTGTAGACGTATGCGACCGCGCATGCGGCGAAGGCTACAGAGATCAGAGCGGATCCGAGCATGATCTGGGTGCCGCTCGAGCCCAGCGCCACGATCGCGAACCCCAATGCGTAGACGAGCGTTCCACAGACGAGGTAGTACTTGCGTTCGACGCGGTCTGCTACCAGGAGGGCGATCACTGCACCGACGGGCAGCCCCAACTGGCCGATGCCACTGTAGAGGAGGCCGCTCGGTGCGGAGAGTCCAGCATCGATCAGGATGGCGGGAAGGTAGCTGAGATAGCTGTAGTTGGCGATGTACATCAGAAACCAGAAGCCGAATACTACGGCGGTCCTCCGCAGGTAAGGGTGGCGAAAAAGCTCGGATGCGGTGCTCTTGCCCTCGTGTAGTTCTTCGGCCGGGGCATCGGGCACTGGCGGCAGTTCACGCCCGGTCTGCGCAAGGCAGCGCTCCTCCATCCCCGAGACCACGGTGTCGGCCTCAGCCGTCCGGCCATGGAGAACCAGCCACCGTGGCGATTCCGGAAGCAGGCGACCCCGCATGAACAGGATGAGCAAGGCTGCCACAGCACCGACGATGTAGACGAGCCGCCAGCCGATGTCCGGTACTCGGAGAAGGGCGATTGCGATGAAGGGTGTGCAGGCCAGACCTGCTGCACCCCAAATGTAGTTCCACATCACGTAGCGTCCGCGTCGACGGGAGGGGGACAGCTCGGAGATGAGGGTTGCGGCAAGCACGATTTCGGCGCCGGTCCCCACGCCGGAAAGGAACCGGAACGCGGTCAGTGACCAGATGTCCCAGGACGCGGCCGTCAGTACGGCCGCGAGCGCGACAATTGCCACGGTCAGCATCATCGCGACCCGGCGGCCGCGCTGGTCGGCGAGTCTGCCCAGCAGAAAGGATCCTATGGCGTAGCCGGCGAGGTTGGCGGACACCGGGTACGCGAGTTCGTTGCCGGCCAGGCCGAGAACGCCCTTCATCGTCGGTAGCGTGTACGCGAAGGTGCTGATCTCGTAGAAGGCGAAGAAGTAGGACAGCCCGACGATAAGAAAGACCAGGGGGTGCAGTCCTGATCGCGGGAGTCGGTCGATACGCGCATTCAGTTCGGCGATGGCCTTCGCCGACGTGTGCCCGATACTTGTGAATTGATCGGTCATGATATCCCTTGAGGAAGTGCGGGGCCAGCTGCCGGAGCTGAGTTCGACCGCAGTGAAATATGGGTGTCGCCGGGTCGGCGAAACGTGATGATTCGTCATCGCATGCACATGTCCCGCTCGAACCTCAGCCGGACAACGCGGTCGGAGTTCTGGTGCGGGGCGCATTGCTACACGACTGCTGCGGGCACCGTTTCAGCGATCCACCGTGCAATGGCGGTGACCTGCGCATCTGTTCCGGGTTGACCCATGACCTGGAGGCCGACAGGTAATCCGCTAACCGACATCAGCGGTACCGTCACAACGGGGGCGCCCAGCAGCGAGCTGGGCGTGTTGAAGACTGCGTCGCCGGTGGGCCAGGCAGCCAGAGGCTGCCCTGGCACGTCTCCGGGCCACAGCGGCGCCGGGCCGGGGGAGGCTGGCGCGATTAGCACGTCAGCGACGGGAGCAAGCGCGGCATGCGCCTCGCGGACATGTTCTCGCTGCCGGATAAGATCGGTATAACCCTTAACGCCCAGAGCCTCCGCGACTGCGATAGTTGCCTTACTGCGCGGGCTGACCCCCTCGGGATTGTTTCCGACCAGGGCGCCTATCGACCAGTGGTTCTCCCAGGCGGTGATCGTCGTGGTCATCTCGCGCGCACCGACGAGGCTTTGCTCGAAGCGTTCGAGTCGCGGCACCGTCTCACGGCGAAGCACGTCGACTCCGGCCCGCTCGACCGCACCAACCACCTGCTCGAAGGCGCCAAGTGTTCCGTCGTCGAGCAGGTCCCAGCCTTCGGTCTGCATGACGGCGATACTCACCGGCCGTTGCGCTGCTGGCGAATCCAGTGGACCGGCCAGGGGCTCGCGGCCCGGATCGCCGCCCGCTCGGGATGCCACCTCGATTGCGACCGCCCACATATCCTCGATGCACCCGGCATGGACTCCGTGAGTGCTCATGCTCGTTGCCTGGCGCTCGCCACGGTTGATCGCCCCTTGCGATGGCTTGAGCGCCCAGTTGCCGCAATAGCTCGCCGGCCGGATGATCGATCCGCCGACCTGGGTTCCGATCGCTGCGGGGATCATTCCGGCGGCGACGGCGGCCGCTGACCCGGAGGAGGACCCTCCCGGGGTGTGCTCGGGGCTGAATGGGTTCGTCGTCGGGCCCGGATGGGATCCGCCGAGCTCGGTGGTGACGGTCTTGCCCAAGACCACCGCGCCTGCCTGACGCAATGCCCAGACAGCGGCGTTGTCGCGCCGCGGGAAATTGCCCGCCAAGGCATCGCAGCCCATTTGTGTCGGCATATCTCGGGTCTCGAGCAGATCCTTGATACCAATCGGCATCCCGTCGATCGGTGAGAGCGGCTTTCCGTCGCGCCACCGGCGCGTGCTTGCGTCGGCCTGCTCCCGGGCCCCGGGTTCGTTGAGTACGACCCATGCGCGAACGGTACTTTCACGTTCGGCGATTGCTGCGAGACAGCGTTCCAGGTAGTCGCGGGGAGTCTCCCGTCCCGACCGGAAATGGTTCACGGATGTGTGATACCGCAAGGGCTGAAAGGTACTCGGGTCGTAGCGGGTTGTTGACTGAGTGGTGCTCTCGAGCATAATTCCTACTTGTTTCGTTGTCAGTTGCGAAATTGACTCTGGGACTTGTGCTGATCTGTAGAATTCGGGTGCTTCCAGATGCTGGACGACTGTCACCGGCCGACGCTCGAGCGCCGGTGATCTCGAAGTCAGTTCAGGCTGTCGTCATAGTCGGTCCAAATGCTCGGCTCGAGTTGGAGTGCTCTATCGGCGGGATAGTTCTTCAGCCAGTGTTGGGCGCACTCGCGAGAGGTGGCATTCCACAACCCCGGTAGGGAGTCGGCAAGGGAAAGTGTGCGTTCGAGCATCTGGAGACGGTTCGGCCACGCAATTGCGTGCGGATGCAACGTCATGGTGAACGACAGACCGCGGCGGTACTGAGCGTTCAGCTCGGCCCGCCAATTGCGTTCGAGTGCATCGGCGTGTTCGAGACCGGTCCCACGCGCCGGGAAGAGCAGGAAGAACTGATCATCGAAGTGGTAGTAGTACGGCATCGCAAGAATCGAGCGGCGGGCATCGAAATCCGTCACCCAGTAATGAGGTCGATCGTCCGCTGGACTGTTGCCGAGGTAGTCGTAGCCTTCATCGAGCAATAGCTGCACTGTGCTCGAGCTGATGGAGCCGACGGCATACTTGTCACTCGGACGAGGAAGCGAATACCAGCCGCTCGGCCGTTCTCCTGTGGCATCGGCTATATGACTGGTGGTGCGCCGAAGACGATCCAGTTCCTCGTCTCGGTCCAGGACACTGACGTCCTCGTGCGCCAACCCGTGGGCGGCGATCTCGTGCCCTTCGTCGTGCAACGCTCGAATCGTCTCTGGGTATAGTGCGGCAACATAACCGGGGACAGCGAAGGTGGCTCGAATACCGTGCCGATGAAGGAGCCCTCGCAAGGCGTCGAGTCCACCGTGCATGGCATAGTAACTCGCCGGTGTGCGCAAATCGTCGGGCGTAATCCCGCCGGGCCCACACGCCGGAGCTAGGTCGATTGTGACACCGAAGTAGCAGCGATTGGCATCAGGCCACCGGATATCGGCATCCGCAAGGGCACGTTCATCGGAAATTGTATAGCCGGCTTTCCAAGGCATCGGTTACCGCTCCTCGCTCAGGCAGTGACGTGCAACTTCCTCGCAGCTGGCAAACCAGACTCCAGGAAGTGTCTTCATTCGTGTAATCAATCTGTCCAGCATGTCGATTCGCAGAGAACGACCTGAGAACTCAGGATGCAGGCACAGATTGAAGTATCCACCTTGCTGGTACTGCTGCCAGAATCCGTCCCACCACAATTCGAACACTCGATCGGGATCGGTAATGCGCTGGGCGGAGTTCTCGGTGTTCAGCCAGGCGAAGTTGAAGTACATCGCGTCGTCGAACACGTAATGGAACGGAAGATTCAGCATTGTGACGCCCGATGGCGGTCCGGCGATCGACGGACGATGATCCACGGCATCGTGGGAGTTATAGAGGTAACCCAGATCGTGGAGCAGCTCTGGTGTGTGCCAACTACGAGATCCCACCGGCCGGCGGCCGGTCAATCGTTCGAGCGCTAGGGTCGCACGTTCGAGGTGCGCGCGTTCGACTTCGGGGTCCGCCGGCACGCGGTGCTCCCACATAT
>Ga0247825_10003501_pt1 | contig 10360 bp, 9 predicted proteins | sample 13C_Vanillin_Day_FD_194413 | JGI IMG/M metagenome (GOLD analysis project Ga0247825, IMG submission 194413) | Soil microbial communities from agricultural site in Penn Yan, New York, United States - 13C_Vanillin_Day48 | ecosystem: Environmental > Terrestrial > Soil > Agricultural land | place... | reverse complement strand
CGCGCCGATACCGGTTCGACCCGATGCTCGCCGACGCCGCGGTCGCGGCGGGCGCGAGCCTTCGCGAAGGTGTCAGCTTCGTCGAACCGCTGGTCGAGGGCGGCCGGGTCGCCGGCATCCGCACCCGGAATGCCGCGGGGCGGACGGAGGACATCCGCGCCCGGCTGGTCGTCGGCGCGGATGGCAAGCGGTCGAGACTCGCCAAGGCCGTCGGCGCTCAGGTCTATGACCACAGGCCGGCCGCCACCTGCATGTACTATGCCTACTGGGGCGGCTTCGACACACCGGACACCCGGCTGTTCATCCGCGAGGGGCTGTTCGGCGCGGCCGCCGCCACCAATGACGGCCTCACCTTCCTCGGCATCGTGTGGCCGCACGCCGAACTGGCCCGTGTGCGCGCCGACATCGGCAACGCCTATCGCGAGGCGGCAGCGACGATTCCCTGGATCGCCGACCGCCTCGCCTCGGCCACACAGGCCGAGCGCTTCGTCGGCACCGGCGATCTCGACGGGTTCATGCGGACGGCATCCGGTCCGGGCTGGGCGCTGCTCGGCGATGCCGGACATCACAAGGATCCGATCACCGCGCAGGGCATGACCGACGCGCTGCTCGACGCCGAGCGCCTTGCGGCCGCAGTGGTGGAAGGGATGTCGGGCAGCCGCCCGCTCGATGCCGCGCTTTCGGACTACGGCCGCCGGCGCGACGCGGCCGCACGGCCCATGCACGGCCTGACGGCCGAGTTCGCCGGCCTTGCCGCTCCGCCTCCGGCGATGATCGAGCTCCTGCATGCGCTGCGCGGCAATCCCGCCGACACGGCACGCTTTCTCGGGGTGATCGCACGAACGGTTGCGGTCGATGATTTCTACGCGCCCGCCAACCTCGCACGCATCACGGGCGGCGAGCTTGCAGCCTGAGGTTTTTTTGGTCCCGAATTTTTGAAATGGAGTTTGTCATGACCCAAGCTGTTGTTCGTCCGGCCAGCCTGATCTCGGGTGCAACCTCGCGCTTCCGGCGGGTTGCCGCCCGGCTGGAGCGCTCGCTTCTCAACGTTGCGATGGCGTACAGCACGTACCGCGCGCTCGAAGCATTGCCCGACGAGGTCCTCAGGGACATCGGGCTTGTGCGAAGCGAAATCCCGTTTGTCGCCGGTGCGGTGGCCTCAAGGCACTGGAAGGCGCATTCGCGTCGCTAGCCGCCGGGCACGCCGTTCTCTCCCGGCCTCACCCTGAGGAGCATTGCGAAGCAATGCGTCTCGAAGGGCGAGGCCGCCACAGAACGGGGCCGCCCTCGTCCTTCGAGACGCGGGCTTCGCCCGCTCCTCAGGATGAGGGCGGGGATGGGCCTGCGCTAGTTACCCGCCAACCAAGTCGCGTAACGCGCTTTGAGCGCCTCGGTCTCCGGCCGGCCGTCATAGTGCACAGGCTCGGCGAGCGTCCGGCCGGCGGCGTGCACGCGATAGGCCATGTAGCGGTAGGGCGCGGGATACTTCTGCGCGTCCGCGCCCGCCATCAGCGCGTCGAACTGCGGCGACGGCTCGACCGGATCGAGCCGGTCCTTCTCGTACAGCGCCGCGCGCTCGACCATCTTCCAGACGCCGTCGCGCCGCTCCAGCCGGTCGAGAAAGCGGCCGTTCGAGTTGAGGTCGACGGCGATGCCATCAATGGTCTGGCGCACCAGGATCGCCACGCTGGTCTCGGCGGTGGCGCGCGCGCCGTTCACGCTCACCCGCGCCGGCCACAGCAGATGCTTCGCCTCGCTGCCCTTGCCGAAGTTGCGCCGGCAGTGCGCGACGAATTCCGGATAGGGACCGCGAAACCACGACACCGCGATTTCACCGCCAGGATGGAAGATCGCTTCGAGATCGTCCCATTTGCCCTGGTCGCGGGCGAAGCCCCAGGCCTGGATAAGCTCGGCGCAAACGGTTTTGTCGCTGTCCATCAATCACCTGAGGTGTACGCGGCTGTGGATCGTTTCGGGGATAGCTTCAGGAAAAACCGGGTCGCCGGGCCGCCACAACCTGTGCGGAAGCCTGTGTATATCCTGTCGATAATTCCTGTGGAAGTTCAGCCCGCCGCCGGGCATAAACCGCTGTGACCAAGTCCCAGGAAAAATCCGCAGAAAAATCCGCCGGAAAATCCGACAGCAGCGCGACCTATGTGGCGCGCCTCGTCGCCGGCGAAGCCGCCGCCCGCCGCATCGCCGATCTGCTTTCGGAAAGCCTCGATCCAACCGACAGCGCCTGTGCGGCCTTCGAGCAGCCGGACGGCCGCTGGCAGGTCGACGTGCATTTCCGCAAGCGCCCGGACGAGAAGAGCCTGCGCGCCATCATCGCAATGACCGGCGGCGACAAGCTCGCGCGCGCGATGAGGGTGCAGAAGGTCGCGCCGCGCAACTGGGTCAAGGAGAGTCTGATCGGCCTGCGGCCGGTCACGGCCGGCCGCTTCGTGGTGCACGGCGCACACGACCGCGACCGCGTGCCGGCGCACTGCGTCGGCATCGAGATCGAGGCCGCGACCGCGTTCGGCACCGGCCACCACGGCACCACGCGCGGCTGCCTGCTGGCGCTGGACTACCTCGCGCGCAATTACAAGCCGCGTCACATCCTGGATCTCGGCACCGGCTCGGGGATTCTCGCGATCGCCGCGGCGAAGCTGTTTCGCGTGCCGGTGCTCGCCACCGACATCGACGCGCGCTCGGTTGCGGTCGCGCGCGACAACGCCAGGCTGAACGGCGTCGGCGCGTTCGTCACCGCGATCCACGCGGCGGACCTGCGCGCGCCGGAGGTCGCCAGGCGAGCTCCGTTCGACCTGGTGATGTCGAACATCCTGCTGCGTCCGCTGCAACGGCTTGCGGCGCCGATGGCGCGGCAACTCGAGCCGAACGCACGCGTCGTGCTGTCAGGAGTCCTGAAGGCCCAGTCCAACGCGGCGCTGAGCGCCTACCGGTCGCAGGGGCTGGTGTTCGAGCGCTCGTTCCCGCTCGACGGCTGGTTCACGCCGCTGATGGTGGCGCTGGCCGATTGAGCGCGGCTGATCACGCTGTGCGAATGACGCATCTGCCACTCGGCCAGCGTGTCGAGCAGGCGCAGCAACGCGCCGCGCCGCGGATCGGACTGCGGGGAATTCGACGGACCTAATGTCAAAGCGGCCATGAGATTCTTCCCAAAATGGAAGCTCAGCTCGCCGAACCCATAACCGTCCGTAATGGACCGATAGCGTATGCTTGCAGCACGAACTTGTAGCGCATTCCGGGGCAGCGCAGGTCGGGCAAAGCCGCATGGGTCCAGTGACCCTGCTGCATATTGTCGCACTTTAACAGCTAAGGCGCTGATCCGCAACCGAAAAGCACATTCCGCGATTGGCGCGGGTGGACCGCGCAGCGGCGCACATTTCTGTGACGAACGGTCTGACGGACACGGCGGGACAAGCCATCGCCATGCCCGTCAGGAGGATTTCAGCGGGCGAACGGCAGCGAATCTTCGTTGCGCTCGTTGATCTTCCAACCGGCCTGCTCGAGTTCGTTGGGCAGCAGCACGCCGTGGCGCTTCAACTCCTCGACGGCCTTGCGCTGGCGGGAGGCGATCATCCCGGCGTAGAGGCGGGACAGCAAGCTGAGAAACATGGGGAGCTCCTTATGTGTTCAGGCAAGGCCGGCGGCAAATCCCCTGTCGGCCACCGTCTTTTCTGCAATGCAACATAGATCGATTCGACTAAAGTTGGTAGCTGCCCCAATGCATGGGTCGTGATCTAACCCAGCATAGTAAAAGGATTAATTCAGTTTTCTGATCGAGAGGATCAAATTCGGGAATGCCGCCCGCCCATTTGCATTGTTGCGATGCACACTGGCGCTTCAAAAGCCATCCACTGCCGCGGCCGCACGCAATTGCCGCGCTGCGCCACGGCACCTAGATTGCCCAAATGAGATTGCCCCAGTGATGTTCGAGGCGCGTTTTCAGTCGTTTGACGACCCCGAGCCGGCCCAGACCGGGCCGCGGGTCGAGGCTCTGCGTGCCGAACTCGCCCGGCGGGGGCTGACGGGCTTGATCCTGCCCCGCGCCGACCGCCATCAGAACGAGTATGTGCCGCGCTGCGAGGAGCGGCTCGCCTGGCTGACCGGCTTCACCGGATCGGCCGGAACGACGGTGGTCCTGGAAGACCGCGCAGCGCTGTTCGTGGATGGCCGCTATACGCTGCAGGCGGCAACTCAGGTCGACTCGTCGGTGTTCGCCATCGTCAATGTCGGCGAGACACCGCCCGACAAGTGGCTGGGGCAGAATCTCAAGCCGGAGGCCAAGCTCGGCTACGACCCGTGGCTGCACACGGTGGACGGCGCAGAGAAGCTCGCGCGCGCCTGCGCCGACGCGGGCGCGACTCTCGTGCCGGCCGAGCCCAATCCGGTCGATGCGATCTGGACCGACCGGCCGGCGCCGCCGATCGGCGCGGTGACGCTGCACGATTTCCGCTATGCCGGCGAATACGCCAGTTCCAAGCTCAACCGTATCCGCACCGAAGTCGCAAACCTGCGCGCCGACGCTCTGGTGATCTCCGATCCGCATGCGGTGGCCTGGGCCTTCAACATCCGCGGCAGCGACGTCGCGCACACGCCGCTGCCGATTGCATTCGCCATCGTGCCGCCGGAGGGCAAGCCCGCGCTCTACATCGACAGCGCGAAGCTTTCCAACGCGGTGCGGCACAATCTCGAAGAGATCGCCAACATCCGCGAGTCGGCCGATTTCATCCGCGAGCTCACGGCATTCGGCCTCACCGGCAAGACCGTGCGGCTCGACCAGGCGACCGCGGCCGACGCGCTCGCTCGTATCGTGACGACCTCCGGCGGTAAGGTGACCCGCGGCGCCGATCCGATCGCGCTGATGAAGGCGGTGAAGAACCCGGTCGAGATCGAAGGCGCGCACGAGGCGCACCTGCGCGACGGCGTGGCGATGACGCGCTTTCTCGCCTGGCTCGACCGCGAGGCGCCGAACGGCGCACTCACCGAAATCGCCGCGGTCGAAGCTCTGGAAAGCTTCCGCCGCGACACCGGTCTCCTGAAGGATGTGTCGTTTCCCTCGATCTCGGGTGCCGGACCGGACGGCGCCATCGTGCATTACCGCGTGACGCGCGCCACCGACCGTCCCATCAAGCCCGGCGAGCTGTTCCTGATCGATTCCGGCGGCCAGTACGAGGACGGCACCACCGACATCACCCGCACCGTCGCGGTCGGCGAGCCGACCGCGGAAATGCGTGAGCGCTTCACGCTGGTGCTGAAGGGGCATATCGCGATTGCGCGGGCGGTGTTTCCCGACGGCACCACCGGCGCGCAACTCGACCCGTTCGCGCGGCAGCATCTGTGGGCCGCGGGGCTCGATTTCGATCACGGCACCGGACACGGCGTCGGCAGCTATCTCTCGGTGCACGAGGGGCCGGCGCGCATCTCCAAGCTCGGCAACACGCCGCTCAAGCGCGGCATGATCCTGTCGAACGAGCCGGGCTACTACAAAACCGGCGAATACGGCATCCGCATCGAGAATCTCGTGCTGGTGGTCGAGGGGCCAAAGGTGGAGGGCGGCGAGAAGCCGCTCAACGCGTTCGAGACGCTGACGCTGGTGCCGATCGACCGCCGCCTGATCGAGATGTCGATGCTGAGCTACGACGAGATTTCCTGGATCGAGATCTACCACGCCAGGGTCGCCGCGGCGCTGATGCCGCAGAGCGACGACCAGACGCGCGACTGGCTGGCCGCAGCGACCTTGCCGCTCGGCCAGGGTTGATGTCCAGCTGCAGCAAATCGACGCGACGAGCACACTCTCACCCCGTCATCCTGAGGTGCGAGGCGCAAAGCGCCGAGCCTCGAAGGATGAACGGCCCCGAAATCCCGGGCCGTCGACCCTTCGAGGCTCGTTCGCTGCGCTCACTCGCACCTCAGGGTGACGGGGATAGAGTTTGCGCGTTGAACCAGCAAAGCGCGAACCTGCTCTGATGGACGACGCCACCGCCCGGCAACTGCACGACCATCCTCGGACCGAAACGACGCCCTGGGGGCTGCTGCTGTTGCTGATGGCGTTGACCGCCATCGGGCCGACCACGCTCAACATCGTGGTGCCGGCGCTGCCGGCGATGGCGAACCGGCTCGCGACCGACGTCGCCACCATCCAGCTCACCGTCTCGGTCTATCTGCTGGCGCTCGCGGCGGGACAGCTCCTGATGGGGCCGCTGTCCGACCGTTTCGGCCGGCGGCCGGTCGTTCTCGCCGGGCTTGCGCTCACCGCGGGCGCAAGCGTGCTCGCCATCGTGATCTCGACGGTCGAGAGCCTGATCTTCGCGCGCGTGCTGCAGGCACTCGGCGCGTCAGCCGGCATCGTGGTGAGCCGCGCCATCATCCGCGACCTGTTCGACCGCAACCGCGCCGCCGCCATGATCGGGCTGGTCGCGACCGTCATGGTGGTGGTGCCCACGCTCGGTCCGCTGATCGGCGGCCTGCTCGACACCGGTTTCGGCTGGGAATCGATCTTCATCTTCACCGCCGCGAGCAGCGCGCTGGTGGTCGCCTGGGCCTTGTTTGCGTTGCCGGAAACCCGCGGGCTGAACGCGCCGCCCGGCGCGCCACAGGGTTTCCTGAGCGGCCTTGGTGAGTTGACGGGCAGCGCGAAATTCGCCGGCTACGTCTGCGCCGCGTCGTTCGGGTCGAGCACTTTCTTCGTATTCCTCGGCGGCGGGCCTCACGTGGTGGTGACGCTGATGGAGCGCTCGTCGGCTGAATACGGCGTGTGGTTCGCGCTCTCGTCGATCGGCTACATGGCCGGCAACTTCGCTGCGTCGCGGCTTTCGACGCGGCACGGCATCGACCGGCTGATCTGGTGGGGCATCGGTTTCGAGATCGCCGGCGTCCTCTTGTCTACCGCGCTTTCGGTCTACGCCATGCACTGGGGCCCGATCGTCGTGTTCCTGCCGCAGCTCGTCATCTCGTTCGGCAACGGCCTGCTGCTGCCCGGTGCGATCTCCGGCGCGGTGAGCGTGCGCCCGCAGGCGGCGGGCACCGCCGCGGGCATCACCGGCTTCGCCCAGATGGCGCTTGGAGCTGCGATCACGCAATACGCCGGCGCGCTGCTCGCCGAGTCGCCTACCGCAATCCCGCTCTCGCTGTTCATGGACCTGCTGGTCGCGGCGCTGGTGATTTCGTTCGCGCTGTTGGTGCGGCGGCCGTAGCCGGCAGGGTGGGCAAAGGCGCCTCCAGCGCGTTCACGCGCGTCTTCGACGCGCTATGGCGTCGTGCCCACGAAGAAACCTCGGTGCGGGCGCGTGGGCACGTCGCCTGCGGCGGCTTTGCCCCCTACTTCCCGACCAGCTTGAACCAGTCGTCCTCGCTCAGCACCGTCACGCCGTGCTTCTGCGCCTCGGCGAGCTTGGAGCCCGCACCGGGACCCGCGACCACGTAGTCGGTCTTCTTCGACACCGAGCCGGAGACCTTTACACCGAGGCGCTCGGCCATCGCCTTGGCCTCGTCGCGGGTCATCTTCTCGAGCGAGCCGGTGAACACCACGGTCTTGCCGGCGACCGCGGTGTCGGTCTTGGGCTTCTCGGCCTCCTTGATCGACACCTGCTCGACCAGCCGGTCGACCATTTTGCGGTTGTGGCTCTCGCCGAAATAGTCGGCGACCGCGTCGATCACCGTGTCGCCGATCTGGTCGAGCGCATCCATCTCGGCGCGCGTCTCCTCGTCCTTGTCGACCACCTTCAGCGCCGCGTCGTGGAACGCCTTCCAGGTGCCATAGCCGCGGGCAAGCGCAACAGCCGTCGTCTCGCCCACGTGCCGGATTCCGAGCGCGTAGATGAACCGCTCCAACGAAATCTCGCGCCGCACTTCGATCGATTCATAGAGGTTGCGGACCGAGGTTTCGCCGTAACCCTCGACCTCCTTGAGGTTGATTTTCCTGTCGCGCGCGGCAAGCGTGAAGATGTCGCCAGGCTCTTTCACCCAGCCCTTCTCGTAGAACAACTCGATCTGCTTCTCGCCCAGCCCCTCGATGTCGAAGGCTGCTCTCGAAACAAAATGGGTTAAATGTCGAATTCGTTGGAACGGACACGCAAATTCCCCGGTGCAATACGCCTTGGCTCCTTCTTCGCCACCAGCGATTACATCCCGCACTACATCTGTCTTGAGAGAGCACGGGCAAGTTTTTGGAAACTGATACGGCTTGGGCCCTCTCGGTTTGCCCTGCACAACTTCTACAATCTGCGGGATCACATCACCGGCGCGCTGAACAACAACTGTATCTCCAATGCGAACACCTAGGCGTTCAATCTCGTCTTCGTTGTGCAACGTCGCATTCTGCACAACCACTCCACCCACCGTGACTGGAACAAGCTTGGCGACGGGCGTCAGAGCTCCAGTTCGGCCGACTTGAATTTCGATATCGCGTAGAAGGGTCGACGCTCTTTCGGCTGCAAATTTGTGCGCAATCGCCCACCGCGGCCTTCGCGCAACCTCCCCGAGTCGCTTCTGCCAATCGAGCCTATCGACTTTGTAAACAATGCCGTCAATGTCGTAGCCCAGCTGAGCACGCTTGAGTTCAATGCTGCGATAAAAAGTTAGCATCTCCTCGACGGTGGAACACGTTTGCCAGAGCGGGTTTATGTTGAACCCGGAATCTTCAAGCCACCTGAGCATTTCGGATTGCGTGTCATAGGGCAGTTCACTGATATCCCCCCACGCATAGGCGAAAAAGTGCAATGGCCTCGAAGCCGTAATTGCGGGATTCTTCTGTCGCAACGAACCGGTGGCGGCGTTGCGTGGATTCGCGAAGACTTCCTTTTGTAGTGTCCGTTGACGATCATTCAACGCTACGAATTCATCATGCCTCATGTAAATCTCGCCGCGAATCTCCGCTTGAACAGGCCAAGCCCGATTGCGGAGGTCCTGCGGAATTTCCACAATTGTTCTTACGTTTGGAGTTACATCTTCTCCAACGTAACCATCACCTCTCGTGGCGGCGACCGTCAAACGCCCATCTACATATCGTAAAGAGCATGAGAGGCCATCAATTTTTGGCTCGGCAGTAAAATTGATAGGCTGCTCAACACCAAGCTTTAGAAAACGTCTGACTCTTCCTACGAAATCATGAACCTCTTCATCAGTGAAGGCGTTGGCCAAGGAAGGCATAGGAACGGGGTGTGTAACCTTCGCGAAACGGGACGAAGGTGGCGCTCCAATCTGCGCTAAATAGCGGATACGCTCGTCGAATTCGGGAAGCAGCTGCGTCAGGAACTCGTAAAAGCGCTTCAGTACATCATAGCTGGCGTCACTGATATTTGAGCCTTCGCCAGAGTGGTACGCCGAATCCCAAATCTTTAAACTCTGACTGAGATGCTCCATGAAACTGAATGTGAGGGAGGAGCTACGGATCTTCTCTTGAAGGGCGCGAAGCTTCTTCGGCGAAAGATCCGTTTTGTCCTGGCTGAACTCGTCCCACAAAAGCTTTCCAAAGATCGAATACAGTTCACTTTGAAATCGGGTTGGAAGGCGCTTTACGGAATCTCTAACTAGATTCCGGTTGAATCCGCGTATCGCCAAATGAATCCAAAACGCGATGTACTCTACGTCCTTTTCGCTTTGCACCTTGATTAGTTTGTCGCCTTCACTGTCCTGACCGAACAGTGAAGCGATCTCTGGACTACCGCGAACAGTCTTGGCCTTTTTCACAAAGCGCGATCCATTGTTTCTTGCATGTGTGCTAGTTGACGTCAGTTTTCTACTATATTTGGCATTCGGCGCAACCACGGCGCACGCTCGGAAGACTCCGGCCGTTCGACCATCGACGCGCTGCCGGAGATCGTCGAGGCGGTGAAGGGCCGGATCCCGATCTTTGTCGACTCCGGCTTCCGCCGCGGCTCCGACATCGTCAAGGCGCTGTGCATGGGGGCGACGGCCGTCTGCGTCGGCAGGCCCTACATCTGGGGCCTTGGCGCGTTCGGACAGCCGGGCGTCGAGCGCGCTTTGGAGCTTCTCCGCATCGAAACCTCCGCTATGATGCAGCAGGTCGGCGCCCCGAGCGTCAAACACCTGGTTCCAGCGATGGTGCGGCGGGCCTGAGTGAGGCCACAACGGCCCAGCGCCAAGAGGGGTCCTCGGCAACGAGGACCCCTCACTTGGCACCGAGGCTTGCGGCGCCGAGGCTTGCGGCTCCCGGCAACCGGGACGCTCCACTTTTTTGCTATGCGGGTGATGTCCTTGTGCCGCGATGCTGGCGTCGCTCCGCCCTCATCCCGAGGAGCACTGCGAAGCAACGCGTCTCGAAGGACGAGGCCGTGAGAGAGTTACGATGAGGCTCGCCACCGCTTCCGCCACGCCGGCAGCACGGCCGGGT
>Ga0247825_10003500_pt1 | contig 10361 bp, 11 predicted proteins | sample 13C_Vanillin_Day_FD_194413 | JGI IMG/M metagenome (GOLD analysis project Ga0247825, IMG submission 194413) | Soil microbial communities from agricultural site in Penn Yan, New York, United States - 13C_Vanillin_Day48 | ecosystem: Environmental > Terrestrial > Soil > Agricultural land | place... | reverse complement strand
CTGGAAACGAGCCTGTCAGCCGGCTGATGTTCTGACCCCTGACTCTTCAGCTCATCCAACTTCTCGGATCACCCGAGAAATGGGCCGCAGGCGGGCGCACCACGTACCCGGTCGAACCGCCTGCGGCTCCCTCGTGCAATGAACGTCGGCTCTTTCGGCATGACTTCGTTCTCAAGGCAGGACTGGTGTCCCGGGTTCTTCGGCGTCCGGGATTCTGGATTCTGATGCTTGACACCAAAAGGCCAAGTTGGGAAGACGGGGTTTCCCGCCGGAGTTTCGTCGCAAGGTCCTCGACCTGCTCGAGGAAGGTCGCAGCGTCGCGCAGGTCGCGCACGATCTCGACATCAGTGAGCAGTCGATCTACACCTGAGGCCGCCAAGACCGCATCGACGAGGGACTCGTCTTCGGTCTGACAAGCAGAGAAAAGTCGGAGCTGTCCCGGGCGAACAAGCGCATCGCCGAGCTCGATACCGAGCTGAAGGCAGCCCGCCGAGCGGTCTAGCAGCTGCGGGAGAGACGAGCCCCAAAGAAAGTTCTCGGCGGTCGAGGTGATTCGAATCCGTCACCACCGAAACAGTGTTGGATTTTATGCGGCATTGCCGCGAGACCTCGATCGAAGGACGTCCCGCGAACGTGCTGTCGATCACCGGCAAGCGCCTCGACCGCTACTCCGCGACCACCATCAACCACCGGCTCGCCGCCCTGAGCGGACTGTTCACCTTCCGCACGCTGCGCGAACCCGACCTGCGCAACCCGATACCCAGCGGACGGGAAGCCCGCCGAGTCAGCGCCGAAGAACGCAGCGGACTACTCGGCCACCTTGTGCGTCCGAAACGCCGATCGGCGCTCCGGCTGCGGGAGCCACGCCGGCTACCACGTCCCCTGGATCGCCGGGAAACAGCCGACCTTCTCTCGAGCCTGCGGACCTGGCGGGACCGATCGATCGCCGGTCTGATGTTGCTGTCCGGCTTGCGATCCGGCGAGCTACTGACCCTCGACGTTACCGATATCGACATCGGAGCCCGCTGGATACGAGTACTCGGCATGGGCGCCAAGGAACGCCGGGTGCCACTCGATGTGGAAGTCGCCGGGCTGATCCAAACGTATCTGCTCGCCGAGCGACCGGAATCGTCGAGCACTCGCTTGTTCCTCGTCGCCAAGGGCCCGAACCGGGGCCAGCCGTTGACCCCGGCCGGTCTGCGGACCATCTTCCGCTACCACCGCCTCAAGTCAGGCGTGTGCGCCGGGCACCCGCACGCACTCCGTCACACCTTCGGCACCGCGATGGCCGAAGCCGGGGTGGACCTGGCGGTGATGCAAGCACTACTCGGACACGCGCACGTCGACACCACAGCCCGCTACATCCATCTGACACCCACCCATGTCAAGGCGGAATACGATGCAGCCCGCACCCGATTACGCACCCGCACCTGAAATCCGGCGGACATCTACGCCGCCTACCTGGTCCACCTCGAACGACGTGGTCGCGGCAACACCGCCTACACCCAAGCCGCCCGATCGTTCCTGCGGCGCTGGCCGCAGGTCCAGGCATGGGCCGACCTTTGAGCTTCCCCCGGTTCTCCGGAGACTTTTCTATCTGGCTCCGGTGAGCTCTGCTTGGATGATAGCTGCCTCCTGGAGATCGGGTTGGTCGTAGTAGGCGCGTTCGTACTCGTTGGGTGAGAGTCCCCCGAGACCGGCTTGGATCCTGCGTGGGTTGTACCAGGTGTCGATCTACCGGAACAACGTCGATTCAGCCTCCCTTCTGGTTACGAATGTCGTTGCAGGCCAATAAATCAACTCGACTTTGAGGGTTGACCACAGATTTTCGGCGAGGGCGTTGTCGAAGCTGTCCCCGACGCTGCCGGTGGATGGGGCGATGCCGGCGTCTACGAGCCGCTGGGTGAACCGCAGTGCCGTGTATTGACATCCCTTGTCGCTGTGGAAAATTAGCTCTCCGCCGCGGACGTCGCGGGAGAAGAGGGCGAAGTCGAGTGCGGACAGCACCAGATCGGTATCTGCACGCGACCCGGCGCGCCAGCCGACCACCTTGTTCGAGAACGCGTCGCGCACACTGGCCAGCCACAGCACGCCCTCACCGGTCGGGATCCGCGTCAGATCCGCCACCCACTTGCGGTTCGGGGCGGTCGCGGTGAAATCCCGCTCCAGCAGATCCGGGGCCGCGATATCCCGCGGGTTCTGTTTCGTCGACCCGCCCTTCCAACCTTTGCGCAGGTAGGCGGGGAGAGTCCCCTGGCGTGGTGGGAATCGGGTGAGGACATCCGGCCAGGTCCGCGGCGTGTCGCTCCCTCACCGCGGGTGGGCCATCGCGTAGTGATCGACGAGTTACCTCTCACAGTGACTCACAGAAAGCGACTACGCGATGACCCAGGACCATTCTGCCCTGCTCGCCCAACTCGACGCACTCAAGAGCGCCGACACCGCGAATGTGTTCGCCGAACTGATCCGCACCGGCCTGCAAGCACTGATCGAGGCCGAGGCCACCGAGAAGCTCGGCGCCGGCCGCTACGAGCGCAGCGAGACCCGAACGACGCACCGTAACGGGCACCGCACCAAGACGGTGGCCACCACCAGCGGGGACATCGACGTCAAGATCCCCAAGCTGCGGTCGGGCGCGTTCTTCCCCTCGCTGCTCGAACGGCGCCGCCGGATCGACAAGGCCCTGTACGCGGTGGTGATGGAGGCGTACGTGCACGGGGTGTCGACCCGCAGCGTCGACGACCTGGTCGGCGCGCTCGGAGTCGACTCCGGGATCTCGAAGTCGGAGGTGTCCCGGATCTGCGCCGGTCTGGACGCCGAGATCGCCCGGTTCCGGGAACGCACCCTGACGCACACGAGTTTTCCGTACGTGTTCCTCGACGCCACCTACTGCAAGGTTCGGGTCGGGGCGCACGTGGTCTCGCAAGCGCTGGTGGTGGCGACCGGGGTGTCGATCGACGGGAGTCGTGAGGTGCTCGGTACCGCGGTCGGGGACAGTGAATCGTACGAGTTCTGGCGGGAGTTCCTCACCGGGTTGCGTGGGCGCGGGTTGTCCGGGGTGCATCTGGTGATCTCAGATGCGCACAGCGGTCTCAAAGCTGCTATCGCACAGCAGTTTGCGGGTTCGGCATGGCAGCGGTGTCGGGTGCATTTCATGCGGAACATCCGGGCTGCGGTCGGGGCCAAGCATGTGCCGCCGGTGATGGCCGCGGTCAAGACGATTTTCGCGCACACCGACCCGGACGACGTCGCGGCCCAGTGGGATCAGGTCACCGACACCTTCGCCGGATCGTTCCCGAAGGTCGCGGCGTTGATGGAAGCGGCCAAGCATGATGTGCTGGCGTTCACGGCGTTCCCGAAGGCTCATTGGCAGAAGGTGTGGTCCAACAATCCCATTGAGCGGTTGAACAAGGAAATCAAACGTCGAGCCGATGTCGTGGAGATCCTCCCCAACCCGCAGGCGTTCCTCCGGCTGGCGACCGCGGTGGTCATCGAACAACACGACGAGTGGCAGGTCACCCGCCGCTACGTCTCGGACGTGAGCATGGACGAACTCCGGGCGGTGATCGCGGCGAAGGAACACGCTACCGAACCGGTGTTGTCGTTGACCGGATCGGATGGAACAGCATAGTATTCAGCACGACTCGTTGATCACCGTGCGTACCGTGGGCCGATCCGAAGTCCACCACTCCACGGGGCACTATCGGTAGGCGCCGCGCCGATCGTTCTCCCGCATGATCCGCTCGACACGTTTGCGGCTCACCCGCACCCCGCGGCGGCGCAGCTCGAGCCACACCCGCGGGGGACCCGTAGGTGCTGGCGAACTCGTGCGAGGCGCGGACCTCGTCAATCAACGCCAGTAGCTCGGCATCCTCCCGCCGCCGCCGAGCGGGCAGCGTTGCCCGTGCCCTCCAGTCGTAGTAGGTCGACGACGCGATATCCAGGACCCGTAGTACGAGACCGACCGGAAAGTCATGAGCGTCGATGAACCTCATGACCGCCTCCGGGTCGGGTCGATCTCCGACGCGAAAAACGCACTCGCCGCACGCAATACGTCGTGACACGCCGCAGTTCGGCGTTCTCCTTCGCCAAACGGCGGTTCTCCTCCAGCATCGACGTCGACGGACGGTCGTCGCGCTCGCCGTGATCGGCCTCGGCCTGCCGGATCCAGTTCCGCAACGCCTCCGGGTGCACGTTCAGTTGCTCGGCCAACCGGCGAAGTACCGGTTTCGGCTCCGACTCGCGATACAGCCGCACCGCACGCTCCCGCAGCTCCGGCGGATACTTTCTCGTTCCCACAGTGACATGCTCCTCCATTGCCCAGGATCAAACCTGGTTCGGGAGTCTCCGGGGAAGCGGGGGAAGCTCACTTCCCCTCGACACCCGGTTGGCCGCGAACAGTTCGACCCGCCCGTTCATCACGTTCCTGATGGTCAGCGGCCGACTGCAGCCGGGCTACGACTACCTCGTCTCCCGCAAACTCTCGAGCCTCTGGCACGAACTGACCGGCAGTTCCCTCGAACCCGATCTGAACCAATTCATCTACGCAGCATTGGAATTGGGATTCACTCAGCGGGTCGCGTCGGCCATTGGATCGCAAATCATCGCGAGGCTGCTCATTCAGACCGGCCGCCAACTGGACGATCTGTGCGAGGAGGACCTGCAGGAACTGTTGGATGCGTGCGCTGTTCGCCAGATGCGCACCGGGAGGACCGCGAGACACTACCGGGGCACCACCCACAGTGCCCGGCAAATTCTCTTTCACCTCCGCATCCTCGACAGCGAAGCACCACCGGCGGTCACCGGCCTCACCCTGGACGAGCGGATGGCCGACGTCCCCGCGGCGCTACGCCCGGCGTTCGTGGCTTACCTGCACCGCAAACGCGCCACCTGCACCACCAAGACCGTCAGCAGCCTCGCCACCCGGTTGGCGCACTTCGGCCGATTCCTCGCCGCCATCGACCCCGACATCGCCTCGCTGTCCGCGCTGGACCGGCGCCGGCACCTCGAACCTGGGGGTACCTCCCTCTGGGGGATCATCACCTCGCTCACCACCACCGTCAACACGGTCACCGGTGAACCGATCACCGTCGCGGACCGAATCAGGCGAGTGCATGCGGTCGGCCACTTCCTCGCCGAGATCACCGAATGGGGCTGGGACGACGCACCCCCGCGCCGGCTGATCTTCCGCAGCGACCTGCCCCGGCCGGAACGTGTCCTGCCCAGGTACCTGCCCGTCGACGCCGATCGCAAACTCACGGCGGCACTGACGGACTCGCCCCACCGCCTCGCCGCCGACGCACTGCTGGTGCAACGGGCATGCGGGCTGCGGATCGGGGAACTCCTCGACCTCGAGCTCGACTGCATCCATGAGATACCCGGGCAGGGATCCTGGCTGAAAGTCCCGCTCGGCAAACTCAACTCCGAACGCATGATTCCCCTCGACGAAGAGGTCCTCACCCTCGTCGACCGCATCTCCGCCACCCGCTCACCCGGCCGGCCGATGCGCCACCCCCGCACCGGCGCACCCGCCGACTTCCTCTTCACCCACCACGGAAAACCGCTCTCCCAAAGTGCGTTGCGAGAAGAATTGAACCGCGCCGCCGCTGCAGCAGGGCTCGGGCACGTCACCCCGCATCAACTCCGGCACACCTACGCCACTGCCCTGATCAACGCCGGCGTATCCCTGCAGGCGCTGATGGCACTACTCGGGCATGTGTCGACCCAGATGAGCCTGCGCTATGCGCACCTCTTCGATGCCACCGTGCGCACCGAATACGAACGCGCCCTGAACCTGGCGAAAAGCCACATCGGCCCGCTGCCGACCGGCCGACCCCAACTGCCAATCACCGACGTCACCGGCGGCGAATGGAAGGATGCACCGGCGATCAAGTCGCGGCTGGCCGGCGGTTACTGCCTGCGGGCACCCGCGCAAGGCGCCTGCCCCTATGCCAACATCTGCGAGCACTGCCCGAGCTTTCACACCGACGCCACCCACCTCGGAGTCCTCGCAGCACAACGCGTCGACGCCCATGACCTCGCCGAAGACGCGGAGAAACGCGGATGGATCGACGAAGCGAAGCGGCACCGCACCCTCGTCTCCCGACTCGACGCGCTCATCGCCCAATCGGAGACCGCATGAACGAAAACGCCCTGGTCAGGGTCGAACGGGTCTGCGCCGACCTCGCCACCACCGGACAACCCATCACCTTCACCGCCGTCGCCGAACAAGCCCACATCGGCCGGGCCACCCTCTACCGGGACAAGCAACTGCGCGCCGTCGTCGACGAACACCGCACCCGCCAAACCGACGCCCGCACCCTGACCGGCCTCGCCACCGAAGTCGCCCACCTGCGCACCGTCGTCGAAGCCCTCGCCGCCACCGTCACCAAACACGAAGAACAACTCCGACGACTCCGCCGCAATCCACCAGCCCGACGATGAACCATTCCGCCGCGATCGCGGAGAACTGGACCCCGATTAGCCGGTCAATGCCTACGACAATTCGATGATCGAGTCGTTCTGGTCCCGGATCCAGGTCGAGCTGCTCGACCGGAAGAGTGGAAGTCCCGCGTCGAGCTGGCCAACGCGATGTTCGACTTCCTCGAGATCTGGTACAACCGGTGCCAGCGTCACAGCCAACTCGGATGGCTCACGCCGATAAAGATCGAACGCGTCAGACCATCACCGTGGCGATCCCATTGAGAGCTGTGCGACTACATCGACCCCCCGACGTCGGCTATGGCACGCGCTGCCACGGCTCGCACTTCGGCCATGTGTTCGGCAACTATCCGAGTGGCGGCGTCCTTGTCGCGACGCGAACAAGCCTCCACGAGTTCCATTAGGTATTGGGGATTGATGTAACGCGGTCCGTCCCCTCCGGCGAGGGCTCGGGCCCAGATCGCGTCGATCCCAAGACGCCGGTAGACGTCGAGAAAGATATCGTTGTCCAAAAGGGATACAAGCTTCTCGTGGAATTCGCGACTACATACTCGCAACGCTTGCAGGTCAAGACGGTCACCCGCAACTGCCGCGGAGGCGGATTCAGCGTACCTGCGCAGTTCTGCGAGGTCACTCTCGGTGAGCGATGCCATCGTTTGCGCAATCACTGCCATTTCGATCGTCGCACGTGCCTCGAGTGCTTGATCTGCGGTTTCAGCATCGAGCGGCTTGACCGCATAGCCGCGGCCGGGTAAGCGCTCGACGAGACCGTCGGAGGTGAGCCGCGTAAGGGCGTAGTAGAGATGGGGCATCTCAAGGCCAAGCTCGTGCGTGAGCTCCTCAGGCTGCAACTGCTCCCCAACGGGCAGGTCGCGTCTCAACACCATTGACCGCAGTTTGCGGTAGGCGGCGTCCTGCAGTGCCTCTTCAAAACGCCCGAACTGGCCGCGGAAGTACGTCAACGGTGAACCCTCTTGCGCCCACGCCGCTTCGACCTCGCCGATGAAGATCGTGTGCGTGCCGCCTCGAACCGCCTCCGCAACGTGGCACTGGATCGTCGCAAGGCTACCCGCAATGAGCGGCAAGCCTCGAACCCCTCGGACGATCTCTATTCCCTCGAACTTGTGCTGCGACTTCGTCGCGAACCGGTTCGCAATTTCGCCTTGGGTGTCGCCAAGGATGTTCACCGTGAAACTAGACGCCGCGCGAATCGCAAGACCGGTCTCACTCGTCTCGTTGAGACACGCGAGCAGCATTGGAGGCTCCAACGAGAGTGACGTCACCGCACTCGCCGTCGTTCCGAAGTCTCGTCCATCCACCGTCGTCGTGATGACAGTTACGCCCGTGGTAAATCGTCCGATGACCTCTCGGAACACGTTCGCGGCGACACCGGGCTGCGCTGTCATTGGATTGGCGGAGACTGCTTGAAAACCGCGGGTGCGATCCGTCACGGGTAAACGTCCCTCTTCATCTTCGGCGCGATGCGCGCCAACCTTGAGCGCCCGAGCTTCTGTGGCGCAATCCCTGTCATAGCCTACCGGTCGGCCGGTCTGGCACGCAAGGCCGACGGGCTTCGCCAAACGCTTACTGATCGACAACGACCACTGACAAGGATCAAGGAATCAATCATTAGTGGGCTATTTCGTCGTTTCCGGCACGGCGACCAGTGCGGGACGGGCAGTATCCGACACAGGGCAGTTGTGGCGCCGAAGCCGACTGCCGAGTCGATACGAAGGAGCGTCGCCATGCGCCATGTGTACCGAGTGATCGAGGTTGTCGGTTCGTCGACAGTGGGCATCGATGACGCGATTTCCCGGGCCGTTGCCCGCGCAGCCGAGACCACGCGGCATCTAGAATGGTTCGAAACGGTCAATGTTCGCGGCCACATCGACGACGGGGCGGTGGCGCACACGCAAGTTACTCTCAAGATCGGATTCCGGATCGAGTCCGGCGACGAATTGTCCGACTGATCCGAAAATGAGGTGACCTGCCCACGGTAACGGACACGTGGCTGTTCCCGGCCGAGCGCAGCGGAGCCGGGCTGACGATGGCCCGTTTCTTACCTCGTCGTTTAGCGGCTCTTCAATCTTGAGCGGGCAACCTGGGATTTGAGGGTCTTCGGCGCGCCTACCAGCACGAAGCCCTTGGCCTCCTGAAGTCTGAGTGTTGCGAAGCATTCGGACCGAAGGAGCACCAAGGGCGTGGTCGAGAGTACGACAGTGTTGTTCGGGCTGCCAGGAGTATGAGTAAGCAGCGTGTCCCGGGAATCCGGTGGCACCCGGCTGGTCGAGTTGGCCACCGACGAGGACACCGCGGCGGCGTGCCCATCGTGCGGCGTGTTCTCGACCTCCGTCAAGGAACGTGTGACCACCAGACCGAAGGACATCCCCTACGGGGAAGACCGAATACTGCTGCGATGGAGCAAAACCAGGTGGCGCTGCCGGGAGGACTTCTGCACACGCACATCGTTCACCGAGGCGATCGAGCAGATCCCGGCCCGGGCCCGCACCACCGGCCGGCTGCGCACCCAGATCGGAACGGCGATCGGCGACGCCGCCCGATCAGTATCCGAAGTCGCCACCGCCCACGGGGTGTCCTGGCCGACCGCGCACCGGGCGTTCGTAGAACACGCCGATCACCTTCTGGCCGAACCCACACCGGTGCGGGTCCTCGGGATCGATGAGTCCCCCGAGGACTTCGTCCAGGGAGGGACCCCCACCGACGCGGGAAGCCCAGGTGGGAGTACTGCAAGAACGTCGAGAGGTGGGTACGGGTCGATCCGTGGGACACCGGCTTCGTCGACCTCGACGGTAACCAGGGGCTGCTGGGGCAGACGGAGGGGCGCACCCCCGCGGCGGTCGTCGAGTGGTTGCGTGCGCGCACCCCGGGAGTTCCGGGACGCGATCGAGTACGTCGCCATCGACCCCGCAGCCGTGTACGCGGCCGCGATCCGCACCGAAGGATTGTTGCCGAACGCCACGCTCGTGGTCGATCACTTCCACCTGGTGAAGCTGGCGAACGACACGGTCACCAAGGTCCGGCGCCGGGTCACCTGGGAACTCGAGGACCGTCGTGGCGGTAAGATCGAGCCTTCAGTGGGCCAACCGACGTCGGTTGCTCACCGCACGGGAACGACTCTCGAACAAGAACTTCGCGACGATGTGGAACGCGATCGTGAACGAGGACCCGACCGCTCAAAGTTTGTCCGCATACATCGCGAAGGAGGAACTCTGCACGTTGCTCTCCACCGTCAAGGCCGGTGGCGATCCGCACCTGACCCGGCATCGGCTGCACCGGTTCCTCGCCTGGTGCATCGACTCGAACATCCCAGAGCTCTTCACCCTGGCGAAGACGATCGACTCGTGGTGGCCGGAGATCCATGCGTTCGTCGCCACCGGGATCACCAAAGCACGGACCGAGGGCTGCAACCGGCTCGTGAAGGCTGTGAAGCGCGCTGGTTGCGGCTTCCGAAATCGTGAGAATTCGGCCCGCCGGATACGATTCCACTGCACCCGCAAACAGCGGGCCGCAACTCAGACTTCATGCTGATTGCCCGAATAAAGTTGAAGAGCCCGTTTAGCGACCGGCGGCGATGTCAACAATCGCCTGCTCTACGCGGTCTAGATGGATCCCAGGGCTCATGCTGACCTTCGAGGTAAGAGGCCTTCCATGAGCGGCAAGATCCATCGCCGACCTCATCCGTCAGCGTCGCCGCGAGACATCGCGAAGGAGGAACTCCGCACGTTGCTCTCCACCGTCAAGGCCGGTGGCGATCCGCACCTGAACCGGCATCGGCTGAGCCAACCCAGCCATTTTGGTCAGGTTGACCGCAGCCTCGGTGTGACCTCGCCGCACCAACACACCCCCTTCGCGATATCGCAAAAGGAAATACATGACCAGGACGGGTCAGATCCGACGGC
>Ga0247825_10003499_pt1 | contig 10364 bp, 8 predicted proteins | sample 13C_Vanillin_Day_FD_194413 | JGI IMG/M metagenome (GOLD analysis project Ga0247825, IMG submission 194413) | Soil microbial communities from agricultural site in Penn Yan, New York, United States - 13C_Vanillin_Day48 | ecosystem: Environmental > Terrestrial > Soil > Agricultural land | place... | reverse complement strand
GATGGTGCTCGGCCGGCGGATGCTGCTGACGCACCGGGCCGCGCGGGAAGCCGTGGCCCAGAGCAGCTAAGGATCTTGCACGAGCGGCACGTTCGGTCAATAGGTTTGCCCGAGAGTGCCGCTCGTTGAGCAACGCCCGTCGTTGGTTACCGCCCGTCGAGCCGCTTCAGCTCCTCGACCAGCGTGGCCACCGCCGCGTCCGCGGCGCCGGAGCACACCGCCGTCGGGTGGCCCCCGAGCTGAAGCCGCAGCACGCGGTGGTCCTCCGTGGAGTCGACGGCGAGGAAGACGGTTCCCGGATCGCGACCGTCCTGGGGGTCCGGCCCGCCGGCGCCGGTGACGCCGAGCGCGACGTCCGCGCGGAGCAGCCGCCGCACCCCGCGGGCCATCGCGCTGGCCGCCTCCGCGCTGACCACCGGGCCGTGTGGTACGCCGAGGACGTCGTACTTCACCTCGCTCGCGTACGCCACAAGGGAACCCCGGAACCACAAGGGAACCCCGGAACCACGTGCCCGCCGAGCTCGCCGCCGCCAGCGCGCTCGCGACCATCCCGCCGGTGAGGGACTCCGCGACCCCGACAGTCACACCCCGATCTATCGCGAGCTCGGCCACCTGCTCGGCGAGGCGTTCCCGATCCTGCTCCACGCGGCCGCTGTACCCCGAGGTCAGGACCGTCAACCGGCGAGCCGCCGCGCGAGGGCGATAGCGTCGAACGGGGCGTGCACCTTGGCGTCGTTGTCGAAGTACACGAACACGTCGCGCCCGCCGTCGCGCCACGCCCGCACCTTTTCTGCCCAGGCGTCCAACGCCTCGGGGGTGTAGCCGCTCGTGTAGAGCTCGTCGGCGCCGTGCAGCCGGACGTAGACGATGCCGGCCGTCAGCTCCTCGAAGTACGGCCAGGTGCCGGCGGAGTCGGCGACGACGAGCGCGACTTCGTGTTGGCGCAGCAGCTCGGCGAAGCCGGCGTCGCGGAAGCTGGGGTGACGGACCTCCAGCGCGTGCCGCAGCGGCCGGTCGGCATCCGTTGCGGTGTGCGCGCGGCCGTCGAGGCGCTCGTCGTGCTCGACGGCCAGCGCGGCGGCGCCGGCGGTCGTGTGGGGCAGCAGCTCGAAGAACTGCCCGAGCCGGTCGCGGTCGTAGCGCAGGCGCGGCGGCAGCTGCCACAGCAGCGGCCCGAGCTTCGCGCCCAGCGCGAGCACCCCCGAGGCGAGGAAGTTCGCGACGGGCACCCGCACGTCGCGCAGCTGCTTGAGATGGGTGACGAACCGGGCCCCCTTGACCGCGAAGAGGAAGTCGTCGGGCGTCTGCCCGGCCCAGGCCCGGTAGTACTCCGGCCGCTGCAGCGAGTAGAACGAGCCGTTGATCTCGATGCTGGACACGCACCGCGACAGGTGTGCCAGCTCCAGCCGCTGGGCCAGCCCCTGCGGGTAGAACGTGCCGCGCCACGGCGGGTACCGCCAGCCCGATGTCCCGACCCAGGTGCGCGCCACCCGCGCGAGGATCCCATCAGGACGGCAGGATGTGGCGGATGAAGGACGCAGTCGTGGTGACGGGAGCCGCCGGCGCGCTCGGGCACGCGGTCGTCGCGGAGTTCCTTGGCGCCGGGCGGCAGGTGATCGCGCTGGACCGGCCGGGCGAGCGGCTGGAGGCGCTGGGCGCGCAGGAGGGGGTGACGCCGGTCCCGTTGGAGCTCGCCGACCGCGCCGCCGTGCACGCGGCATTCGACGCGCTGCCGGTCGACCCGTCGACGCTGGTCGGGCTCGCCGGCGGGTTCACCCCGGGCGCGCTGGCCGACGTCGACGAGCAGATGCTCGACTCGCTGTGGCGTTCGAACTTCGGCTCCGCGCTCTGGACGGCGCAGGCGGCGGCGCCCCGGATTGCCGCGGCAGGGGGCGGCGCGATCGTCCTCGTCGGGTCGAAGACGGCGGTGACCGGCCGCGCGCCGGTCGCACACGCCACCAGCAAGGCCGCGGTCGTCCGGCTCGCCCAGCTGCTTGCCGAGGAGCTGCGGAAACAGCGGATCCGGGTCAACGCCGTGCTCCCGTCGACCATCGACACGCCCGCCAACCGGAGCTGGATGACGCCGGAGCAGGTCGCCCGCGCCGTCGCCCCGGCGGCGATCGCGAAGGTCATCGCGTTCCTCTGCGGTCCGGACGCGGCTCCGATCAGCGGCGCGGCGATCCCGGTGTACGGCGATGCCTGATCTGCGGGCCGCGGTGGGCGGCGTGCTGGACTGGCCGGTGGGGCACGCGGCGGCGGCGCTCGTCGCGGCCGACGGCGAGGTCCTCGCCACCGCGGGCGAGCAGGATTACGTCTATCGCCTGGCCTCGGTGACGAAACCGCTCGCGGCCTACGCCGTGCTCGTCGCGGTCGAGGAGGGGGCGGTCGACTGGGACATGCCCGCGGGACCCGAGGGGTCCACGGTGCGGCACCTGGCCGCGCACACCTCGGGCCTGTCGTTCTCCGAGGCTGTTGTGCAGGCGAAGCCGGGGGCCCGGCGCATCTACTCCAACTCCGGGTTCGACGTGCTCGGCGAGGTGGTCGCGCACGCGACCGGCATGTCGTTCGACGCCTACCTGCGTGAGGCCGTGCTCACACCCCTCGGGATGTCCTCGACCCTCCTCTCCGGCTCCCCCGCGGCCGACGCGGTGTCGTCCTGCGCCGACCTCGCCCGCTTCGCCGCCGAGCTGCAGTCGCCCACGCTGGTGCACGAGAGCACCCGCGACGAGGCCGTCACCGTCGCCTTCCCCGGGGTGGACGGTGTCCTGCCCGGCTTCGGCCGGCAGAAGCCCAACGACTGGGGGTTGGGTTTCGAGATCCGCGACGGCAAGTCGCCGCACTGGACCGGCCAGCACAGCTCGCCCCGCACGTACGGGCACTTCGGGCAGGCCGGGACGTTCCTGTGGGTCGACCCGGACGCCGGGGCGGCGTGCGTCGTGCTCACCGACCGGGACTTCGGGCCGTGGGCGGCCGAGGCGTGGCCGATCTACACCGACGCCGTTCTCGCTGCCCTTTAACCGCACTTCGGAGCCATACTGCTGTTTCGGGCGCCTGTGGGCAGCAGTATGGCTCCGAAGTGCGGGTGGGACGCGGGAATGTTCGACGGCGGCAGGGGGTTGTAACTAGCGTCCGAGCCGGGCGACACCGAGTCCCCGGGTCTCACCCAGAAATGCCACCCCACGGGGTGCGCCACGCGCCGCGAGGCGACCGGCGTCCGGTTCGGACCTCCTACCTACCACCACGGAACGGCGGCAGCCATGAAGGGCGATCGGGTCGAGATCGTCATCGACGCCGGCAGCGGCACCACCCGCACCTACGAGGTCGCGGCCACGCGCGCCGGACGTCGGGTCAACGTCACGCACGGGCGCGGCGTCGTCGAGGTCAGCGAGGTGACCCGCGGCGGAAGCACCGTGCGCACCGCGCGGTTCCTCGCCAACCGGGTCCTCGCGCTGGTCGAGCACCCGGCAGGCGACGAGCCGGTGGCCGACGAGATCACGCCTGCCCTGCGATCGGTCTGAGCCGCCGGGCAGACTTGGCGCACGTGGCATCACCCCAGGTCCCCGAAGGACCGCCCGCCGGCGGCTTTGTGGAGCTGGGCACGCGCATTGACGCGCTCGACCTGCGCGACGCGCACCGCCTCGGCGGCCGGCTGCGCACCGCGCGCCGTACCCGCAACGGTGCGGCGCGGCGGCGCGCGCTGGAGGGCATCGCCACCGCCGTCGAGGCCGCGGAGCACAAGCTGCAGCGGCGGCTGGCGGCCGTGCCGGCGGTCAGCTACCCCGCGCAGCTGCCGGTCTCGGCGCGCCGCGAGGACATCGCCGCGGCCATCCGCGACCACCAGGTCGTCATCGTCGCCGGGGAGACCGGCTCCGGAAAGACCACCCAGATCCCGAAGATCTGCCTCGAGCTCGGCCGCGGCGTACGCGGGATGATCGGCCACACGCAGCCGCGGCGGCTCGCCGCGCGCACGGTCGCGGCCCGCATCGCCGAGGAGCTGGGCACCGAGCTCGGTGACGTCGTCGGCTGGAAGATCCGGTTCACCGACCAGGTCGGCGACCGCACGCTGGTCAAGCTCATGACCGACGGCATCCTGCTCGCTGAGCTGGCCGGTGACCGGGACCTCCGTCAGTACGACACACTCATCATCGACGAGGCCCACGAGCGCAGCCTCAACATCGACTTCATCCTCGGCTACCTCAAGCAGCTGCTGCTGCGCCGGCCGGACCTCAAGGTCGTCATCACCTCGGCCACGATCGACACCGCACGGTTCGCCGAGCACTTCGGCGCGCCGGTGGTCGAGGTCTCGGGCCGCAGCTACCCCGTCGAGATCCGCTACCGGCCGGTCGTGGATCCAGACGATCCGGACGCGGACCCCGACCGCGACCAGCTCGACGCGATCGGCGACGCGGTGGCCGAGCTGCGCCGCGAGGGACCGGGCGACGTCCTGGTCTTCCTGCCCGGCGAACGCGAGATCCGCGACACCGCCGAGGCATTGGCGAAGCGGGGCTGGTCCGACACCGAGATCCTCCCGCTCTTCGCCCGGCTCTCCACCGCCGAGCAGCAGCGGGTCTTCGCCCCTCACCGCGGGCGGCGGGTCGTGCTGGCCACCAACGTCGCCGAGACGTCGCTGACCGTGCCCGGCATCCGCTACGTCGTCGATCCAGGAACCGCGCGCATCTCGCGGTACTCGCGGCGGCTCAAGGTGCAGCGCCTGCCCATCGAGAAGATCTCCCAGGCGAGCGCGAACCAACGCGCCGGGCGCTGCGGCCGGCTCGCGGACGGCGTCTGCATCCGCCTCTACCGCGAGGACGACTTCGACGCCCGGCCCGCGTTCACCGAGCCGGAGATCCTGCGTACCAACCTCGCGTCGGTCGTCCTGCAGATGATCTCCCTCGAGCTGGGCGAGATCGGCGAGTTCCCGTTCGTCGAGCCGCCCGACCCACGCAGCATCGGCGACGGCATCGCGCTGCTGCAGGAGCTCGGCGCGCTGCACGGGCGCAAGGAGCTCACCGAGGTCGGCCGCGCGCTCGCCGCGCTGCCCGTCGACCCCCGGCTGGGCCGCATGCTCGTCGAGGCCAACCGCACAGGCTGCCTGCGCGAGGTGCTGGTCGTCGCGGCCGCTCTATCGGTGCAGGATCCGCGCGAGCGCCCGACCGAGCAGCGGCAGGCCGCGGATGAGAAGCACGCCCGGTTCGCGGCCGAGGGCTCGGACGTCCTGGCGTTTATCAACCTCTGGAACTACCTCGCCGAGCAGCGCCAGGCGCTGTCGGGCAACCGGTTCCGGCGGCTGTGCCGCGAGGAGCTCCTGCACTACCTGCGCGTGCGCGAGTGGCAGGACCTGCACAACCAGCTGCGCACCGCGGCCCGCAACGCGGGCATGGTCGAGAACGACTCCTCCGCCGGATCCGACCGCGTGCATATCGCCGTACTCGCCGGCCTGCTTTCGCATGTCGGCCTCCGCGAGGGCGACTCGCGGGAGTACCTCGGCGCCCGCGGCGCCAAGTTCCTGATCTTCCACGGCTCGCCGCTGGCCAAGAAGCCGCCGCGCTGGGTGATGGCCGCCGAGCTGGTCGAGACCTCGCGCCTGTTCGCCCGCGCGGTCGCCCGCATCGAGCCGGAGTGGATCGAGCCGCTGGCCGGGCACCTCGTCAAACGCACCTACTCGGAGCCGCGCTGGTCGCGCAAGCGCGCGGCCGCCGTGGCCACCGAACGCGTCACCCTGTACGGCATCCCCGTCGTCGTCGGTCGCACGGTCGACTACGGGCGGATCGACCCGGAGGTGTCGCGGGAGCTGTTTGTCCGCCACGGGTTGGTCGAGGGCGACTGGGACACCCGCCACCGCTTCTTCTCCGCCAACCGGGAGCTGCTCGAGGATGTCGAGGAGCTGGAGCACCGCGCCCGGCGGCGGGGCCTCGTCGTCGACGCCGAGACGCTCGTCGCCTTCTACGAGGCGCGCATCCCCCCGCACGTCGTGTCCGGGCGGCACTTCGACAGCTGGTGGAAGAAGGAGTCCCACAGCCGGCCCGAGCTGCTCGACTTCACCCCTGAGCTGCTCACCACCGACGCGGCCCGCGACGTCGACCGGACCGCCTACCCCGACCACGTCGAGGCCGGCGGGCTGACCCTGCCGCTGTCCTACGCCTTCGAGCCCGGCCACATCACCGACGGGGTGACCGTCGACGTACCGGTCGCCGCGCTGCACCAGGTCGACCAAACGCCGTTCACCTGGCAGGTCCCCGGGCTGCGCGAAGAGCTCGTCACCGCGCTGATCAAGACGCTGCCCAAGGGGCTACGCCGGGAGTTCGCCCCGGCCCCCGACCACGCCCGGGCAGTCCTGTCCCGGTTGTCCGCCGGGGAGGAGCCGCTGCTCGACGGCCTCGAGCGCGAGCTCGGCCGGATGCGCGGCGTCCAGATCCCCCGTGAAGCGTGGGAGCTCGACCGGCTGCCCGACCACCTGAGCGTCACGTTCCGCGTCGTCGACGAGGACGGCCGCGAGGTCGCAAGGGGCACCGACCTCGGCGCGCTGCGCCACCAGCTCGCACCGCAGGTCCGCGACGAGCTGGCCGCCGCGGCGTCCGCGATCGAGCGGACCGGGCTCACGACCTGGCCGGCCGGCGCCCTGCCCCGCGAGCACCGAGTCCGCCGCGGGCAGCACGTGGTGACCGGCTACCCGGGGCTGGTCGACCGCGGGGCGTCGGTGGACGTGCGGGTCTTCCCGACCGCCGCCGAACGCGACCCGGCCATGTGGCGCGGCGTCCGGCGGCTGCTGCTGCTGGAGACGCCCTCGCCGGCCAAGCCGGTACAGCGCGGCCTGGACAACGCGGCCAAGCTCGTGCTGTCGCGCAACCCGCACGGCTCGGTCGCCGCGCTACTGGAGGACTGCGTGACCGCCGCCGCCGACGCGCTGCTCGCCGCGGGCGGCGGCCCGCCGCAGGACGAGGCCGGGTACGAGCGGCTGCGCGTGCTGTTCCGCGACCGGCTGGCCGCGACGACCCTGCAGGTCCTGCATGGGGTGCGGGCCGTGCTCGTCTTCTGGCACCGGGTCCAGGCGCTGCTCGGGGAGCTCCGGGCGCCCGCGTTCGCCCCGGGCCGGGCCGACATCGCGGCGCAGGTCGACGCGCTCGTCGGGCCCGGCTTCGCGACGGCGACGGGTGCGTCGCGGCTGGCCGACGTCGCCCGCTATCTGGAGGCGGTCGAGCGGCGCGTAGAGAAGCTGCGGGTCGACCCGCGCCGCGACGCCGAGTGGACCGCGCAGGTGCGGGTCGTGGCTGACGAGTACGCGGCCGAGCTCGCCGCCGTGCCGCCCGGCACGGAGCCCTCGCCTGCATTGCGCGAGATCCGTTGGATGATCGAGGAGCTGCGCGTCTCGCTCTACGCGCACCCGATGCGGACCCGGCACGCCGTCTCGGTCAAGCGGATCCAGCGGGCTATCGATGAGCTGCCTACCCATTGATCCTGGTCGCCATCTGCCGGGTCCTGGGGCCCGGCCGAGCTTGCGTCAGGAGCCGCACACACCCCGCCGGGGCCGCACACCTCCCACCCTGAGTGCTGGCCCGTCGCGGTATGTGCCATGGGCAGCAAACCCGCCGGTTGGCCTTCTGCACCTGCGGCAGCAGCTGGTACGGCTCGGCTCGCACTCACCGGAGTGGTGCACGGGCCGGGCTGCGGTGCCACGATCGCCAGATGGCCGTCTACGAGCAGCTCGGCGAGGCGCTGGGCACCGACTTCTTCTCGGTCCGCGAGCAGTTCACCGCCGAACAGTGGGAGAAGTTCATCGCGGTCCGCCGGTTCGTCGACCGGGAGGTGCTCAGCGACATCGGGACCTACTGGGAGAAAGCCGAACAGCCGTGGCCGCTGATCCGCAGGCTACCGGAGCTAAAGATCGTCGGTGAGGACATCCAGGGCTACGGCTGCGCCGGGATGAGCCCGATGACCTGCGGCCTGGTGCACATGGAGCTGCACCGCGGCGACGGCAGCCTCGGCACGTTCCTGGGCGTGCACGCCGGCCTCGCGATGCAGTCGATCGCCATGTGCGGCTCCGAGGAGCAGAAGCAGCGGTGGCTGCCGGCGATGGCGACGATGGACAAGCTCGGGGCGTTCGCGCTGACCGAGCCGGAGCACGGGTCGGACTCGATCGCGCTGGAGACCACCGCCCGCCGCGACGGCGACCATTGGGTGCTCGACGGCACCAAACGCTGGATCGGCAACGGCACGGTCGCCGACCTGGTGATCGTCTGGGCGCGCGACACCGACTCCGGCAACGTGCTGGGCTTTGTCGTCGAGACCCCGGCCGAGGGGTACGAGGCGAGCGTCATCCAGGGCAAGGTCTCCCTGCGATCGATATGGCAAGCCGACATCCGGCTGTCCGGGGTGCGGGTGCCGGAGGAGAACCGGCTGGTCGACGCCCGCACGTTCAGGGACACGGGCCGCGTGCTCGCGAACACCCGCAGCATCTGCGCCTGGATGGCGCTGGGGCACGCGACCGCCGGCTTCGACGCGGCGCTGCGCTACGCCAAGGCGCGCATGCAGTTCGGCAAGCCGCTCGCGGCGTTCCAGATCATCCAGGAACGGCTGGTACACATGCTCGCCGACCTGACGGGGATGCAGCTCTACTGCATCCAGCTCGGGCGCCTCGCCGACGCCGGGCGGCTGTCGCCAACGGTGGCGGGCCTGGCGAAGATGCACAACACCCGGACCGCCAGGAAGATCCTCTCCGAGGCACGCGACCTGCTCGGCGGCAATGGCATCTTGCTGGAGCACCACGTGGTGCGGCACTGGGCCGACATCGAGGCCATCCACACGTTCGAGGGCACCGAGACCGTACAGACGCTCATCGTCGGGCGCGACATCACGGGGATCGGGGCGTTCGCCTGAGGGGCTGCTTTCGTCACCGGTGGGCGGCGAGCCACTCCCGCATGTCGGCGAGCGGGCGCTCGCGCTCGGGCTCGTGGAAGACCTCGTGCCACAGGTCGTCGTACCAGCGCACGGTCTGGTCGGGCGAGCCGCTGGTGCGCTCCAGCAGCCGGCTCCCGGCCGGGTCGGTGAGCTCGTCGGCTGTGCCGTGCAGGAGCAGCAGCGGCAGCCGCAGCTCGCGGGCCCGCTCGGGCAGCACGCCGAACCGGCGCAGCAGCGCGAGCGACAGGCCCAGCGTCGGGTGGCCGTGGTGGACGAGCGGGTCGGCGTGGTAGTCCGCGACGACCGCCGGATCCTTGCTGATCTTGTTGATGTCGACGACCTTGGCGCGCAGCCGTGGCGTCACCGTCGCGAGCGCCGTCAGAAACGGACGCGCCGCGCGGGGCACGGAGCTGTTCTCGAGCGCGGGCGCGGACAGGACAAGCCCGCGCAGGTCCTCCTGGTGGTCGAGCGCGTAGGCCAGGGCGATCTGCCCGCCCATGCTGTGCCCGAGCGCGAACACCGGCAGCCGCGGATGCCGGGCGACGACGAGCCGCCGGAAGGCGTCGAGGTCGGTGAGCCAGTCGTCGTAGCTCTCGACGTGCGCCCGCCGTCCCCCCGAGCGGCCGTGGCCTCGTAGGTCGAGCCCGTACACCGCCCAGCCGTCGGGCACGAGGGCGTCGACGACGGTGCCGTAGCGCCCGGAGTGCTCCCCGAGGCCGTGCACGACGAGCAGCACGCCGGTCGGCTCGGCCGGACCCGTCCAGCCCTGCCAGAACAGCTCGACGTCGCGCGCCCCGACGAGCCGGCCTTCGATCCGCTGCGCCTGCCCGGTCATCCGTCAGGCGGCTCGAGGACGACGTCGTGGCGCACCTCCGCCTCCGGGGCGACGTGGACCGTCGCGGCGACCCGGGCGAACGGCGGGGCCGCCACCGCGATCGCGTACTGGCCCGCCGCGAGTCCGGTGAACTGGTACTGCCCGTCCGGGCAGGACTCGACGGCGTCGATGACCTCTCCCTCCTGGACGAGGCTCACCCGGGCGCCGGGGACCGGCTCGTCGGCCACGCGGACCGTGCCGAGCACCGTGGCCGACCGCAGCAGGGGCACGTCCACGTCCACCTCGGCGTCCCGAACGGTCAGCGCGAGCGCCGTGGGCTGATGCCCCGGCGCGGACGCCACGAGCAGGTAGCCGCCGGGCAGGGCGGGCAGCTCGCACCGCCCGTCCGCACCGCTCGACGTGCCCGCGATCTCGCGTCCCTGCTGGTCGAACAGGGTGACCGCGGCCTCGACGGGCTCCCCGTTGCGGCTGTGCACGCGGACGCGCACCGGGAGCAGCGGACCGGTCGGGGTGGCCGCCGCGGGCGCCGGAGGCGGCGCGACCGCGGCCCGCGGCTCCGGTCCGAACGTGCGACGCAGGGCCAGGTCGACGGCCGCGTGCTCGGCGGGGAGGGGCCGGGCACGCGGCCGTCGAC
>Ga0247825_10003498_pt1 | contig 10367 bp, 8 predicted proteins | sample 13C_Vanillin_Day_FD_194413 | JGI IMG/M metagenome (GOLD analysis project Ga0247825, IMG submission 194413) | Soil microbial communities from agricultural site in Penn Yan, New York, United States - 13C_Vanillin_Day48 | ecosystem: Environmental > Terrestrial > Soil > Agricultural land | place... | reverse complement strand
GTGCCGGCACGCAGTGCCGGCACCGTTGTCACGTCACGGTCGTTCGCCTGCTTGATGACGTCCCCGGCTTGAATGCCGACGGAGGCAGCGATACCGGCAGGATCCACGTCCGTCACGACCAGACCCGTCTCCGTTCGCGGGAGCCGCAGTTGCTCGGCTACCTCTGGGGTAAGCGGGCTCACGGCCATGCCAAAGCTGGATCCACCGGTGCTCTCACCCCGAGCCGGGGGAAGTGCCGCCCGCTGCTCGCGTGTGCGCTCGACGAGGCGGACCGACTTCGTCTCGGTCTTGCCACTGCGCAGCAGTTCGAGCGAGACCATCGACTCCGGACGCGTGCTCGCGATCTGATTGCGAAGGGCGTTGGCGTCGTTCACTCGCTGGCCGTTCAGCGCGACGATGACGTCTCCCGGCTTGATGCCCGCGTGTTCGGCCGGGCTTCCAGGCTCGATGTCGCTCACCAATGCGCCGCGCGCGTCAGCCACGCCGAGACCCTGGGCCAGTTCGGGCGTCATCGGCTGAATCGTCACCCCCAGCTTCGACCGATGGACGACGCCGTCCGTGGTCAACTGGTCGGCGACCGCGCGGGCCATCGTCGATGGGATCGCGAAACCAAGACCAATGTTGCCGCCAGACGGCGACAGGATCTGCGCGTTGATCCCCACCAGTTCGCCTTGCAGGTTGACGAGCGCGCCACCTGAGTTGCCCTGGTTGATTGGCGCGTCGGTCTGCAGGAAGTCTTCGTAGCTCCCGTCACCGACGCCGGTCGCCCGCCCCTTCCCGCTCACGATCCCCATCGTGACCGTCTGACCAACGCCCAGAGGATTGCCGAACGCGAGCACGACGTCGCCCACTTTCATGCGATCTGAGTCACCGAAGCTGAGCGTGGGAAGGTCGCGGGCTTCGATCTTGAGCACCGCCAGATCGCTGGCCTCGTCAGCGCCTACCAATGTCGCGAGCAAGGTCCGCCCGTCGGCGAGATCGACGCGAATCTTGTCTGCGCCGTCGATGACGTGATGATTGGTCAGGATGTGACCGTCCGGACGAAAGATCACCCCGGACCCGAGTCCGCCCTCTCGTCGGCCCCTTGGCTCCTGGAATTGCGGGCCAAGGAAGTCGCGGAAAGGCCCCGGAAGCGCCGTGCGCGAGGCATCGGCTTGCTTCTCGACGCGGACAGTCACGATGGCCGGGGCAGCCATGTCGACGATATCGCTGTACGAACCCGTGATGTATTGCGGCGTAATGTTGCCAACATGGGCCGGTGGCGTCACGGTCGGATGTTGGGCGGCGGTGAGCGTCGCTCGTCCGCCGGCGAACCCAACCCCGACGGCAAGGGCGACCAGGCCCGCGATGGCGACTCGAGTGGAGAGTGGTCGAAAGCGACGTGGGCGTGGATCGGATGCGGTCATTGTGTCCTCACTTGTTCTCAGGCGCGGCCATGAGGGCTGCACACAATCTATTGGACGGCACCGCTGCTCTCAGCGTTCTGTCAGGAAGATTACAAATGTGACACATCGTGCACCTAGAACGGCTTGCGTGTTGCCGTAGAGCGCACGCTTTAGCGTGCGTGTGCGAGGAGGCTAAAGCCTCCGCTCTACACCGATTCGAAAACCGTCTATCCTCTCGAGCGAGCGATCGGAAGGGAGACGGAGAATGTGCTCCCTTGTCCAGCCACCGACGAGACCCCGACGTGGCCGCCGTGAGCCTCGACGACGGCCTTGACCAACGACAAGCCCAAACCCAGGCCTCGAGTGGTCCGGCTGGAATCGGCCCGATACAACCGGTCCCAGACGTGCGGTATGTGGATCGGATCGATGCCCACGCCGGTGTCGCGCACTGTTAGCGTGACGAACCCGTCCATCGCGCTGGCCTCGATGTCAATGTGACCGTCGCGTCCTGTGTACTTGACCGCGTTCTCGATCAGATTCGCGAGCACCTGACGTAGACGCGTCCGATCACCGATCACGTGCAGGTCTCCCGGGACGTTCGACCGGAGCGCGATGGCTTTGTCATCCGCTTCATCGGCGTAGAGGGACAGGGCTTCATCGACGACGCCCGCCAGATCCACCGATTCGCGCTTGAGGGCCATCATCCCCGTTTCGGCTTCCGAAATGTCCATTAGCGCGGTCAGAGTAGCGCTGACGCGATCCGCCTCTTCCAGCGCGTGCGCCAGCGCGTTGCGTGCAGCGTCAGCGTCGCCCGCCACGAGCGCCGTCTCAGCGACGTTCCGGAAACGAGTCAAGGGCGTCCGCAGGTCGTGGGCGACGTTGTCGAGCGCCGCACGCATACCGAGAACCAGCGACTGAATCCGCCCCAACATTTCGTTGACGCGAGCTCCCAGATCGTCGAGGGGATCGCGTGAATGCCTGATGGGCACGCGCGCATCGAACTGCCCGGTCTGAAGAATCGATCGCACCGTCGTCTCGAGACCTCGTAGGGGTGCAAGGCCCGCACGTGTCAGGAGAAACCCTCCGACCACAGCCGCCAGCGCGATCAATGCCAGCACCTGCAGACCCCGTGCACGAAAATTCGCGAGCAACTCGTCTCTGACGTGGGAGCTTCGTCCCACCTGAACGATCACACCGTCGGACAGGGTTACCGTACCAACCTCGAGCACGGCGTCGTCGGGTGGGCTGGCGATGGTGGCCCAGCCGGAACTGCGAACCGCGGGCTGGTCGAGCGGGGACAGATCGAACCCGCCCCAGCCCGGGGGTGCGGCGAAATAGACGACATCGGTCCGCCGATTCACGACTCGCACCAGGAGCCGCTCGTGGCGGCCCTGGCCGGCGTCGGCCGTGATCACGTTCTGCAGCCCAATCAAACCCTCGCGCTGGTACTCGAGGGCGTACCGGGAGAGCATCGACGCCAACGCATCATGGTCCTGTGCCGCAAGCGCGCGTGCGAGCAGGACATAGGTAGCGCCGGACAGCGCGATGGCGCTCGCGATGAACAGGCCCGCGTACCAGAGCCCCAGCCGGAGCGCGAACGCGCGCCCAATCGACCTATTCCAGTTTGAGGACATACCCGACGCCGCGCACCGTATGAAGCAGCTTGGGCTCGAACGCCCTGTCGATCTTTTCTCGCAGGCGGTAGACCAGGACGTCGACCGCGTTGGTGCCTGTGTCGAAGCCGTAGTCCCACACGTGCGACACGATCATTGCCTTCGAAAGGACCTTGCCGGCATGACGCATGAGGTACTCGAGCAACGCGAACTCGCGAGGTCGGAGCTCGATGGGCACACCGGCACGCTCGACGTGCCTGGTCAGACGATCGAGACGCAGGTCGGCAAAGGCCAGCTCGGTCGGCTCCTGGGCAACCTGTCCGCGTCGCGTCAGAGCCTGCACACGGGCGAGCAGTTCCGGAAACGCGAAGGGCTTGGTCAGATAATCGTCGCCGCCCGTCTGCAGTCCCTTGACTCGATCGTCCACCGAGTGGCGCGCGCTGAGGAACAGGACCGGGGTTTCTACGCCAGCTCGACGGAGAGCGCTGACCAGGCTCAGGCCATCGAGGCGCGGCAGCATGATGTCGATGATGGCGGCGGCATAGGGCTGCCCCCGGGCAAGGTCCAAGCCGTCTACCCCGTTGTCAGCGACGTCGACGGCAAACCCTTCCTGCCGCAAGCCAGCCGACACGAAGTCCGCAATGCTCCGATCATCCTCCACGAGGAGCACGCGCATGCGGTCATCGTCGTGCGCGTGGGCAGGCGGCGTCAAGAAGGGTCTTCACGTGTGGAGAGACGTTCGCGCGTCCCGGCCTTGCGGTTCATCGTCTACAGTGATGGGGGACACCGCTTCGCGGTCTTCCGGACCTGCCGACCATGACCACGCCGACACAGCGCTGGAACGCCAGGGACTACGCGACGAACGCGCGGTTCGTCGCCGATCTCGGTGAACCCGTCCTCGACTTGCTCCAACCACAACCGGGTGAACGCATCCTCGACCTTGGTTGCGGTGATGGGGCTCTGACGGCACGGTTGGCCGAACGAGGCACAACCGTGGTGGGCGTCGACGCATCCGCGGAGCTGCTCGCCGCGGCGAGTGCACGCGGCCTCGACGCGCGACAGATGGATGCGCGCGCCCTCACATTCACGAACGAATTCGACGCGGTGTTCTCCAATGCCGCGCTTCATTGGATTCCGGATCTGGTACCAGTGTTCGAGGGGATCCATCGCGCATTGCGGCCGCACGGCCGGTTTGTCGGTGAGTGTGGTGGGCACGGGTGCCTGGCCGCCGTCGTCACGAGTCTGAGGGCGGTTGCCGCGAGACGCGGGGTCGAGATTGCATGGCCCTGGCGCTTCCCGACCGTTGAAGAGTTCGAGGCGTACCTCGCAGCGACGGGTTTCGAGGTGGTAGACGTGCGTCTGGTGCCGAGACCCACGGAGCTCCCGTCCGGGATGGCCGCGTGGCTGCACACATTCGCCGGCTGGGCTTTCGAACGCCTCCCCGACGCGGATCGGACCGCTGCGTTCGCGGAGACGGTGGAGTTGCTTCGCCCGGCGCTCTGCGACTCGCGAGGGCGCTGGACAGCCGACTATATGCGTCTGCGCTTTGCCGCACGGCGAGGCGGGACGCGGAGCTGATGCGATACTACACGCAGCTGGTGTTCGTGAGACCGGGCAAGGAAGAAGCCTTTCACCAATTCGAGGATCACGTCCTTCCCCTGCTCGCGAAGTACGGTGGACAGCTACTGCTCCGCTGGAGGTACACGCCAGGGGTCGTCGTCGATACCACCGTGGGCGACCCGTACGAAGTACATGTGGTCGCCTTCCCGACCGCGGACAACTTCCGCAGATATGCCAACGACGAGACGAGGACTACCTACCTGCACCTCAAGGACAGCGCGGTCGAACGCGTGATGCTCATCGAGGGTGGCCTGCTGCCGTAGCTAAGCACGCTACTCCTCATACGCGCAGCGGATCGCGCCGAGAGGCCTGAGCAGTTATGTGAAATACCGGACGGTTCGTCCTGCCGGTTTCTCCATGGCGCGGACTTCTACGAACAGCATTCAAGGCCGGGCGGCCGTGAACCGATAAGCCAAAGTGGGAGACAGGACGATTTGCACGAGATCGCTCACATGACCGTCGGCGCTCGAACGAATCCGTCGTCGTCAACGTCGGTGCAGCCCTCCCTTGGTGGTCGATGTATGCGTTCCGTAATGCCACGGCTACTGCCTTCCCGTGACAGCGATCGAGTTGCGGTTCGCCGCTCGTTTGCCAGCCGTCATGTCCAGTAACCCGCGAGAACCCTTCACAGTGCGGATCATGAGTCGGACCGATGCCTCTCTCGCGGTTTCGTTGGTCGTCGCCACGATCACGCTGTTCAGCCAGCCGCTCAAGCAGTTTCTCGATATGGTCGCGTCGATCGAAGACCAGTATCACCTCGCGTTCTTGCCAGCCCTTACCGTGCTGTCGGTGGCGTTCGCCATTACGCAGTCCAGGAAGCGGGTCGAGTCCGCCGCTGAGGCCCGCCTTTCGCGTGCAAGATCGGCAGAACTCGGACGACTGCTGACGTTCGGAAACGCTTTGGCCTCGTCCCTCGACGAGGAGGCATTGCAGCGCACGCTTTGCCAACAGTTGCCGGCATTCTTCGGCGACCGCGGCTATTGGCTGCTCGCTCGGCGGGGCAAAGTCTGGATTGAGGTTGCCCAAGCCTCCCCGTACGGACCCCAGCTATCTATCGAATCCCAGGAGCAGCTGGCGGAGCAGGCGCTGCTCGGCATGGCGACGCCAGGTGCAGATCGACTGGGTATCGAGCTCGAAGAGGTCGTATGTTTTCCCTTGATTGTCGGACCGACGGTCGTGGGCGTACTCGGCGTGCAGAATGCTCCGGAGCTCGCGCCGACCGATCGAATCGCGTCCACGGCGGCGGTCGCCCCTCTGGCCTTGGCGCTTCGCAACCTGCGTGTTCTCCACGAGCTACAGCAGCAAGGCATCATCGACCAGCTGACAGGATGCCTGAACCGCGCGACCGGCGTCATGAATCTGCAGGGAGAACTTCGACGAGCGAGACGTTCTCGCCGTCCGGTTTCAATCCTGATGATCGACATCGATCACTTCAAAACGATCAACGACACGCACGGACACCTGGCCGGCGATGCGGTGCTCGAGAAGCTCGGGGTTCTGATTGGTCAGGTCTTGAGGACCACGGACATTCGCTGCCGGTTCGGGGGCGACGAATTTCTCGTGATCCTCCCAGAGACGCCCCTCGCAGGCGCCGAACAGGCTGCCACCAAGCTACGAGCGGCCATGAAGACCCTCGATGCAGGAATAGACGGAAGCCGTCCTACGCTCAGCATCGGGATCGCCCAGGCCGAGCGGGGCGAACTGGACGCCGCCTCCCTAGTCGGCCGCGCCGATGCGGCCTTGTACAAAGCGAAGCAGTCAGGTCGAGATGCCCTTCGCGCTGCAGAGCCGAACGAGCCTGCGCGGGACTATCCCAAACTTCAGCCGTCGCCGACCACCACGGGCGATGACTTCAACGTTGAACCGACCCGCGCGGCCGTCGCCCGAGCAGCCTCCAGCTAGGCTGCGTCCCTCACCGGTCACGGTCCGTTTACGGTTGCCACTGCGCACGTGTGAGCTCGCGCCAGCAAGAGCGCTCTCTCCCGTGAGTTCTTCGTGAGGCTGGCCGCACGCTCGAACTCGCCACGTGCCTCGTCCAACCGTCCAAGCCTCTCGAGAAAATCGCCGCGTGCGCTTGGCAGATAAGGGTAGGTCGCCAGCGCCGGGTTGGAGGCCAACGCGTCGACGAGATCCAGCCCAGCCTGCGGACCGTGGGCCATGCTGATGGCAACCGCCTGATTCAGCCTGACGATGGGCGACTGAGTAGTCTGCGCCAGGGTTTCGTACAGCGCCGCGATCCGATTCCAATCGGTCTCCCCAGAAGTACTTGCACGTGCGTGGCATGCGGCGATAGCCGCCTGCAAGACGTAGAGGCCCGGGGTGCCGCCCGAGGCTTCCGCGCGCCGTAACGCCGTCAAGCCGCGTTGAACCAACAGCCGGTCCCAGAGAGCGCGGTTCTGGTCCAACAGTCGGACAGGCTCACCGGCAGGTCCCAGCCGGGCTCGTAGTCGTGACGACTGGATCTCCATCAACGCGACGAGGCCGTGTACCTCTGGCTCGTCTGGCGTCAGCTCCGCCAGAATCCGTCCCAGACGCAGCGCTTCTCCGCAAAGAGACGGCCGGACCCAGTCGTCACCGGACGTCGCCGAGTAGCCCTCGTTGAACACGAGATATAGGACTTCGAGCACCGCGGACAGCCGCACCGCACGTTCGGGTCCATACGGCACCTCGAAGGACGCCTTTGCCTTCGAGAGCGTCTTCTTGGCCCGGAAGATGCGCTGAGCAATCGTGGGCTCGGAGACCAGAAAGGCGCGCGCGATCTCCTCGGTGGTGAGCCCTCCAAGAAGCCGAAGCGTCAGGGCCAACCTCGACTCGGGCGACAGCACGGGATGGCACGCGATGAACATCAGGCGCAAGAGGTCGTCGCCGATGTCGTTGTCCAGGGCGATGTCGCTGTCCGGTGATTCTGTCGATCTGCCGGCCTCGAGTTCATAGGCCAGCTCGACGTGCTTGCGATCGAGCCTTGCGTTCCGGCGTAATGTGTCGATCGCACGACGTTTGGCCGCGGTCGTGAGCCAGGCGCCAGGGTTGCGGGGAATGCCCTCTCGCGGCCACTGCTCGAGGGCAGCCACGAGCGCGTCCTGCGCCAGATCCTCGGCGATACCGACGTCGCGAACGAGCCGAGTGATAGTTGCTATCACCTTTGGTGACTCGATACGCCAGATGGCTTCGATCGAGCGATGTGCGTCGGACGTCGTCGCGGCCTCCGATCACATCATCGCATCCCCGGACCTGGCATCCGGTCGGATATGGGTAGTGGTCTCGGATATCCCAGACCACTACCCGGATCCAGACTCAGCGACCGGGGTGTTGCTTCTGTGCCTGCTCGCGGATCCGTTCCTCTTGGGCCCGAAGTTCCGGCGTGAACGCCTCACCGAAGTCCTCGGCCTCGAACACCTGGCGGATCTCTATCTCGGACTCACCCTCATGGGGATTGGGACAGCGTCGAACCCACTCGATGACCTCTTCCTTCGATCGCACCTGCATCAACCAGAAGCCAGCAACCAGCTCCTTCGTCTCCGTGAACGGGCCGTCGATGACCGTGCGATTCTTGCCTGAGAAGCGCACACGGACGCCTTTCGAGCTGGGATGCAGTCCTTCCCCGGCCAGTATGACGCCGGCCTTCGCAAGTTGCTCGTTGTACTCCCCCATTTCCCGGAGCAGTTGTTCGCTGGGCATGACGCCCGCTTCCGAATCCTTCGTTGCCTTGACCATCACCATGAATCGCATCGCGTTCCTCCTTCGGTGCGCATCATGCGCTTGCCGTTTCGTTATGTGTTCGCTGAGCCCCAATCGGGGCACCCGACACTCTCCGTCTTCCTACCTACACGTCGAACGGGAAGGAGTTGGATCGACAGGTCAGCAGGCCCAACCCCAAGATAAACTCTTCAGGGCCTCGACATGTTGAGAACCGGTCGCGGACGCCGATGGCGCAGCGGACAACTACCGTCGGTACCTGAAGGACCAGAGCCTGCCGAAGCAGCGGCACCCTGCTCTTGCGCGCCGAAAAGCTGAGTGAGGGCGTCTGACCAGCAAGCCCACATCGTCGTCGGTCGAGAGTGAGGTCGCATTTGCGCTCGATTGGTTGAAGCGCCACGGTTCGACAGCCGGCCGCGACGGCATGGCGCGATACGGCCTCCCGTCGGATCGCGCTTACGGCGTGGCGATGCGCGATGTTCAGACCCTGGCGAAACGTCTCGGAAGGAATCACGATCTCGCGGCGGCGCTGTGGAGTACCGGTTGGTACGAAGCGCGTCTGCTCGCGGCGTACGTGGATGACCCGGGGCGGGTGACACCCACCCAGATGGACCGGTGGTGTCGCGACTTCGACAGCTGGGGCCTCTGCGATACGGTGTGTTTCGTCCTGTTCGACAAGACACCTCACGCATGGACGATGGTCAAGCGATGGGCCGGGCGCCGGGGCGAGTTCACGAAGCGAGCGGCGTTTGCCTTGCTGTGGGGTCTCAGTGTTCACGACAAGAAAGCCGCCGATCGCGACTTCGTCGAGGGTCTCGTCCTCATCGAGCGCGCTGCAGACGACGACCGTCACTTCGTCAAGAAAGGGGTCAACATGGCCCTGCGAGCCGTCGGTAAACGCAGTGCCACTCTTCATGCAGCTGCCGTGAAGGTTGCGACGCGGCTCGCGACCTCATCCCAGGAATCCGCGCGGTGGGTTGGGAAAGACGCGCTCCGCGAGCTCGGCAGCTCCTCGGTTGCTCGTCGGATTGCGAAGCGTTCGTGACTCGGCGGACACCCCACGATTCGACATCGCCACACCCGACCCGCTGCTCCGTCAAACAATGCGGCGAGTGCGCCGTGTGAGGTGCGCAGGCATGGTCCATCGACTGTCGATACCGAAGCAGTCACCAAACCGCTTCATGGCGACATCCATCGCAGAGGTTTCGGCCTTCCCCAACTTCCGGTAGAACGCCGTCTCCACGGTAATCTCCTCCGCGCGCCGTACATACCTCCAGTGGCCGATTAGCTGTCCGTCGAGCAAGACTGCGTGCTGGTACACGTTCGGGTTGATGGCACGTGAAGTCACTCGGCCGTCGCTCGAACGCAGCACATCCTTGCTGTCGCTGTAGGACATGATGTACTCGTCGTAGCCCTGAATCAGATCGATCCTGGGTGACGAAGGTGGTTGTCCCGATGCGGCCTTCACGAAGAAATACGTTCGCCCGGCGATGTCCCGTTGGCGAAGTTCTGATCTGACCGAGCTCAGGCCGGCCTTCGCCTCTGCGACCGTCAGGCTGGACCAGCGGATGAAGTCCTTGAGCGTCGTGGGGCCTCGGCTGCGGAAATAGCGGAGGGTCAGTTCCGCGACCGCTTCATCGTGTGAGACGGCCGCCGTTTCGGGTACTCGCTCGTCAAAACATGCAAAGGTCGGCTGCTTGCCACCCACGCTTCCACTGACGATCACGGCGTCGAGCTCGGCCCTCATGAGGAGATATCCCATGCGCAGGCCCGCCGCCTCGATCCCGGCGCCCTTCTTCAGCACTTCCACAAGCTCTCTGCGATTGAGCTCGTTGCCGCCCTTCAGCGCCTTGGTGAAAGCCTTGGCGCATCGCTTGAAGGTGTCATCGTCAACACCACATTGCCGGTAGTAGGTGCCATTGATTTGGTGCACTCGGTACTTCGTGGCTTCGATCACCCAGCGGATGTCATCACGGTGGACGAAATGCCAGGTGGGGCGGATCAGATGCGTTCGCAAGATCTCACCGGTCGCATAGAGCCTTCCGATCTGATC
>Ga0247825_10003497_pt1 | contig 10368 bp, 11 predicted proteins | sample 13C_Vanillin_Day_FD_194413 | JGI IMG/M metagenome (GOLD analysis project Ga0247825, IMG submission 194413) | Soil microbial communities from agricultural site in Penn Yan, New York, United States - 13C_Vanillin_Day48 | ecosystem: Environmental > Terrestrial > Soil > Agricultural land | place... | reverse complement strand
GAGCCGTCCGACGGCGTCAGCGCGAGCGGCCGATGCGTGGAGAGCTTCCGACCTGCTCGTAAAAGAACCCGTCAGCCTGGCGATCGATCCTCACGGCGTAAATGCCGCGCGAGCCGTCGCGTGCCTTGCTGCCGCGGGCGACGATGCGATCGCCTGGCTTGAGGGTGTCGGGTTTCACGCCCACGTCAACCAGCTCGAACCGGTTGTCGAGTTCGAGCTTCCAGGTCTCCTGCCGTCCATCGCGATCGACCGTCATCGTCAGAAACGCGTGCGGGTTGACGAGGTGGAACTCCAGGACGGCGCCATCGAGCGTAATCGGCGCCCGGCTGTCGTAGACGCCCGAGATCGAATGATGCGCGATAGCGGTGGTGGTCATCGCCAGCGCCGCCAGGGTCAGGACGAGGAGCTTCCTCACGGGACTATTATGCTGCCGCCCTTCGAAGACCCGTAGGGCGGGCCTTCAGGTCCGTGGATGACCCGTAGGGCGGGCCTTCAGGTCCGTGGATGACCCGTAGGGCAGACCTTCAGGCCCCGCCGATGACAGTACCATGAGCCCCCGAGGGCTTCTCAACCCATGCCGACATTGATCGCCCAGCCGACCGTCATCAAGGCCGCCGGCAACAAGCCGAAACGGATCGAGGAGTTCGCGGGTCGAGTGAACTCCGGCCACGCCACGCTCAGCGTCGCGCGCATGGTCTCGCCCGAGGGCTGGCTCGAGCCGGGACAGCGTCCCGAGTTCGAGGAAGTCACGGTTGTCCTGAAGGGGCTGGTTCGCGTCGAGCACGAGGGCGGCGTTCTCGAGGTCCGGGCGGGACAGGCGGTGGTCACCCATCCTGGCGAATGGGTCCGGTACAGGACACCGGACCCTGGCGGCGCCGAGTACATCGCGGTCTGCCTACCGGCCTTCTCCCCCGACACCGTCCACCGGGACGACGCCTGACGGTCCATGCCGCTGCTGTTTTCGTATGGCACGCTGCAGCTGCCGTCCGTCCAGGTGTCCACGTTCGGCAGGCGGCTTCACGCCGAGGCCGATCAACTCGTGGGCTTCGAGCAGTCGACGATCGACATCGACGATCCCGCCTTCGTCGAGGCCAGCGGCAAGCGCCAGCACGCGATCGTCCGCTTCACTGGACGGAACGACAGCCGCGTGCCCGGCATGGTGCTCGACGTGACCGACGAGGAACTGGCCAGGGCCGACGCGTACGAACCCGCCGGATACGTCCGGGTTCGTGCCCCGCTGGTGTCAGGACGCGAAGCGTGGGTGTACGCTGGCGTCGGCAGTCGATAACCCGGAGCCGTTCATGTCGCAGCGTTGCTGGTTGATGAAGTGTGAGCCGTCCGCCTACACGATCGAGGATCTCGAGCGGGACGGGACGACGTCGTGGGAAGGGGTGAGGAATTTCCAGGCGCGCAACTTCATGCGGGATCAGATGCAGGTCGGCGATCCCGTGCTGTTCTACGCGTCGAACGCCGATCCGTCAGGCGTGACCGGCCTCGCGAAGATCGCGCGCGCCGGCTATCCCGACGCGTTCGCGTGGAAGAAGGGGCACAAGTATTTCGACGAGGGGAGCAGCAAGGAGAAGCCGACCTGGTACACGGTCGACATCGCCTTCGTCGAGACGTTCCCGGAGATCGTGCCGCTCGACACGCTCAAGCAAACGAAGGGTCTCGAGAAGATGATGGTCACGCAGAAGGGGAGCCGCCTCTCGGTCCAGCCGGTGACGACGGCCGAATACGACATCGTGGTGCGCCTGGGCCGCCGGCGATAGGACGGGGTTTCGGACCGTGGCGACGACACTTCCGGCAAATCCGACGGTCCCCGCGGGTCGACGCGCCTATCGCCTGGCGTCGATCGACATGGTCCGTGGCGTGGTCATCGTCATCATGGCGATCGACCACGTCCGCGATTTCTTCATGATCGCGGCGCAGCAGGACCCGCTGGCGGATCCGAACGTTCCTCCGGCGCTGTTCTTCACCCGGTGGATCACGCACTTCTGTGCGCCGGTGTTCGTGCTGCTGGCGGGCACCAGCGCCGGACTGATGGTGCGGCGCCGCAGCCATGGCGAACTGGCGACGTTTCTCTTCACCCGCGGCGTCTGGCTCCTCTTCATCGAACTGTTCGTGATTGCGACGGCGGTCACGTTCGCGCCGCAGGGGATCCCCGAGATCGGCGGGACGTTCGTCGCGATGCAGGTCATCTGGGCGATCGGGGCCAGCATGATCGTCCTGTCGATCGTGCAGCGGTTCGGACGCCGCGCCTGCCTGATCCTCGGGTTGGCGATCGTCTGCGGGCACAACCTGCTGGATCCGATCTGGCCGGCGAGCCAGGCCTTCGATGGCCGCGACTGGCCGCTCTGGGTGGCGTTGCACTCGCAGATCTCCTACCAGGCCGGGCCGTTCGTGCTGCTCTTCGCCTACCCGGTGCTGGCCTGGATCGGCGTGATGATGATCGGCTTCGGCGTGTCACCCGTGTTCGAACTGCCGGTCGAACGCCGCAACCGGGTCCTGCTCCGCGGCGGCGTGGCGCTGACGGCGGCATTCGTGGTGGTGCGGGCGATCCAGGTGTACGGCGATCCGAACGGGTGGCAGATCCAGTCCGGCGGATCGCTGGCGACGCTGATCGATTTCCTCAACACGACGAAATATCCGCCGAGCCTCGACTTTCTGCTGATGACCATCGGTCCCGCCGCGATCCTGTGCGCGCTCGCCGACCGGGTCGAGGGGCCGGTCAAGGAGTTCTTCCTCACGTTCGGCCGCGTGCCGTTCGCGTTCTACGTCCCGCATTTCTTCCTGATCCACGCGCTGAGTGTCGGGCTGGGGCTGCTGCAGGGATTCGCGCTGGCGCAGATGCTGACGCTGTTCCTGTTCTATCCCAAGGGCTACGGCGTCAGCCTCGCCGGCGTGTACGCCGCCTGGGCGCTGGTGATCGTGCTGCTGTACCCGTTCTGCCGCTGGGTCGGTGGAATCAAGGCGCGGCGGCGCGACTGGTGGCTCAGCTATCTCTGAGGCGACGGGGACGCGCTACAGGACGGGCTACGGGCTTCAGGCTACTGGCTTCAGGCTACGGTGCCAACCACCAACCACCAACCACCAACCACCAACCACCAACTACCAACTACCAACTACCAACTACCAACTACCAACTACCAACTACCAACTATGATCCCCGCCATGAAAACGACCCTCCTCACCGCGCTCGCCGTGCTGGCGCTTGCCGGCGCCGCGGCCGCTGCGACACCGCCGGTGCCGACCGTCTCCGCGGTCGTCAGCGCACCGGGCCAGATGTATCCGAACCCGGCCGTCAACATCGTGCCGGCGGCGGTGAAGGTCGAGGACTTCCCGTACATCACGGAGGAGTATTTCGTGTCCGGCATGGCGGCGGCCGCGCCGTACCAGACCCGGATCGTGGTGCGGCGGCCGAAGGATCCGAAGGCGTTCAGCGGCACGGTGGTCGCCGAGGCGCAGCACGCCGGCGGGCGCTCGTTGATCTTCGAGTGGTCGCGCGTCTCGGTGCTGACGCGCCATCACCTGTTCGTGGAGATCGTGCACGGCCCCGCGAACGTGGCGACGATGAAGACGTTCAATGCGGAGCGGTATGCGCCGCTGAACATCGCGATGGGGCAGGCCAACGAGATCATCGCGCAGGTCGGGCGGCTGGTGAAGGCGAAGGCCGGCCCGTTCGCGCCGTACGACGTCAAGCGGATCACGTTGATGGGCACGTCGGCATCGAGCGCAACCGTCCGCGCGTATCTCGCCGCGCATGCCGAACAGCGGATGCCGGACGGCAAGCCGATTTACGACGGCTTCCTGCTGACGAGCACGCTCGGCAACGCGCCGCTGCCGGTCGTCGACGTGCCGATCATCCAGATGCCGACGCAGACCGAGGTGGCCACGTACGCCCAGCAGGGGGTCGGCTACCGGCGTCCCGACAGCGACGAACCGGGCAACCGCTACCGCCTGTACGAAGTGGCCGGGATGCCGCACAACAACGCGCGCGACCGCCCGGAGTTCCAGACCGATCCGTGCACGCTGCCGGTGACCGACTTTCATGCCGGCGCCTTCACCGCACTGGGGCTCAATCACCTCGTCGAGTGGATCGCCAACGGAAAGACGCCGCCGCACGCGCCGCCGATTACGGTCGACCAGGACACCGCCGGCGACAATTCGCCGCTGGCGCTCGATGGGAATGGCAACGCGAAGGGTGGCGTGCGCAACGTCTGGGTCGACGTGCCGATCGCGACGTACGGGGTAATGGGCAAAGGGAAGACGCAGGCCCAGGACCGCCAGTGCCAGCTCGCCGGGACGGAAGTGCCGCTGCCGGCGGCGACGCTGAAGTCGCTCTATCGCGACAAGAGCGACTACGAGACGAAGGTCGAGAAGCGCCTTGGGGAGCTGGTCAAGGAGGGCTGGTTCCTGCCGGAGTACGTCGACGTCATCAAGGCTGACGCGCGCGCAACGGCGTTCCCATGACCCGGCGCGCCTGCGTGGCGCGGGCCTTGTCCCGCCTGCCCCAGAGGCTCCGGCGCGGCGTGCCGAAGCGGAGTGCGCAGCCGGCAGGCCCGCCGGTCGGTCCGCTGGCGCTGATCGTCGCATTCGCCCTTTGTGCGGCGCCGGCCCACGCCCGGCAGGCGCCCCGCGGCGACGCGGATCCGCGCGTCGAGCGGCTCGTCTCGTCGATCTCGACCGCTCACCTGCGCGAGCTGCTGACGACGCTGACCTCGTTCGGTACGCGCAATACGCTGTCCAACCCCGCGTCGACGACACGCGGCATCGGCGCAGCCCGGCAGTGGATCTTCGACGAACTTCGCCGGTCGAGCCCGAAACTCCAGGTGCGCTTCGACAGCTATCGACTCAAGCCACAGGGACGCATCGTCCGCGACGTCGAGGTGCGGCAGGTGATCGCCGTGCTTCCGGGACGGAGCCCGCGCCGGATCTACGTCACCGCGCACTACGACACGCTGAACCTGCCCGGCCAGACGGCGAAGATCGTGCGCCCGTCCCCGCTGCCCGCGGGCTTTGACGCCCAGGCGCAGCCGGGCCAGGACTTCGAGGTTGACGCGCCGGGTGCGAACGACGACGGCAGCGGAACCGTGCTGGTGATGGAGCTGGCGCGCCGGTTTGCCGAGAGCGGGATCGAGTTCGACGCGACGCTGGTGTTCGCGCTCTGGTCGGGCGAGGAGCAGGGCGAGTACGGATCGCTGGCGCACGCGCGACGCATGGCGGCGGCGAAGACGCCGATCGACGCCCTGTTCAACAACGACATCGTCGGCAACTCGCACGGCGGCAACGGCGTGTTCGACAACGGCAGCGTCCGCGTGTATTCGGAGGGGCCGGAGGATTCGATGTCGCGCTCGCTGGCGCGCTATATCCAGCGGGCCGGCGCGATCTACCTGCCCGGGCACCGTGTGCGTCCGATGTCACGGCAGGACCGGTTCCAGCGGGGCAGCGATCACGAGGCGTTCAACGCGTCGGGATTCACCGCCGTGGTGTTCAGGGAGTCGACGGAGAACTATGCGCGCCAGCACAGCGCCGCCGACACGCTCGACTGGGTGGACTTCGACTACCTGGCACAGAACGTACGGTTGAATGCGGCCGCCGTCGCGTCGCTGGCGCTGGCACCGCCGGCACCCGTCGTGGTGAATGACCGCGGTGCGCCGACGATCGGGCGCGGCACCTCCGGTTACGACGCGGCGCTGACCTGGAAAGCGTCACCAGGCGCGTCCGCCTACCGGATCTACTGGCGCGACGCGTGGCAGCCCGATTGGCAGCACCAGCTGACGGTGGGAAACGTGACGGCGTTCGCTCTTGCGAATCTTTCGATAGACAACGTGGTCATTGGTGTCGCAGCAGTGGGCCCGGACGGACACGAGAGCCTGGTCAGCGCCTACGTGGCGACCGCGCGCCGATTCGCGCCGCTGCAGCTGGCCCCGTAGGGCCGGCCCTTCGGGACCGCCAAAGACGGACGACACCTGGCTGGAAGGCTTCGCGAATCCCGGCACGCGGTGCGACTCGATATAAAGTATCGGCCGGCGACACGCCGGATTCGGAAGCCGGTCGTTCGCGATCGGCTTCGTCATGCTGGACCAGAGCCGTGACCTAATGGGGTGGCCGCAGGGGCTGCCGGGTCGCCGGCAGGGATACCACCGCCCAGGTGATCGTTCACATCAATCACATCGCCCCCAGCAAGGCAAAGGGCGCACAGGTCCGTCAGGCGGAAAGCGATCTGGGCGCGCTCGTCACCGGTTGCATGATGTCGATGGTCGAGGACGGCATTCTCGACCCGCAACTGGCGCCCTCGCTGCGGGTTCATCTCGACTGGATTCACTACCGGAGCAACTTCCGCGATCCGGTGATCGTCCGGCGCACGACCGACTCGCGCGGCCGGACGCTGGCGCTCGCGGAGATCGCCGTCGATCTCCGGCAGGCCGATGCCGCCACGATCCAGGGCGAACTGCTGCACGCCGTGCGCAGCCTGTGTCCCGGCGCCGGCAACGGCAACGAAGAGGGCCACGTGCGCCTTGGCGCGTTCACGCCGTACCGCGACTGCCTGATGTGGGCCTTCAATCGCCTGTTCTGGCAGCACCTCGCGGAGTGGGAAGCGGCCTCCGGAAAGGGGTTCGAGAAGGCGCTGCCGACCGGGTCGTCGGACGCGAACCATCCCGCGGCGGTGGCTGACTCGGCGAAGAAGTTCCTGGCGCACCTGATGGAGCTGGAAACGAAGCACCAGGCGCCGTCGGAGATCGTCGGTCTCGAAATCGGCGTCGGTACCGGAGCGCGCGCCGCCGCCTGGCTCGATCGTTTCAAGGAATACGACGCCGCGGCGCAGACCGGTTTCTACGATCGCACCCAGTTCATCCTCGGCGACTACTCGCCGACCAGCCTGGAACGGGCGCTCGCGGCGGTCGCGCATCATGCGCCGCACGTGAAGGGGGTCGCGCTCGACGCGCTGAACCCGCTCAAGGCGCTGACGCAGTACCGCTTCAAGGTCATGTACGTGCACTCGACCAACACCTACGACAACCTGCCGTTCGACGACATCGTCCGTCGCGACGGCCGGTTGTACCTGATGGAGGTGCGCGCGTACCTGACCGAGTCGCTGGTCGGGCCGCTCTGCCGCGACTTTGGCTTCGCGCCCGAGGATCTCCCGGGTGTCGTCGAGCGTCTACTCAAGGACGGGCCCGCCGCGCTCTTCCCCGGTGCCCGCGGTGTCGAATGCTGGCGGCGGATCTGGGAGGCGTTCAAGCTCGAGGAACGGCTGCGCGCGCTCGACGATTATGAGGAAGATCACGTGCCGCCCGGCCTGAACCGCACGCATCTGGAGGATCTGCTCGCCGAAGCGCCGGACGATGTGCGGTTCCACATTTCGCGGGGCGCGGGCGAGAGCTTCGCGAACACGCTGCCGCTGCTGCACCCGCGCGGCTTCCTGGAGGTCCAGGACATCTTCGTCAGCGACATGAACGACTACCGGAAAGGGTTCCGGGGCCCTGGCAAGCTGGATGGATCGCTGGTGACGTGGGTGAACGGTGCGCTCCTGCGCGCCGTCGGGGCCCGCGCCGGTTACGACGTCCACTTCGCGGCGTTCCCGTACCGGCCCGGTACGCATACCACCGTGCTCTACACGACCCAGCGCGACTAAGGATCACTATGGCTTCATCGTCTTCATCCCTGCCCGTCCTGCCGACGTCCGTGATTGGAAGCTACTCGATGCCCGAGTGGCTCGAGCGCGCGAAGAATGATTACCTGTCACGCCGCCTGAGCCGTCGCGACCTGGACGAGATGCACGACGCGGTGCGCAAGTCGGCCCTCAAGGATCAGGAGACCGCCGGCGTCGACGTCGTCAGCGACGGGGAAGCGCAGCGCGACAACATGATCGACTACTTCATCGAGCGGATGCCCGGTGTGCAGGTCGATCTCGGGTCGAAGCGGTTCTATTACGACTTCTACGAGAGCTCGGTGACGTCCAAGCTGTCGTCAGGCTCACTGGGACTGTCCGAGGAAGCAAAGTTCCTGACGAAGTTCACCGGGCGGCGCGGCAAGATCTCGATCTCCGGCCCGCACACGCTGGTGAAGCGCGTGCGCAACTCGTATTACCCCTCGGAGGAGGCGTTCGCGCTCGACCTGGCGCGGCTGCTCAACTTCGAGATGAAGGAACTCGTCACCAACGGCATCACCGAGCTGCAGATCGACGAGCCGTACTATTCGGGTTTCCCGGAAGACCTGGCGTGGGCGATCAAGGCGATCAACACGATGGTCGACGGCGTCAACGCGAACATCACGCTGCACATCTGCTACGGCAACCGCTACGGCAAGCCGTCGTTCGAAGGGAGCTACCGCTACCTCTTTCCGCGCCTGCTGGACGCCAAGGTTCATACCGTGTCGCTGGAATTCGCGCGGCGCGGCGACGAAGACCTCTCGCTGTTCAAGGAGTTCAACGTGCCGTTCAAGCTCGGTTACGGCGTGATCGACGTCAAGAGCCAGGACTGCGAGTCGCCGACGCTGGTGGCCGACCGCATTCGCCGCGCCCTCGAGATCGTGCCGGCCGAGAAGCTGGTGATCAACCCGGACTGCGGCTGTGTCCGCCTGCCTCGCGAGGTCGCGTTCAACAAGCTGGCTGCGATGGTCGAAGGAACCCGCCTTGTGCGGAAGCAACTCGGAGTAGAGTCGTAACGGGCTACAGGCTACAGGCTACCGAGTACGTAGGGCGGGCCTTCAGGCCCGCCGCTCTCAGGAGGATCAATCATGGCCGACGATCGCGTGACCCTGGTCCACGAATGGTTCGAACAGGTCTGGAACCGCGGTGACGTCGCGGCGATCAACCGTCTCATGGCTCCTGACGCCGTCATCCACGGCCTGCGGGAACCTGACGGAACGCAGCCGAACGGTCGAGACAGCTTCATCCCGTTCTTCCACAAGTTTCGCGACGCGTTCCCCGACCTGCAGATCGTGATCGAGGACGCCATCGTCGAGGGCGACAAGATCGCGTGCCGCTGCACCGTGCGCGGTACGCATAGCGGCCACACGCTCGGATTCGCGGCCACCCTCAGGCCCGTGGAGTTCACCGGCATGTGCTTCATCCGGGTGCGTGACGGGCAGATCGTGGAAGGGTGGAACAACTTCGACTTCGCCACGATGAGCACGCAACTCCAGCCGGCGTAGCCTCCACGCGGACATCGGGTTAATTGAACCGGGTTGAATTAAGAACGCTTAATTCAACCCGGTCTAATTAAGCGCTACTTCGATCCATGCGAAATACTGCTGTAACGGTTCTGATCCTGTGTGTGGCGGCCTGCATGGCGGCGCCCGGCGCGCAGTCGGGCAGTGGACGCGATCCCGGCCCGATCGCGATCACGGCGGCGGCGGTGCCGCTGAATCCGGGCAACCCATCGCAGTCGTCGATCGGCCCGTTCACCTGGGCCGGCGGCCTCGTCCTGAGCTCGTCGCAGACGGATCGTCTTCACGAACTCTCCGACCTCGTGCTTACCGGCGCCGATCACCTGACGGCGGTCGGTGACGGCGGCGTGTTCGTGACCATGCGGCTGTTGCTCGATGCCGCGGGGAACCTCACCGGCGTGTCCGACGGCCAGCTCACGCCGATGGAGGGAGAGGACGGCGTGCCGCTGACGAACGAGGCCGCCGACGCCGAGGGCCTGGGACTGCTGCCCAACGGCGATCGCCTCGTCAGCTTCGAGCGGCATCACCGCGTCCTGCTCTATCCCGCCAATGGCGGACGTCCGCGCGCCGTGCCGAAGCCCAGCGAGGCCTTTCGCGAGGCCAACGGCGGCATGGAGGCCCTCGCGACCGATCCCGACGTTGCGCCGGACGCGTACGTCGTGGGCGAGGAGGTCACTGGCCAGACCTGGAGCTGCCGTATCTCGACCGCCTGCGTCCTCGATCGTCTCGTGCCCCGGCCGGCCGGAACCAGCCTCGTCGCCATACGTAAACTCCCTGCAGGCCGCACCGCGTATCTGTTTCGAGGATTCGACGGCAAATCGCACATCGTCCTGCAGGTGGTCCGTGATGGCAGGGTCGAGGCGGAACTCGACCTGGCGCCGCCGCTGACCGTGGACAACTTCGAGGGTGTGGCCGCCGTCGAGCGTCCGGGCGGCGTCACCCGGTTCTATCTCCTGTCGGACGACAACGCCTCGTCGAGTCAGCGGACGCTGCTGCTCGCCTTCGACTGGCGAGCATCGCGGCCCTGACCGCGGCGCGCCGCCAGCACGGTAGCTGAGCCGAGGCTGGCCAACTTCGCGTCTGGCCTCGTCAACGTTGAGGAGGAATGCGTGAATCGATTGTCGAGCCTGTCGGCAGCGCTGCTTCCTGTCGTCCTGACCGCGGGGTGCGCGGCCGGTCCCACGAAGACGGTGACAC
>Ga0247825_10003496_pt1 | contig 10369 bp, 6 predicted proteins | sample 13C_Vanillin_Day_FD_194413 | JGI IMG/M metagenome (GOLD analysis project Ga0247825, IMG submission 194413) | Soil microbial communities from agricultural site in Penn Yan, New York, United States - 13C_Vanillin_Day48 | ecosystem: Environmental > Terrestrial > Soil > Agricultural land | place... | reverse complement strand
GGGTTTGTATGCCACTGAAATGGATGGACACGTCGTAGTGGGCGGCCTCGCGCCCGGCGGGCCCGCGGAGATAGCCGGCGTGCAGCTGGGCGACCTGATCCTGGAGGCCGCGGGCACGCGCGTGGCCAACCTCGCGCAACTGTTCCGCAAGATCTGGAGCGTCGGGCCGGCGGGTACCGAGGTGGCTCTCATGCTGTCGCGCCGCGGCGCGTCGTCCGCCGTTCGCATCCGCTCGGCCGACCGCGGCGATTTCCTGAAAAAACCGCGCCTGCACTGAATTTGGCGGTGAGGTAAAATGCGCTCTGCGCCGATTTGAAGTTCAGCTTGCGGGCGCCGAACCGCCCTAGCGGCGGGGAAAAAGAAATCCTGCTAAAGAGACGCGCCAACGACGCCCGTTTCTGCGAAAGCTGAACGGGCGTTTTGTTTTGGGGCCCCTGACCGGCCGGACGAATGGACGATCGCACGCCATTGCTGCAGCAGCTGCTCGAGGACCGCATCCTGGTCCTGGACGGTGCCATGGGCACCATGATCCAGCGCGAGCGCCTCAGCGAGGAGCAGTTCCGCGGCGAGCGTTTCCGCGACTGGAAGAGCGACCTGCGTGGCAACAACGACCTGCTCACGCTGACGCAACCCGCGCTCATCCGCCGGATCCACCTGGACTACCTCGCGGCGGGCGTCGACATCATCGAGACCAACACCTTCAACTCCACCTCGGTGTCGCTCGGCGACTACGGCATGGAAGCACTCGCCTACGAGATGAACCACGCCGCTGCGAAGCTCGCGCGCGAGGCCGTCGACGAGTGGCAGAAGAATGACCGCTCGCGGCCGCGCTTCGTCGCCGGCGCGCTCGGGCCGACCACCAAGACCGCGTCGATCTCGCCAGACGTCAACGACCCCGGCTTTCGCAACGTGTCCTTCGACACGCTGGTCGCCGCCTACGGCGATGCGCTTCGCGGACTCATCGACGGCGGCGCCGACCTGGTGCTGGTGGAGACCATCTTCGACACGCTGAACGCCAAGGCGGCGCTGTTCGCGATCGAGGCGGAGTTCGAAAAGCGCGGCAAGCGCCTGCCGCTGATCATCTCCGGCACCATCACCGATGCCTCCGGTCGCACGCTCTCGGGCCAGACCACCGAGGCCTTCTACAACTCGGTGCGCCACGCCAGCCCGATCGCGGTGGGACTGAACTGCGCGCTCGGCGCGAAAGAGCTGCGCCAGTATGTCGAGGAGCTCTCCAACGTCGCCGAGCTGCCGGTGTCCTGCTATCCGAACGCCGGCCTGCCGAACGCTTTCGGCGAATACGACGACACGCCGGAATCGATGGCGAAGGAAATGGGCGGCTGGGCGCGCGCCGGGCACCTGAACCTGGTGGGCGGCTGCTGCGGCACGGCACCAGAGCACATCCACGCCATCGCGCAGGCCATGCAGGGCGTCAAGCCGCGCCGCGTGCCGCAGCGCGCACCGGCGCTGCGCCTCTCCGGCCTGGAGCCGTTCAACGTTGACGCCAAGTCGCTGTTCGTCAACGTCGGCGAGCGCACCAACGTCACCGGCTCGAAGGCTTTTTCGCGCCTGATCCTGGCGGGCAACTACGCCGAGGCGCTGTCGGTCGCGCGCCAGCAGGTCGAGAACGGGGCGCAGGTGATCGACATCAACATGGACGAGGCGATGCTCGATTCGGAGAAGGCGATGACCACCTTCCTGAACCTGGCGGCCTCCGAGCCCGACATATCGCGCGTGCCGGTGATGGTCGACTCCTCCAAATGGAGCGTCATCGAAGCGGGCCTGAAATGCCTGCAGGGCAAGGGCATCGTCAATTCCATCAGCCTGAAGGAAGGCGAGGAGGAGTTTCTCCGGCAGGCGAAGCTGGTGCGCAAGTACGGCGCCGCCGCGGTGGTGATGGCCTTCGACGAAAAGGGCCAGGCCGACACGCTGGAGCGGCGCATCGCCATCTGCCAGCGCGCCTACGACCTGCTCACGCAGAAGGCCGGCATGGCGCCCGCGGACATCATCTTCGATCCGAACATCTTCGCCATCGCCACCGGCCTGGAGGAGCACGCACGCTACGGCCTGGACTACATCGAGGCGGTAAAGTGGATCCGTGCCAACCTGCCGCAGGCCGGCGTCTCGGGGGGCGTGTCGAACCTGTCGTTCTCGTTCCGCGGCAACGACGCGGTACGCGAGGCCATGCACACCGCGTTCCTCTACCACGCGGTCGGGGCCGGCATGACGATGGGCATCGTCAACGCGGGCCAGCTCGGCATCTACGAGAAGATCGACCCGGCGCTGCGCGAGCGCGTCGAGGACGTGATCTTCGCGCGGCGCGAGGACGCCACAGAGCGCCTCATCGAGTTCGCCGGCAGCGTGAAGGGCGGCCTGCGCGCGGACAAGGAGGACGACGCCTGGCGCTCCGAGCCGGTCGAGGCGCGCCTCACGCACGCGCTCGTGAACGGCATCGCCACGCACGTGGTCGCCGACACCGAGGAAGCGCGGCAGAAATTCGCGCGGCCGATCCAGGTTATCGAGGGCCCGCTGATGGACGGCATGAACGTGGTCGGCGACCTGTTCGGCGCCGGCAAGATGTTCCTGCCGCAGGTGGTGAAATCCGCGCGCGTCATGAAGCAGGCCGTGGCCCACCTGATCCCCTACATCGAGGCGGAGAAGCTGCGCAGCGGCGAAGCCGCCAAGGCCAAGGGCAAGCTGGTCATCGCCACGGTGAAGGGCGACGTGCACGACATCGGCAAGAACATTGTCGCGGTGGTGCTCCAGTGCAACAACTACGAGGTGGTGAACCTCGGCGTGATGGTGCCGGCCAGGACCATCCTGGAGACCGCCAAGCGGGAGAACGCGGATGCTATCGGCCTCTCGGGCCTGATCACGCCTTCGCTGGAGGAGATGTCGCATGTCGCGAAGGAGATGCAGCGCGAGGGCTTCAGCGTTCCGCTGCTGATCGGCGGCGCCACTACCTCTCGCGCGCACACCGCGGTGAAGATCGCCCCCAACTATCCCGGCCCCGTGGTCTACGTGCCGGATGCCTCGCGCTCGGTCGGCGTGATGCAGAACCTCCTGTCCGCTGAACAGCGTGAGGGATACGTTGCCGAAATACGCGCCGACTACGAGAAGATCCGCGCGCAGCATCGCGACAAGAAGGGTCCGGGGCCGCTGCTGTCGATTGCCGATGCACGCCGCCTCGGACTTGCCACCGACTGGCAGGCTTACCGGCCGCCGGCGCCGCGCAAGCCCGGTCTCACGGTGCTGCGCGACTACCCGCTGGACAAGCTCGTGCCCTACATCGACTGGACGCCGTTCTTCCAGGCCTGGGAGCTATCCGGCCCCTACCCGAAGATTCTCCAGGACCCGGTGGTCGGCGAGGCCGCGCGCAAGCTGCATGCGGAAGCGCTCGAGTTCCTGGATCGCGTGGTGCGCGAAAAATGGGTCGTTGCCAGCGGCGTGTTCGGCCTTTACCCCGCCGCGCGCGTCAACGGCGACGATGTCGAGATCTACAAGGACGAGACGCGCAGCAGCGTCGCCATGACCTGGCACAACCTGCGCCAGCAGAACCAGAAGCCCACCGGCCGCGCCAACCAGTGCCTCGCGGACTTCGTGGCGCCCAAGGAGACGGGCGTACCGGACTGGGTCGGCGCGTTCGCGGTGGGAGTCGGCGGCTTCGATGCGCGCCTGGCGCAGTTCGAGGCGCAGCACGACGATTACAGCGCGATCATGCTCAAGGTGCTCGCCGACCGCCTGGCAGAGGCCTTCGCCGAACACCTGCACGAGCGCGTGCGGCGCGAGTACTGGGGCTACGCGGCCGAAGAGAAACTCACCGAGCCGGAACTCATCGCCGAGGCTTACCGCGGCATCCGGCCCGCACCGGGCTATCCCGCCTGCCCGGACCATACCGAGAAGCGCGCATTGTTCGACCTGCTGCAGGCCGAGAAGAACGCCGGCATGACGCTCACCGAATCGTTCGCGATGCTGCCCGCCTCGGCGGTGTCGGGCTTCTATTTCTCGCACCCGCAATCGAGCTACTTCGCGGTCGGCAAGCTCGGCCGCGACCAGGTCGAGGACTACGCACGCCGCAAGAACATGCCGGTGGAGGAGGCCGAGCGCTGGCTCGCGCCGTATCTCGCCTACGAACCCGCCGATATAATGACCGGCACTACAACCTAGGAAGATCAAATGGGCAAAGGCGACAAGCGCACGCGCAAGGGCAAGATCTACAAGGGCAGCTACGGCAAATCCCGCCCTCAGCGCGTCAAGAAGAAAAAGAAATAGCCGGCTCGGAACAGGGGAACCGAGGTTCCCCCGTTACCCCTTCCTAGCTTTCCTCGCGCCTGCCCACAGGCAGGCCAAGCGCCTTCAGCTTGCGGTACAGGTGCGTGCGCTCCAGGCCCGAGCGCTCGGCGACCTTTGACATGCTGCCGTTCTCGCGCGCCAGCAGATTCTCGAAGTACAGCCGCTCGAAGGCTTCGCGCGCCTCGCGGTAGGGCCGGTCCAGCGCGATCTCCGGAGGCGGTGCGTCGCCGGCATGCGCGGTAAGCACGCGCTCCACGTCTTCCAGCGCGATGTCCTCCTCCAGGGAACCGAGCGCGAGATTCTTCACCACGCTCTGCAGTTCGGCCAGGTTGCCGGGCCAGCAGTGATGCCGCAGCGCGTTCAGCGCAGCCACCGACAGGCGCCGCGGCGCGCAGGCGCGCGCTTCGACCATCTGCGCCAGCATGAGCGCAGCCAGGTCCGGCACATCCTCGGCGAACTCGCGCAGCGCCGGCAGCTTGACCACCAGTTCCGAAAGCCTTGCCAGGGTACCGGCGTCGAATTCGTGCTTTTCGGCGAGGGTGCGCGAATCCAGCGTCGTGAACGAAACCACGCGCGCCTTGTGCTTGTCGGCGCGCGCCAGCAGGAACTCCAGGTTCTTGCGCTGCTCGCGCGCGAGACCGCCCAGGTCGCCGACGAACAGCACGCCGCCGCCGGCGCGTGCCAGTGTCTCCGACGAGGGCTCTGCCAGCAGCTCCGGACCCTCGACGAAGGGCGCCCCGGTGGCCGCGAGCAGGCGCGCGAACAACTCCGGACGCATGCCATGCTCGCCGCGCAACATGAGCGGCGCCCCCGTCTGCGCAAGCTGCGCCAGGCGCTTGCGCGTCTCGGCCAGCGCCGGTGAGCGTCCGAGCGAGGCAAGCGAGAGCTCGCGCGGCGCCGCCGCCTCCTGGTTGCGCAACGCGCGCTTGACCGTGGCCAGCAGGCGCTGCAGCGCGATCGGCTTCTCCAGATAGTCGAGCGCGCCGATGCGCGTCGCCTCGACAGCTGTCTCGATGGTGCCGTGACCGGACATCATGACCACCGGCATGCCGAGCTGGCCGCTTGCCGCCCATTCCTTCAGCAGCGAAATGCCGTCGGTGTCCGGCATCCAGATATCGAGCAGCACCAGGTCGGGCCGGTGCCGCTCGCGCAGCCGGCGCGCGTCGCCCGCGCTTTCTGCGAGCAGCACCTGGTGGCCCTCGTCGGCGAGGATTTCCGAGAGCAGTTCGCGGATGCCGACTTCGTCGTCGACGACGAGGATCTGCGCCATCGCTATGCGGCCTTCGCCATCGGCAGCAGGATGGTCACCGAGGCGCCCCGGGCGACGCGGTTCTCGATCGCCAGCTCGCCGTGATGCTCGTCGATGATCTTCTTCACGATCGCCAGGCCCAGGCCGGTGCCGCGCGGCTTGGTGGTCACGTAGGGCTCGAAGATGCGCGCCATCATTTCCTCCGGGAAGCCGCCGCCGTTGTCCGTCACCGACAGGCGCACCCTGTCGCCCGCCGCCTCGGTGCAGACTTCGATCATGGGTTGCTCGCCGGAGTTCTTGCGGTGCTCAAGCGCATCTTGCGCGTTCTGCACCAGATTGTGCAGCACCTGCCGGATCTGCGCCGAATCGGCACGCACCTGGGGCAGTTCAGGCGTGAGTTTCTTGGCAATCGGCGCTTTCGAAGTCTCGTAGAGCGCAAGCACTTCCTGTACCAGCGCGTTCAGGTCCAGGCCGGCGAACACGGGCGCGGGCAGGCGCGCATAGTCGCGGAAGTCATCCACCATGCTTTTCAGCGCGGCCACCTGGTTGACGATGGTGCGCGTGCTGCGCGCGAGCGTCTCGGCGTCCTCGCCGCCAAGCTTGGGAGCGAGCTTCATCTCCATGCGCTCGGCCGAGAGCTGAATCGGCGTGAGCGGGTTCTTGATCTCGTGCGCGAGGCGCCGCGCCACCTCGGCCCAGGCGGTGGCGCGCTGCGCCTGGATGAGCTGCGTGATGTCGTCGAACACCAGCACGTAGCCGCCCTCGGGATCCTGCGCGAGCGCGGTGCCGCGCACCATGAGCGTCTTGCCCGTACCCTTGAGATCGACCTGCTGCTGCCAGGCCTGCGCGCCGTGCGCGCGGAACTGCTCGCGCATCGTCGCGGCGAACGCATCCAGCTCGGCGCCGAGAATCGCCTGCGCGCCATGGTTGGACGTCGACAGCGCGAAGGCGCCGTCGAACACCAGCACGCCCGCCGAGAGATTCGCGAGGATGTTCTCCAGGCGCGCCTTGGCGCTCTCCAGCGCCATGCGGTTTGCTTCCACCACGCGCCGCGCCTCGTCCAGCTGCCGCGTCATCGAGTTGAACGACTCGGTCAGAACGCCGAGCTCGTCGCGGCTGGTCACCGGCGCCTGGCGGCTGAAGTCGCCGCGCGCCACCGCCTGGGTGGCCTGCGCGAGATTGGCAAGCGGCTGCGACAGGCGGTTGGCGAGCAGCACCGCGAGCGCGATCGCCACCAGCAGCGCCATCGACAGTGCGAGCGTCAGCGTGACGATGTAGATGCGCTTCAGGCCCTGGCGCGACAGCGCGAGCTCGCGGTAGTCGCGGTAGGCCGCCTCCACCGCCTCGGCGCTGCGGCCGAACTGCTCCGGCACCGTCTGGCGCAGCTGCAGAAAGCGCGCCTCTTCTGCCAGCGTGAAGGTTGCCACCGGCACCACGACGCGCAGCGCAAGCGGCTTGCCGGCACTGGCGTCGACCGCGGCATAGGCGCGCCCCGCGCGCGCCTGGCGCAACGCCTGGGTGCTCGGCAGCTCGGGCACCAGGCGCGTCACATCCTCGCTGGAGCTCGCAAGCACGCGCCCGCTCGCGTTGACCACAACCGCCTCCTGCACGCCGGCCTGGTCGCGCAGCCGGCCCAGCACGCCCACCTGCTGGCTCGCCGGGCGGTCGGCCAGCTCCGCGGCGATGCTGCGCGCCTTCGACTGCAGGTCGCCAAGCATCTGGTCGATGGCCGACTGGCCGAGGCTGATGCCGCCCTCGAGCGCGGCATCAACCTTCACGTCGAACCAGGATTCGATGCTCTTGGACAGGAATTGCACCGACACGGTGTAGACGAGCGCTCCCGGCACTACTGCCATCACGGCGAGCAGCACCAGCAGACGCACGGTCAGGCGCGAGCCGAAGGCGCGCTCGCGGTATTTCCGCCACAAGCCGCGGATCTGCCAGGCGACGAGTGCCGCCAGCAGCGCCGCCAGCGCTGCGTTCAGTCCGAGCAGCAGCGGGTAGTGCTGCGCGAACTGCGTGGTGTTGCCGCTTGCCGTAGCAAGCAGGAACAGCAGCACGCCTGCGAGCGCGGCGCCGAGGATGATGAGCAGCCTCATTTCGCCTCCGCCTCCTTCGTCTCGCGGGGCTCCGCGGGCGGCGTCACGCTTGCCGGCGCTGGCCGGAAGACGAAGCGCCGCCAGGGCGACTCCAAGTTCAGCTCGCGGCTGGTGATGGCGCTGAGCTGGAACGGCTTGGGCAGCAGCGTCACGTCCAGCCGCATGCGCACGGCGACATCGTAGTTCGCGTCGGCGAGCGTCGCGGTGCGCTCGACGACCAGCCAGTTGCGCACGCGGCGCAGCACGTTCAGCGCCTCCTCCAGCGTCGCATAGTTCTGCTGCAGCATGCCGGTGGACAGGCGGTAGTGCCGGGACAGCGCGTGGTAGGACAGACGCAGCTGCATGCGCTTGGCGGCGGCCTTCTCGTCAAACCAGTACCAGCGCGGCCGCGTGAGCTCGAACTCGACCACGAAGTACAGCGGCACGCCGTTGGTGACCGCCTCGACGAGGCGCGCATTCAGGTCGAAGTTGAAGTCTGCTGCGAGCACCACGCCGTCCTCGGTAGTGCTCAGGCGCGCGTCACTGATCTCGATCTCGTCGGCGCGCGCCATGACCGCCAGGGAGGCGAGCGCGCACACAACCAGCAGGTTCCTCAGGAAAGCGATGCCTCGCATGGCGCCTCGCCGCGGATGTCGCTCAGGCCGTCTTCTCGAGCAGCGAGAAAAAGAATCCGTCGTGCTCGGGGCCGGGCAGCCACTGTGCGGGAGCGCCGTCGGCAAGGGTTGCGCGGCGCATCCCCGGCGTGCGCGCGGCGAAGGCATCGATCACCGCGCCGTTCTCCTCCGGGAACACCGAACAGGTGACATACAGCAATTTACCACCCGGGGCGAGCACACGCCAAAGCGCGTCGAGGATGCGCGACTGGCGCTCGGCGAATGCGGCCGCGTCGCCGGGACGGCGCAGCCATTTGATGTCCGGATGACGCCGCGCGACGCCAGTGGCGGTGCAAGGCACATCCGCGAGAACGCGATCGAATGCCTTGCCGTCCCACCAGTCTTCCGGCTTGCTGCAATCGGCGGTGCGCACGTCTGCGGCGAGGCCGAGTCGCGCCAGGTTGCGAGTCACGTCGACACAACGCGCGGCGTCGATGTCGAGCGCTGTGAGCTCCACCTGCGCCGATTCGAGAATGTGCGCAGTCTTGCCGCCGGGGGCGGCACAGGCATCGAGCACGCGTTGCCCGTCGTGCAGCTCGAGCAGCCCGGTTGCACGCTGCGCACCGGAGTCCTGTACCGAGACTTCGCCCGCTGCGAATCCCGGCAGCCGGTCTACCGGTACCGGCCGCTCGAGCAGCAGAGCGGCAGCGCCCACGCGGCGGGCAGCGAGGCCTTCGGCGGCCAGGCGCGCGGCATAGGCGTCCGTGTCGATCCTGCGCGCGTTCACGCGCAGGCACATCGGCGGGTGCGCGTTGCCGGCCGCCAGCAGACTTTCCCAGTCCGCCGGATACGCTGCACGCAGGCGCTCGATCCACCACGCCGGATGCCAGTAGCGCGCGGCAGGATCTCCGCCCAGCCGCGCCTCGATGCTCGCTCGCGAACGCAAGAAATTGCGCAGCAGCGCGTTGACGTAGCCGCGCGCGGCCTGGCGCTGCAGCAGGTTGCAGGCACGGGCCGCCTGATCGACCACGGTGTAGTCGGCATAGCGCCCGGACTCGAGCGCATAGAAAGCGCACCAGAGCAGCGCCTCGACCTGCGCGTCAGTCGCGCCGGCACGGCTCGAGAGCGCATTCACAACGGCTTGCGAGCGGCCGTAGCGCCGCAGCGTGCCATAGCAAAGGTCGATCAGCGCAGCGCGCGCGACATCCGGACCTTCGTCGCCCGCGCGTTCGAGTTCGGCCGACAGGCTGCGGCCGGCTGCAACCCTGGCAACCAGCGCCGCGGCGGCCGCAAGGGCTTCAGCCAGCGGTGCCAAGACGCTCCCCGGCGGCAATCGGGCAGCCGCGCAAGAACTCCTCGGTCCGCAGGCGCTTTCCGCCCGCGCGCTGCAGCTCGCTTACGCGCAGCGCGCCTTCGCCGCAGGCGATCAGCACGCCCGCAGGGCCGGACTCCAGCACCGTCCCTGGCGCCCCGCCGCGCGCATCGCGACTCGCGCGCCAGAGCTTGAGGGGTTCGCCGCGCAGGCGCGTGCGTGCGCCCGGCGCAGGACGCATGGCGCGCAGCCTGCGCTCGATCTGCGCGCAGGGTTCGCTCCAGTCTATTTCCGCATCCTCAGGCGTGACCTTTTTTGCGTAGGCGACGCCGGCTTCGGGCTGCGGCGCGGCTTGCGCGCGCCCGGCTTCGATATCTGCCAGTGCCGCTACGATGGCTTCGGCGCCGAGCGCCGCCAGCTTGTCGTGCAGGCTGCCGGCATCGTCATCTGCATCGATGGCAAGGCGATGCTGGGACAACATCGGTCCGGTATCCAGTCCAGCGTCCATCTGCATGATGGTGATGCCTGTCTCCGCATCTCCTGCGAGCAGCGCGCGCTGAATCGGCGCCGCGCCGCGCCAGCGCGGCAGCAGGGACGCATGGATGTTCAGCGCGCCGTGGGGCGCCATCTCGAGCACGCGCTGCGGCAGGATCAGGCCGTAGGCGGCCACGACCAGCACCTGCGCCCGTGCGGCCGCAAGCCGCTCCAGCGCCGCGTCATCTTTCAGGCTGGCGGGCTGGAATACCTCGAGGCCGCTGGACAGCGCGAGTTGCTTGACCGCGCTGGCGGCGGGACGCAGGCCGCGGCCGGCGCGGTCAAGCAA